>Ga0209633_10000275_pt1 | contig 61713 bp, 51 predicted proteins | sample Cruoilmetagenom1_FD_187290 | JGI IMG/M metagenome (GOLD analysis project Ga0209633, IMG submission 187290) | Oil polluted marine microbial communities from Coal Oil Point, Santa Barbara, California, USA - Sample 1 (SPAdes) (version 2) | ecosystem: Environmental > Aquatic > Marine > Oil seeps ... | reverse complement strand
AAACCAGTCCCCGACCGTCCTCAGACCCGTCCGCAAACCCGTCCCCCCAAACCAGTCCCCAACCGTCCCCAGACCGGGTCGAAACCACTCCCAGACCCGTCCGCAAACCCGTCCCCCCCAGGACCCCGACCGCGTTCCCGGACCGGGACCCATCCGCAAACCCCTAACCGACGCACAACACCATATAGCGCGCTCGCGCCACAAACAGGTGCCATAGGCTTAAAGACAGAAACCGCTGGTTTTGATTGACGGTCTCCTATTTTCGTACGAAGCTTGAAGCACTGTCTGGTAGGGGGCAAACGGGCATTGGGCAAAAAGGGGCCTAGGGTCGTAGGCAGAAAAAAGCTGGAGAATACCGGCGCAGAACCGACAGGTAGAGAACCTGTGCGGCACGCGCTGGTCAGCACCATCAGTAGGCATGGTCTATCGGGGCAGATAATCGGCCAGAAGACGAAAAATCCCGATTGGGAGAGGTAGGAAACCTTCCAAAAGGGAGAAAAGAGGGGGAACAATGACAACGATAGGTTTTTGGGCGCTGGCTCAAGAAGATCCCGAGAGGATTGCGGCAATCAGCCCGGAAGGCGATGTAGTGCCTGCCGGAGAATTGTTGGCATCCTGCAACCAAGTGGCACGGGGGCTCCGCGCAAAGGGCTTCAGTCGGGGCGACAAGGTCGCATGGGTACTGCCGAACTGTATTGAATTCCTCGAAATGCTCATGGCAGTGAACCAGATCGGGGTGTATGGCATACCGATCAACTATCACCTGACTGGGCCAGAAATTGCCTACATTATTGGCGACTGTGAGGCGAAGGCCTTTATCTGTCATGCGCGCTATGCCGATGCCTGCGCCAAAGCCGTGCAAGACGCCGGATTGCCCCCGGAATCGGTGTTCTCTGTCGGAGGAGCGGTTCCAGGCTGTTCTCCCTTTGAAGAACTCAAAGCAAACCAGTCCACGGAGCTGCCGGAAAACCGCAGCGCAGGGCAGACAATGCTTTACACGTCGGGCACAACAGGGCGGCCAAAGGGCGTACACCGTGCGCTGAGCGACCACACTCCTGACGAAGCTGCGGCTTTCACTTCCCTGCTTGGAGCGCTTTTCGACGTGGAAATTGGCGGGGGCATGCACCTATTGACCGGGCCCCTTTACCATTCGGCCCCGATCCTGTTTGGCATTGGTGGCCTCAACCTTGGCCAAACCCTTGTCATGATGGACAAATGGGACGCCAAGCAGACCTTGCAGCTTATCGATTCCCAGAAAATCACGACGGCCCATATGGTGCCGACCATGTTCCATCGCATGCTCTCTCTGCCCGAAGAGACACGCGCCAAATACGATGTTTCATCGCTGAAGAGCATTATTCATGGCGCGGCACCTTGTCCCGTCGAAGTAAAACGGCGAATTATCGAATGGTGGGGTCCAGTCCTCTATGAGTATTACGGGGCGACTGAAGGCGGGGGCACCATGATTAAGTCACAAGATTGGCTTGATCACCCTGGTTCAGTCGGAAAACCCTGGCCAGGTGTGGACATTAGTATTCAGGATGAAGAGGGGAATGAACTGCCGGAGAAAGAACCCGGCACTATCTATATGTCGTCATTTGTCGGCGAGTTCAACTACTACAAAGACCCCGAGAAAACAGAGGGAAACCGGCGTGCAGGCCTTTTCACCGTGGGCGACATCGGGTATTTCGAGGACGGCTGGCTCTACTTGTGTGACCGCAAAGCCGACATGATTATCTCGGGTGGAGTAAACATCTATCCGGCAGAAACGGAAGCCGCAATTCTCACGCACCCAAAAATTGCCGACGTGGCAGTCTTTGGGGTGCCGGATGAAGACTGGGGGGAGTCAGTCAAAGCCGTGGTACAACTGTATCCCGGCACAGAGGCAAGTGAGGAATGCGCGCAGGAGATCATCGACTATTGCCGGGAACGACTTGCCCACTACAAGTGTCCCCGTAGCGTGGACTTTCGCGACGAGCTCCCTCGCCATCCCACTGGAAAACTCTATAAACGACTGCTACGGGACGAGTATTGGGGCGGGCGAAAAAGTCGCATCGTCTAAGACGCCTCCGCCCATACGCAGATTTTTTGCCCTTTGTAAAAGTCCTGAAAAACCCTGCAAAATAGGATTTCGTCTATGGAACGACCTCCTAACTGCTGAGAAAATCTCACAAACCGCCAATATCACAGGGCTCTAGCAACACCAGGAGACACAAAAGACACAGGCAGTGTTTTTTTCAACAGCTCGAGACAAATACCATATCCTGCGTATTGCGAAGATCACGTGACGGAAAAAATTTCAGGACAGTGCCCGCAATTTTGCGGGCACTGTCCTGAAAAATGAAAACAGCTTGCACACAGGCTGTGTGCAAGCCGCGACGATTGTAGCACTCGGTTTTACCATCGGATTGGCAGATGGGCAATCAGCCCAACCGGCCGACCTTTTGGCAGCCTTGCACACCATATCGCACGGTGAAAAAAAGCAGCAGCCTGCCACACACAGGCAGCGGACAAGAAGAACACACAGGAGGGGAACAGGGTGTATCCAGGAGCACATGCAGCGACAACACCAGACAAGACCGCCCTTATCATGGGGAAAACCGGCGAAACCCTGACATATAAAGAGCTGAACGACCGGTCCAACAGGCTAGCCCAGCTTATGTGGGACGCGGGTCTGCGTCCCGGTGACCACGCCGCGATCTTCATGGAAAACAATATTCGTTATCCCGAGATCTACTGGGCAGCGATCCGCTCCGGGCTGTATTTCACCACAGTCAACAGCCATCTCACTGCCGAAGAAGCCATCTACATTGTGAACGACAGTGAGTCTCAGGTTCTCGTCACCTCCTACGCCATGCGTCAAGAGGCAGAAGGGCTGATCGGCGAAATCCCAAACTGCAAAACCCTTCTCATGGTGGATGGCGTCCTCGACGGCTTTGAAAGCTACGAGGAATGCACTGCCCGCTATCCGGCGGAACCGCTCGAGGAAGAGTTGCTCGGGGACACGATGCTCTACAGTTCCGGCACCACCGGACGCCCAAAAGGCATCAGACGGCCCTTGAGCGGCTCAAAGATCAAAGACGCCCCCGCTATGGTCTCCCTCCTTCTCGGTGGCCTCTACGGCATAGACGAAAATTCTCATTACCTCTCACCTGCTCCTATGTATCACTCCGCGCCGCTTGGCTTCTCTATGGGAACACAAGCCCTCGGCGGCACGCTTATCATGATGGAAAAATTCGACCCAGAAGAGGCATTGCGTTGTATCGAGACGTATAAGTGCACACACAGCCAGTGGGTGCCCACAATGTTCATCCGCATGCTCAAACTTCCCAAGGAAATACAGAGAAAATACGATCTGTCGAGCTTGCAGATAGCGGTACACGCGGCAGCACCAATTCCGGTACAGGTAAAACAAGAAATGATCGACTGGTGGGGTCCGGTCCTCACAGAATATTACGCCGGAACAGAACTGAACGGCTTCGTCTTCGTGCATTCACCAGAATGGCTTGAGCACCCTGGCACAGTCGGCAAACCCGTGCTCGGGAAACTGCATATCTGTGACGATGACGGCAACGAACTCCCCACGGGCGAAGCGGGCATCATCTATTTTGAGCTGCCCAACATGCCGTTTGAGTATCACAACTCTCCAGAGAAGACAAAAGACGCCCAACACCCCGCGCATGCGAATTGGAGCACACTTGGCGATGTCGGTCGCCTCGACGAGGAAGGCTACTTGTACTTAACCGACCGCAAGTCCTTCATGATTATCTCCGGGGGCGTCAACATCTATCCGGTAGAAATCGAAAACGCGCTTGTGATGCACCCGAAAGTTGCCGACGTCGCGGTCTTTGGTGTGCCCAACAAAGACTTCGGCGAAGAAGTAAAGGCTGTCGTACAGCCTGCGGAGGGAATCGAAAGCGGCGAAGAGCTGACACAAGAACTCCTTGCGTACTGCCGCGAGCATATCGCTCACTATAAATGCCCGAGATCAATCGACTTTCGGGAACAACTTCCCCGCCTCCCCACCGGCAAGCTCTACAAGCGCCTGCTACGCGACGAGTACTGGGGTAAAAAAGGTAGCAAGATCGTCTAAAGAGCCTGCGAAAAGTCCAAGGTTCGGGGTGAAAAATACTATTGTTTTCCCCCATTTTTTGCCCCGAGCCTCTTTACCACGCGGGCCTCACTTCTCCCCCCGACACACCCGCAGGCCCGCCATTCAACGTTGCAGAGCAAGTATTTTCCAGGACAATACAGTCTGGAGAGGAAAAGTAACCTGCGATATCCTAGAAAGCGGGACAAATAAAGAATTCCGCTTTCACGTGTATTCACATGGAATACGACTTGTAATGTGGAAAAAGGGGGGAATCGTGTATCCAGGAGTGCATGCAAAAGAAAGACCGGACAAGATCGCGCACCTGATTGCAGAAACAGGCGAAAGCATCACGTATCGGGAACTGAACGATGGATCCAACCAGCTGGCACAGCTCTTCTGGGACAAGGGCCTTCGACCGGGTGACCATGTTTCGCTCTTCATGGAAAACCATCTACGGTACTGGGATGTCTATTGGGCGGTTATTCGTTCGGGACTTTACCTCACGACCGTCAACAAGTACCTCACGACTGACGAAGCGGCGTACATCATTCATGACAGTGAGTCAAAAGCGCTCGTGACCTCATTCGCATTACGCGACCAGGCCGCCGGCCTCATCGGCAACATACCAAACTGCACAGTCCTCCTCATGATGGATGGCATCACCAAGGGCTTCGAAAACTACGAAGAAGCCACAGGCCAGTACTCGGCTGCACCACTTGCAGAGGAAATACTGGGCGACACTATGCTGTACAGTTCCGGCACCACCGGACGCCCAAAAGGCATAAAACGCCCCCATGGTGAAAAGAAAATTACCGACGGCTACAACCTCGCCACCCAACTGCTGACTGAACTCTTTTCCATCGGGGAAGATGCCGTACTACTGCAACCCGCACCTTTTTACCATTCGGCCCCCACAGCCTTTTCGACTTCTGCCCAAGCAGTCGGTGGCACAGTCGTGTCCATGCAGAAATTCGAACCAGAAGCAGCCCTACGTTCCATCGAAACCTACCAGTGCAACCACGGCCTATGGGTACCCACCATGTTCGTGCGCATGCTCAAACTCCCACCGGAAACACGCGAAAAATACGACGTATCGACAATCAAAGTCGCAGTGCATGGGGCCGCGCCATGCCCCGTACAAGTGAAGAAAGAGATGATCAATTGGTGGGGTCCCGTCCTACGCGAATACTACGCGGGCACAGAACTGAACGGATTCGTATTCAACACGTCAGAAGAATGGCTCGCACATCCCGGCACAGTCGGCAAACCCATCTTGGGAAACATTCGCATCTGCGATGAAGAGGGCGAAGAAGTACCCCTCACAGAAATCGGCACGATCTACTTTGAACTCCCCGAGATGCCCTTCGAGTATCACAACTCCCCAGAGAAAACCAAAGACGCGCAGCACCCCGCGCACCCAAACTGGAGCACACTTGGGGACATCGGCTACCTCGACAACGAAGGCTACTTGTACTTAACCGACCGCAAGTCCTTCATGATCGTCTCAGGCGGTGTCAACATCTACCCGGCAGAAACAGAAAATATCCTTGTGATGCACCCGAAAGTCGCCGACGTGGCCGTCTTTGGCGTGCCGAATAGAGATTTCGGCGAAGAAGTCAAAGCCGTGGTGGAAACAATTGAAGGGGTGGGGCACAGCAAAAAGCTTGCCACAGAACTACTGGAGTACTGCCGGGAACACCTCGCCCACTACAAATGCCCCCGGTCGATCGACTTCGCTGAGGAACTGCCCCGTCTTCCCACCGGGAAGCTCTACAAACGTCTGGTACGCGACAAATATTGGGGAAAACACAAAACCCGGATTGTCTAAACATTTTCTCGGGAAGCCCGGGGTCCCGAAAAGCCCCTGCGGGCACGGGCACGGGCACGGGCGGAATGCCTTTGCAGCTCGCACAACGCCGCTGGAACGAGAGAAGGGACGGGAGACGTTCTTTGGGCCATCTCCCGCCCCTTTGAAATGCTGCTTGATGTTCACTGAATGTCCTGTGAAAAACACAGGACAAGAGAAGACTAGAACACCCGTTTCCGCTCCCACAAGAGGAAATATTGCCTCAGCAGAGCATACGAGCGTCTCGTTAGAACTTGACCGTGTCGGTGGTGCCCCAGAAAAAGTAGGAAAACACCAGGTTAAGCATCATACTCACGCCAATAACCAGGTCCATAGCCCGGCCCACGGCAAGTCCGACACCAACTGATCCGCCAGTTGCACGATATCCCTGACTCGCGCAAATAATGACCATTATGAGTGCGATCACGACCATTTCGATGACAACATAGACAAAGTCGAGAGGAACAATCCCGCGCCAAAAGAATTCACCGAACACTCCGGCGTCGAGATTCGGATAGAGAAGAGCGATCAGCCAACCGCCAATGAAACTGGTGGTAACCCCAAAAATGGTGAGGATGGGAGTAACCAGGAGAACAGTCAGCATACGGGTACCAACCAAATACGAATGGCTGTTAATCGAGATTGACTCAAGCGCGTCGATCTCATCGCTCACTCGCATCGCGCCAAATTCAGTGACTGTTCCTGTCCCAACCGAGGCGGCAAGTGCCATAAAGATCATGATGAGAGAAACTGAGCGAAGCGCCAAGGAAGAAAGAATGATCCCGGCCAGTTCCCGAGCAGTCCCTAACCCACGAATAGCCGTAATGGCGTGGATTGAAATAGCTCCGCCCAAGAAAAAGGTCATAAAGCCCGCCAAAGGCGCCGTAAACTTGAGCAAAGTCACAGAGTCTTTTATGACTCGCGGCCAGTACTGAAAGCCAGGATGACGTATCACTTGCCCCAGGTCATACGCGGCAAGCCCCAATACCTGGAAGAGTGATTCCGAGTCCTCTACCTGAATCCCGGTGAGGCTCCCGCTCTCGATCGGCACTCTTCTCACAACTTCAGTGCCAGATTCTGCACTATCCAGAGTGGACTGCATAGCACCTCCCCTTCTCCCGCCCAGTCCCCTTAAAGAAACCCACATTTTCTGCCCTACAGAAAATAGAATTACCTTATATGTGGCATTATAGACAAAGCATACCTTGTGTCACATTTGCCGAGAATGTCGAAAGAAAAAAACAAGCATTCCTTCAGTTTTTCTTCAGAAAACCACCCTCGGAATTCGCCTTTTCAAAACACAAAAGCCTAGGAAATCAAGAAAAAAATTCCCCGAATCCCCAGCGCTTCCCCAAAAAGAATCCATACTCTCGCGAATCTTGCTCACATTTGTAAGCAAAATCTTTCCCAATAAAAATCATCTCCTCAGGCAAAGAATCAGGCGAGAAACAACAGACAGCACCAGGTATTACCCACAAATTTCAAGAAAAAACTCTGCCAATACACCAGGTAGGCGGCAACCTCAATCTTACGATAATGCGCAAAAAACCCGACTACCTGCTTATTACCAAGAAGGCTTTCCGAAATATCAGCTTCCCCATGAGTTCCCCGGCATTTTTGTAGTCACCTTCCACTACAGCCGTGACTACTTCCAATTCCACTCATATTTCTGCTTTGACCGAACAACCGACATCAATAACAGCTGCAGCACGGAAAACCAGGAGTTTCTCTACAAAATTAGCAATGAGGAGTTTTCTTTACAGACTCAGCAAGCAGGAGTTTCTTCCAGAAAATCACAAACGCGGCGAAAATATTCTCTCACCGCGGAGGAAATACTTGCGCCGCATCACAATATCGACAAATAACCAGTGCATATGTACATCGAAAACTCCATGAGCACATACCTGTCTCACGGACCTTCGAGCACACAGTGCCTCACAGACCTTCTTGAAGTCACATCTTGATAGTGTCGCTCGTCCCCCAGTAGAAAAAAGAAAACGACAGATTCAAGAGCATGCCAACCCAGATGACAATGTCCATGGCACGACCGACGGCAAGCCCCACGCCCACCGGACCACCACTCGCCCGGTAACCCTGGCTCGCGCACACCATAATTCCCACAAACGCAATCACGAGCACTTCAACCGCCACGTACACCAGGTCGATCCAGACGAGGCCGCGCCAGAAAAAGTCTCCGTAGACACCCAGGTTCAGATCAGGGAAAAGCATCGCGACACCCCATCCCCCCAAAAAGCAGGCGGATGTCCCCAAGACCATCAGAATGGGCGCCACAATAAGCACAGCCATCATCCGGCAACCAATCAGGTAGGAATGACTGTCAATCGAGATCGACTCCAGCGCGTCGATTTCTTCGTTCACCCGCATCGCCCCAAACTCCGTCACCGTCCCGGCTCCGGCAGAGGCCGCCAAAGACAGCAACACCATAAGAATGGAAACTGAGCGCAATGCCAGAGAGGCCAGCAGAATTCCAGAAATCTCTTTTGCCGCTCCAATGTCATTGATGGCATTGATCGCGTGGATCGAAATAATGCCCCCAATGAAAAAACACATAAAAACGGCAAGCGGCACAGTAAGTCGGAGCAGTCTCCAGATGTCCTCAAAGGTATGCTCCCAATATTGGAAACCAGGACGTCTCACAAAGCGCACGAAGTCATAGGCAACCAGGCCAAGTGTTTCGAACATTGAGGATTCCTGGGCAAGTGCATCTTGCTCCTGTGTCTCAATCACAGGACGAATCCTCTGCGCCACCTGGGTTGTTTCACCGGCGCTCATGTCAGACATCCCTGGTCTATGACGTTCGTGCCTGCGCTGTCCTTCTCTTGTCCATCCTTCTGAGAAGGATGGACAAGAAGAGGTTGCGAGACACCACAGCACAAGACCGCAGGTTTCTGCAGGACGGCACAGTCCCCATCCTTTCCTTCTAATGCAAAAATCCCCATCGACATCTTCCTCCCTTTCGTCGCCCGCTTTTCGTCGCAATTTCCGATATGCCGGCCATCTGCTCTCCAGGCAGGCCCTGCATCGCGAGATACATCTCCTCGCGCCACGCTTCTTCTGCGCGATGCTTCTTGCACGCGAGTGCTCCCTTCCGGGAAATCCCGCGTGGACGCAGGATCCACCAGACTGTCTCCGACGTGTGTGTCCTCAGGAAACAACATCTTGTCTCCTACAACTGCACCGTGTCAGTCGTACCCCAGAAGAAGTACGAAAAAGCCAGATTCAAAACCATGCTCACGCCAATCACAAGATCCATCGAACGCCCCACCGCAAGACCGACTCCCACAGGTCCGCCCTGTGCCCGATAACCCTGGCTCGCACAGATCACCGCAATCACCGCCGAGATCACCGTCATCTCAATGATCACGTACACAAAGTCAATAGGAGAGATCGTCCGCCAGAAAAAATAACTGTACGATGCAAAATTCATATCGGGATAGAGAACAGCGGTCAGCAATCCTCCGAGAAAGCAGGAACCCACCCCGATGATCGTGAGAAATGGAGCGATGAGCACTGCTGCCAGCAGACGGTTCCCCACGAGATAGGCATGACTGTCAACTGAAATCGACTCGAGCGCGTCGACTTCCTCGCTCACTCGCATCGCGCCAAACTCCGTGACCGTGCCGGCTCCCAGCGAAGCCGCAAGCGCCATGAAAATCATGATGAGGGCAACTGATCGCAAGGCAAGCGAAGAGAGAATCGCTGCAGAAACTTCTTTCCCTGCACCAATCTCGCTAATCGCGCTGATCGCATGGATCGAAATAGCACCCCCGAGAAAAAACGTGAGAAAAGCAGCAATGGGCACTGTTTGCTGTAACAACTTCGCCACATCGCTGAGGAGATGCCCTCGATATCCCCAGCCGGCATGACGGATAGACCTCCACAGGTCATACCCAGCCAGGCCTAAAAGCTCAACCATCGATCCTTCATCATGCGGGCCGGCATCCATGCCCCCAGGATCCCCCTCGACAATAATTCGCGGTCGCGCTTGCGGCTGCGGCTGCGGCTGCGGCTGCGGCTGCGAGGCATCGGTGACTGCCACTTTCCCCTCCAGGCCAATCAACATTTGAGCACAGGGTCACTGCTCGACAAGACGTCCCCTTGTCTCCCAAGCACATCATGTGTCAGAAAAAACACTCTGTGTTTTTTCTGATGAGATCTCATCAGAAAAAACACTCTTCCCTATAACTCGCTTCTTTCTACGAAGATAAGACATACCCGGGTATATGAAAAGGATTTTCCTCTCGCGGAGAGATATTCCCATACAAAATCCTACATATATCTGCAGATACCCTATTCCACGCGTTAGAGTTCGTCGTGTTACGTAGGTTTTATAGTTAAAAATACTTTTAATCCATATTTAGGATGATTCTTCCGCAAACAGATGAATATTCCGGATTTACGGCTACATATTCCCTTGCCGACTCTTCTTTCACCCCATTTGTCAGCAAATATTCACAATAGAGACATCAATACATTTTTCGCACCAGATGTCAATTCTGCTGAAATATTCCAAATAATGTGATATGTCAGGCGAAATGGGAAAAGGAACATGGTTTGAGAATTTGCTGTGCGATTTCTTCCCAAGAAAAAAATACGAAATTCAACATTTCAACAATTCCCACAAAAAGGCTGACTGGATTCCCCGCATCAATACAAAATTCAGAGATATATTTCTCAGCTAGTACACATGATGAGAAGAAATTAATATCATTAATACTAAAATTATGATCAGTTTAATCAGAGTTTAAAACCGATCATAACCGAGAAAAACTGGGGAAAGATACACCTTGTAGGAAAAAAGTCCGGCAAATTGCCTCATTCACTTCCAGATACAAAAGACACAGGAAGCAGTCACCAAGGATGCAAACCCTCGTTCGGAACACAGTGCAAAAAACTCAACACACCAAAATAACGCACAGGTTTCCATACATAAAACGCACCCAAAACGAGAAACCACCCGAAAAACTTCTCCTCTGAAGGACCGGAAACACTCACCCTCTGACTCACCCTCTGAAGGAGAGAGTTCCTTACTATTACGGGGCTCCACAATGACCCGAGAAAAGGCCTCCCGAGAGAAAACCTCGGAGACGGCGCGCCCCGGTACCCCTAACGGCGTCCCACGTGCCCCCCCGCACGCACCTCAGGAACAGCCTTCGCAACACTTCACCCGGCGGCGCTCCCGGCCACAGGCAGTAGGTCTTACACAGGAAACGGCTCCCTTGGGCATGCTTTTCGCAGACAACAGGCTGGAAGTGCCCTGCCCTGTTCCTCCCTTTGCATCATTGTCCGGCCGGCCGGACAATGACAGGGGATCTCCTCCACACAAGAAAGCAGGGCGGGAAGCGCAGCGTTTTTTCATATGCTCACTGTGTCGCTTGTGCCCCAAAAGAAGTAGGAAAAAGCAAGGTTCAACACCATACTCACGCCGATGATGAGATCCATTGAGCGTCCCACAGCGAGACCCACCCCCACAGCTCCACCATCGGCCCGATAGCCCTGACTGGCACAAATAATCACGATGACCGCTGAGATCACTGTCATCTCGATGATTATGTACACAAAATCAATAGGAGCGACTGTCAGCCAGAAATAATACTCATAGGACGCAAAGTTCAGATTCGGGTAGAGAAGTGCCGTGAGATACCCGCCGAGGAAACAGGCACCTACTCCAATCACCGCGATAAAAGGCGCCAACAAAACCGTTGACAAGAAGCGTGTCGCAACCAGGTACGCGTGACTATCGATGGAAATCGACTCGAGCGCGTCCACTTCTTCGCTCACGCGCATCGAGCCAAGCTCGGTCACTGTGCCTGCCCCAACCGAAGCGGCCACAGCCATAAAGGTCATGATGAGCGCGAGCGAACGTAGCGCCAAAGAAGACAGGATAGCCCCGGAAAGCTCTTTCACACTGCTGGCCAAAACTTCGATCGCGCTAATCGCATGAATCGAAATTGCTGCACCCAGAAAAAACGAGAGAAAAACTGCGACAGGCACTGTCTGCTGAAAAAGTTTTTTCATATCCCGCAGAATTTGCTGCCAATAGGCCAAACCCGGGTGGCGAATTGCTCTCCAAATGTCATAGGCCGCCAAACCCAAAAGCTCAATGACGGATCCCTGTTCCTCAGGCAGAGCGCCTATTCCTGCTTCTCCTCCCGTGACAACAATTTCAGGCTGTGTTTCCACCTGTTCGGTACTCGTGATCATCTTTCACCTTCTTCTACGGCTTAGGAGGAAGAGACCCCTGAGAAAAACACTCTTACCTGAAACACGAAGTACGCCGCCCGACAGGCAAATTATCGTCCCCTTGTGCAAGGTCTTCTGCCTTCCTTCCCCCAAAGATACTGCATAGGTACACAAATAGGAGAATTCGAGAAAATGCAGATATATCTGTATTAATCATGCGTATCCCGTAGAAAATGCCCCCAAGTATTTTCCGGGAAGAATGATCTGCCCCACTTCGTAAGATCCGTTGGCTTTTTCGACATCGCCACGTGTGCACGTTCGCTTCCCTATCCTCACAACTTCACAGCCCAATAACCCAGAAAAAAGCAGCTCGGAAAAACTCGATCCGAGTTCATTCCCACCCAAGTAATCGTGCCGGTCGCGCGTCCTGCCCCGCCACTCGTCCGATAGTCCTGACATGCACAATCAAGCACTCTCAAGGACGCCGGTTCTCATCACTTTGTGAGAATGTAAAAAAACCCATCCGAATGAGATCCCGCGCAAAAAAACCTGAAAAAACCCCGATATTTAGGTTGCAGCGTACGATCACAAAGCAACAGCAACACAAACCATGACCCTGATAATCACAGGAGGTTGCTGCCTGTCTTTCTTTCTGTCTTTCTTACAGAAAACTAAGGCATATCCTGCTCCACAAAGATTCTCCGGAAAAACACAACATAACAGCTGATCAGTATTTTATTAGGAAATACAAGAATATAAATAAGCAGAACACATCCGTTTCTTACATTTCCGACTACACACCTCCCCCAATTTTTCTTTACAAAACCAAAAAGGCAATCAGGGAAACCACCCAGCTCCGACACACGCAGCAAGACAACAGGCACAAGATAAACAACCCAGTTAGCACAGATCAGGTCAACAGAGAAAAACGTATTACAAGAAGATAATCCAGAAAAAGGCCCCTACATCGACACGAACTCTGCCCACACAGAACCCAGACAACAAGACAGCCCGAAAATCTCGTTGTATGCTGATCCCTCTCGTGTTTTCCGCGGAGTAAAAGAGACTGGTGCCCGGACAATCAGGCTGTCGGCCCTGGCCTTTTTTCCAGACATCACCTGCAGCAAACCCCAATTCGGCTCACAAACCAGGAATAGCGCGACACGAAACGAACAAAAACAGAGGAAAACCAGAAATCTCATTTTTCCATTCGTTTTCTCCCTCAACAACCTGCAAAAAACACATCCTCCTTCTTCAGGCGCTTCTGTCACACCGAGCAAATCCTCCGCTTCTTGCCCGGTTCACGGAAAGAAAGCCGCCATTTTGCACTGCACACCTACATCACAAACCAGAAAACCAACAAGCAGCGCCCATACCCAAACAGATGGAGCTGTACACGCATTGTGCTGAAGAAACGTCCCCAGAGCAAAAAACCACAATATTCTCTCACTCTGCCCAGTGCACCCAGTCCACAAATCTCCCGCGCATTTATCTGCTCGCGCACGCGATCACGCACGCTCGACTCTCCTGCATACGCGCACCACACAACACGTCCCCTACAAGAAATTACACATACCAATGAAGACGCTACCGAAGACGCTGCCGAATGGTTCGCCCGCACTACAGAGGACTTCTCCTGGTTGCCGCAAGAGAAAAACCCCAGGCAGCCTCACACATGCAAAAAAACATAGCTCTCAGAAAAATACCCCTGTCACCAGCGCACTCAGCCTTTCTCACGCTGGAGACCTCCCTCATAGCGAGGAGACCATAGCATGAGACGAAAAATTTTCGCTTCCTGTCTTTTACTCCTCCTCTTGCTTTCCGGATGCCAGATTCTTGGAGGTGGGGGGGACCGGGAACATCTCAATCAGCTTGCAAAAAAACCTAAAAAAGAACAGCAAGAAGCCCAAGGCCTGCAAGCGCTCCTCATGACAGAACTCAGTTCTCCAGCCATGTCATGCGTCGTCACCAAAGGCCTTGATGAGTTCAGCGATGACCCGAGGGGTCCTATGGCCATGCAAGACCCCGAAAATATGCCCCAGTTATTCGGGATCTTCTTCGAGTGCGTGAAAGAGGTTGGGGGCTGGGAGGCAGCGCTCAACTCCCAGGGCAGCGACTCCCTCCTTGGAAAAATGTCGGCATCGTTCGGGCTTCCGGTCGAGATGATGTCCTGCATGCTGAACGGGCTTCTCGATGCAATTACGCCGGAACAAGCGGCACAGCTAGGCGGACAGCTGATTGCGGAAATGAGCATGGAAGCCGGCGGCAATATCGCTCCCACAGCAGACGGAAACACCCCAACTTCTGACCCGTCTTTGCAGAATGGAAGTGCGCCGACCCTCCCAGGCCCAGCCTTGGACATGAACAATCTTGACATCGAAGAACTTCTCGAAGGAGACACTCTTGCCAGACTCTTCGAGGGAGACAGAATCGCGAAAATGCTCCAAGAAGACTCCGAAATGCAACAGGTCGGAATGGTGGCAGTAGAAGCGATGTCCGTATGTGCCAAAAAACTCGGTCTTCCACTGCAAGAGGCAATAGGAGATCTCTGGGACCTGCTCATCTCCGAAGTCGTGAATCAGACGGGCATGGAAATCCCCATGGTCGAATGTATCTTGACAGATGTTGCAGAAAAATACTCGTTCGATCAACTGTTGGGTCTAACCGAGGCATTCACCCCCGGCAACATGACCAGCATGCTGACCAATAAAAAACAGCGCGCAGGAAGCGTGAAGCTTTTACAGCTCGCCTCAGGCTGCGCTCGCAAACAGGGGATGAGCCTGCAGCAAGCAGCAGGACCAATCTGGAACGACCTTATTGCCGGACTCGCAAAAGAGATGCGGGCACCAAAAAGAACAATGAACTGTATCGCCACAGGTGCCTTCAACAAATTGGGAGTAAATGGCACAGTGCGCATGCTTGATGTCTTTGACACAGACGATATTCGGGGTGTCTTTGCCGATGAAGCAATGCGCAACTCGACAGAACAGGTGCTCGGGATCGTGAAACAGTGCGCTGCCTCCGCCAAACTCACCGTCAAACAGTCAATAGGAGATGGCTGGAACATCCTGGTCGACTCCCTCGCCGAAGAATTCAATATAGATAAGGAAACGGCAGACTGCTCAATGTCAGAACTGATCGAAAGACTCTCCCCGAAAGAAATTGTGGACCTGATTCAAGGATCTCTCTCCAGGCAATCCGCTGTCGCCATTATGCGGGTCGCAGGCCAGTGCGGCCTGCCTCTTCCCTCCTGAAGCCGGAAAGAACACTGCCCAAAAAAAACCTGCGAAGAAAGGCAACGGACAGCCCGACAGGAACGACATGACGGGCATTCTACAGACATGCATGCACTTCTGTATATAGAAGTGCATGCATGTCTGGGCCTGGGTCAGCACATCTCAGCGTCCACATCAGCGTCCACATCAGCCCCCGGGTCAACACATCCCTGGGCCCGGGTCAGCCGCTCGGGTCAACACATTTCAGCCCCCGGATCAGCGTAGGCCTGTCTTCGCCAGGTTCATCTTGAAAAGGCATGCATGAATGATCTCAGCGCCCGTGCCTTGTGGAGGTAGCTCTGCTCGATGCCGACGCGATGCCGACGCGCTCTGCCTCGGGCCACTTATTTGCAAGGGTCGCGAAGGGCCGCGAGAAAATTCCCGACTCGCCGGCTTGGTTCGAGGACTCTGGGAAGCTTCTGCGCCTCGAAAAGCTTGGCGATCTGTTCGCCAAGCTCGATTGGCGGCTGAAAGTCATTGGGATCCCTGCACATGGGTGAGAAGATCCGAGACTGCAGAAACGGCATCGGGCGACAGTCCTATAGCTCGGCCATACTGCAGGCGGACTGCCGGGCATTCGGGATCCCAAGACACCCGATTTGTGGAAGATGGCATTTTGCAATGCAAGATTTTGGTGGGCGCTGACGGACTCGAACCGCCGACCTTCTCCTTGTAAGAGAGACGCTCTTCCGACTGAGCTAAGCGCCCCCACGCAACCAGCAAAAAAGAGTTCGAGGCGGGCCGAAGCGTAGCAGGAAAAAGGCGCAGAATCACAGATGATTACGTGCCTTGCACCTGTTGTCCTGGGTAGCAGCTCTGCTTTCAGGCACTTCATACCATATTGCCGACACCCATGATGGCCCCGGGATAGGCCCATCATGGGAAGGAAGTGATGCGGCCCAAAAAGGCAGCGGAAAGGCAAAAAAGCATCCGAAAGGCCTGTATGCCTTTCGGATGCCGGGCACCTCTTCTCACAAAACCCCGTCCGGTGTTTCAGGGGGATTCAGTAAAGAAGTCCTCCAAGATGCCTCTTTCGATTTTTGCACGGCCCCTTTTCCGTCGGGTTTGGTCTTCGTCTTCGTCTTCGAGTTCATCCTTGATCGCAGGACAATCCTCGGGCGGAGTGAACGCAGGAGACGACAAAAGAAAGAGAAGCTGCCCTGATCCGAAAGGCAAACTGAAACGATCGCCTTTCATTTTGCGGGACCAAACCACCTTCCCGGTTTCCGCGGAAACCGCAACGAGCTTGTCTTTTTTCATGACGTAAAGCTTGCTGCGAAAGGCGAGAGGAACCTGTTTCCCGGAGATCTGCCACTTCACTTTTCCGCTTACAAGGTCGACAGCTCTGAGTCTCGGATATCTTCCTGCAGTGTTATGCGTCGCAAACAGCACATTTTTCTTGACAGCCCCTCTATCTGCAAAGGGCAGCGCAAACACGCTGTCAGAAAAACGCTCGATACCGAATCCCCGGCCTTTGAGGGACCAAAGGAGTTCGCCTGTGCGCGCCGCGTAAAGGCTCAGAAGAGAGTCACTGTGGGCGAGTACTGTGTGACGCCCAACGGTGTCTAGTCCATCGATGTTGTCTTTGTCGGTCTGCCAAAGCTGGGTCTCTGTCTCAAGGTCAAGCGCCATCACGCGACTGGTTCCAACAAAATGCACGACAAGCACATCATCTACCACTGCGAAACGAACCCCCTGCGGAGTTCCTTCACCTTCGTACAAGTCATGGTAAACACTTTGACGTATTCCGGAAGCGGCATCGAGTGCTTCGATCACACCCGAGGAAGATGCCAGGAAAATTTTTCCTGCAGCCGGAGCCACGACAAGGTCGTCAAGGTCTTCCATTGCAGAAGACCTGAAGTTTTCTCGCCACAACTCGTCACCGGTGTGCACATGGATGGCGGCAAGTCCCTGCTCGTCTTCAACAAAGAGCAGTGGACCGGCATTACCCCAGATCTTGCCGCTTGGGAAAGGATGCTTCCAGCGGCGTTCTCCAGTGAAAATATCCAGGGCAAGAAAGTCAATCTTTTCTTTTGACGCGAAGATCGCGTCATCGTCTGCAGTGGTATCAGAACGGTCCACAAGCGACGGGTCGATTGGAGCCGTCCCCTCTTGCGCCTCGCCCTCTCCTTCCACAAGCGGTAGTTCACGTAAAGGTGCTGCCTCCTGTACACGAGCAAATAAAGTACGTTCAATCAGAATGGGTTCGATATCTGCGAGTCCAGTTATCGTGCGCTCCCACATGGTTTTCCCCTGTGTCGCACGATATGCCGTGAACTTCGTTTGATTGTGATACGCGGTTTGCGTGGCAGTGACAATCACAGAGTCCGAAAGCAGGGCAGAAGGAGCCCCCGTCGACCATCCGGTTGTCTTTGTCCACTTCACAACGCCCGTATCAGCGTTTAGAGCTGTCACAACTCCATGAGGAGCAAAAAGCTCATATTTACAAAAGGGGGTCGCATTATCAGCGGCAACCGCTTCTTTGCGCAATCGACGCTCGTTCAGCGTCACCCCCGAGGAGGAATCTGATGAGCTACAAGCAGCGCAGAACACAGCAAACCCTGCAATGAGGGCGCCAATTCGGATCCGCGCTCGATAAGTGTGTCCAATCCCCAAGATCATGCACAGGCTAGTTTCTTTCACGGAATGCACGAATCCTCTTCTGTGAGGCAGCTATTCCGCCGTCTGCCTCTGATCTGCCTTCTACCTGCCCCCTCTCGGGGTTTCTTGAACCTCCCTCAAAGGGAATACTGCTTCTCGGAAAAGACCATGACACCCCAGAAAAACCTGAAACCGGAGCAAATTTCGACACTCTCCCTATGAGCAGCATGAGTACCCCAACAGATTTCGCCGGCCTCTTTCATCTCTCAAACCGGGTCGCCATTGTGACGGGAGCTTCCTCCGGGCTGGGACGGCGCTTTGCTCTCGTCCTTGCCGGGGCTGGGGCAAAGGTGGGCACCGTCGCGCGTCGCGCCGACCGTCTCGACACACTCGCAGCGACCCACCACAACATCACGGTCTTCCCCTGCGACGTCACGAACGAAGCAGAACGAAAAAACCTTGTCGCGAGCGTGCTCCGTACACATGTACAGCGAAACTGCCCCATGCAACGCCTCGGAGAACCACACGAGCTCGACGCCGCCCTGCTCTTTTTGGCAGAAGACGGATCAAGGGGCAAACACTCATGCTCGACGGAGGCTGGAGTGCAAGCTGACAACAGCAGGGCGTCACACCAAGGAGCGACACCCGACAGCACTGTTTACTCCCCGCAAGGCCATACGAAAACTGTCACAACCTCCAGGGTTTCCGGGTTAAACGCGCCTTCGATACCCGCGGCCTCTGCAAAAAAAGCCGGCCCCACCATGCTTACGGCATCCACATCGGGCCAGTGATCCCCCTGCATGCCTTCTACGAGCGCCTCGACACCATACGCTTCCCGCACGTCGAGATCTGTGGAAGCCAAACCGATTCCCTCTGGCGTTGTAAGGCCAGGCACGTCCCCATCGCCGGCGGTTTCGTCCCCAGCCTCGCTCGCCCCAAAGTCATACCCATAGCTATAGGCAAAAAAGTGTTCCTCCGCGTCTGCCACCCCGAAAGAGGTTTTCCCATTTGAAAAGCCGACTCGTAACTGCGGCCATTGCACAGTTCGCCACCTCGTCCCGGGACACACACCCGGACTGTTCTCGTACCCCTCTTTCCAGCCCGAATCCACGTCAGGAGGTCCCAACACCGCTTCGAGCAACTGCAAAGTCTGCGCTGGAGCTGTCCCAAACGACACGAGGCCAAGCCCATCCCCGCGCAGCTGTAAACCAGGGAGCACTTCACCCGAAACAGTATCTTGTTGTTGCTCCACGGTTTCCAACAGAGAATCCTCGTCGCTCTCAAACAGAGCACAACCTCCAAGCAGCAGAAAGCCAATGAGAGAAAAGAAAAGCCGGCGGTTCTTTTTTTTCCACAGAAAAGTGTGGGGAAAAGCATCTACCACCAGACCGGCAGCTCGGTCGCTTCTTTTTGACGCAGGAGACGCTGTCCAATCGTGAGTCTCTTCTCTTGACATTTCCTCTCCTCTGCTTCCTCTTGCGTACCGGCCTTACGGACTTCCCTTAGGGACTTCGCTCGCAGGCTTCACTTCCGGAATTCCCAGCAGCCAAGCAGTACCTTGTGCCGCTTGCACCTATCCTGTGCACCTGCCTGCAAAACACGCCGCTCGTCCGCGCCCTGCCTGCCCAAGGCCTCGTTCGCCTACACGTCCCCACACCTCCCCGACACGCTCGCGTGCATCACGCAAGCACACGCGTCCAGCAGCCAAGGGCGGCGCAAAAAAACTACAGAGGAGGAAGCAGGTCAACGGTCCGCTGTCGCAAAAAATGGTCTGCAAGCACAAGGCAGCACATCGCTTCCACCATTGGGACTGCCCGTGGCACAACGCAGGGATCGTGCCGGCCTTTTCCCGCAAAAACCACGGAATCTCCGTCTCGGTTTCGCGTTTCCTGGGAACGAGAGATTGTGGCAGTCGGCTTAAAAGCAACACGAAAAAAAATGTTTTCGCCGTTTGTGATACCGCCCTGCACCCCACCAGAATAGTTTGTTCGCGTGCGTATCTTTCCATCGGGGTCAGTGTCGAACAGGTCATTGTGCTCGCTTCCCCTCAAGAGGACACCGCCAAACCCACTGCCAATCTCAAATCCCTTCACCGCGGGCAAAGAAAGCATGGCTTTTGCCAAGTCAGCCTCAAACCTGTCGAAAACTGGGTCCCCAAGCCCAGGCGGGACACCCCGGACAACACACGCGACAACTCCCCCCAGGGAATCGCCGTCACGACGCGCGTTTGTAATTGCAGTCGCCATTGTGTCACGTACACCAGGGTCAGGACAGCGCGTGGCATGCTCCTCAACTGCGACTCTTGTCACAGTCTCAGAATCAATATGCCCAGTGATTTTTCCCACTTGACAGACCCAGGCGACGATTTCAACCTCCCCCACTGCCGAGAGCAACTTGCGGGCAACTGCACCGGCAGCGACACGCCCAATTGTTTCACGCGCACTCGCCCGCCCGCTTCCCTGCCAGTTGCGGTGCCCGTACTTCGCCTCATAGGTGTAATCAGCATGGGAAGGTCGGTAGAGGCCTTTGAGATGCTCATACGCGGCCGGCCGGGCGTCCTTGTTGCGCACAAGCACACCAATAGGAACACCGGTTGTATATCCCTCGAACACCCCGCTCAAGATCTCAACCTGATCTGCTTCCTGCCGCTGCGTCGTCAAATGGCTCTGGCCAGGTCGGCGCCGATCCAACTCAATCTGAATGTCGGCAAGAGAAAGAGGCAGACGAGGCGGACAGCCTTCAATCACCGCACCAACGCCGCCACCATGGGACTCCCCAAAAGTGCTGATCTTCAACACGGTGCCAAAACTGCTGCCCACACTCGCCTCATTCCCTTAGTCAATAGTGACCACCCCGGAAGCAACCACCCCGGAAGCAACCACCCCGGAAGCAACCACCCTACCGGGATATCCTTACGACTCTCGCTGCAGCCGATTGCCTGAGCCTCTTGCCGAAAAAGCAGCGCGCTCACAGAGAGGTCGCAGAGAGCTCACACAGAGAAAAGATCGTCCCATTCCTGCGGTTTGAAGCCGACACGGCCAAACTCGCTCTCGTCTGCAGGTCGCCGGTTCGGTTCTTGCCCTGATGTCGGAGCAGCGCTGACGGGCGCGCCGGCTGCAGGAGCACACACAAGAAACGGACGCCGCAACAGACGACCATTTCCGCGAAGCATGGCAAGGGCCTCTTCATCTGACATTTCCTGCAGCTTATCCTTCAGCTTCTTTTCCCGATATTCCACGCCAGATGTGTTGAAAAGTCTCTTCACCTTTCCGTTGTACAGAGACAGCATGGACTGTAGATCCTCCATGGACGGCACGGCCTCATCCAAAGAAATCTCCTGGAAAGCCACTGCTTTGTCTTGCAGATAGCGGCGGGCTTTCCGACACGTGTTGCAAGTAGGGAGGATGTAAAGACGCGCCACAGAGGTCTTTGGCGAAGCCTCAGGGGCCTCTTCAGCAGCAACAGGCGCTTTTGCGGGAACACCCGGGGGTTTTGCGAGCACAGGAAGCGCCCCTGGAGCAGGCGCTTCCAAAGCAGCAAGCGGGAGAGATCCTTTGGGCAAGGCAATCTCGGGCCGCTGTCCGGCAGAAAGAGCCAGAGGTACGGCATTCTCAGACATGACAGGCTCCACACTGTTGGTCTCGCCGGGCAAAGGCCCAGTCGAGAGGAAAGACAGGCGGTGACCAGGGAGATCTTGCGGAGGAGATGTCGGGCCATCAGAAGCTGGGTGCTGCGTGAGCCATGAGAGCAATAACTCATTCACACGCTCGGGGACTTCTTGGTGCGCGAAATGTCCAGCATGGAGAAGGCGTTCGATCTGCAATCCTGCAGGAAACAGCGAATAATCCATCGTCTTTTCGTAGATCTCCGTGTCCACACAGCCGTCCTCAGCTCCTGTGAGAACCAGAGTCGGAACAGGCACAGGAGACCGAAAAACTGCCCGCATCTGCCGCCTGTCAGACGCGCTGGAACGGAACACTGCCCGATAATACGACAGAGCCGATCGCAACACACCGGGTTTTCGCAGGGTATCTTTACACCGGGCCAAAAGCGCAGGATCCCACTCCCATCCTGGCGACCAGCGGGACCAAAGACGCTCCACAAAGCGGAAATCCTCGCGGGGCAAAACGATGCTCGAAACTCCCGGCAATTGAAAGAAAAACGCATACCCTGACTTGCGCAACTGCCGAGAAAGCAGGGAAAAACCAAGACCGCCTTGTTGGGGTGCCGGCATGCCAAGCGTCACTAAAGAGGCAAAACCTTCGGGGGCACGGGTGCAGGCCACATATGCCGCAAGCGCCCCCCAGTCATGACCAAAAAGATGCACAGGATCATCACTCAGGGAATCGGCCCAGGCAATCACGTCTTGTGCCACGCGCAACACATGATAGTCACCGGGATTCCGGCTCGGCTGCGACGCGGTCTCATACCCGCGCATCATCGGCGCGACGACACGATAGCCCGCGTCCGCAACCGCCGCAAACTGCGCATGAAAAGTCTCGTTTGTGTCGGGAAAACCGTGTAAACATAGGAGAACTGGCCCAGTACCCAGGCAACGAGCTCCGAAACTCAGGCCATTCGCTTCAAGAGAGATATTCTCAATGTCACTGTCAAAAGTGTCCTTGGCAGAGATCATCCGTCCCCCTCCCCTCATAACCTTCAGACATAACCGTCAGAAATTCCTGCAAACCCTGATAAAAGCCGGAATAACTGAGAAACACAACTCTCACGACAAAAGACTCAGTATGTGCAACTAGGAAACCGGGAAGAGTCGCACACCCCCCGAAGGCACTCACACCCACCCAGAAAATTCCCGACAAGCACAACACCTATCCCACCACCGTGCAGCGCCCCGCACGACCCAGCAGCGCCCCGCACACCCAACACCCGGCACGACCGGCGCACACCCACTATCCAAAACACCCAGAACGATTAGGCGTTTGCGGCCCGCTGCAAGGCTGCGACCACTGTGGCGGTCTGGGGGAGAACGGCCTTTTCAAGACCTGGTTCATATGGCACATGGGTATCGGCAGCGCCGACACGAAGCACAGGCGCGTCGAGGTCCCAAAAGCAGTGTTCCGCCACCCATGCCGCGACTTCTGCGCCAAAACCGCAAGTGAGCGTGTCTTCATGCACGACAACAAGCTTGCCGGTGCGCTGCACCGAATCGGCCACAAGCTCTTGGTCCCAGGGGCTTACGGTACGAAGATCGATAAGCTCAACCGAGATGCCGTCTTGCCCCACAATTCTCGCGGCCTCCTGGCATTTCCGCACGGTCGCCCCATAGGTGACAAGCGTGATATCCCTTCCAGACAGCAGGACTGTGCCCTTGCCAATTGGGAGCACATACTCCTGCGGCGGGAAGGGATCTTTCGCGTAGACCTGCCGGTAGAGGTGCTTGTGCTCAAGAAAGAGCACGGGGTCGTCGCACAAGAACGCGGCGCGCAGCAGGCCGGCAGCGTCACGCGCCCGGCTGGGAAACAGCACAATCAGCCCAGGTATATGCGAGAAAAACGTCTCCCCACATTGGGAATGCCAGATTGAACCGCCCTGAAGGTAGCCGCCAATTGCGACACGGATCACAAGCGGGCAGGAGAAGCGCCCGTTCGAACGCCAGCGGGTCGTGGCTGCTTCCGTTTTGATCTGCTGAAACGCTGTCCAGATATAGTCAAAAAACTGGATTTCTGCGCAAGGTTTCAAGCCTCGTAGCGCCTGCCCGATGCCTCGCCCCACAATGTTGGCCTCGGCAAGCGGCGTATTGAAACAGCGTCCGATACCAAAAGACCGCTGCAACCCCTGGGTCACGCCAAAAACGCCGCCTTTTCCTGCCACCTGATCAAGCCAGGACTCCGAGGCATCGGCAACGTCTTCGCCAAAAACCCGCACACGTTCGTCTTTCGCCATTTGCTCGTGCAGGACGCGGCGAATGACATCGGCCATCGTCACAGTATTCCCAAGCTGGACGGCAGGCGCAGGGAGAGGAAGCTCTTCGTCGAGAGACACGAGGTCAGATGACGAGCTTGCGGCATCCACCACCTCTACCTTTTCATCTGATACTGCACTTTTTCCCGTTGCAGGCAGGATATCGTGGCCACGCTTGTCTTCGAGCCCACTCCTGGCATCTGTGGCCTCTGCAACTTCTGCAGGTTCGACAGCCCCTATGGCCTTTATTACCTCTATCGCCTCGCCTCGCAACTCAGTTCCCGGTTCGTCCCCTACGGCCACCGACAAGGCCGAAGACGCAGGAGCAACAGTGGAGGACGCAGGCGAGGCCACGCGAGGCGTCGTCGCGACGGTAGAAAACAGCCCGGCAGGATCAGGAGTATGCGGCTCGGGAATATCGGGAATCTGCACGACATGCCGGGTGACTGTGCCAGGGTCAGGCTTCGAGGTCGCAAGCGCCTCTGCCGCTGCCTGCTGCACTTCTTCTCTCGCAGCAACACGGATCTCCTGGGCTGCTTCGTAAGACAGAATCCCATTCTCAAGCAGCGCCCACTCCAAAGTGTCGATCGGATCAAAATCCCGTTCGGCCTGCAAATCTTCTTCTGAGCGATATTTCGTCTGGTCATCGGAAAGCGAATGCGAATAGGGACGCGTCACCGTGGCATGAAGCAGACACGGGCCGGCTCCTGCCCGTACATGCGCAATCGCCTCACGGCCTTTTTCGCGCACTTCAAAATAGTCACGGCCATCAAAACGCACCACATGCAGGCCGCGAAAACCCTGCACAAGCTCTGACACCGGTGCCGGGGCCTGATCATCAGTCCGCACAGAAATCGCGTACCCGTTGTCGGCCACCACATAGAGCACGGGAAGATGCAACCGACAGGCCGTATTCAAGCTCTCCCAAAATTCTCCCTGAGAAGTCGCCCCCTCCCCCAGCGAGACATACACCAGTTCGTCGCCATGCGCGAACAAACCGCGAATACGGCGACGCGCAATATAGCGTGACGCTTCGGCACACCCCACAGCCGGGAGGCACTGTGATCCCGTTGCACTCGTCTGGGTCACGACATGGAAGTCTTTAAAGCCCCAGTGCGTAGGCATTTGCCGCCCACCTGAAGAAGGATCCTCCGCAGAGCCAACGGCTTGCAACAACAAATCATACGCGGTAATACCAAGGCCCAGCATGAGCGCGCCATCACGATAATAAGGAAAAAACCAGTCGTACGCGGGACGCAAGTCTCGCGCGAGCCCGAGCAGTAAAGCCTCATGACCCGCTCCCGAAATCTGAAAAAACACCTTACTCTGGGCACGGAGCGCTATCTCGCGGTCATCGACAGCGCGCGACACACACGCCAGCCGGAAATCTGCGATTGCCTCTTGCACAGGGATGCCCCGCAAAAGGCTCGCCGGTGTGGCCTGTCCGCCTGACGCACCAGCCTCTTCGTTTGCCTGACCCTCTACCTGGCCCACTGGAACCCCTTTCCTGTGATTCCATCGCCGTTCCCACCACTTCACGACGCACTTCACGACGTAGACACTCCGGCTTCACGCCGCGCGCTCAGCACTCGCGTACTTCCATGTATCCACCCCTGGTCGAGAAATTCCGTTCTGAACTCCATTCTGGACTTTGCTCGGCATTTCACGCTGCATTGCACTATGGACTGACCAACAAATTCCGCAATGCCACACTTATCGGCATTCTCCCCTACGCGCTGACCCTCTCTTCTCTCTCTGCCTTTCTCCAGGGATTCTTCCTCAAAACCGGTGAGTCCGATAAATCACGACACGGAAGCCGGGCAGACTCCCAGAAAGGGACTTCAAGGGGACTTCAGGAAAAGGTCTGCACGGAAACTCGCACACGCCTCTCCCCCAAAAAATCTCCCAAAAAAATCTCCACAAAAAGGCCGCATGCCTCGCTCTCGTCTCCGCCGGAGAAGACACCCTTGGAAAACCTGGAAACACTTCTATTCTCTCGCACTTCTCACACCATTGTGTGGTTTTTTCCGGGCAGCACAATCTTTGGGAAAAAAGCCAGAGAAGACAGGCATACGCCCAATCCCGGAGTGCATTCCCCAGCAAACGCCCTGCTCACACAAGCCCGGCAGCGCTTGCCACCAGCCGGTACCATTCTGCAAGCGAATCGATCGTCTCGTGCGCGTTCAGCCCACTTGGGTTGGGCACAACCCACAATTCCACGCCTTCGAACAGTTCCTCTTGTTTGCCGGTGCGCGCCTTCGGGCGCGCAAAACCTGTACGGTAGGCGGTGATACCGGCCACTGCAACCACCTTTGGTTTCCAGGCGGCGACCCGCTCCGCCAGAGAATCGGCGCCGAGACGCAGCTCTTCCCGGCTCAACTCCGCTGCCCGCGCCGTGGCACGCGCGGCAATATTCGTGATACCCAGCCCACGCCGCACAAACCGCTCGCGATCTGTATCTGTCATACCCGCGGCGGCGTCAATCTGCCAGTCCACAATGCCTGCTTTTCGCAAAGCCGGATAAAACCGGTTACCGGGATAGGCAAAATGTGTCGAGGTCGCAGCAGTCCATAAACCCGGATTAATCCCCACAAAAAGCAGGCGGACGTCATCCCCAACAAGATCAGGGACAGTCCGGTCTCGATACGTTTCCAGTTCTGCACGTGTAAATCCCACAGGGACAAAGCGTAGAGGTTCACACCACACAAACAGCAGAGAAAAAACTACCGGTTCTCCCGGCCGGGCATACACCAAGACCAGTAGCACCCGAAAACCCGCACAACCACCCCTTGGGTGCCATTCTCAAGTACCGGTACCAGACAACGCAAGCGCCACGAGAAGCCGGTTCAGCGAAGATCGCGCCGTTGAAAGAGCAGCACGGACACACCATAAAAAACCGCAATAAGGGCAGCGAGAACTCCGGCGTGTGCCCAGTTCATGCCATTCGTGAGCGGATCACTCTTGAGGTAGTAATAGAACGGCGAGACTTTGGCATAACCGGCAAGATCCTCGTTCAGCGGAAGAAAGGATTGCAACAAGTACGAGGCGAGGGCAAGCCCGGCGGTCACATACATTGCAAAATTGCTACGTCCTGTTGCGGCACTCAGCGCCAGCGCGACAGTGCCAAAAACGAGACTGACCAAACCAAGCAGGAAACACGTGGCCGCGACATGCACGCTATTGAGGCCAAGGTCACCGAGGAGTGAGCCGGCAATAGTCCCGACAAAAACCACCACTGCCAAAAGAAAAACATAAACCAGCATTGCCAAGGCTTTTTCACTCAGAACTCTGATTCTGCTTATCGGGTTTGCGAGCAGGAGACCCATGGTCCGATCTGCCTCCTCACCGGCAAGCGAGCGGGCACTCACCACCACTGCAACAAAAATAGAAAGAAACGGCCCGGTCATACTGAAGTTCTCCGCCTGATACCAGCCTTCAGGAGTTCCTATATCGACTTGTCCGATCAGCGCATCCATTGCTTCGGGCATATCCTCGGAGAAGTCTTGCATCTGATCCTCGAGAACTGGGTAGAGGAGCCCGACAATCACACATAAAAACAGAAGGATAAAGCCTGTCACCACCAAGAGCCCCTGATGATCAGACATGGTCTTGACCCAAATGCGGGAAACACGCGCAGAGCCCGCAAGTCGCTCAATCACACTGTGCATGAAGGGATAATTGCGGAGCCGGTCAAACAAGGTAACTGCAGCACTGCGCGCGCTGAGGTCGCGCCGGTTCATACCGAACACTGCAAGAACAAGAAAAACTACGACACCCGAAAAAAGCACACCGAGATGACCCCAGTCGATACCGTGGAAAATGGGGTTACTTTCCGTGTAGTAGTACCAAGGAAAGATCCTTGAGAGGTCTTTGATCCCTTCAACGAGTGGGAGAATCCCCACAGCCAGATAAGAGACAACCATCACAAGGGCAGGCACACCTGAAGCGGTGGTCTTGTTCCCCGTCCAGGCCCCGATCATCAGGGCAAGAAAGCCGTAGAAGAGGGCGTTCACCAACATATGAAGCACAAGCCCGCCGGTTTCCTTCCCGACAACGTTCACGTCGATCAGGGTGGGGACGAGGTGAGCACCACCCCATAAGATGAGGGCAGCCAAGTTCATCAACAGGAAAAGAGATGCTGCCTTCGAGACCAGCACATGCGTACGACTCTTCGGGTTCGCGAGCAGGAGCCCCATTGTGCCTTTGCGTTCCTCACCGGCAATCGCGCCAGAACCGATCGAGATAGCGATGCCCGCAAGCGTTAAAGCCCCCATAAAACTGTAAACTGTGCCGTACGCCAACCCTCCCGCGTCATCCACATTTGCGATGTTGTAAAGCTCGAGGAAAACATCCGGCAGATCAGTATAAATAGCAATATCCACTGCTCGATAGCTCGCCATCGCGAAAATCAGAAAAAGAACCAGGGTCACGGCACCAATGATCGCACGAAGCCAGTAGTCCCGCAGGGTCTTTGTGAACACGCCGGACAGCATCACGCGCGCACTCCCCGGTGTGAAGTCGAGTCGTTGCCCGTTGCTTCGTCAGGGGTTGCTTCATCGCGGTAGTACGCGAGAAATACCTCTTCAAGGTCAGCTTCTTGGGTTGTGATGTCCACCAGGTCGTATCGGTCAGCCACGGTCCGAAGGAGCACGTCCATTTTGCCATCGTAGGAGAGCACAATCCGGTGGTTTTGCGAGAGCACATCGCGCACCCCGGGAACCGCCGCAAAAACCGACGCCGCAACCGGCGAACGAAACTCCAGTTCGACTCGCCGTATCGACTTCGACCGGAAATCGTGCACAGACTCGACAGCCACAAGCCGCCCATGACGAATAATGCCGACGCGTTCGGCGACCCGTTGCACTTCGGAAAGGGTATGACTCGAAAGAAAAACCGTACGCCCTTCGGCAATGATCTCACGCAGCATACTTTGAAATTCGCGCTGCATAAGCGGGTCAAGACCGGAACTCGGCTCATCCATAATGAGCAGATCCGGCTTGTTCATGAACGCCTGGATCAGCCCAACTTTCTGCCGGTTTCCCGAGGACAAATCACCCACTTTTTTTGAGAGGTCTGCTACAAGCCGGTCCGCAAGCTGCTCGACATACGCCCAATCGACACCGCCCCGCAGATTCGCAAAATATGTGAGCGTGTCGCGACCGGTAAGATTCGGATACAGGGCCAGTTCACCTGGCAAATAACCAATACGGCGACGGATTTCTACAGACTTTTTTCGGGCATCCATGCCGAAAATCGTGATTCGTCCTGTCGTTGGGCGAATCTCATCCATAAACACACGGATCGCTGTTGTTTTCCCCGCCCCATTCGGCCCCAAAAACCCAAAAACTTCCCCCGCGTACACCTCAAGGTTTAGATCCACCAAGGCCTGCACGTCGCCATAATGTTTCGTAAGGCTCTCCGCCTGCAGCACAACCTCGCTCATTATCTGGATCCTTTGTCAATACTGGAATCAACACCTTGCCCACAGCACCCGGAGAACAGCAGAGAACCCCAAACCAGATCATCTTCCCGCACTTGGCTTCTCACACTTGAAATCATCCCCAAGATACATCCCGACATACTACAAATCATTCCAAAGTCCTCGAAACCCAAGAAAAACTAAAAAACCCGAAAAGTCACTGGGAAGCTGCTTTGCACACGCAGGCCGAAAAGTTCTCGCAGTATCCCACACACAACAGCTCGAGAACCCAGCAGTTCATAGGGACAAACCCCATCCGACAGACTCGGGTCATGGAATGAGCCACTAGTACACCACTATCACACCGCTATCACCAGGGCCATTGTGCTCAAGCGCATCGCCAAACGCATTCTCACTACGACACCGAGCCGGCAACGACTGTCACAATGCCCTCAGTAACTTCCCACCAAGGTCGCTCGACAGCATACAAGCCAATCCCAACACAGAGGCTTTGTAGACCCCCTGGTAGATCTTGGACCACTCCGCGAAGCAGGCGAGGCTCACAAACGGGGTACTTGGCGGTCTTTCTTAACAAAGTGGGGCCGGTGGGATTCGAACCCACGACCAAACGATTATGAGTCGTCTGCGCTAACCGCTGCGCCACAGCCCCAAAAAAACCCGGAGCGGTGTCTCCTCCGGGCACCGGAAAGATTAGCGGACAGACCCCAGAAGGGTCTGTCGAAAAAAAGCCTTGTGCCCGCAGCATGCTGCTTTTGCCGGCCTTTCCCTTGGCAGAGAACGCGTAGAGAACGGGTAGAGGACGAGCAAGACCAGGGGCAACGGACAGAGCGAACTGGAAAAAAGAAACAGGACAAGCAGCACAGACACCGTACATGACCTGTGGAAAGACCCCTCAGCCCGAAGGGTTCGTCTCGTTCACGATCGCATCCTGACTGACGTCTTCTGGCACGTTTATTCCAGCATTTTTGTCGGCAGGCTGGGCTTGAGAGTTCGCAGCAACAGGAACAGATACACAACGGGAATGCCAAGAAGGAGGACCAAAGGGGGAGGAAACCTGCCAGGTGCGTCCTTCATCCAGCGAAAGAAAAGACCCCACCTGTGTGACTGCGGTGAGTAGTCGGTCCGGATGGGAAAAAGGAGAAGCACGCAGAGTGCCGTCTTCCAAACATCTGTCGTGCGTCCAGGTGATTGAATCCCGCGCAGAAGCAGCAAGCGCAGTCGCGACTTCAAAAGACACCGCATCCGACAAAACTGAATCTGAGGAAACCTGGACAAGAGAAACAAAGTTATTTGGGCCAAGTGGACTGCAGTCGGAGAGTGCGAGGTCTCTTTGCACACCTCCGTCTGTCGAAACACGAAGCGACACAAGGCGCGAACGGCGCGGGGAGGAATCCGGCATCCCTCCTGTGGCAGCATGCTCTCTCACCGCATCTTTTATGACCACACCATCGGTCACCGCAGCATCTGTCACCAAAGCATCTGAAAAACCAGACACAGGAGCAGCCTGCGAAAAACTCAGCTCGTCAGGCAAGCTCCTGGGAAAGCCGGGAGAAGGTTCCCCCCAGTCACAGTCATCGAGACCCTGCTGGTCCGCAAAAGCAATGAGTACCCCACTCGAAAGGTCAGGCTCTAAAAAGAGACCAACCGGTTCTGTTCCCACAGGAATACACCCTACCCCGAAGGGGGTGCGAGGAGAACGCTGCGGAGAACTCGGCATTTCGTCTGTGACCTCGTCAGCAGGCGAAGACGTTCGCGTCGCTTCTGTGTCTTCTTGCGAAGGCTGCGCCTTCGCCGAGAAAGCTCCATGAGAGGACAGCATCGCAGACGAGTCCCTTTCTCGGGCGAATCCCGGACTGAAAATCTTGCACTACACAAAGACAGAAGCAAAACTTCCATATACCCAAAGCTCATAGGATGAGTAGAATTATCAGGCATTTCCCTGGCATGCCAGGGAAAGAGACATAAAGTTTCACACTGTACAAAAAACTTCTTCATACACGAAACGTATGCCGGAGACTTACTCCGGAAAAAGAAGAAGCTTTTTCTTTCTTAAAAAAAGACCTTTTTTAGCTCTTTCCAACGCTCCCATACAAATGCCATGCACGCGTCCCCACATATGAGAAAGACCCAGTGTCAGGATCCTGTGTCTCAAGATAGCGCGCGCGGACAGCATGCGCTCCTGATTCTTTTTCGGCGCTCTTCTTCCGCACAGCATTTCGGAGCGCACACGTCAGAAAACAACTTCCGCAATACCACCCCGCAGGCAAACCGACTATTCGAGCAATGCTCTCATTCACCCCGTATAGGATCGATCCTCCCCACTCTTGTCTTTAGGAACCCGCTCTCCAGAGCTCGGCAGCCCACCCGATCGCAACATGGGGAAGCGTCACTCTGCGCAGCCGGCACATGAGCCCGCAAACGAATCAGCGCAGCATCCCGGCAGGCCTAGCGCACTTCGCGTTCCTGGTCCTGCCAATAGGGTGCGCGCAACTTGAACTTCTGCAGCTTTCCCGTGGCAGTGCGATCCAAAATATCACGAAACTCGACAGAGGTTGGACACTTGTAGTGGGCGAGAGAGTCTCGACACCAGGCGATGAGCTCGGCTTCTGTGGCCGTGGCATCTGTCGCCAACACAACCAGTGCCTTCACGGTTTCGCCCCACTTCTCATCAGGCACACCGATGATGGCGACTTCAGCGACTGCGTGATGAGAAAAGAGGCGGTCTTCAACTTCAATGGAAGACACATTCTCGCCTCCAGAGATGATCACGTCTTTTTTACGATCAGAGATCCCAAGATAACCATCATCTTCAAGGCAAGCCCCATCACCAGTATGAAACCAACCCTGCACAATCGCGTCCGCAGTGGCTTCAGGTTGTTCCCAATAGCCCTCCAGGACAACGTTTCCCCGGGCCAAAACCTCGCCGTTTTCGTCAAGGCGCACACGTGTCCCGAGTGTCGGGACACCCGCTCTCCCAAGACGTTCGGCCCGCTCTTGCGAACCAAGCACATCCCACTCGGCACGAGAACGGTTCACAGTAAGCAGAGGAGAAGTTTCCGTGAGACCATAGATCTGGATGAATTCCCATCCGAGCACAGTTTCGACCTCTTCGATGGTACGGGTAGGTGGGGGCGCACCAGCCACCACGATACGCACCTGGCCTCTACCGGGAATCTCGCCTTGCCAGTCGCGGGCAGCCTGCAAAATCATGCTTACCACAGTCGGCGCCCCGCACATGAGAGTGACCCCATGCGCTGCCACACGTCGCAGGATCTCTGCCCCATCCACTTTGCGGAGCACAATATGTTTTCCGCCCATTCCGGTAATGGCGTAGGGCATGCCCCAGCCGTTCGCGTGGAACATGGGCAGGGTATGCAGGTAGACGTCTCGATCACTGATCTGAGTGTGCAGGCCAAAAACCGCCGCGTTCACCCAAAGGTTACGGTGTGTGAGTTGCACTCCCTTGGGACGGGCCGTGGTCCCACTCGTGTAGTTCACCGTGGCTGTCGCGTTTTCGTCCGCCTTCCACAAGTCCGGTTCTGCAGTGCTCGCAAAGGCCTGATCGCTTTCTGCCCCCAGCACAAGGCGATGCGGCGCGTGCACATCAGCAAGGTCTTCATCAAGTTCGGGATCCACAAGCAGAACAGACGCGCCGGAATGCTCCACGATATACGATACTTCCGGGGTAGTCAGACGAAAATTCACAGGCACAAGCACCCGCCCGTAGGCACTCACCCCAAAAAAAGCCACCAAAAGACGTGCGGCATTTTGCGAGACAATTGCGACACGCGCGCCGTGTGGCACTCCCATCTCGTCAAGCCCCGCGGCTTGCGCGCGTGCAAGCTTCGCAAGGTTCCCATAGGTAAGTGCGCCGAGGCTTGGCGCAGGCTGGTCTGGTTCATCAAGAACTCCGACCCGGTCGCCATACACCTGCGCGGCCCGATCAAGATAGTCGCTGATCGTCAAAGGCACCTGCACCCAAATCCCCCTTCGTTGATAACCATGACAGAACAATGCGCCGTCCTGAACCGGTCGCAAATCCTCACAAACAGTTGTGAAACATCGTGAATGGCCGCGAAACACAGCGAACGCGTCACAAACCAATCAGGAACCGATCATGATGAAGTCATGAGCCATGCATGTGTCATTGTTAGCAGGTACCGCACTGCCGGCACGGTGAGGCCAAGAAAAACCGGACCCATGCATGTGCCATTATGCACAGGGACCCGCCACACACATACCTCCAACAAACCCCATTGGTTGCCTCTCCCCAAAAAAACATGCGAAAACACACGTCGCCGGGGAGAAAAGCGCGGGCATGGAAAAAACTTCCGGGAAACTCTGCGGGAGGGCCAAGAAAAAGCACGAAAGGCAATTTCCCGGAGAGTTGCTATCGTCGATACGCACACTGTCTCGGCTTCTTGCGGGAAACGTCTTCGTCACCAGGCACTTGCTCACGCAAGCCCTCGCAGACTGCCCGCAGGACAAGCCAGGACCAAGCCGGTACCAGCCCAGTGACAAGCCAGGACCAAGCGACAGGCAAAAAACTGGATGCACCCGCACACCATACGCGCGCGAACACGTGAAGCCAGGGCGCGCGGCAGCAGGGAAAACAAGAACGTGGACACACAGAAGAGAACTCGCGGAACGTCCCCGGACGAAAGCGGCGGCGAAGCCGGTGCACACAAGCAGGCAGCGCACACCGCAAAACCCGCCTATCACACAGCACATCACACGACTTCTGCCATTGGTCCTTGTGCCCCTGTTGCCGGACCGAACCCCACAGGAAACCCCACGGTCAGCCCCACAGACAAGCAGGAGGCTGACCGCACAGACGAAGCGAAAAAGCCGGTTCATCTGGCATACAGCGCAAAACTCCGGGAAATGTTGCGTTTGCCTCTACCCGGTATGGCCTGCCCAAACAGTTTTGCCTTCAGCCCGGACGGAACATGGCTCGCGTACCTCCACGATCCCGAAGAAAGCCTCGAGCAGTCCCTCTTTGCTTTGCATATTGCGAGCGGCAAAACAATGCGCGTGCTCTCTCCCGAACAAGGTGGTGTCACCGACGACAATGCCTCACCCGCAGAACAGCTTCGTCGGGAACGACAACGCCAGCGTGCCACAGGAATCACCCGGTTCTCTTGGATAGGAAAACAATCACGGCTTCTGCTTCCCATCGGAAACACGATTTCGGTGATCGACGAGCCGGGCAGACAAGCCCGCCCAATCCTCGCCGGAGGGCCGGCGCCAATCCTCGACCCCCAGCCCAGTCCAGACGGAGCATCCCTCGGATACATCACGGAAGGCGAATTGTGGGTTGTGCCCACTGCAGGTGGATTGTCCCGGCGTCTCACTTGGGATGCCCGCCCTGGCATACGCGTGAACGGCCTCGCCGAATTTATTGCACAAGAGGAACTTCAGCGTTCTCACGGCTTTTGGTGGTCAAAAGACGCACGCTGGATCGCCTTCACGCAAGTGGACGAGGCAGAAATTCCAGAATATCCGATCGTGCACCAGGGAGCAGATGATCCTGCTTGCGAAACCCATCGTTACCCTTTTGCCGGAATGTCAAACGCGAGTGTCCGCCTCGGTTTTGTGCGCATGCACGACGGGGCCATCTTCTGGTCTGACTTGTGCTTGCAAAATGAGGGCTATCTCGCGGCGGGCAGTTGGCATAAAAACGCCACGTTCTACGCCCAGGTACTCGATCGCCGGCAGCAACACATCGAAGTGCGGGCTTTCACTCCGGACAAGACAACCCTCTCGAAACCCAGCACTTCGCCGCTGCACACAGAAGCGGGTTTTCCCTCTCCCCCAGAGCTTTCCGCACCCGCACCTGCACCTGCAGTGTCGCCTTTGCCCCGCGCTGCCACACCAACATCGCATCACACTCCCCCGCTCATTACCAGCAGCATCGTCCTCATGGAGCGGTCCGAAACCTGGATTAATTTCCACAATGCCTTCCGTCCTCTCGGCCAGGGCCGTTTCCTCTGGGCATCAGAGCGGAGCGGCTTCCGCCACCTTGAAATCTGGGAAAATGGGCAGCCCACCCCGATCACTACTGGAGACTGGGAAGTCACATCTGTCGAGGCTGTCGACACCCAACGCGGCATTGCCTACTACACATCGACCCAGGAAAGTCCGAGGGAACGCCATTTCTACGCCGTCTCCCTGGCCCCGGCAGCAGGCAGCACACCGCAGTACCGCAGCACCCGTCTCACCACAGACGCCGGAATCCACACATGTACGGCACATGCTGCCATGATCGACTCTTCACACAGCACACCAGGACAATTTGTGGACTACTGGTCTTCGCGCGTGCACCCACCGACTGTGGCGCTGCGTTCCCTCTCGGACGGCAGTCTCATCTCCACTCTGCACGAACCTCCACACGACCTGGAGCACAACCGGCTCGACCACAAACACCTCACACCGACACCGACACCGACTTCCGGTACCCGGCCCTCTCCAGATACCCCATCTGCTCGAGATGAGCCCCGCCACACAGAAAACATGGCGCAACACGCAGCCGAGCACACGCTCGAAAACGAACTTCGCCCCCCTGAATTTCTCACTATCACAAACCGCGACGGTGTGCTGTTGCACGGGGCCCTCTACCGCGCTGCCGGCGAAGGACCGCACCCGCTGCTTGTGGACGTCTACGGTGGCCCGCACGTACAGCGGGTGGTCGACTCCTGGACGGTAACTGTGAACCGGCGCGCCCAACATTTACGCAGCAAAGGCGTGTGTGTGTTCGTTCTCGACAATCAAGGCAGCGCCCACCGTGGCCTTGATTTTGAGGCGGCTCTCCGGCATCGAATGGGGAGTGTCGAAGTTGACGACCAGGTCGACGGGGTAAAATGGCTTGTGGCACAGGGGATTGTGGATCCTGCCCGTGTCGCCGTAAGCGGATGGAGCTATGGGGGTTATCTCTCGCTCATGTGTCTCGCCCGCGCAAGCGACGTGTTTTGTGCCGCCGTTGCAGGAGCGCCCGTGACCGACTGGGATGGCTACGACACCGGCTACACCGAACGCTATATGGGCCTACCTCTCGAAAACCCAACAGGATATCGAGAGGCGTCTGTCCTCTCCCATGTGGGAAACATCAAAGGCCGGCTTCTTCTCATCCACGGCATGATGGATGAGAACGTGCATTTTCGCCACACTGCCAGGCTTATCAAAACACTCACCGAAGCAGGCATCCGCTATAACCTGGTCCTCCTCCCGGAGGATCGCCATATGCCTCGCAAAGAGGCCGGTAGGCTCTACACCGAACGAAGCATCCTGGAATTTCTCGAAGACGCGCTCGCCTGTGGTCCCCTGCTCTAGTCCCTTCGCCTCGCCGTTCCCCTGGCGAAAGGCAGGGAAGCGGAAACTTTCTCACGTCAGGGCAAAAAAGAACAGGGCACACAGCTCCAAAAATACAAGAACGTTAATATTCTCAAATGCGCAGGGAATGCGCAGCAGACACCCCATGGCCGGGCTATCAAGAACAGAGAAATCCCCACCCACCATGGATCTCACCGGAAAACCCAGGGAAAACGGAAAAATCAGCCTGGTGTCGCGTGCAGCGCACCTGCCACACAGTCCCGCAGTTCCTCCTCTCCCACAGGTTTCCGCAAGAAAAAAACAGCACCAAGTTTCGCGCACTTCTGCTCGGTCACCGGCTCCTCATCAGAGGTAAGGACAAGCACCGGAGTCGCATTACCCTGGTCTTTCATCTGCTCGATCATCGTTGTTCCACCCATGACCGGCATAAAAATATCGACAAGCACACAATCAGGAGAGGCTTCTGCCAAAAGACGAAGACCCATTTCGCCATTCTCCGCCTCCACCACAACATATCTCGCTTTTTCAAGCACAGCCCGGATGATCTTCCGGTCAAAAGCAGAATCCTCAACCACGAGTACCTTTGCCATTGCATGCCTTTCCCACTTCAGCCGCACTCTACCTATAGGGCTTCACGCACTTCACACACACGATCCCAGCCTCATAAAAACAAAGAAGAACTTCTGTCTCCTGTGTCTTTCTGACCAATTTTTCCCACCCCCTCTCCCCCATCTTCCGACAGAGCAGGAAAACAAAGGCCTACAGCACCGGCAATAAGACCAGAAAACGCGGGGTCTCCCTGCAAATCGGCGCTTCTCTTCCCCGCTTGACTCTCTCCACCAACCCCACCAACAACCTCACCACTCACCCCAAAACACAAAACCCCCACCAACAACCTCACCACTCAACCCCAAAACACAAGACCCCGGCAAGTGCAAAAAAGAACAGCCGGATCGTCTTCTTCCCCGCAAATATCCAGAAAAACCCGTAGCAGTCGCGAAAGTAGGGATCCAAGGGAAGGAGCGCTTTTGAAAAAGCTACCGAACCAACTGCTCAGAAGTAGCTGACGAGCAGTAGCTGCCTAGAGGACTGTGCAGGATGCGGAAACGTCGGTCTCTTGTGGCATTTCTCGCGTCGCGTCCGCTGCGAGAGAAGTACGGGGTGGCCCAACAAGAAAACCAACTGCACGACTGATATCTACAAGGCGCTCTTCTACAAGACAGTAATACACCCAGCTTCCACGCCGTTCACGAGTAAGAATGCCCGCGTCGTGCAGGAGTTTCAGATGGTGGCTCACGGTTGGCTGGGCAATATCCATGTGAGGCAGCAGTGCGCAGACACATGCTTCTCGGTCCGGTTGCATTGCAAGAAGAGTCAGGATGCGCAGCCGGGCAGGATCAGACAATGCCTTGAAAACACGGGCAAGGGATTCGGCTTCGGTGATGGAGAGAGGGGCAGTGCCAAGAATCGAACAGCACAGAGTGTCGGCATCGGCCTGCCCACTTGCTCGCGGGGGAACAGGGGAAGGTGACATCACAGACAGGGATCGACGAGGAGAAAGATCTTGGCCCATTCTTCTATTTTGCCACTCGCCCATAGGGTTGTCAGGATTACCGGCAAGAATTCCCGCAGGAAGCGACCCAAGCAGCTCCTTGCCGAAGGAAACCCACAACCCAAAAGCACTACACAACCGCACGAACGATCCGGCAGGCCGCACGCACAAGCCCGCCTCTCAATATGCGGGATGCACGAGACGGGATGCGGGGAAAAATACCTTCGTTCTTAGACGTCGCCATATTGCAGGTCGTGGGGGCAAAGACTGCGCGATCTCATCGCGTATTCCCAGCACAAGATATCCCTTCTCTCTACTGCATGCTCGTTCAGAGCGGTCCCGCTGCGCGGCCGGCCGAGCCACGTCCCCATTTTCTCTTCAAGCCCACACTCTCGCCGAGCAGTCCGGCCGAGCAGTCCGGCCGAGCACTCCCACGTAAAAAAAACTCCCCACAATATTGACATCTATCGATATTATGGCAACATAGGACATCATATTCATATTTATCGATATGGCCTCTACTTCACGCACACAACCCAATCAGGCAGAGCCATCGAAAAACACGTGTGCCCCCGTCCCGGAAAACACACAAAACCGCACGCGTGCCCGACACGAAAATCAATCCACACCACAAGATACGAACACGGAGGGAACATGGCTCGTTTGCAACTCGCCATCAATGTGCACGATCTCGAAGCAGGCATCTCGTTTTACGAGAAATTCTTCGACACTCCCGTCACAAAGCGCCGCCCAGGCTATGCCAACTTCGAGATCGCCGATCCCCCACTGAAACTGGTCCTCTTTCACCAACCTGAACAAGCCGGCAGTCTTAATCATCTCGGGGTAGAAATGGACTCGACCGACGGAGTACAGGCAACCCAGCAGCGTCTCGTGCAAGCTGGACTCACGCCAGGAGAGGCCTCCGAAGAAACCTGCTGTTATGCAGCCCAAACAAAATTCTGGGTGGATACTCCCGACCAACAGGCTTGGGAGGTTTATACGGTTCTGGGAGACGCAAGCCCCGAGATCACACAGGAAACAGCAAAGGGCGAGTCCTGTTGCGTCCAGTCCTGACGCACGCGCGACAACACCCATAATCACTCACATCACAAGAAGTTGTGGCGCCACCAGGATATTTGTGGCGTCACAACGCGTACTTTTTCACACCTCAGGGTGCCGTCCTGTCTCGACTGTTCTCCCAGGCAAAGCCATGGCACCGGTTCTTTCCGCCTGCCTGCACGCACGAAAACCTGTGGGGTGATTTCGAGAGGGTGCTCCCCACACATCACAGTCGAAGCAGCTCGAACCCGTCACACTTGTGTCTGCAACGCCTCGGCAACCAGGGCATAGTGTGACTCCAACGTATCAAGCCGGTCTTCCATTTTCACGAGATCGCCAACCCGACCCGCCGCTTCAATCTCTTTGCACAACTCCGAAAGCTGCACCGCTCCCATATTCGCGCTGGCAGACTTCATGGCATGCGCCGCCATGTGCAAAGAGGCAGGATCGTCTTCTTGTAGTGCCTTGCGCATTGTCGCGAGATACGGGGTACTCGAGCTGAGAAAGTCACCCACAAGTTCTCGAAGAAAGTCAAGATCTCCGATTTCTTTTAAACTGTCGAGTACAGAAGTATCGAGAAGGTCTACGAGTGTGTCTTCAGACATGACCGCAATGCCCCCTAACTGGGAATTGTGAGAAATATGGGGCAGGGAAACCACCCCAAAGGCACTGGAATGCCAGCAGCAGAAGGGCCGTCAACTATCATCCTTTTTCCGTCCTTTTCCCGTGCTTCTTCCCGCTGTGTTTTCGTCTGTTCCCAGCTCCTCGAGACGCGAGTGCCATCTCGCGATCGTGGATTATCGCCTTCTTCTGCCCTGTCCTCTGTTATCGGACACAAAAAGCTCATCATTCGGCCAGAATCACATTTTCCATTCCTGAAGCGGCCTTCCCTCAAGAGAGTGTTTTTTTGGCAAAAAGGACTGCCGGCCGGGAAGCCCGCAGCTCGAGTGCTGCTGCAACAGGGTCTTCTCGAGTGCTGCTGCAACAGGGTCTTGGGGTCTGCCAAAATCATTCGTTCTACAATTCTGTACCGGCGTATGTTCGGGAAAAGCCGCAGGGCAATCCCCCCGCCCTTATCGGGCGCGCATTGACAAGCGCTCAATTCGCCGGCAGCCATTACTTTCCCCGCGTAGAACGAGAAAACTGATCTCCCCACAGTTCCCCAAAAACCGCAAACGCCTCTGAAACGCCCTGACGTCCATGCGCTCGTAGCAAAAAACAAAGCTGCAGGTGCCAATCCCACACACAACACCTGACAGCTGAGCACAGAAGTCTGTTCCCGGAAAGAACCCCTGATGAACGAGACAACACAATCCGATTCGGCAATCATCCCTGGAACTCTCGCAGCCTGGACACACGCTGTCGGAGAACCACGTCTTTCTCCAGACGGTCAATGGGTGGCATTTGCGGGCTCTTGGATGGGCAGAGGCGACATTGTGGTGACGAGCGTCGAAGACCGCCACAGCGTCACTATCACCACTGAACCCACGGTAGGAGCCTCGGCAGCACGTGGTGGCGGCAGCTTCGCCTGGACGTCCGACAGCTCCCACTTGATCTATACATCCACATTAGGTGAGTTGTGGCAGGTCCCGCGAGAAGGCGGGATTCCTGTCCGTCTGATTGGGCAACAGGGCTGTAGTGCGCCGGTTTGCAGGGATAACCATCTTGCCTTCACGCTCGATCTTCCGGGTGGTCCGCACGGAGAAAATACACCTGCACATGGTGTATCTGCCGTCTGCACTGCCCGCTTGCCGGAAGCAGGCGCTCTTTTTCCGCCGCAGAAAGCGCCGAGCCTATTGTGGCCCGAACGGCGTGCCTTTGCCGATTTCTGCTTCGATCCCGACATTCGAGCTGACGGCGCGCTCGTCTGGCACGAGTGGGACGTACCGGACATGCCTTGGGATGGTGGTCGCATTGTGTTCCTTCAGCTCGGAGCTGAGGCAGAGCGCATCGTGCTCGACGAAGAAGCAGGAGTCGCGATGGGAAGGCCTCTCTTCTCCCCATCCGGCACAAAAGTCGCTTATCTCTGTGACCGGTCGGGCTGGTGGAGCGTATGGGAAGTCGATCTTGCCACAGGGACACGTGCTTTGCTGGTCGAAGGCAAAGGGGAAATTGGCGGACCGGCATGGGGGCAGGGAAACAGCTGGTACGCATGGTCACCTGACGAATCTCGCCTCGCCTTTCTCCTCAACCAAGAGGCCCGCACAAGCATCTCCATCACCGATTTGACTTCAGGGGATACAAAACAGGTGGCTGGGGGCGATGGCGTCTACGGCGGACTCACCTGGGCAGGAAACGTACTTGCTGCCACCTGGACAAGCTTCTCAACAGCAGGAGAAATACGGGTCATCCATGCTGAAACAGGTGCGATCACCACTGTCTCGCCTGCAGGTACCGGGAAGTTTCCTCCAGTACGCAGCGCCACCCACTTCACGTGGAAGCACAGCGAAAACCCGCAAAGCCATCCCATATACGGCATCCTCGTGCACGGAAACACGGCACAGCAGCCCGAACCCCCCGCGCCATCCCCCTTGCTTGTCTGGCCGCATGGCGGTCCTACCGGACAATCTCAGTACGCATTCAGCGGTCGGTTGCATTTCTTTTTGAGTCGCGGGTGGAACGTCCTCTATGTGAACCATCGGGGAAGCACGGGCTATGGACGGGCACACACGCAGGCCCTGCGCGGACGCTGGGGAGAAGCCGACATAGAAGATATTGCCTTTGCCGTGCGTTTATTGCAGGAGAACGGGGAGGCAGCCCCGCATCTCACTGCCATCATGGGAGGATCAGCGGGAGGATATGCGGTCTTGCAGTCTTTGCTGCTGCACCCCGAACTCTATGCGGCAGGAATCAGCCTTTTTGGCGTGGCCGATCTTTTGCACTTGGCAGAATCGACCCACCGGTTTGAAGCCCACTATTTGGACTCTTTGGTGGGAGTGCTTCCGCACGCCTTTGACCGTTACCACGAACGATCCCCGGCTTTGTCGCGCCACCATTTCTCTCGCCCTCTCCTCCTGCTCCAGGGAGGAAAGGACAAAGTCGTTCCAAAAGAGCAAGCCGGCATGGTTGCCGAACGCGCACGCAGGTCAGGTATGCCGGCAGAGCTTCATGTCTACCCGGAAGAAGCCCACGGGTGGGGGCGTCCTGAAACAATAAAAGATGAGTTGGCACGGGTTGAAAAGTTTTTGAAGAAGTATGTGTTGCACCTCGCACACTAGAAGCAGTACAGGGATCGTCTCTGCAAGAACTATCGCGAGCATCTCACAATTCCTCTAAAAAAAGACCACTTCAAAGGGCATTTTTCTTTTCTCATGCAAGAGAGACCAAAAATAGTTTGACTTCATCGAGCGGCAGTGCTTCACTGCTGAAGGCTACGCCCTACCGCTGCCAGCGTGTGGTTCTCTTCATGGGCCTCTGCGGGACAGTCATAGACCTGGTCCCAAAGAGCAGTCTCAGCAGGATCGGCTGTGCTGCCGAATTTTGCAAGGTTCACAAAAGTTATCCCACTCTCTTTTTCTTACGAGAAAACAGCAAGGGTCTTGCCAAATCTCTGGTGCATCCAACCGGTGCTCTTATATCCGTATCGTCGTTTTTCGCCGGGTTGCGGAAGAGTGTCGAGGAGTAATACGTGAAATCCAAGGGAAATTTACGAATTGAAGCATTCAACGCGAGAGCGGCGTTGACGCGTCTTTTTTGTCGATTTTCTCAGGGGCCTCGCGCAATCGCCGGCCCGGTCGCCGAAAGATCAGTAGAAGGGTCCGTGTCAGGAAGTAAGGCTTTTTCTTGCTCCTACACAACCCGACGCTTCTTCTCCGCAACGCCGAAATACCAGGTATTGCTCATGTTTCCCGGTCGCTGGCTCATGATTACCGACATTCATAGCTGGCAAGCACACGGGGACTCTTCCTAGAGGATCACAGACAAGAACGATCTGGACTGGGAAAGCCCCCGACAAAAAGTCGGGGGCTTTCCCTTTTCACGGGCAGAAAGCCAGAGACAGACGATGGGGACAACAAGGAAAGACCAATGTCCAGCACCATTGCGATAACGGGACACGCGACAGCAACAGTGCCCGAAATCGAAGAAGCTGATCAGATTCTCGATGCCACTCAAGACGATTTCATAGCACTCGCCCATTGCAACGACGGCACCGGCGGTCTCGTTGATTTGTTTTTCAGCGACTCCATTCCCGATATCCGTCGGGCAAAGGCAATCTGCCACGGATGTCCCCTGCGCATAGCGTGCTTGAGCGGAGCTCAAAAGCGGCGCGAACCTTGGGGTGTCTGGGGAGGCGAGCTCTTCACGAATGGAAAAATCGTCACAGTCAAGCGACCAAGAGGACGACCACCCAAACGCAAAGTCCAGCTCACCGCCTGAGACCACAGGACCGGCGCGCTTTTTTCGGCTTGTTTCCCTCTTCGAGGGAAACCCAACAAGCACGTCATCTCCAGCAAAAAACACACAAAAAACCAACGGAATAGGTCCCCGTCATAACTCGGAATGTGACGAAGACCACAACAAAGGCCCCAACTCCACACAGAAAACAATGCAACGCTCCTTCTTCCCTCCTCAACAGGAGAGCCCAGGGGCACCCGAAACGGAACCCGCGGGAGAGAGCCTCACCACAGGCTCTCTCCCCGCTGCACCGCAATGCATTCTCATCTCCGCCTGCCTGCTCGGAGAAAACTGCACTTACAAGGCAGGGAACGAGGCGCGTCCCGACCTGATAACTGCCCTCACCACACCCCCTCCCCCACACACCGCACAACCCAAGATTTTCGCCTTTTGCCCAGAGATCGCAGCAGGACTGCCCATCCCGCGACCCCGCTGCGAAATCTCCGACGGAGACGGTCGCGCAGTCCTGTGCGGCACAAGCAGTGTGCAGGACGCAGAGGGAAACGACCACACCGACGCCTACCGGCGCGGCGCTTTCGCGGCCCTGCTCTTCGCACAAAAACAAGGCATACGTCTCGCAATCCTGAAAAACCGCAGCCCATCCTGCGGCAGCGCCGGAGTCTATGATGGCAGCCACAGCAAAACATGGCATCCCGACGGCATCGGCGTAACCGCTGCCCTACTCGAAGCCGCCGAGATAGAAGTCCTCACCGAAGCAGCAGCCCTCGCGCGCCTCGAAACCAAAACCCGCAAACTCTCCCCGTAAACTTCTGGAAAAACCAAGCCAGGAAAAATCCCCGAAAGACTCGCTCTCCGACCCCACATCCCGTGCACCTTCTCCCGATATTTCGCCCAGCACTCGTCCTGTTTTACAAAAAAACTTTGGAGGAAAATATGGAATCAGACCGATTCGCCACTGCGGTGCGTCTCATCGACACAGCAAACGCCGAGGACCCGCATTTTCTTGTGATACGTGGCCAAAAGCAGCAAAAAGAACTCGCGCAAGCTGCCCTCATGACCGAATGGGTGCAACGTTTATGCCCGGATGCTTCGGATGCCCTGCTTCTTGCGGCACGCGCGCATCACGTACAACGCTGGATGTGGCCACGATCCGACTATCCAAGCGGACGATCGGGCTATCTCCAATGGCGGCGCAACTTGTATACCCGTCATGGGGAAATCGCTGCTGCATATGCCGAGCAGGCGGGCTACGAGACAGAAGTAGGGCAACGCATTCGCGAAATCATTGGGAAAAAACGCTTAAAAACCGATTCTGAAGTACAAACCTATGAGGACGCCCTCTGCCTGGTGTTCATCGAAACCCAGTTCTCCGCCCTGAGGGAGCAAGAAGGCCACGAAAAAATGGTGGAGATCGTAAAAAAGACACTGAAAAAGATGAGCGAAGAGGGGCAACGTCTCGCCCTCGAAATCCCGCTCGAAGAAGCCGACCTTGCCGTCGTACGCGACGCGCTACAGGCTTCTGCCTGATTTGTCTTTGGTTGGTGGACCTGTCCCAAAACAGGCACTGGCATCGAGCATAGACAGGGGAATCCCAAGAAATACTCGAGGAAGTCGCAAGGAAGTCACGACTGTGAAAACGCGGCGGTGCCTGCCGGCGTGCTGCTCTCTTCGTATCACACGTCAGGCTGCACGACCAAGCATCCGCAACAATTTCACCGCCATGCTGTCGTCGGGGCTGTAGGCAAGCGGTTTGCCGAAGAAATCGGGCATGGAAGCCAGCATGGGCGCCAGTGGCTTTGCCCACTCGTAGCAGGGCTCTGCAAGTTCTTCCGGGATCTCGTACGGCACGCCTCCACCTTGGGCCAGGTCCCAGGCATGAACAACAAAATCGACGAGGCGTTGCCGCCCGTATTCTTCTCCTGGGACATCACCGAACGATAAATGGACCGTACGTGTCATCGCGTGAGGCGCATCGAGCACATCGCATGCCGGTCCAACAGACGCACGCCACGCGGCTTTCGGGTCATCGCCAAGGATATCACCCTCGAAACGGTCCCCCACAGATGCAATAGTCTCTCCTGCCATGAGGGGAGGGACCCAAAGATTTTCTGACACATTATGGTGAAGTAAGGTGCGCATATCCCATTTTGCACAGGGAGTGGGCGCATCCCAGGAATCATCCGGGAGGTCCTCCACAACAACGGAAAACGCCTCTGCTGCACACCGATGGAATTCAGGTATCGTCGCCATATCGCAAGCCTACTCCGATGCTGTTCCCGCAAAAACAACAAAAGACCCACAAAAAAATCGCACGGGAAACAACCCGAAAAAACACGCATCCCTCAGACCAAAAAAACGTGTTTTCAACTTATCGCGCAGCCTGTCACACGGGGTGAAGAACTCGTCAAGCCTCGACCTCAACTTCTTTCCAAAAGGCAACATGGTCTTTTAGTTTACGCGCCAGCGGCCAGGGGGCAGGGTAGTACCAGGCAGCAGCAGTGTTGCGTTGACCGTCCACAAGAATGTCGTAATAGCTGGCTTTGCCTTTCCAAATACAACGCGTATGCGCAGGACTCTCCTCGAAATACTGAAAATCAAGAGAATCGAAAGGAAAATAAACGTTTCCCTCTACAACATGGGTCTTCTCGCTTTCAGCCAATATTTTCCCTCTCCACACAGCTCGGGCCATTATTGCTCCTTACTCCTCATTTCTCGACGCTTCTTCCCGGTCTTTGCGGCTATAGTCCCGGTTTCCAGTCGGTCCTTTACAGCCCCCGGTTCCTGCCGGTCTGCACGGCCCCCGGTTCATATTTCTGGCCCCAGTTTTCTTTTTACTATTTCTTTCGAGTTTTTTCTGCTCAACGAGAAAACTGGGAACAAAATTACATACTTCGTCGTCCTTGATACTGTTGCAGGCAATCAGTCGATTCTCACAACAAATACGCCTAATTCTTCACTTATCACACAAAACTCTTGTCACAGGAGGACGGAAAAGGGGACCTTTGACTTCTCCGATGGGTCTCCCCAAGAGAAAAAACACTCAAAAATGGAAAGAGATTCCGTTCTTCTTTGCATGCCGTTACCCACCAGGTATGCCAGCCTAAGACTTTCCGCAGATTTCTTCCAGAGCATTCTCACATTTTCCCGAGATCACTCTCAAGGTTCTCTTTTACTCCCAAAAGCACAGCAGGTCTCATTTTCATGACAGAACCAGATAAAAACACTATTCTGAGCAAGCGCTTTCTCCTCACAAAAATCACAGAATGATCACAATCAGAGGAGCATTTACTTCGCTTCTCAGGGTTTTCTGTCTCTCAATAATCTGACAATCAACAGGACATACACTTCTGGCATTTCCCACAAAACACACAGATAACTGAACTTTCAGTTCACATCACAAACCAGAAAGCTCCCATAATCCCTGATATTTTTTTCTCGCTTCTCTCTTATCCTCAGGTGTCCCGCACGAGATGTCCCGCACGCTTCCATGCCGGGAAAATCGCTTTCCGTCTTGGCAGTCGCGCCCTTCTCCTGTTCCCCCAGGCAGTAAAAACAGAGATTTTTTCCCATGACCCCAAGGAATTCACGCAGAAAAGACGTATCTCTTCCTGACGTGCAAATCATACGGTTCCCGATAAAGGGACTGAGAAAAAGGAAGAGCAAGATGCTTACTCTTTTGACACTAACAGTCGGGGCACTCACGATTGTGAAGGGCCTGGGAAGCAGTAGAGCGCCTGTCACCTGAGCTTCCAGACCCTGGAAAATCACCAATAACCCCACTAATCCTTATCTTTTAGGGATTAAAAGTGCGCGCGTGTGGCAAAACCGGCTTTTCATCGCGGGCCCCCCTTGCATCACAGCCGTTTTCCACTCGTTCTCCCTTTTCGCCGCCCCCAAAGTACCGACGCTCTTGTACAGCTAGATGAGATCAGTGCAACACCCGCTTGTTGCAGCGGCCTGCACCGACTCCCTCAACAAAAACAGCAAACCCATGCAAGCGCGACTCGGCCAGGGGGCGGCTTCAAGCCTGCCCCTGTTGCTCCCAAACCACGAACAGCCACAGATACAGGAGGCGCACACCCGTTCTGTTCGTTTCGCCTGCAAATTTTCCCTGCGAATCCTGCGGCTCAGCGACAGGATGCACCATACTCACACTGGGTTGGCCCGGCACCACACCAGCGTGTCACAGGGTTTTCTTCAGATCGCCACAGAAGAGAAAATCACGTGACCAACTTTCCTTCGAACTGTCTCTTTTTACCTATGACGAAAAAAGATTCTGCAATACACTTTCCCTGCGGAATCGGATTTACCGGAATCAGCAGGACCAGAATGAAAACGAACTTCATGTTTTCCTTTGCATCCTCCGTCGCGCCCTGCAGCACATCTCTTCCTTTCTTTCAGCAAAAAAACCACTCAAAATACCCAGCACGCCGCAACATGTGGATCTGTCTTCTTTTGTGCATCCTCACTGCTTTGAGCAGCTGCTCTTCAGACGACGACACAGACACCCCCGACAACCCCCCATCTACCGACACATCGTCGCCTTCCCTGCCCATTGAAAACCTCGAAAACCTGGAATGGGAACGCGTCCCCCTGGGAGCACAAGCACTCGAAAAGACTGCTCCTGTCTCACGTGCCCGCAGCGCAATAACCTTAAAAAACGGCCGTATTGTGGCTGTCGGCTGGGGCAAAAAAAATGAGGCCTGGGATGGCATCGTGTGGGTCTCGGACGACCAGGGCCTCACCTGGGCCGGTATCTCCCACACCCAGATCAAAAAATCCAGCGCACAGGCAATCGAAGCAATCACTCTTGCCGGAGAAGACCGGCTCGTGGCAGTCGGAATCGAACTGCAAAAAGACTCTTCGGACCCGGCAGTCTGGCTTTCCGACGACAACGGCAAGAGCTGGCGCAGTGTCACAGACAAGAAGCTGCGCACCCCCGGACGCGACCGCATGCTCGCGGTCACACAAACAGGCGAGCGACTTGTCGCCGTCGGCTGGTCCCAAACTGGCATCAACCGTTTTGCAGCCACAAGCTGGCTTTCTGACGACAACGGCGAAAACTGGGAACGAGTGCTTATCCCACGAGAAGAAGCTGGCAAAAACCGCCAAAACGCCCCCACCGGCGAAAAAATACACCAGGTCACCCTGGTCGGGGATCGACTTGTCGCCGTCGGAAAAAAAATCTCCAGCCAGGGAGAAACCCCCGCAATTTGGCTTTCTGACAACAGCGGCAAGAGCTGGCGGGGTGTCCCCCACACAAGCATCGAAGACGCCACACCTGGCCTCATCCCCTATACAGTCACGGCCCTTGCAAACGGCACACTCATCGCCGCCGGCACCAAACACCCTGACCCCAAACACCGCGACAAAGCCACCCCCGCCATCTGGATCTCCCACAACAAGGGCAAAACCTGGCAACACCCCCCCACCAGCGAAAACGCATTCACCACCCCTGGCCGGCAGGGAATACTCACCCTTTTCCCAATCGGCGACAATCAACTCATCGCTGCAGGCGCCGACTTCCCCGCAAACGACCCACTCGATACCATCTTCCCCAAAAGCAACACCTGGAATGACAAGAAAACCACCGGCATCTGGGCCTCAAAAGACAGCGGCAACACCTGGACCCAACACCGCAAAAAACAATCCGCCCTCACCGGCCGCGGCCTCAAACAAGTCTTCACTCTCACCCGAAGCGCCAACTACCTCATCGCCCTCGGCATGGAAACCTTCGCCCAAACCCACCACCTCGCCATCTGGCGCGCCCAACTCCACCCCACCAAATAAGCCGCACCCCTGAAACCCCCCAGAGGACCCACTGCAGGCCCGGGCAGGCACTCCAGACAACCGGGGTAACACAACCCACCCGAACACGGAATCCACCAGAAAAACAGGGCCACAACAGAAGCACCCGGACAACGGGAGCAACACAATTCACCGAGCCGGCCACGACACACCGAGATACGGGATTCACCGAAACACCCGGCCTACCGGGGTAACACAACCCACCCGAACACGGAATCCACCAGAAAAACAGGGCCACAACAGAAGCACCCGAGCCCACCACAACCACCCAAGCCTACAAGAAAACCAGCAAGACGGGATCCCCCATATCCGCTGCAACGAATGCCGGCACAAAGATGACATCATCAGACTCCTCACCGGCTTCGACACACCACTCCCCGACACCACAAACAACCTGCTCCTCTTCCAGGAAACACTCCACCCGCCAGAAACGAAAATGGACACACACTTCACCAGCTTCCAGGCAGAAAACGCAGCAAATTTACGCGCCATATTCCGACACCTCACAACCGAAATCACGGATCGTCCCCGCCTCTTCACCCTCGACCCCGTAGAAAGAAGCCGCTGGAACCCTCAAAAATTCTGGAACAAGAAATACCAGCTCATTCTCTGGTGCAAACATCCCGGAGAAGAACACCCCTGCAACCCCGACACCTTCCCAAACCTCACCTTGCATCAACCAAAAGAATGGTTCGAGAAAGCCACACCCCACCTGGACTTCCTCACCAACACCCTGAGAATTACTGCCATTACCAGCACAGACACAACCACGCTCCTCCCCGAAACACCCACACCAAACCAAGCTGCCCTCGAACAAATGAAAGCCAACATCGAGCTCATTGGAAACATCACAACAGCCATCGACCTCCCCCACACTCCCAACGCAACCATATACAGTGCCGGCCTCCGCCAATTCCGGGAACTCCTCTTCGAGATCAACAAACCAAAACACTTCCCAGGCCTCACACACATCACCACACACGCAGGCAACATCCCCTGGATCTCCCCCGACCACTACCCCGAATACGACCCCGACCTCCCCCACATTACCCAGCACTCCCCCCGCCTAAACCTCACTCGCACGCCCGCCGACCCCACCAATCCAGCGCCCCCACACCACACCCACCAGTTCCCCGCGCCACTCGCGCCCACCACACCTCACGACAGCACGCCCGCCGACCCCACCAATCCTGGTCCCATTTGCTTTCGCAAATGGGACCAGGATTGCAAAAAAAGGGGGAGGATGAGAAAAAGAACAGAGGTTTATCAGGGTTTGTGTCGGGGTTTTGTCTAGGTTTGACACACCCCTCTTTCCGCTTGGCGGACAAGGAGTGCCCGCTTCTGAAAGAACAGTTTCATGATCGAGAATGGTATGGCAGAGCATCGTTTTACTGCTCGCTCGCAGGGGCGGGATGTGCCGGCGGTGCTGTGGACACCGCCGGCGTTTCTTGATTTTCCTGAGTCGTTTTTACGGTTCAGTCCTGCTGATTTGCCGGGTCCGGGGGGGCCATTGACGCCGCCGAAACCGGGCGGGTTTTCTGCGCCTCCTCGTCCCTCTGGGCCACCTGGACCCTCTGGGCCAAGGCAAGGGGCGGCGATTGTGCTGTTGGGGCATGGTGGAGGGATGCATAAGGCAACGCCCGAACAAGAAGCACTGGCCTCATGGCTCGTACGAAAGCATTCTCTTCCGGTTTTGGCGATTGACGCGCCTGGGCATGGGGAAAGGGTGTCAGAAGAAGAGCGGACAACGTCAGAAGATTTTTCTCTGCTGGCACGTCATCTGCGGCGTCCCCAGGCGATTGATGAGACCATTCATGACTGGCAAGTGGCGCTTGCGGTTGCGGAAAGGGTGGTTGGGAAACATTGGGGGCCTGTGGGGTACTGGGGAGTCTCGATGGGGACCCATTTTGGGCTGTCCTTGGTTGCTGCTGATCCTCGCATGAAAGGCGCGGTACTTGGCCTTTATGGTCTGTTCGGGATGGAAGCTGATCGTCTGCGACAGGATGCTGCCCGGATCCGATGCCCTGTGCTCTTTCTGGTTCAAGAAGATGATGAGCTGATTCCGCTGGAAAACGCGCTCGACTTGTACGCTGCCCTGCCTGCGGTCACGACTCGGCTTGCACGCCATGCAGGAGGGCATATTGAGGTGCCGGAACAGACGGTGCATGAAAGTCTTGATTTTCTTGCCCGCTGTCTTCTTGGCACTCCTGCGTTTGAGTGAAACCGCTACACGCTGCACACACGACATGCCCCACGCCGCACACCGCACACGACATGCCCCACGCTGCATCCGCACACAACACGCTGCACACACAACACGCAACACACGCTGCACCTGTAACACGGTGCACACCGCACACCCCCACATACTGCACACAGAAAGCAAAAAGACGGGTTGGCCTACACAACAAGGAACAAAAGCGGGTCACGCGTTGGCGCTGCGCGTGGCACGGGGAAGCCTGACGCCGGGGGGGTTGCTGGGGAGTTTTTTCTCAGCCTTGCAGGCCATATGCACACGTCGGAAGCCGTGCACAACCTGGGAGCAATGCCCACTTGCTTCCGGTCTTGACACTCTCTGAGGAGAGGGTTTTGGCAAGAGCACGGCTGGAGGGGAGCGCGTGGTGCGTTCGTATGGGGGCAAGCCCTACGGGCAAGTTGAACTTGCCCGTAGGGCTTGCCCAGGGTTAGAGCGGGAGGGGGGTGTCCGGGACGGCGGTTCTTGGGGTCGCGGAGTGGGAGGGATCCTGCTTTGGGAGCAGGATGTCGGGCAAAAGGGCTGGTGCAGAAAATCCGTCTGGAGGAGTAGATCTCACGGGAGCAGGTGACGCCAGGGGAGGAAGGGGGTGTTCATGCGGGCCGTGTGATCCTCCTCGCCCCTGGTTTTTGCAAGGAGGAAGACGACGCAAGGTTCTGCGTGCTCCGGTCTCTCGATACATCGCTATGGAATCTCCGCAGAGTTCCTTTAGTGCAATAAAATGCATTTGAGGACCTTTCTTCCCGAAGGAAATATTACTTCCGGCAGTTTTGTGTGCCAAGCAATCTGGTGTTGTCAAAGCTGACGTTTCTCGCTCCGCTTGCGGCAAGGCTGCTTACAGGTTTTTCTGCAGGTAGACCGCGTGAAAGTCAACAAGCCGACAAGTGGTCCTGTTGACTTTCAACCCCTCGGAGCGGAGATCCGCGAAGCAACTAGTGCGTGGCACATTCTCTGGCGCTATCGGTTCGTGGATAATGAGGCACCCCATGTCATCTCCAATGTTCTCACCTCACACATTCCGCCTGGGCAGCAAGGGCCTCCCGCCTTCCATGAATTCCAGAAGTCCCACGAATTTCATGAGTTTCACGACGGGGTGGGCCTTGAGATAGAAAAATTTCAAGATTGGAAGGCACCATCTCATCTCCCAGGCAACAACGCTCTTCTTGCTTCTTCTTTCCTCACATTGCACTGGCTTATCCTCCAAGGAGAGTCCGGTCATATACCGTCTCCAAGCAAAATATTGCAACGCGAAGCCCCACGTTCGCGCTGAAATTTCAGAAGAGAGCCTTCGCTTTTTCTCGTCGGCAAACACGCGCTCTTCTCTTTGGATTTTCCCCTTCGATGATATCTCGCAGCGCCTTCTACGAAATATTGCAGAAAACGGTTCAGTATTCCATCCCAGGCAGCATTTAGCGTCACTTTCAGCCCAATCCCTGACCGACATTGAGCTCCTCTTCAACAGTGCATACCTCCCGTTTGTCTTGCCCTCCGGCTTTTCCCAGTTTGTCCGGTAGAGCCCATGTGAGATTATCGACATCATGCGCATGCTGACAACCTTCATACAAGGGCTTTTGCACATGTTGGTTTTTCTCCCTGCCGCGAAAACACTGCTCTTGCAGCAGAAAAAAATGATCTCATATGATCAGCTTGTTCTCTCCGCTCCCTACAAGATGCAAAAACTCAAAAAGACGCGAAAAAATTCTGGGGAGCAAAAGAGCTCCCCAGAAAAAAATCGTTCAGACTCACGAGACCAGAGAGAGAATCGCCTTGGGAAGGCGATTCTCTTCTGTGTCAGGAGGGAACAGCAAACTCTATGGGAATGCGTCGCGGCCCGCGCACTGCGCCTGCAGACCAACGCACGACATCAGGGTCGGTGAGACGGAAAGTCGGGATACGGCGGAGGAACTCTTCGAGCGCCACTTTCATTTCGAGACGTGCCAGGTTCGATCCAAGGCAACGGTGGATCCCCACACCAAAGGCATAGTGCCGGTTCACCTGCCGGTCGATATCGATTTTGTCAGAATCCTCAAAGGCATCGGGGTCACGGTTTCCTGCCGGGAAGGCCATGAGGACGCGGTCGCCCTTCTTGATGGGACAACCCGCCACTTCGGCATCTTGGGTGGCGATACGCCCAAGTGTGACCGGCGAGTAGACCCGTAAAAACTCTTCAACTGCAGGGATCATAAGATCAGGCTCGTTGCGCAAGCGTTCCTGGTCCTCAAGCTCTTGGGAGAGATACCATAGGCCTGCCCCGATGGAACTCCAGGTCGTGTCGATCCCGGCGATCAGCAAAAGGAAGCAGATTCCCAGCATGTCGGCATCGTTGAGACGCTTTCCGTCGACTTCTGTCTCAATCAGATGAGTCATAATGTCGTTTTGTGGTTTTTTGCGGTGCTCTTGGATCTTCTCCGCGAGGTAGGTCACCATTTCAATACGCGTCGCGGCAGCAACTTCAGGGTTTTCCACCCCAGTTTCGAGCGTCTTGTAGATCCAATCGGTGAAAAGATCGCCGTCTTCAGGCGGAACACCGAGCATGATCGCGATCACAGTCGTCGGCACATGCCTGGCATATTCCACCGCGGCGTCACAGGATCCCCGGTCTTGAAACTGGTCGATGAGATCATTGGCGATCGTACGTATTTTCGGTTCCCATTTCGCAATGGGCTTCGGTGCAAAAGCCGGCAAAAGCAAACGCCGAAAGACCGTGTGGTCCGGTGGGTCAGAAGTAATCGGAGGTAAACCTGCTGCCAGCTCCGATGGCTGATCCTCGGACTCATCACCACCGAGAGGCCGCGGGATCACACTCAAACCCCGCGAGGAAAATACTGCGGGATTATGGGCAATCTCGGCAATGTCTGCTTTGCGTGTCGGCACCCAGAACCCTTCGTACTGGGTGCTGTATGCCATACGGCACTGCTCTCTCAGGTCGTCAAAGACCGGGTAAGGGTCAGTGACGAAACCCTGATCGCGTAGATCAAGATCAGTGAGCCAGTCCTCTGGAATATCCGCAATTCTCGCAGCAACCCGCTCTTTCATCTGGAACCTCCATTCTCACCAGCACACGGACGGCAGTAGTGACGCTGCCTCATTCTTTTCTCGAACAAGCTCAGGCAAAGATTCACTTGTATTCTCCGGTAAGGAAAAACAGTTTCGCCGGTATTCCCGCGCATATCGCTGATTTATCCCCCTATAGAAACTTCCAGGGCACTTCACAGTGCCGGACAGACCTTTCGCATAGCCTTCTTCATCGCCGAGGCCCCAACTGGCTTGGCGAAAGGAAGTTTTCGCGTCGACCCCCACTCGCACACCCAACGCCCTCTCCCCACATCATCGAGAGAAAGCAGCGAAAAAATTCGCCTGGACGCGAGCAGCATGGAAAAAACTGTCGAGAAGACTCTGTAAAAAAGGCCTTCATGAGCACGCCTTCAAGAAAAAACCTCTCATGCTTGCCGAACAGGCCCTGTTCAAGCAGTGATGCTGTTTCCCTCCAGCAGATTGCACAGGCAATACAACCGCCCGCACTCAATCCCGCATGCAACAATGGCCTTGCACAGCACGCTGCCGTTCACAGTTCTCCGTACCGACTACAGCACTTTTCCCCATATTCGACAGCGAGAATATTACGCCCTTATCAGGTCCTCATACAGTCTGTCCTTTTCAACTGGACTGCCCTCGACTGTACTGCGGAACAGCCAAAAAGCCCCAGGAAAGCTTCTTTTCCCGGGCAAGGGAGTCATGACCAAACCCCCCTCTTCACGCCTTCCGCATATGCAGTGCATAGTCTTCGACGCGATTTGCCTGCAGACTTTTCCTCAAGCACATTCTTTACAGAAAATTCTCTACAGGGAGCGAAAAATATGACTGACACACCATCCCCCAGCGACACAGCAGATTCCGAAACCGCACCCGTGCATTTTCCCGATATCACCATCTTGGGCAACACTTCCGATGGCAATGCCCCCAACACAAAAAACCGTCCACACAGCCTGATGGTTCATCGAGAAGCAGGCATGCGCGCGGTCCTCTTCATCTTCAGCCCCGACCAGGAACTCGCAGATCATGCGGCACGGGTTCCCGTCATCCTACAAATCATGCAGGGACGGGCAGAGATCACGATTGGGAACGAGTCCTTTGAGGCTGGTCCAAAAAGCTGGACATTCATCCCCAGCAAAGTCGTACATTCAGTGCGCGCACATGAGGCAACTCATCTTCTTCTCACCCTGTTGCCTGGGGAGACAAAGCAATAGGTCAATCGCGCAGCAGCCCCGTTGCCCGCTTCTCCTCCTCCGCACACAACAGCCTTACACTCTGTACAGACAAACTCAGGACAGAGACCTTGCGCGTTGTTGCTTCCCAGAGGAGAAGTCCATGATAAAACTGGTCTATTGCCTTCGCCGCCACCCAGACCTTTCACTGGAAGAATTCCACCAGTACTGGCAAGAAACCCACGGCCCACTTGTGCGCCGTCATGCCGAAGCACTGGGCATCAAACGCTACGTACAATGTCATACTTTTTCTGGACCAATGGGAGAGATCCTGCAAGCTTCCCGAGGTGCCCCTGCTTCTTATGACGGCATGGCCGAGCTCTGGTTCGAAAGCACACATGCCCTGCAAACAGCAACCACAAGCGACGCCGGAAAAAAAGCCGGCATCCTCCTGCTCAAAGACGAAAAACGTTTCCTGGACCTGCCCGCGTCACCCATCTTTCTCGTGCACGAGCACACGGTGTTTCCCTAACGGCGCTTCCCCCACAACACACACCCACGCTGTATCCTCACGCCACACGCCCGCTCACAACACCCACGCCACGCAGGAGACACGGCCAAGCTCCCGAGCGAAAAAACCAAGACAAGTGAACGAGGAAACAAAACCGGGAAGAAGCGTGAGGAGCACACTTCCCTGACAGCGCAAGACACTCTCAAAAGGAAAAATCATGTCTGTGCGAGACTCTTTTTCATTTCGGCAACGACCACACGGACCTTTCAAGCTGTTGCTCCGCACTCCGGTCCCCCTGTTTCGTTGGGGTCTCGGCGGACTCTTTCGCGAACGCTTTTTAGTACTGGTCCACACGGGGCGTCACACAGGTCGCATGCGGCACACGCCCTTGGAAGTCATCGCACACACTCCTCCCAAAAAAACCGGGACAAATGAAACAAGCGTCGACTACATCGTGTGTTCCGCCTACGGACAGAAAGCCGACTGGTTCCGCAACATCAAGGCGTCTCCTGCCGCTGAAGTCTGGACAGGACGAAAAAAATGGTGCCCTGAACAGTATTTTCTCAGCACCGAAGAAGGAGCGTCCGTGTTCCGTTCTTACTTCGCGGACCACACAAAAACAGCCGAACGCCTGCTCAACTCGCTCGGCAAATCCCATGACGGAAGCGAGGAGAGCCTGCACCGTCTCGCCACAGAATTGCCCATGGTCAGGTTTCGCCGACAGCCCGCAGAGACATGAGCATACTTCTCCTCAAAAAGACGCGATACGCCTAAAAAATACCGACACACGCCCGCTCACAACACTCGTGGCATGCGCCTGTGGGCGTTGCCACCTTGCCCCGCGAGTCCATCTTTTGTGATCTCCTGAGAAAAAGCCAGAGTGCGCTGCGCCCTGGTTGTGAGTCAGGGCTCCCACAGCCCTCTGCGGTCGCCTTCTCCTGCCATATCCATAGAAAAAGGCCATATTCCCACAAGACCCAGCACTCTGGATATTTTGCCCAAGACACTCTCATGTTGTACATGTACTAAGCGAAACTTCGGGACGAGGACGGGACACAACAGCCGTATGGAAATGGCCGACAACTTCCTGAGCGCAACAAAAACCCTACGACAATGGACAAAAAATCAATCGCCCATAAAGCGTCACCTCAACAATGGCACACAGGACACAGCTTCCTCGAAATTCGCGCTCGTCTACTGGTTCGACATATCAGGCTCCATCCCGCCGAACGCCGATGAAGACATGATCGAAATCGAAATCGACAAACAGGTCTTTCCTGCACATGGACTCTGTCATAGCGACAACAAAATACGTGTCACCTTTGCTCCCCATGCCACGCAGCAAGTGTCCGGCCCTATCCCGAAAGCAATACTGCACATTCCGCGCGTTGACATGCTGGCCGGCCTCGAAGAAGCCTTGGAAACCAAACGAGACTGGAGGCTGGCAGAAAAAGTCCTGGCCGGCCAGGGAACACCAGGCCATAAGACACTCTTCCCAACGGTGCAAAACCGTCGCAAGCATGTGGATCCTCACACTTTGGCGGCTTGGGAACAGGTGCTTGGCTCACAAGTCAGCTATTTGTGGGGACCACCAGGAACAGGAAAGACTTTTGGCGTCGCCACCATTCTCGCTTCTCTACTCGAGAGCGGAGAATCCGTGCTGGCTGTCTCAAACACCCATGTGGCCGTGGAACAAATGCTCTGGGCACTCGTGCAAACACCACCCGCCAAAGCCTCAGAAAAAGGGGCAACACAGGAAAAGGCGCAAGAGACAAGCGAAAAAAAGCCCGCAGAAGAGGGAGGGCTGCTCTACCAAGATCCACGCTTGTCAGCAGGCAGCATCCTCAAGGTCGGGATTCGCCACCAACAAAAACTCCTGGATACCGTTTTTCTTGACTGGCATCTTGCGCAACGAAAGCAAGAGGTGCAGCAAGCAATGGCAGCACTCGAAGAGCAGGAACAGCAGCACCGAGCAAGCTGCCAGGCTGCGGCAGCTGCACTCGCCGCCTGGCAAACGAAAGAGGATGCAGAGAGAAGCCGACAATATGCCGGCACGGGCCTGGAGAAAACTTCCCTGTTGTACAACAATGCGGGACAAGAGTACGCCAGAATACAAGAGGTAAGAGGAAAAGCCCAAGCAGAGTTACAGCAGGCAGAGCGGTCATTTTTCTTGATACGGGGATGGCGCATAAAGCAGGCCTTGACTCGCTGCTCCCTCGCACAACAAGCAGAAAATGCCGCTTATTACACCTACACAGAACAGACAGGGCTGGTCCGCGACTGGCAGGCACACGTCTCGGCAACAACACACGCCCTCGCACAGATAGAAGAAAAAGATGCCGCCTCATTCGAACACTCCAGCGCCACATGGCAGGAACAGCACGAGTCGGCAAAAAGAGCGCTCGCAGAAGTCGGGGCAAGAAAAGAGGAACTCGAAAGAACCCGCAACGATAACAAGAAGAGTCTGATCAACCAGGCACAAGCCGTTTTCGCCACCCTCTTCTCCTCCTGCACTTCTCCAGCCTTACAGCGTTCTTTCGATACCGTCATCATTGACGAAGCCTCTATGGGACCTCTCCCCCAGATTGCCCTCGCCGCTGCAAAGGCAAAAAAACAGGTCATCATAGTGGGGGACTTCTACCAGCTTCCCCCAATCTTGACGATCCCCAAAAGAAAAAACTCCTCAGACAATTCCCGAACGCGAGAACTCACGAAAAAGGTGGAAGATGTCTTTAAAAAAGACATCTTCACTGCAGCGGGGATCGTGCAAGCCGTCGAAAGCGGAGAGAAGCATCCGCTGCTCGCCAAACTCGACACCCAACGCCGCATGCACCCCGATATCGCCAATATGGCGAGAACCTTTGTCTACAAGAAACACCTTAAAGACCATATCTCTGTAAAAAAGCGAAAATGCCCCGCATGGGCGACAAGCGTGCTCGGAAATGCCCCCCTGGTCACAGTGAACATTGACTGGATGCACCCCCATTGCCAACCGGATGGGGGCAGCTGCATAAATCTCATCTCCGCAAGCGTCTGTCTTCAGCTCGCGGCCCTCTACGCCCAGAGCCTTCCCGAACCGAAGGACAACGACCCGCCTTCTATCGGGATCATCACCCCCTACCGCCCGCAAGCAAACCGCATCGCATCATTTGTGGAAGGCACAGGCCTCTCCTCTCGAGTCGCCGTCGGCACAGTCCATACCTTTCAAGGAAATGAGTGTGATCTCATTATCTTCGACACGGTGGCTGCACCCACGGCGACAGGACGTCTGCGCCTCGCGCAAAGTGACAACGGCATCTGGGCAGAAGCACGCAAAGACTTAAACGTCACAGTAACCCGCGCCCGGCACCGGTTTATCACTATTGCCGACGCTACCTGGATGGAAAAGTACGCGGCGGAAGGAAGCTGTTACGGGCACCTCTGGCGCACTCTCGAAAAAAACGGTACACGCCATGACTCGCCACTCCCTTTGATCGAGCAGTATGGCATTGACCTCGGGGCAGGGACACGCGGCGGATGGACGACTTCGCCCTCGCATACCCACTCTTTTTTAAACGAAAGGGAATACTACAAGAGGTTTTCCAACGATCTCGAGGAGGCCAAAAACACGGTGGACATCTGCATGGCCTTTCTTGGGAAAGAACGCTGGGGACCGCTTGGCCTAAAGAAAAAACTGCATGACATTTTACGCAAGCGCCCCCCGATAGCACTCACGATCTACCATCGCCCCTTTCCCAGCACCGAAAAAGAGAGGGCACAACACAAGGGACGCAACCTGGAATGGGAGAAAAGGGAGTTCACTGAGCTTGCGGAAGCCGGAGCCAAACTCGTGCCTATCAAAGGTCTTCATGCAAAAACCATCGTATTCGATAAAAAAATCACCTATATCGGCAGTCATAATCTCGCCAGCCAGATCGACAGTCAGGAACAAACCCAGCGCATAGACAACGCCAAAAACGCAAGCAACGCCTTGGAGAGTCTCAGGCCTGTGGAACAAACCCGATCTCAATACCGACGCACATAGTTGGCAGCAAGCCTTTTCGCGCAGAGGCCTGCCCCAGAAAGGCCCAGGAATACATCAGGGGCTACAAAAGGGGAATACGCCCATCGGGCAGAACCGCATCCAGCCCGCACAGCCCCAACCCCCCACACACTGCACAGGCCCGCCAGACTTGTCGACCTCATCATGCCCCGGCCTGACTCGATCCGGTTCTGCCCCAGTCTGATTCAATGGGCACAGCAAAAAACGCTATGCGCAGGGAAGCACAAGCCCCGGTGCTTCCTCCCACAATCCACGGGGGAAAACAGGGGAGAACACGAGAAACACGTGTGAAAAAGAAGAGAAAGCACTGCAACGGAAAACGCAAAGCGACCCGAGAGGTTTAAACTCTGTTCCGAAGCGCAACAGCACGATCATTTCTGACTTGCCGGCAGCACACACGAGCCGGCGAGAACTTCGGTCGGATCTGTCCGCTCTCGGCACTGGGAAGAAGATACCGTGACAACAAACGAGCACGGCTGCACGGCCAACAAACCGACAACCCAACACAAAACAGGGGCTCTTAGTCCGCCGAGTGCCTGCCAAAGGCATTTTCCACAAGCCTGTACGAACGAGACTGACGACATGACAAGCGAAAACACTCCAATGCGCAACCGAGCGCTCGCCCGATTCCGCGCCGCTACTTCTTATTGGCTGGCAACAACCCGCCCTGACGGGCGCCCGCACACAGCACCCATCTGGGGCGTATGGATGGACGACGCGTTCTGGTTCGGCACTTCCGGGCAAAAAGCATCAAACCTCGCCAGAATGCCCTATGCAGTTATCCACCTCGACAGCGGTGAGGACACGGTCATTCTCGAAGGAGAGGTCACCACTATTGATGCCCCTTCTTCTTTTATCGACCGTGTGGCAATCGCCTACCAGTCCAAGTATGTGAATGGACAGACTGGCGCTCCTTATCAGCTTCGCCGGGAGATCGGGACAAGCGGCAACATCTACCGTTGCGATCCGGAACGAGGGCATGCCTGGTTGCAGGGCGCCTTTGAGGAAACCCTGACATCCTGGAATTTTCCTCCGGTACCAGGACTGAAGCGGTCTTTGGCATCGAGGCCCCTTGGCAGCCAGGGCCTCTCGACCGCTTCACACCCGGACAGCTAGGGCCTCTCAACCGCTTCACACCCGGACCAGCCAAAGCCTCTCAACCGCTTCACACCCGGACCAGCCAAAGCCTCTCAACCGCTTCACACCCGGACCAGCC
>Ga0209633_10000274_pt1 | contig 61916 bp, 50 predicted proteins | sample Cruoilmetagenom1_FD_187290 | JGI IMG/M metagenome (GOLD analysis project Ga0209633, IMG submission 187290) | Oil polluted marine microbial communities from Coal Oil Point, Santa Barbara, California, USA - Sample 1 (SPAdes) (version 2) | ecosystem: Environmental > Aquatic > Marine > Oil seeps ... | reverse complement strand
GGGCTACCTGGTGCGCTGCGGCGATCCAGACGCCATCGATTCGATTGTGCCGATGGCGTACGGAAATTTGGCGCTCGATTTGATCCTCGACGGAACGCACGGACGACTGGTGGTGCTCAAAAACGGGCGGTACGACAACATACCAATCGAAGTGGTCACGAGTTCAAAGAAAATTGTCAATGTGGAGAAGTATTACGATAAGGAGCGGCTGCGCCCTTACTTTAAGAGCTTCGAGATGCTGCCCCTGTTCTTAATGACAAGCGAGTGAGTGCTTGAGGGGATAGCCGCTGGAGAGAACACTGCTTTGATGACCTTGCTTTGATACGATCTTTCACTTTCACTCTCCCACCCCCTTAACCAAAAATCCTTTCCATTGTATTTTTATATAAATTTTACTCTCTTCTATCTATAAGATTTTTAATGGGGAGCGATATACGCGATATAAAATCAGGTAAAATAATACTCAAACATGCCAACTACTCTGGAAACAAACAAAAATAAGCTCGCAATACTTGTAGGGGGAGGACCGGCACCAGGTATTAATGGAGTAATTAGCGCAGCTACTATTGAGGCAATAAATCAGGGAATAGAGGTGGTTGGAATAAGGGACGGTTTTAAGTGGATATCAGAGGGAAACACCAGGCATATAGATAAACTTACAAGAGAAAACACATCCCGAATTCGCAATACCGGTGGATCAATAATCGGAATTTCTAGAGTAAGCCCGCTTTCAAGCGCCAAGGGTATGAAAAATACGATTGACTGCTTAAAGAAACTGGAAGTCAAATATCTTATAACTATTGGAGGGGACGGAACTCTTTATCTGGCAAGCAGGCTGGAAAAAGAATCAAAAGGCCTCATTAAGGTAGCCCATGTTCCCAAGACAATAGACAATAACATGCCTCTTCCCGGATACATACCGACATTCGGTTTTGAGACTGCTCGTCATATAGGCACAGAGCTTGTCCATCACCTGATAGAAGATTCGAGAACTACAAACCGGTGGTATTTCGTGGTAACTATGGGGAGAAGAACCGGCCACCTTGCTCTTGGAATAGGCAAAGCCTCCGGTGCAACTTTGACATTAATCCCGGAGGAATTCCAAGAGAAGAAAATATCCCTTAAAAAAATCATAACCATACTTGAAGGCGCCATACTAAAGAGAATGCTAATGGGCAAGGAAAACGGAATTGCAATCATAGCCGAAGGTATTACCGAGAAACTGGATGAAGAAGAGCTCAAGAATTTAAAAGATGTAAGCATCGATGAACAGGGAAGAATTAGGCTGTCAGAAGTCGATCTAGGGCAGTTACTAAAGCAGCAGACTATAAAGTCCCTGAGTGAAAAAGGAGTTCATACAAGAATAGTCGATAAAAGAATCGGGTATGAGCTCAGATCCGCCCCGCCAATACCCTTTGATGCCAGCTATACTAAAAACTTGGGATATAGCGCTGTAAAGTTTTTGCTCGGCGGCGGTACAGGAGCCTTAATCACTATTCAAAGGGGCAAGAAAGTTCCTATACCTTTTGATAAGGTCATAGACTCTAAAACTCAAAAGACTGAGGTCAGGTTTGTGGATATAAATACGGAATCTTATGAAGTTGCTCAGAAATACATGATAAAGCTTAGCAAAGAAGATCTTGCAAACCGGGAAGAGCTTACAAAACTGGCAAAATTAACAAACATGAAGCCAAATGAATTCAAAGCATACTTTAGTGCAATATGATACAAAGATTGCGTTTTAAAGCCAAATACTTAATTCGGGACCCTAAATAATTGACATCTATGCTTATTTGTGATAAAAAAAGGTCAATGATTTATAGGTATTTTCTAATTTCAACAACCCTTTTGCTGCTATTCATAATAGGATGCGGCAACAAATATCAATCCCAAAAAACATCCCAAACTATTGCGGGCATACACATTGGTGACAGCAATACAAATCCCGAAATCAAAATTGTTGACGGTGATACTGACTACTACTCCAGAGACTACCGATCTCAAGAAAATATAAAGCCTAGCTTCTTTTTCCTAAACCCTAATATCCAGGCTTGGAAAACTTATTATCATTTTGAAAACCTTTTTATAGAACTTCCTGACATTGCCCCAGATTATGAAAATGAAATCCCCGTTGTATTAAACGACAGGGTTATGCATTACATGAATTATTTCCAGACTCGAGGACGAAGATCCTTTAGCATTTGGCTTGCTCGCTCAGGCAAATATATCCCGAATATGAAAACAATCTTGCAGCAGCGCGGCATGCCCACGGATTTAGTCTATCTTGCCATGATAGAGAGCGGATTTAACGTTAAAGCACGCTCTCATGCCGCAGCAGTAGGCCCGTGGCAGTTCATTAAACCCACCGCAAAACGTTACGGTCTCAGAGTGGATTCGTGGGTAGATGAAAGAATGGACCCAAAGAAATCTACAGAAGCGGCAGCCAGTTATCTAGGCGACTTATATGCAATGTTTCAGTCATGGGAACTAGCGGCTGCAGGTTACAACTGTGGGGAAGACAGGGTACAAAATGCCATAGATAAATATCAGATTAATGATTTTTGGCAAATTTCAGAATTCACCCTTCCCAGAGAAACTAAAAACTACGTCCCTAAACTCATGGCCGCGCTTATAATAGCCAGAGACCCCGCAAAATATGGGTTTGTAGGAATTAGCTACCATGAGCCTGTACCTTATGAAACAGTAAGAGTAGCTCCTCAGAAAAACTTGCGTGATATAGCAAAAATGATAGGTGTTAATCCAACAAAAATGATCGAATTAAATCCGGCTTTGATACATGATGCAACCCCTCCCGGAAACCCCTACCCCATACATGTACCCCCGGGCTATGGCCCAATAGTCGCCCAAAAATGGCAACAAATTGCATCTCTTAAAAATGTAAACCCCCAGATTGCACGCAGAAGCACCACATATAGGCATAAAGTAAAACGGGGGGATACGCTAGGTAAAATAGCCGGGAAATATAGAACAAGCGTCTCGAAAATAAAAAGGGCTAATGGCCTTAAAAGCTCAACAATAAGAATAGGACAGAGGCTGAAAATACCGGGCCGCTCGGCTCCAACATATTCATCATCTAAAAACTCTACCTATACCGCCAAGTATAAAGTTAAATCAGGCGATACTATAGGTGCAATTGCAGCCAGACACAGGGTGAGTAGCTCATCTATAAGAAAAGCAAATGGGATTAAGGGCTCATTAATACGAACAGGACAAGTGTTAACCATTCCTGGATCTTCAGGCAGGTATTCCGGAGACGATACAGGTCCTGCAAAAAGTACTAAAGTTGCAAAATACAAAGTTAAATCAGGTGAGACTTTAGGAGGCATTGCGGCAAAACATAGAGTCAGCATCGCAACTATAAAAAGGGCAAACGGAATAAAAGGATCAAATATAAGAGCCGGCCAAGTACTCAGCATTCCCTACATAACAAACGGAATCTCTACCAGTTCAAGCACCAAAACAGCAAGTGCTAAAAGTTCTAAGTACAAAGTCAAATCAGGCGACACCCTCGGCGGCATTGCCCAGAAACATGGGGTCAGACTTGCATCCATTAAAAGTGCAAATAATATAAAAGGTTCTACAATTAGAGTCGGCCAGACGCTCACGATACCCGGATCAAACGGTTCATATACCAGTTCAAACAGTTCTTCCAGCAATGGTCAACCTGGCAAATATAAAGTCAGATCAGGTGAGACTCTAGGCGGTATCGCCCAGAAACATGGAGTCGCACTTGCGTCACTAAAAAGTGCAAACAACATTTCCGGGTCTTCAATAAGAGTTGGACAAACTCTGGTCATACCCAATGGACACTCTGGCTCCAACAAGTCCTCAGGCAGCGGCCCCGTAAATTATAAAGTAAGATCAGGAGACACCCTTTGGAAAATAGCCAGTAAGCATAATGTTACCGTAGCGGATATAAAGAAATGGAATAACCTGAAATCCAACAACTTGGCTCTGGGAAAGAAATTAACAATTTACAAATAATTACTGCCCTATCCCCCTAAAATAAGTACTTTATAGTAAATGAAACAGAATTCACACAACCTCAAGCAGGCCTATATACAAAAGAAGAAACTAATCAGAGCGAGATTAAGTGATTTTAAGAGAATCATAAGAGACGCGGACGACAACAGATTATTTGAAGAGCTTGCGTTTTGTATTTGCACTGCAGGAGCAAGCGCAAAGATGGGCCTTAGATCTGTTGATGCGGTAAGGGATATCCTTGCTGACGGCAGCTTAAACAAGCTCCGCAAAAGACTTGACGGTGTACACAGATATCCAAATGCCAGACCAGTCTACATAGTACACACAAGAGAGTATTTAAAGAGTGAACACAATTTTAAGATTAAGGATTTACTCGAATCATTTAAAAATCCTCTCCAAAGAAGAGACTTCTTTGCTAAGAACAAAAACATCAAGGGTATCGGGTATAAAGAGTCGAGCCACTTTCTAAGAAATATAGGATTCTCCGGTTACGCTATTCTTGACAAACACATTCTGACCACACTCTATGAACTGAAGATCATTAAAAGCCCAAAACCACCTACTACAAGAGATAAGTATTTAGAAACTGAGAAGAAGCTAAAAGAATTTGCAGACAACTTAGGTATCCCTATAGATGAGCTGGACCTTCTTCTCTGGAGCGAAAAAACAGGGGAGATACTCAAGTAGGAAACAAGGTGCAGGATATATATTTTGACCCGTTCGTTCTGAGTTCAATCCAAGGACAGAGCCTTTAGGACTTCACCCTTCGAGAACCTCAGGGTGCGCGGGGTTTTTCATCCCGGCGGGACATTTCCGTCACCCTGGACCAAGTCCCGGATACTGAATCAAGTTCAGCACAGTCTTGATACGGAATCTATTGAGGGTCTCGTCTTTTTCCTTTGCAATAAATAATAAGAAGCTAAAACAAAAGAAGATTCTGAATCAAGTTCAGAATGACGGATTAAAAGATGAGATTTCTCGCCCTCCGGCTCGAAATGACACTTCCCCGCTTGGGGAGTGAATGCATTGGTTTGAGCCATTTAATATCTCAGACAGTAACGGCAAATAATTAACGATTTACAACTTACCCTTTATTAGACATAAATTACTGCTCAATATTTAGGCTGTAGACTTTGTCCCTCGTTTCCTAAGATTTTCAATAATCACATAGAACACAGGAACAACTATCAAGCTAAGCATGGTGGAAAGTATCATCCCGCCAAATACGGCGGTACCGAGAGAATGTCTGCTTTGAGCCCCCGCGCCGCTTGCTATTACTAGCGGGAATACTCCAAGGATAAAGGCAAACGCCGTCATTAAAATAGGCCTCAATCTTATCATAGCGGCCTGCATCGCAGCCTCGGTAACCGAGAGCCCCTCCTCTCTTCGCTGTTTAGCGAATTCTACTATCAAAATTGCGTTCTTACTCGCAAGCCCTATAAGCATAACTAGCCCAATCTGGCAATACACGTCATTAGTTAGGCCTCTTAAGTACTGGGCCGACATGGCCCCGAGTAGTGCAAGCGGCACTGCAAGCATTACCATAAACGGCATTGCCCAGCTCTCATAAAGAGCGGCCAAAAACAGAAATACAAATACAATAGAAAGTGCGAAAATTAATGGAGCCAGGTTCCCCGCCTTAATTTCCTGATATGAAGTACCGGACCACTCATATCCCATACCTTCAGGAAGGATTTCTTCAGCAAGCTTCTCCATAGCCTGAATTGCCTGCCCGGAGCTGTATCCGGGCGCTGAATCTCCGTCGATTTCGGTAGACCGGTAGAGATTATAGTGAGTAACTGTTTCAGGTCCTACAATCTCTTTTACCTCAATCAGAGTGCTCAGAGGAACCATACTGCCCGTATCTGTACGGACATAGAGCCTGGATATATCAGCTACTTCGGCACGGTAGCGGTCTTCGGCCTGCATAAAGACTCTATACACACGTCCGAATTTGTTAAAATCATTAACATACAGAGCCCCCAGATAAGCCTGCAGCGTATCGAATACATCAGAGATTGCTATACCCTGAGTTTTAGCCTTAGTTCTATCAAGCTCAATGTAAATCCCGGGAACATCAGCAGTAAAAGAACTGAATAGACCAACTAGCCCGGGTATTTGATTTCCCTTTTCAATCATCTCTTTTGTAACACTTGCCAAGGTCTCTATGCCAAGGCTGCTTCTGTCTTCTAACTCGAACTGAAATCCGCCCGTCGAACTCAACCCTTGTATAGCAGGAGCGTTGAACGCAACTACAACAGCGCCTTGAATGCCGGCAAACTTTTCCCTAACGCTATCTATAATGCCAAATACGCTGAGCGCATAGGATTTTCTCTTGCCCCACGGCTCTAAAACGGCAATCATCGTTCCGGTGTTGGAATCAGAGCTTGAGGTTAAGAAATTAAGTCCCGCAATCGCAACCACATGAGCGACCCCTGGAGTGCTGACAAGAATCTCGTAAACCTCTTGCATAGTCTCCGTGGTACGCTCGAGCGACGAGCCTTCAGGCCCTTGAACGTTAATTATGAAATACCCCTGGTCTTCTTCGGGAACAAACCCGGTGGGAACTATAGTAAACATGAAATACGTAACCACCATAAGCACCGCGAAAACTCCCACGACAATCCTCCACCTATCAGTAAGATGAACAACCCATCTGTGATAAAAATCCTTGAATCTATCAAACCCCTCGTCGAACTTTTTGAAAAACCAGAATTGTTTCCCGGTTTCCTTTCTCAAAAATAGTGCACAAAGCGCCGGGCTAAGCGTAAGAGCATTAATGGCAGATATTGCAACTGAGCAGGCTATAGTCAGCGCGAACTGCCTGTAGAGCTGACCTGTGATGCCAGGCATAAAGGATACCGGGACAAAAACCGCCATCAGCACAAGAGATGTAGCTACTATCGGCCCTGTTACCTCTTTCATCGCTTCACTAGTTGCCTCACGGGAAGAAACCCCTTTCTCCTGAATTAATCGCGATGCGTTTTCCACAACGACAATTGCATCGTCCACCACAAGACCTATAGCGAGAACCAGACCGAATAGAGTAAGCGTATTGATTGAGAAACCCAGAGCATTCATTAACGCAAAGCTACCGATTAGCGAAACCGGGATGGTAATTGCCGGAATAAGTGTTGCCCTAAAATTCTGGAGAAAGATAAATACTACGATAAATACCAATATGAATGCTTCAAATAGGGTAATCACAACTTCCTTTATTGATTCTGTAACAAAAGTGGTCGTATCATAAATAATCGCGTAATCAACGCCTGAGGGGAAATCTTCTTTAAGAATCTCCATAGCGGCTCGTATTTCTTTAGCCAGGTCAAGGGCATTGGCACCGGGAAGCTGATATGTAGCTATACCAATAGTCTCACCGCCATCCAAGGTAGCTTTAGTAGTGTAAGTTTCCGCTCCGAGATCAACAGTAGCTACATCCTTTATGCGAACTACTGAGCCGTCCAGGTTAGCCCGTATAATAATCTCTTCAAACTCTTCGACGGTTTCTAATCTGCCCAGCGTTGTAATTGTAAATTGAAACTGCTGTCCTTTGGGAATTGGCGGTTGTCCGATAGAGCCTGCCGCTACCTGAATATTTTGCTCTTCTATAGCATCAGCTACATCGGTGGTCGTAATACCTAGACTTGCCAGCTTATCGGGGTTGAGCCAAATTCGCATGGAGTATTCCCTCTCACCCCAAATGGTGAGGTTTCCTACCCCTGGTATACGTTTAAGCACGTCTGATATATGAATATCTATATAATTGCTTAGAAAAAGGTCATCTCTGCTTCCGTCCGGAGAAATGAGGTTGACCGCCAGAACAAAACTTGTGGACTGTTTATTAACAGATATCCCGTATTTACTAACTTCTTCAGGAACCCTTGGGGTTGCAAGCTGGACTCTGTTCTGTACATCAACGGCCGCGATATCGAGATCATACCCTATCTCAAAAGTTACGTTAATCGACATAGTGCCGTCGTTTGAGCTGTCTGAAGACATATAGGTCATGCCCTCGACACCGTTGATCTGCTCTTCAATAGGAGTTGTTACTGTTTCTTCTACAACCTCAGAGCTCGCACCGGTAAAGGTTGCAGCGACGTTTACTGTAGGCGGGCTAATCTCGGGGAACTGCGCAACAGGCAGTATTGGAATTGATATTCCACCTATCAAAGTTATCAGTATCGCAAGAACCGTAGCTAAAATAGGACGGTTTATAAAAAAATCAACCAATCTTTATTTCTCCTCTATTCGTTAAAAGAGTTTACTTATCGTTCTTGCCTGTCGGTTTGGGCGAAGCCGTCGCTTTTTTCTTGGCCTCTGCCTCCGCTTGTGTCTCTGTCTTTACAGTCACGCCGGGTTTAATCTTTTGAAGCCCGTTTATAACGACCTTCTCCCCCGCACTTACACCCTTTTCAACTACTCTCATTTCCCCGTAATTGCTTCCCGCGGTTACATTCCTGAATTCCACTTTATTATCACTCCCAACTACATATACGTAAGTATCCCCTTGCTGATCCCCTATAGCCTGCTGCGGAACAACAAGAGTGTCGGGCTGCTCTTCTAAAAGTAGCTGTACCTTCACGTATTGGCCTGGGATTACGGTTTTTGATGTATTGGAAACAATACCTCTTAGAGTTATTGTTCCGGTTGTTACATCCACTTGATTGTTTACAAAATCAATTGTTCCATCCTCCGGATGTTTGCTTTCATCGGGGAGAACCATGCTAAATGTCAAAGGCTTTATATTTTGCTGCTTAAGTATCTGAGGAATGTCTCGCTCAGCTACATTGAAGTAAACGTAAATAGGATCGAGCTGAACAATAGTCGCAAGCAGAGTAGCTTCACCGCCCGCTCCTACCAGGTTTCCCACATCGACTAGTCTTCTGCCGATACGTCCGTCAAAAGGAGCAAACATAGTACAATAGCTCAAATCGAGCTCCGCCTGCACCACATTGGCACGGTCGGCTTCAACAACCGCCTGTGCTTCAGTAGCCTGCGTTAGATACTCATCATAGGCGTCTCTTGTAATGTAGTCTTTTTCTACAAGCGGTTTGTAGCGACTCACCTGCTCTCTTGCGTAAGCAAGCGCGGCCAGATCTTCAGCTAATTGCGCCTGGGCTGCTATAAGCGCGGCTTCAAAAGGTCTCGGGTCTATTACGAAGAGCAAATCCCCCTGTGCAACATCCGCCCCGTCTTTAAATGCTCTCTCAACCAAAAACCCCTCGACCCTGGCATTAATATCTACCGATTCAATAGATTTAAGTGTCCCAACATAGTCCAGATATAATGGGACTGTCTCCGATTTCACCTCGGCTATCGTAACAGTCATTTCCGGAGGGGTTTTGTCTTTATCACTCTTACCGCAGCTTGCTATAATAACTAGAAGCAGAGCTATAACGGTGATGGCAAGCACTGATCTTTTTGAAGAGTTTTTAGAATTAATTTTCATCGTTTATGTCCTTTTCTCCTCCAGTTTCTGAATCGATAATTATTTCCTCTTCTGGAGATGGAATTTCAGCACCCATCGCGTTTATCAAATCGGCGTAGGATGTAAATACATCTGTGGTAGTTTGTACCTGCTCCGCCCGGGCCTCAGCAAGTGTAGTCTGTGCGGTCAGCAGCTCAATTATATCACCAACACCTGAGCGGTAACGGGCAAGAGATGCATCATAAGATTCCAATGAACTTTGGAGTAGTACATCTGCCGCCTCTAGTGATTGAACTGCAGTTCTGAACATGTAATATGCCTCCCAAACATCATCTATAACGATCTGCTCTTGCAGTCTCAGAGCCGCTTTAGCGGACTCGAGCTCCGCACTTGCCTGGCGAACTGCGTTTATAAGAGTAAAACCTTGGAAAATCGGGACTTGAAGCTGTACCCCTATTAAGTAATTTGTAAAGAATTCATTTTCCTGTCCATCGGGCCTTACCCAGAATCTTAATACTTGTCCTGTTGCGGAAATTTCAGGAAAAAATTCAGACTTTGCTTCTCTGAGTTCTGCCTGCTTTTCTCTGACACTCGCTTGTACTGCCGCTAAATCCGGTCGATTATTCATGGCCACTTTGATAAGATCATTTACATTATCGGCAAGTGCGCCTATGGGAAGTTCTTCTATCGGATCAGATACATCAAATTCAGTGTTCGCCGGCCAGCCAACGGAGGTCGCCAGATTTCCGCGGAAGATTTCCACACCCCCCCGATCTTCGACAAAGTTAAGCTGAACTTGAGCTAAAGTAGCCCTTGCCTGCAGTACGTCCGGGAGGGTTCCAACCCCGGCTTCTAATCTTAGATCTGCGGCCTCAAGACTGGTCTGCGCTTCTTCAAGATTTATCTCATCCGCTATTACCAGAGCCTTACTGCCTATATAGGTATAAAAGTTAACCGCTACCTCGTTTAAAACATTTTGTATTGCCTGATTCTGATTCCAATTAGCATTTAGTAGGGCCAGTCTTGCTGCGTCTATTTGTGCTTCCCGACCGCCAAAATCAAGTAAAAGATAATCAAGAGAAAGTCCGATATCCCCATATTGATCTTGAAATGGGTCACTACCCGCTGATGATCCCCCGGCTTTTGCATAAAAATATTCGGCAGTTCCGGAGATCTGAGGATAGTACAATCCCCGAGCTTCCGCCCAGGCTGCCGCTGCTGCTCTTGCATCTTGCCATGCTATCTGGGTTGTTGGATTATTTGTGAGCGCAATATCCACCAGCTGTGGAAGTGTCAAGCTCTCAGCATCTGCCTCAAGCTCCTGTGGCAACGTAGGTAATGCTTCAAGTTCAAAAGCCTTTTCACGTTCTTTTTCAGTCGGCTCCCACTCTTGTCCCGGAGCGGGGGAGGCTTCTTTGTAAGGATCTAATTCCGGAAGACCGTGAGAACATGATACCAAAAAGAAAGCAAATAAGATTGCGCAGTATCGGTAAACAGATTTTGATCTAAACAAATCGAATCTCCGCCATATGCAGGAAGGGGAAGAAATCATCAAACGTTGCGCTTCCGCCTATTTTGTAAAATATAATAATAACAGGAAATAATAATATCCTACTCAAACTATTGCAAGATAACTAGTTTAATTTAAATCTGCATCAAGACTAACTTTCAAAGTTCAAATCAGGAATTATTGTAAGTGCTGGATTGGATGAGGTCTTTTAGTTTTTGTCCGGGATCCGGAGCCTTCATAAACGTCTCGCCTATTAGAAAAACGTGTACTCCCTCACCCCTTAATCTATCTATATCTTTTATCGAGCTTATCCCGCTTTCGGCAATAACGATCTTGTCCGCAGGCACCTTTTTGGAAAGACTAACCGATACATTAAGATCTACATCAAAAGTTCTCAAGTCTCTGTTATTAATACCTATTATTCTCCCTCCGGCGTCAAGAGCCCTCTCTAACTCCTCCTCGTCATGAACCTCAAGAATAGCGTTCATATTAAGCAGATGAGTAAGCTCAAGAAGCTCAGTTAGAATTGGTTGATCCAATGCGGCTACTATAAGCAGGATCGCGTCAGCTCCGAAAAGCCTGGCTTCATAGACCTGATACGGATCAATAATGAAATCCTTTCTAAGTAGGGGAGTATCGACCTGCGCTCTGATATCCCTAAGATATAACAAGCTGCCTTTGAAATATTTCTTATCGGTCAGCACGGATATTGCCGACGCACCACCACGGCTATAACTCTTAGCTATCTGAACGGGGTCAAAGTCATCGCGAAAAACACCTTTTGAAGGGGAGGCGTGTTTAACCTCTGAAATTATTTTTAGATCACCATTAGGTTTGATTGCATTAAAAAAATCTCTTGAAGGAAGGGCATGTTCAATTTGCTCTTGTATAAGTTCTAAAGGAAGGGAGTTTTTTGACTCTCTAACTTCAATAGCTTTGTTCTCAATAATTTCATCAAGAATCATTAATATGGATTATCCCTAATAATGTGTTTTTATTGTTTAGTAAACTTTATAAATTCATTTAATTTAGCGAGCGCTTTACCTGAGTCCAAAGACTCTACCGCCTGCTCATAGGCTTGATTCATGTCGGAGTCCGCCAGAGAGACATAAATAGCCGCTGCCGCATTAAGAAGCGCAATATCTCTCTTGGCTTCTTTCTCCTCACCTTTGAATATTGATAACAGAATTTGGGCGTTTTCTTCGGAATTCCCGCCGCCTTTTAACTCCTCCATCTGCCTCTTCTTAAGTCCAAGCTCGGAGGGATCAAACTGATACTTCTTCACCATACCGTCTCTAAGCTCTGCTACCACCGTTTTTCCAGTTACGGTAAACTCATCCATCGAATCAGAGCCATGAACGACCATAGCGCTAGTATGTCCCAGATTTCTTAAAACCTTTACGAGTGGATCCAATAGAACTTCTGAGTAAACACCTATTACTTGATGTTTAACCCCAGCGGGGTTGGCAAGTGGGCCTAATATATTAAAAATGGTCCTAATTCCGATTTCTTTTCTTGGTATGGCCACATTTTTCATTGCGGGATGATATACAGGGGCAAAAAGAAAAACGATCCCGATTTCAGCCAGGCAGCTCTGCGCTACATCCGGAGAATAATCAATATTAGCTCCAAGCGCCTCAAGCACATCAGCACTGCCAACAGGGCTTGATACCGAACGGTTGCCGTGTTTTGCTACACAGACACCCGCTCCCGCCACAATAAAAGATGCCGCGGTCGACACATTGAATGTTCCATGATGATCTCCTCCGGTTCCACAGAGATCAACCACAACCTCATCAGGAGACTTAATCTTATTTGCTTTATCAAGCATTACTTTAGCAGCGCCCGTAATCTCCGATACTGCCTCACCCTTCATCCTGAGAGCAGTTAAGAATGAAGCTATCTGGCTATGCGTTGCCCTACCCTCCATTATCTGCTCGATAACTTCGGCCATTTCCTCTTCTTCCAAATCTATACGTTCCACCACTTTATTGATTGCTTCATTTATCATTTGAGAAGTCCCCTTTCTCCTGAGCCACTCTTATCTTATCTAATATACCGTTAACAAACGATCCGGATTCTTCAGCACCAAATTTCTTCCCCAACTCCACGGCCTCATCTATGGTAACAGGAGGAGGAATGTTGCTCAAGTAAAGTATTTCATAGATTGCAATTCTTAATATATTTCTATCAATCGTCGACATTCTTGCTAATCGCCAATGCTCCGAATAACTACTTATGATACTGTCAATATAATTCAGGTTTGAGCATGATCCTCTGATAAGGGTTGAAGTAAATTCCCTAGTATCATTATCAGCAGAAAGCCCGTTACTATCCCAAAAAAGAGGCAATAGCTCCTCTATATCTTCTGAATCAGCAGAAGATTCTTTTAATGAATCGTATTGATAAAGAAATTGGAGCGCAAGCTCCCTGGCCCGTCTCCGTATACCCATATGGAAGGATTTTACCTTTTTCGAGAAAGAATTTTGGCAAGATTTGACATCTCAATTGCTGAGAATGCGGCCTCTCCGCCACGATTTCCGGCTTTAGATCCTGCTCTCTCTATAGCCTGCTCAAGTGTTTCTGTCGTTATTACGCCAGAGGAAACAGGGATACCCTGCTCAAGTCCAATAGAAGCCAATTGTCCGGTAACCGTAGAAGCCAAAAATTCGAAATGAGAAGTTTGACCTCTAATAATAGCACCAAGAGCAATTATGGCATTATACTTTTTTGATTCTGCCGCTTTTTTGACACCAAACAACAACTCGTACGCCCCCGGGACTTTAATAATATCAATATCTTTGTCGGAAGCATTGTGCCTCAAAAGCACATCAATCGCTCCGCTCAGAAGCCTTTCTGTTATAAAATCATTAAATCTGCTTACCACTATAGCAAATTTAAGACCCTTGGCATCAAGTTTACCTTCATATATCTGAGGCATAAAAACCTCCTTCTCAGTCAACCATTGAAAGAAGATGACCGAGTTTATCTTTCTTAACCTTTAAATACTTAGAATTCCTTCCATTTGGAGGAATTTCAATAGGTACACGCTCAACTATTTGAAGCCCAAAACCTTCAAGTCCTTTTATCTTTTTAGGATTATTGGTAAGGAGCCTCATCTTTCTGACACCTAAATCACTTAGTATCTGAGCACCTATTCCATAATCTCTGAGATCAGGTTTAAATCCAAGCGCTTCATTAGCCTCAACTGTATCAAAACCGTTATCCTGAAGTGCATAGGCTTTAATTTTGTTTACAAGCCCAATACCCCTTCCCTCTTGTCTCATATATAGAATAACCCCGGAGCCTTCTTCTTCTATAATCTTCATGGCCTGTTTAACCTGAGGCCCGCAATCACACCTAAGCGATCCGAAGACATCGCTGGTAAGACACTCTGAGTGTACTCTTACAAGGACGCCATCTTCAGGGGAGATATCCCCTTTCACGAAGGCTACATGATGTTGAGGGTCTAAATCGCTTTCATAGACAATAGTTTCAAATTCACCGTATTCTGTTGGAATAGTGGCTGAGGCAGCCCTTCTTACAAGACTCTCAGCTCTAAGCCGATAGCTAATTAAATCCGCGATAGAGGCAATATTAATATTGTGAGTATCGGCAAATATTTCTAAATCCGGAAGCCTTGCCATATCACCCTCTTCATTCATTATCTCACAAATAACCGCAGCAGGCCTAAGCCCGGCCAGTCTTGCAATATCAACAGAACCTTCTGTATGTCCCGCCCTGACTAGCACTCCCCCGGTTCTTGCTATCAGAGGGAAGACATGCCCGGGACGAATGAATTCTTCGGGTTTTGCCTCCTCAGATATTGCCAAGCCCACGGTAGCAGCTCTATCAAAAGCCGATATGCCTGTAGTAACTCCTTTAACAGCATCTATAGATATTGTAAAAGCTGTATGTTGGGGAACAGAATTATATTCAGGTTTAATGGGCTGAAGCCCTAACTGGTCAGCGTTTTCCTTTGTTAAAGCTAAACATATCAAGCCTCTGCCGTGTTTGGCCATAAAATTTATAGTCTCGGCATTCGCAAATTCAGCAGCAACAACTAAATCGCCTTCATTTTCTCTGTCCTTGTCATCAACAAGGATCACCATTTTTCCGTTTTGTATATCGGAGATGGCTTCTTCAATTGTACAAATGGGCATTATATTTTTTTCACCCCTTAAATTATTACATTTTCCCTTCTAAAAGGGTTATCCAACGTACAATATAAGCAACACACTAATTTTGTCAAATAAAGGGGGGGCTCATTCTTTAGCCAAAAATATGGCCTGTAATCTTGAGAATTAATTATAATCCAAGCTCAACTTTAAACTATTTAGCCCAATTCAGCCTATTTGAAGATTGCCCACTAGGTCTATAAAAGTTTGGTTATAGTAAATACTTCTATCAGGAAAAACAATAAATACCCCTATTTCACTGTGGCTATCTATAAACTCAAGAGCGGCATCTTTGCCCATTATAAATAGCGCTGTAGCATAGCCGTCAGCCAACGTACTGCTTCCCTCCATAACTACAGTTAAGCTTATAAAATCACTCCCCGGCTTCCCGCTCTCAGGAACAAGCAGATGGTGGTAAACCTCTCCTTCTATATCCACAGATCGCTCATAACTGCCGCTGGTAGAAATTGCCGTATTACTAGCCCCTGTTGTAAAAGTGGCTATCGCCCCGGGGGCCCCGGGATTTTTAATTGCTATCTCCAGCTCCCTCCCAAATACCCTCAAGTCGCCCGAGAGAGACACTAACCCATGCTCAATCCCCCTCTCTTTTAGAACGGTTACCGCTTTCTCTACAGCATACCCTTTCCCAATAGCGCCCAAATCTATCATCATTCCCTCTCTTTTAAGATATACATAGTCACCTTCTATTATAAGATCTTTGTAGTTAACCAAGGATTTTGCTTTATCTATATTTTCTATGTTGGGCTCGGTATCGCTTTCTCTGCCAAATCTATAAACGCCAATAGTTAATGCCCCAATTGTAGGATCAAAAGCCCCGTCAGTCTGAGACGCTACATTCTTGGCTATTTCGAGTACCTCTATCACTTGAGGGTTAACTTTAACAGCTTTCTCTCCGGCCATATTATTAATTTCTGAGATTTCGCTATTAGGGTTATAGTCGGACAGCAAATTATCAAGCTTCTTGATCTCTGCAAATGCGGCATCGACATCCTTGTTATTTCCATCGTAAATAAGCACTCGGGCATAAGTTCCCATCTGCATCTGAACTCTTTGAATTGGTTCTGGATTACGCGGCGAGTGCGCACAGGAAAAACAAATAAAGATTAAAACTAAAATACTCTGAATTCCCGGATCTCTCATATTACAATATCTCATGGTGTTTTCTAAATTATATTTGATTTACTGGAAATTGTAATTTTTATTCCCTGAAAACCCAAGTAATATCAATATCAATTCCAGCTATAATAAGAGATATCTGAGATTAATTTCACGAAACTTCATCACAATTTAAACGTATAAATAGAAATAGAACAATAACGAACGAGATTATGCCGTAAACACTTTAATTAGTATTGACTTAGCAATAAGAAAGCATTAGTTTTTTCAATAACGGGATTGTCGTAATGAGTTTTTATCATTATTAATTTCCCTTGGGATAAAAATATAGAAATGGTTATACAGTGTGAGAATTGCAAGCGTAATTTTAGACTGGATGATGCCAGAATTCAGCCGCCCGGGAGCAGTGTAAGATGCTCTAAATGCGGGCATATATTTTTTGTATCGAAAACAGAAGATTTTAGTGATGAAGGCAAGTTGGAGATATCTCCAGAGACCCCTTTGTTTGAGGACTTGAAAAAAGAAATTGTTACGGAACAAAGCGCTGATGAGTACCCTGAAAAAGAAACCCCTCTTTCCGACAGTTCATCTGATTTAACTCAATCCGAATTGAAGATAAGAGAAGATACCCAAGTGGTAGATAGCGACATTGTTAATCTGCCAACGGAACACGATGAGAGCCTCGAAGAGCTAATAGACAAAGAAGTAAGTGAAGTTAATAAAGCCAACCTTCAAACAAATAAACCTCAGACTTTAGAAATACAGGAAACAGATCCCCACATAAATGATATAAATACTGGTCAACAACCCGAAGATCCTACACCAGAGTCACCTGAATTATTTGAATCTGATGATAGCCAAGAGGGCAATATAGTTAGTGATGAATCTTATGCGGAAAACAAGTTGGAACAAGAGGATACTCCGACATTAGCGATAGAGAATCTTGAGGGTATAACTATAGATGAGGATTCTCATAATATTACTAATAATAAGGAAGAAGATTTTGAGCAGTTACAGAATAAAGAGGGGTCCGAAGCTTCCTCAAAAACTCATATATCAAAATCCGGAGCCGGAATTTTCGCCAAGATAATTTACACTCTTATAACGATAACTGCTTTATTTGTGATATTTATTGCCAGCCTCGTTATATTGATTGACGCGGACATTCTTCCAAAAGGAACTCTTTCCAATTTAACAACACTTGTAGAATCCATTCTCCCCGTAGAGTTTAATAATATGGAAACAAAAGAAGTAACTATCACAGAGCATAGAGGAAGATGGATGAATACCGTAAATGGACCGATATATATAGTTTCCGGTCTTATAACAAATGAGTCTCAAGTTCCAGTGCATTATGTTAAATTAAAAAGCGAATATATTGCCGCTGAGAAAATACAGTTTGAAGATATTTTCTATGCCGGCAATACGTTTACGGATAACGAGCTTAAAGCCTCTCCTATTGAAAATATCCTCTCAAAATTAAAGCAGAAAAACGGCGACATTGATGTAAACAACTCCAAAAAACTTGCCGGTCTCAACTATAATATCCAACCTGGTGAATCCATACCTTTTTTTACGGTATTACCCGCAGACGGCAGAATACTCGGCTTAAAATACAATATAGAAGTTATAGATTATAAGGATTCTTCCTCAAATTGAATCTAGCAGTAATCTCAATACATTAACTGAACGATATTAAGCAGATTTAGCTTGCTATGTCATGATGACTCAAGTAAAATAGATTAGATAATACTAGATATTGTGATGTTGCCACTCGCTCTGATTTCTAAATTTTATTAAAATTTTATGTTAGTAGAATCTGTATTATTAGTAGAATTTGTATTAGTAGAGAGAGTAGTTCATTTAAATATCTAGAGATATCTTCTATTTAAAATAGGTGAGGGAAAATATGAAATCCACCCGTCTTAAAATCAGCGTAAGCCAAGATGGTCTCCTTCCGCAGGAAACGGCAGAAATAGCAACTATAGAGTTTCCAACTCTACCCAAGAAACTGCTTAAGGCACTTGGTTTTGAACGTGTTGATACCAAAACCTATGTAGGGGTACTACCGGTATTTATTAATTTGGGAGAGAAGGAACAAGAGATAGAAATTGAACTAGGTGTAACTCTTCCGGAGATGAGAAAGAAAATAATAGATATTGTTAAAACTCCAGCAAGATTAATAGCCGCGGCTGAAAGCAAGAAAAAACCCGCACCTAAAACTACTAAAAAGAAAGAGCCTATAGAAAAAGCGGCTGCAACAGCAGATAAAGCTGCTCCGGCTAAAAAATCCGCGTCAGCCCAGAAAAAACCTGCTATAAAGGCAACAAGTAAAACCAAGGCAAGCACTGCAAAAGCAAGCACTGCAAAAACGAAAACAAGTACTGCAAAACCAAGCACCACAAAAACACAAGCAACCGCTAAAACAAAAAAAGCAAAATAAGGATAATACGGAATGAGCAATGAAAAGGTTCTAGAATGCCTAACATTCGATGATGTTCTTTTAGTACCTGCGTATTCCGAGATTTTGCCCAACGAAGTTGATATTTCCACACAGTTAACACCCCAGATAAGACTTAATATCCCTATCATAAGTGCGGCTATGGATACAGTAACAGAATCCAGAACTGCAATCGCGCTTGCTCAGGAAGGCGGGATTGGGATTATTCACAGGAATCTGGACATTCCCGAACAGACAGCAGAAGTGAAGAAAGTAAAGAAGTATGAAAGTGGAATGATAGTTAACCCACTTACCGTTCGGCCCAATCACACGGTTAAAGAAGCTCTGGATATAATGTTAAGCCAGAACATTACAGGGCTGCCGGTTACAAAGGAAGATGAAACTCTACTTGGTATCGTAACCTTCAGAGACTTAAGATTCGAAAAGAACCTGGATTTCAAAGTAAAACAAATTATGACCCCCAAAAAGAAGTTAGTAACTGTAAGAGAGGGGACAAACCTGGAAGAGGCAAAAGAACTACTCCATAAATTTAGAATAGAAAAACTTCCTGTAGTCAACGAAGAATTTAGGCTCCGTGGCCTGATTACAATGAAAGATATCGAGAAAATTGAAAAGTACCCTACTGCATGTAAGGACAGCTTGGGAAGACTTAGATGCGGAGCGGCCGTAGGAGTGGGTCCCGATAGGGAGGAAAGAATTGAATCCCTCTTAAAAGTAGGCTGTGATGTCATTGTAATTGATACTGCGCATGGCCATTCAAAAAAAGTCATAGATACCGTGGCTTCGACAAAATCCAACTTTCCAGGAGTTGAAATAATTGCGGGAAATATTGGAACGGGAGAAGGTGCTGAGGCCGTGATAATAGCAGGCGCCGATGCTGTTAAAGTTGGAGTTGGTCCGGGATCAATTTGCACCACTAGAATTATTGCGGGTATCGGGGTTCCACAAATATCTGCAATACAGGATGTTACCAAAGTAGCGATTAAACATGATAAACCTGTAATTGCCGATGGTGGCATAAAATTCTCAGGAGACGTTGCTAAAGCAATAGCCGCCGGAGCAAACTCTGTTATGATCGGAAACCTGTTCGCCGGAACAGAAGAGGCGCCGGGGGAAGTAATACTTTTTCAGGGCAGAACCTACAAAGTTTACAGGGGCATGGGATCAATAGAGGCCATGAAGAAGGGAAGCAGAGACAGATACGCACAAAACATAGGCGATGAAATGATAGACGCTAAATTAGTCCCCGAAGGGATTGAAGGAAGAATACCGTTTAGAGGACCTATTGGCGGCATGATATATCAGCTTATTGGTGGCCTCAGAGCAGGTATGGGGTACACAGGATGCAAAACAATTAACGAGTTACACACTAAGGCTAAATTCATTAAAGTTACAAACGCCGGGCTTAGAGAAGGCCACGTACACGATGTGATCATAACTAAAGAAGCGCCAAATTACAGAATTGAATGATCAGCAGCATTCCTTATATTTAACTGCGCTCATTTTTACTATAACTTTTTTACAACTAAACTTAGAAAATGCACGATAAAATATTAGTCCTTGATTTTGGCTCTCAGTATACACAGCTCATCGCTAGGAGAATACGTGAGCTTGGTGTTTACTCAGAGATAAAGCCCTTTAATATTTCGCTCAACGATATTAAAGAAGCTCCTCCTAAAGCAATTATATTCTCGGGCGGCCCGGCCAGTGTATGGGACGAGGATTCCCCTTCTATAGATCCGGAAATCTTCAACCTGAATATTCCAATATTAGGCATTTGTTACGGAATGCAGATCACTGTTCATTTACTTGGAGGGAAAGTAGAACGCTCGAACAGGCGTGAATTTGGACCCGCAAAACTTAAAATAATCGACAATTCTGGCCTGCTAGCCGGGATAGAGGATTGTAGTGATATATGGATGTCACACGGAGACCGTGTTCTGGAGCTCCCCGAGGGATTTACCGCTATAGCTCAAAGTGACAACTCTCCTGTTGCCGCTGTTAAAAACGAAAAACTTAAAATGTACTGCACCCAGTTCCACCCAGAGGTGGTTCATACAAGGTTCGGAAAGGAAATATTATCCAATTTTATATTTAATATTGCCGGATGCAAAAACACTTGGACATCTAAATCGTTCGCCGAGACTTCAATTGAGGATATTAGAAAGAAAGTGGGCTCCTCAAAAGTAATATGCGGGCTCTCAGGCGGAGTTGATTCAGCAGTTGCAGCGGTGATTATACAACATGCGATTATGGAAAATCTGTACTGCATATTCGTAGATACCGGGCTTCTGAGATTTGATGAGGCCGCTGAAGTTGTTGAATCTTTTAGAGATATGGGGCTTAATCTGATCCATATTGATGCCAAAGACAGGTTCTTTAAAAAGCTCAGCGGTGTATCGGATCCGGAAAAAAAGAGAAAAATAATTGGGGAAGAATTTATAAATGTCTTTGATGAGGAAGCCTCAAAAATCAAAGGTGCAGAATTTCTGGCGCAGGGCACTCTATATCCCGATGTTATAGAAAGCGTGAGTGTTAAAGGTCCCTCCGCTACAATTAAATCTCACCATAATGTAGGCGGGCTTCCGGAGAAGATGAACCTCAAGTTGGTTGAACCTCTAAGGGAGCTTTTTAAAGATGAAGTAAGATCAGTCGGTCATGAGCTTGGCATTCCAGCAAACATCCTTAACCGTCACCCCTTCCCGGGCCCGGGGCTCGCAATAAGAATTATGGGAGAAATAGAAGAGGACAGAGTCGAAAGGCTAAGACTCGCCGATTACATTTTTATAGATGAAATTAAAAAAGCCGGCATTTATGATGAAATTTGGCAAGCTTTTTGTGTATATCTTCCGGTAAAAACAGTAGGCGTAATGGGTGATGAAAGAACATACGAAGATGTGATTGCAATTAGAGCCGTGACGAGCTTGGATGGAATGACGGCAAATTGGTCCCGTATTCCATACGATGTTTTAGAAAAGATTTCTGTAAGAATAATAAACGAAGTAAAAGGAATTAACCGAGTTGTTTATGATATATCAACGAAACCGCCAAGCACAATAGAATGGGAATAAAATTTAAACCAATTCTAATAATCATTTCGCGGGCTTTTTAAATATTCCGAACTCTCCTATAATAGAGACAAGCTCCCAAGATTCTTTGCCCAGTTCATTTAAAGTTTTCTCTATCCCCTGACCCGTTGTTGCCCTTCTCGTACTCGCCGCATCTTTTGACACCGCTATGTCGTGATCATGACTGCCTTGGAATAACATATCTACAGATACGACTTTATAATCCCATTTCATTCAGACTCTTCCTCTTCAATTTGATCAAGTTCTATTTCTGGGCCAGCTTCTTCATCCTCAATGATAAGGACTTCTCCCTTTTCCTCTACATCGGAAAGATTGTCTAAATGCTTTTCATAATCCTTCTTGGAAAGCGCACCATCTTTTATATTTCTTTCTGCTATTCTTACATCATATAACAATTCATCTTTTTTACTCATTATATATAATACCTCCGGGAAAACTTAGGATACCCAATGAACCTGGTTACGCAATTTGGCATCTATGGTTTTGAATTTAGATTAAACCAATCCCAGGTATTTTTAATACCCTCGGTTAGCTTAACACTCGGCGTCCAACCCAAGATCCTCTCTGCATATTTCACATCGAGACTTATATTCTGCACTTCTCCGGGTCTTGCATCCCCGTATTCAACTTGAAAATCGATCCCGGATGATTTTTTAAGCTCGGCAATTAAATCATTAACAGAGGTTTCAACCCCTGTTCCGATATTGTAACTACCGACCGGGGCACTGAGTCCTCGGAGGTTGGCTTTTGCCACATCCTCGACGTAGACATAATCCCTTGTCTGGGTGCCGTCTCCAAAAACCATGCATTGCTCTCCTGAAATTATACGATTACAGAAAATAGCGATAACCCCTGCCTCACCATGGGGATTTTGGCGTGGACCGTAGACATTTGCATATCTCAAAGCGACATATTCAAAACCATGGACGTAATTATAGTAGCCAAGATATTTTTCAATTGCATATTTAGAAGTTCCGTAGGGAGAGATGGGAAAGGGCTCTGTTGTCTCATCGGCGGGTATATTTTCGGGCTCCCCGTATATCGCACCCCCGGTAGAGGCAAAAACAAACTTCTTTACACCGTGCTTTAAGGAGGCCTCTATAAGATGTAAAGTGCCTATAATATTAATCTCGGCATCGTGCATAGGATTATCAACCGACTTTCTTACATCTATCTGGGCTGCGTGATGGTCTACAATATCAGGCTTAAAATCTGAGATGATTTTTTCGACATTTTCCGAATCTCTAATATCACATTTTATAAATTGAGCGCCGTCGGGGAGATTTTCTTTTCTGCCGGTAGAGAGATCATCAATAATGACAACCTCATGCCCTTCTCCAAGAAAAGCATCCGCTACCCAAGAACCAATAAATCCCGCTCCGCCTGTTACAAGTATTCTCATATATTAATCCCCATAAATCATCAAACTGTGATCAAGCACAATTTGTCATTGGTAAAAATGCAAATCTTATATTCACTTCTATTAAGGACATTGTCAATCTTACGGAGCAAGACCCTCTAGGGTTTCTCTTACCAATTCGCGTGAGGCTTTCGGAGGAAAGAGAATAATGGGTAAATCGGCACCGTTATCAATATATTCAGCGATCTTTGATCCTCCGGACTCAGCGCTACCGCAGATTGACAAGCAGTCCACCATCTCATCAGTAACACTCTCTATCGCCCCACTCTTATTCCCTTTGCTCCATGCATCCACCATCATGTCAGCCTCCGCTTGAAATCCATAGCGAACCATAGCACGGTGATAAAAAGTACCCATACCTCCGACGTAATATGCTATGTATTCCTTAATAATATTCTTTGCCAGATTCTCATCTTGTGAAACCGCAGCTGGTATATAGGGACTAATCTCGATTTGCCCGGCATTTCTTTCCACTTTCTCAGCCCCTGATAACAGCTCATTTTTCCCGTTCGCAAGTTCTTCGGGAGGAAGCAGAAACGGTATCCAACCATCTGCAATTTCCCCTGTAAGTTTTATGTTTTTAGAACCCATTGCCGCTATGAAAATCGGTATGTTGTTTCTGATCGGTTTGAATTGAAGACGGAAATTTCTCAATTTGAAAATCTCCCCTTCATAATTAACCTTTTCGCTATTTAGAATCATACGTACGATATCCACATATTCTCTAGTTCTCTGAAGGGACTTTTCATAAGGCACCCCATGCCAGTTCTCGATAACTATGGGTCCGCTTGTTCCTAGCCCGAGAATTATACGACCATCCGATATTTCATCTAAAGTGGCAACACTCTGGGCAATTATGGCCGGCGTACGGCTATATACAGAGATTATTCCTGTAGCGAGCTTTATTGTTTTAGTGCAAGAGGCGAGAAGCCCCAGGATCGAGAAAGCGTCGCGGCCCCACATCTCGGGAACCCAAATTGAGTCGTATCCGAGATCCTCCGCGAGACAGGCAATTTCTATAAGCTCCTGCTTTGTTATATCACTCCAATAGGGGGTAACCAAACCGATCTTGGGCATTGCGCATCTCCTTAATAAATACCAGTTACAGATTAAACGATAAGATCTTACAAGAACTGCTAAGATAGGGCATATTATAATATCGTCATTATTAAGCACAAGGACTATGCAATATTGGAGGTATGACAAATGGATCAATTAAAGGTAGCAGCAGAAATTGCTATTAAGGATTGTATGGCAGTAAAAGAAGGAGAGAAGGTTCTCATAATAACTGATGAGCCAGCAAGAAAAATAGGACATGTTCTTTGGGAAGCGGCTAAAGACTTGGGGGCACAGGCAATATTTACTGAGATAATAACCCCAAAATCAAACGGGGAAGAGCCTCCTGAACCTGTTGCGGAACTTATGAAGTTGGTGGATGTCATCCTCATACCAACGTCAAAATCTCTAAGCCACACAGACTCAAGAAGAGCCGCAAGTAAAGCGGGCGTTCGTATTGCAACCCTGCCCGGAATCACAGAGGACATGATGACAAGAACATTGAACGCCGATTATAAAGAAATTGCGAGAAAAAGTGACAGACTCGCCGAGATTATCAGCCAAGGCAAAAATGTGAGAATTACGACTGAAAAGGGAACCGACATTAATCTTGCAATAGAGGGCAGAGAAGGACACTCCGATACAGGCTTAAATCATAACCCGGGAGATTTCAGCAACCTTCCCGCCGGCGAGGCATATGTAGCGCCAATGGAGGGACGCTCAGAGGGGTTTATTGTGTTTGATGGTTCTATGGCAGGGGTTGGCAAGCTCTGTAACGAAGTTATAAATGTAAAAGTCCAAGAGGGATTTGCTGTTGAAATAACAGGGGGAGCCGCGGGAGAAAAGCTGTATTCAATTATGGAGCCTTTCGGAAAACTTGCATTTAATCTTGCAGAGCTTGGAATTGGTACTCACGATAAAGCCCAAATTACGGGAGAAGTGCTTGAAGACGAGAAAGCGATAGGCACAGTACATATAGCCTTTGGTGACAACAAGAGCATGGGAGGAACAATAAGAGTCGCAAGCCATCTTGACGGCGTTATTATGGAGCCAACGGTAAGTGTTGATGGGGAATTAATAATGGAGAAAGGTAAGCTCTTAATACTATAAAACAACAAAACCAAGGGGTAATGTGGTAAATTTAATCAAATGGAGACCGCAATTAACCGCTTTATTTTACTAAACCCTCCAAGCGTTCTTGAAGGAATTTTATTCTTACTTTTATTGATTTTAGTTCTATATGGATCCCTCCGCAGTACAAGACTCTTAGCCAGCTCTAAAAAAAGAGCTGTCATTGTTTCCCTTCATCTATTATCGTTCCTGTTAATAATATTCATTTTATTCAACCCAGGATTTAGGGTTGAGCATTACAAGGAAGAAAAAAGAAATCTAGCTATTTTAGTTGATAATTCATGGAGCATGAACCTTCCCGGAGATATAGACGGAAATGTACGAGCTGAGAAAGTTAAAAATTATTTAGAACAAAATGAGGACTTTTTATCTCAAATCGAAAAGAATTTCTATGTTGAGTATTTCTTGTTTGACCAAGAACTAAAACCAATCTCGCTTGATTCCATTCTTAAAAACAAACCTGATGGCACAACAACCAAAATCGGCAAAGTATTAGAGGAGCTAAGAGATAAGGGAAAGAAGGGGGAGCTCGACGTAGCAATAATCATTACCGACGGCGCTGACAATGCTGAATCAACAAACATGGATGGCAAACTAGAAGATCTGGATTTCGCCGTTAACACAGTAAGCCCTGTTACGGAAGAGGGTCGGAATGATGTTTGGATAGACGATATAATTTCAAGCGAAGTAACTTTCCTTAGATACCCTTATTCAATCGAGGTGGTAATTAAAACCAGCAGACCGGAGAATTTCAAAATACCCGTAACACTATATGAAAAAGACAAATTAATATCCATTAAAGAGGCCTCTATAAAATCAAGCGAGGCAAGGGTAGAATTTGAGATAAAACCCCTATCCCTTGGGCGAAAAATTTACACTGTATCCATCCCAATATTATCTGAAGAACTGATAGTAGAAAATAACCAAAGGTCCTTCTTCACCGACGTAATTATTAACAAAATCCGTGTCCTTCACGTAGCGGGAAGCCCCTCCTGGGATGTAAAGTTTTTAAGAAAGGCGCTCAAAAGAAATCCAAGTATTGATCTTGTATCCTTCTATATTTTACGAGACCCTTCGGACCTTGTATTTGCCTCAGAAAGAGAACTAAGCTTAATACCTTTCCCTGTTAATGAGATATTTAGTAAGGAACTGGACACATTTGATGTCGTAATATTCCAGGATTTCCATTTTCAGCCCTACGGAATCTTTGGATTCCATCTGAAGAATTTAAAAGATTATGTTTCAAAGGACGGCGGGGCATTTCTTATGATTGGCGGACGCAACAGTTTTAACAGCGGTGATTACGGAAGGACCATAATTTCAGATATTTTGCCGGTAGAGCTGGATTACTTACCCAAAACTCTATCTGAAACAATAAGTAACCAAGAATTCCACCCTGAACTCACCGCTATTGGAAAAAATCATCCAATTACGAGAATTGTTCCTAATAAAGATGAAAATGAAAGACATTGGAATGCGATGCCGAAACTTGAGGGATTAAACATTGTTCGGGGACTAAACCAATCCGCAATGCCGTTATTATCAACAGCAGATGGCCAGCCGGTATTAGCGGTTGAAAATATAGATAGAGGAAAGGTAGCGGCGTTTATGTCTGATTCATCCTGGAAATGGAATTTTGTTCTAGGAAGCGAAGGCAATGTATCTCCTCATTATGAAAAGTTTTGGAACAGACTGTTTCTATGGTTCCTAAATGATCCTGAATTAAAAGATATTAAGATAAAAACTGATAAGCCGATTTATAATCCGGGAGAAAAGGCTAAAATAGAGATATCGACACTAGAAGATGATTTTATAAACCCAAACGGCCTACCCTCACTGATCTATCCTAACGGCGAGGAAGAGGAAATAGAACTAGAGAGAACCTCTCCCAACAGATTGAGTGCGGAGATAGAAGTTGGGGAAGACGGAATTCATAAAATATCCATAAACCCCGGCAGCGAATCAAGTCTCTATAATGATTTAAATAGTGACGAGGCAATTTTTATTGTCGAGCCTCCTGAGAACGAAATAAGGGGCCCTACAGCAAATGAGAATATCTTGAAATCCCTAGCCGAGAAAACCGGGGGGAAATATATAACTACGGATCAGGGGCTACAAGAGCTTAATATCAGTACATCTAAGAAGAAAACAGTAACAGGTTACAAAACAATAAAATTATGGGATAATCCCCTAACTATGCTCGTGCTCGTTGGTCTGTTATCATCAGAGTGGCTACTGAGAAGAAGATGGGGGCTCAAATAACAATCGATATAGTGGCGAGAAATTGCCATAGTTCATATAAAAACTGGAGAGGTAAGTATGTTACTCGCGGTAGACATTGGAAATACTAATATAGTTTTTGGCTTATTTGAAGGGGATCATATAAAAAGCCACTGGAGAATAGGCAGCGATGAATCAAGAACATCTGATGAATACGGGGTTCTATTTAAAAAACTGATCGATATAAAGGAAATAGATACTGCTCAGATCAAAGGAGCGGCTATTTCATGCGTTGTGCCTACACTGCTTGAAACCATACTCGAGGCAATTAACACCTACTTTGACGTAGACCCGATAATTGTAGGTCCTGGAGTAAAAACCGGGATGCCTATTCTATATCATAACCCTAAAGAAGTTGGAGCCGACAGAATAGTAAATGGTGTAGCTGCATATGAGAAATTCCATAAGAGCGTAATAGTTGTTGATTTCGGAACAGCGACCACATTTGATTGTATATCAGAGAAGGGAGAATATTTAGGCGGAATAATAACTCCCGGACTGCATATATCAGCGGAAGCCCTTTACCAAAAAGCCTCTAAACTCCCCAGGGTTGAGATTATAAAACCCGACAGCGTGATAGGGAAAACAACGGTTGAGAGTATTCAATCCGGTCTTGTACATGGATACGCGGGACTAGTAGACGGTATAGTGAAAAAGATAAAAGCCGAATTGAAAACTGATCCCAGGGTCATTGCGACCGGAGGATCCGCGGAGCTAATCGCAGGCGAGAGCAGTACGATAGAATCTGTTGATAATTTTCTCACATTAAATGGTCTCAAGCTCATATATGAAAGAAACCAATAATTTCCTTATACATAAACACAACACTCCGCACCCTCACTATGACCTTTATCTCGAAGTAGGAGATGAATTAAGGTCGTGGATTATTCCAAACGGTATTCCTGAAAACAAAAGTGAAAAGAAAGTAGCCGTTGAGAATGAAATCCTTAAAGAATCCATAGCCGATGCAGAGGCTCAAGAGATGATTGAGGACGCTTACGGAACAGGAAAAACAAAGCTCTGGGACAAGGGCACATACACTCTTGAAACCCAAAAAAATATAAAAATTGTATTTAACGCCGAGGGCGGCAAATTTAACGGAAAATTCTTACTGCATGTTCCTAACTGGGGTAGGTGGACGAAGAAGAGGCTGTGGACTCTTGAGAAAATTCGGTAGGTACGAGGTCTCCCACATTTATTTGAGATGACGGATTGAAATATTGGATTTCTCGCTTACAACTCGAAATGACATGCTTCGAGAGGCTCAGAAGGACAAAGACTGGGTTCCCGATTAAAGCGTTCGGGAATGACGGGCGGCGGAATGGCTCAGAATGGCAAGGAAAGATAAATCCCCCCTGACCCCTCTTTTTCTAAGGGGGGAACAAAAAAGCCAAAGAAAGACTTAACTATTCGGGTTTTATGTAATACAATGATCACCTAAATGCACAAAAAGCTTATTATATTGATCAGCGGGCTGGTATCGATTGGGATTTATATGTTTTTGCCGGCCGACAAAAATGTTCTTAAAGGCTTGGCGATATTATTCTTTATTGCAACTTTATGGATTACTGAATCTCTCCCCATAACCGTAACTGCACTATTGGTGCCGGTTGTGGCTGTTATGACCGGGATATTCGATGTTAAAGAGGCGCTTAGCCACTTTGCACACCCTATTATTTTTCTGTTCCTCGGAGGTTTCGCGCTGGCGGCGGCGTTGCATAAATACAGATTAGACGAATTATTCGCCGGATATATCATGAATCTCGCCGGAACCAAAATGATTTTCTCGGTTATAAGTTTGTTTGTAGCAACGGCGCTAATAAGTATGTGGATAAGCAATACTGCAACCACAGCAATAATGCTCCCTATCGCGCTCGGGCTAATCTCTAAATTCAAAGAAAACAATTATTCAACCGACGTGTTCATTCTGCTGGGGGTTGCCTACTCAGCCAATATAGGCGGGATCGGAACTGTAATAGGAAGCCCGCCCAATGCTATAACGGCAGCAAATCTGGGGCTGAGCTTTACTGAGTGGCTGGCTATAGGTATTCCATTTATCCTGATTCTGCTTCCGATAATGGTGATAGTCCTTTATGTAAAACTAAAACCTAAATTCCCTGAGATGGCTGATATTTACACAATCAAGGCTGAAGACATTTTTTGTAACAAAAAGAGCTATACAGTAGCAGCAATATTTGTCTTCACTATTATTTTATGGCTACTGAGCAAGCCAATATCAACCTGGCTCGGGATAGAAAAGGGCTTTGACTCGATCATCGCAGTATTTGCAATTGTGCTGTTGGTTTTATTTAGAACGATAAAATGGAAAGAGATTGAGAATTTCGCCGATTGGGGAGTGCTCCTACTTTTTGGCGGAGGACTGGCATTAAGCGGCATATTATCTGAGACGGGCGCAAGTAAATATCTAGCGGTCTTAGTTGAAACTCATTTATCACTCTACGGTCCGTTCTTATTACTACTTGGCGCGGTAACGCTTATGATCTTTCTTACGGAAGTTGCAAGCAATACGGCAAGCGCCGCAATACTGGTCCCGATCTTTCTCGTTCTCGGTGAGCAAATCGGCCATTTTTCATCAGACGTGCTGGCTATAACTGTTGGTATCGCAGCTTCATGCGCGTTTATGCTCCCGGTTGCCACTCCTCCAAACGCATTGGTATTTGGAACGGAGAGAATAAAGCTGCGAACCATGATGAGGGTTGGATTTGTATTAAATATTATATGTGCCCTGGTAATTAGTATCGTGGCTTATTTGATTTTGTAACACATATAAATTAATCAATCATGATCTTTAACTTCGGCAAGCTCAACCAGAACACCGTTCATTGCCTTTGGATGGAGGAACGCAACTCTTGAATTGTATGCGCCGGGGCGTGGAGACTCATCAATCAACCTTACGCCCTGCTTTTTGAGTCTTTCCAGCACAGCTTCGATATCGTCTACTTTAAAACAGATATGGTGGATCCCTTCTCCTCGTTTTTCCAGAAATTTTGAGATGGGCGAGTTCTCATCCAAAGGCTCAAGCAACTCAATTGCAGTCCCGCCACCATCCGGAACAAGCATTGAGGTCTTAACCCCCTGATCCTCAACTACCTCGCGGTGTTCAACATGAAGTCCAAGCGCGGTCTTATATACTTCTTCTACTTCGCTAAGATTTTTTACAGCGATAGCGACATGGTATAGATTCTCTAGCACGCCTTTTTCCATTATCTATTTCCCTCTCAATACTTGGTGACTTAGTTTGTAGTATGAGCACAAAAATACTCAGTAGAAGATTATCTTTTAGTTAGGTTCTTTTCAAATGGCAGATAAGGGAGATTGAGGGAAAGACGGGATTGACGCGCTCCATTTTACGACGCTCGCAATTACAAAGAAAAGACAAAAGAAAGACCCTGAATAGATACTGAAACTAGTTCCGCACATGGTTCAGGGTGACGACAAACTTCAAATCCTCCCGAACTATTAAATTTCAATTAGCGTAGAGATTCAATTAAATTACTCTTACTTTCTAAGCAACAGCGTCCGAATCCTCACTTGCTCGAATCCGTTCTTTTTCTAAGGAGGGGACTAAATGGATTCCCGATAAAAACATTCGTAATCACCCCCACCTTAATTATTTTGGATTCGGAAACATTGAGAAGGAAATTTGGTTACACCTGAGGCTTTGATGTAAGGGCGTCCGGTTGCGCGCTAGCTTGCAACTGTTCCCCGTCAATGGGGAGGAAGAGAAGATAAAAGAGGAGATTTTGAAATGATCCCGGATCATAACCCGGGACAGGGTTCAGAATGACAGGATGGTTCAAAATTAATAGCCCGTAAGTTCTACATAACCCTTACCTGACAAACCGTCGCCCACAACTTTGACAGCGCCCTCCCAATAGGTAAATGAGACCAGGAGCTCTTGGTCTTCCAATAAAGGAACTACTGTTAATACAATATCGTGACCGGGAATAGAAATTTGCCATTTTGAGGGATACACAACTTTCGTATTCGGACTTTTCCAAGTATCCAGCACTTCAATTTCAAAATCGCCTGCTTTAAGCGGTGTGACATCACCCGACGTTCCAATCAGACTGCCTGAAGAAAATGGGTCTATTCCGCCGTCTTTTAAGCGAAGCTGATAGAGCATAATTTCCCGCCCGTCGTCCAGCTGAATAGAAAACCAGTCCCAGCCCTCCTGATCTTCACCTAGAGCGCTTGTGCTCCATTCACGGTCGAGCCAGCTTAGACCGCCAACTTCAAACTTCTGTCCATCTATGGAAATTGTTCCAGAGCTATTGATACGGGTTTGGGAGAAATAGTAAGATGCGTTACCCACCTCCCCGCTCTTTTGACTAAGACCTTTATCGCCCTGCAGAACCGTAGGCTTAAGGGGTTGCAGCAATAAGTCTATAGAAACTGAGCTGTCCTCTGCTTTAAGTTTGAAATTTTTGCCCTCCCCTTTGACAGACCAATTATCTATCCATACCCGAAACGGGGCGCTTTGAGCGCCAGCCAACCCCATAGCGCCTCTACTCCAGCGCTCGCTTGAATAGAATTTGCCGTTTTCAATATCGGTAAGCGCAAAGTGGGCAAAATAAATCTGGTTTGAAGCCCAATTGGACTCTCTTTTTATGTCATGCGGGCTTAAAGCACGGCGGAAGAAGGTAAGCTGGTAGCCGAAATCCCGCCCTGAAGGATCTGTTAGATTTCCAGTGTAGTACCACCACTCGGTCTGATATTCCGGATGCGGACCAAAATCCTGAGGAAACTTAAATTCTCTGGGCATTTGGACCCTTTTAAATCCGCCGGCATCGTTTCCAGAAAGGGATTGGACAATATCGCCGGCATCTTGAGCGCTTCTATTGTCATCGCAAGAAGTTGCAATCCCCGCCAAAAGCACCAGAGATATAACAAAAATTATTTGCCGTAAATTCATAAAATAGAGTCTCCTACTCTTCCCTGATAAGTCTGCCGACATTCTCTTTCGAAAGGCGATATGCCGGATATATCCCTGCTGTAATTGCCGCTACTAAAGCTATCAGAACGGCTTCTATAAAATATTGAGGCTTTATTACAAAATCCAGAGTCCACCCGAATGAGCGGAGATTGATCACATAAATAAGTATCAATGAGAGGGCTACTCCCAGTGGTATTGAAAAAAGCCCTGCGGTAAGACCAATCAGTCCGTTCTCTAAAAACACCATCCCTCGAAGCTGTGATACTGTCATACCCAAGGAGCGAAATACCCCAAACTCACGCCCCCTTTCTAACTGGAGCGCCATGAGTGAGCTTAGTACGCTTATGAAAGCGACAATTGCGATTAAGATCCTTAAAGCGGATGTAACGGTAAATGTCTTATCAAAAGTATTTATCGCCGATTTTTTAAGTGCTGTATTTGATCTGATAAGGAGACTGCGGTCCTTAGACAAATACCCTCTAAGCTCATCCACTGTCTTGTCAACTTCAAGGCCGGGAGAAATATAAACACCCAGGGAGTTAATTTTACCGTCATTCCAATAGGAGCGGAACAAGTCGTCTGAAATTAGAACAACGCCTGTTTGTGAGCCGTAGTCGTAATAGACCCCGGCTATTTCAAACTCTTTTATCCCTTTGTCAGTCGGAAGTTCAATTACATTGCCGGGGCCGGGATTGATACCGTTTCTGTATGCAAATACCTCAGAGACAAGCACGGAACTATCTTGGATTTGATCCCAGAGCCTCTCATTATCGTCTCTATTCCAAATAAACCTCCGGTTTTTTACAGCTAAATCCTCTGTTACCGCTACGAGACTGAAGGAACCATAACCGGGACTCTGAAAGAGAACCCTCCTTACTGTAGCGACTCTATCTATTCCCGGGAAATTCTCAACTTCATTTTTTAAGGCTGGATCGAGTCCGGCCTGACTGCTGATATTTTGAGACGGCATCGATATGAAGATGTCCGCGGTAAGAGCGGTATCAAGCCAACTCACAACGGTGCTTCGAAAGCTGCCTATCATAATGCTCACACTTAATATCACAGAAATTGCGACAGCAAGGGAAGCAATTGCAACCCCTGTGCGGCTCGTTGACCTTATTATATTGCGGGGAGCCATACGCCAGATCACAGAGGTCTTGCTTAAGATAAGCGAGAAAAACCGCATAGAGTTAACCGTGCAGACGGGAACTATCAGCGACGCGCCAAATAATATTAAGAATACTGAAATGAGACTAAGTACGAGACTCCTTGTCGGCAGAATTATTAAAACAAAACCAAGACCAATAAAAACGAGGCCGCAGAGAGTTAGAAACGGAACTGTTTTGACAAAATACTTCTCAAGCTCAGAGCGGCGAAGAACATTAATAGGATTAATACGGGAAGCCTCATATGCGGGAACAACGGCTGCTATTAATACAGCCAGGATGCCAGCCGACATTGCTTTAATTATAGTTTTCACAGAGACCGAGAAGCTTGTAACCGTTAGAGTAAAATAAAGATCGTTTATTGTGCCGATTACAAGCTCAACTATGCCGCGCCCTAATAATATCCCTCCTATGACGCCGATCAGACTGCCGAGGGTGCCAATGATTAGCGCCTCCACCAATACCATTTTAAATATTTGGCGGCGGGTAACACCGATCGACCGAAGTGTTCCGATAATTGAGCGCCTCTGTATTACCGAGAATGAAACTATGTTGTAGATCAGAAAAACCCCGACGAAAAGAGCTAATAGACTAAGAGCGGTCAGATTAAGCTCAAACGACCGGGTTATGCTCTCTGTAGAACCCAGCAGGTTATCCTTTCTTTTAATTTCAACTACAGCAGGAAGCAGATCCCTTATACGTTCAAGATCCCGGGTTCCCTGAGGGGTATTTTCATCAATTAACAAATCGATCCGGGACAAATATCCCACTTTATCCAGTAATTCCTGAGCGGTAGAGATGTCGGCAATCAGCAGTCCTCCCAAACTCTCTCGAAGCTCATCGTCTTTTGAGCTGAGTAGTCCCACAATTTCAATATTGAGAGTCCTTGAGCCGTAACTTAGCTCTACAACATCACCGGTATGGATACCGGCATCATCAGCTAAATCCCGGGATATTAGCCCGGTATTGGGTTTAGTCATCAACTCACTCAAGATATTCTGAGGAATGTTAGCAATAGGACTCGATTGACTGTCATAAAAAATTAAATCGGCAAAAAAGTCAACTCCTACAAGACGCGCGGCCCTGCCGCCAAGCTCTACTATATTTACATAATCCTCGACAATGGGGGCTAAATTACGAATACCCAAGTTAAGTTTGAGATCTTTATATATTTTTTCGTCAAAATCTGAGTATGTACCTGATATGTGATGAGTGCTCTTACTTGATAACATCTCTTTAGAAAGGGTGAATGAGCGGATAGCGCTTTGATTCGCAATATCTACCGATACCACCAAAGCCACGCCAAACGCTATTCCGACAACCAAAAGAAGGTTCTGGAGTAAGTGCTTTCTGATATAACCGGTACTGACTAGGAAAAGTGGGTAATTCATATTAACTAACCGCCAATATTAAATTATTCGGGAAATAGTTTGCCGTTATGAATTGTGTAAACCCGGTCTGCGTAATTTATTATCTCGAAACTGTGAGTCGCTATTATCATAGTTTTACCGGCCTCCCGCGCAACGCTTAGAAGTAAGTCCAGTATTTCTTTTGCAGTCTCATCGTCTAAATTCCCCGTAGGCTCATCGGCCAGAATCAAATCCGGATCGTTGATAAGGGCCCGCGCTATTGCAACACGCTGCTGCTCCCCCCCCGACAGGACGTCAGGGTAAGAATTTAATCTATCACCCAGACTAACTCTTTCCAACAATTCCTCGGCACGAAGCCTGCTTTCGTAACTGCCCGTTCCATTTAATTCACTTGGGAGAGCTACGTTTTCAATTACGCTTAGAGTGGGAATAAGGTTGAAAAATTGAAAAACTATCCCGACCTGGTTTCGTCTGATTAAAGTTAGCTGATCTTCCGAAAGACCCGTAAGAAGGGTCTCACCAATCCAAACTTCACCGCTATCCGGAGAATCAATGCCGCATATCAGATTGAGCAGCGTAGTCTTACCCGAGCCGCTCTTTCCTACTAATGCGACAATCTCGCCTTGATAGAACTCAGCATCAATATCATCAAGAATGTCAATTCTGCCCCCGGCTTCCTGGTAATACTTGCAAAGGTTTTTGAGGAGAAGTTTTATATGCCTCTTAGAGTTTTCTTTAGACATTTAAGAATGGTTAAATCCGAATTTACAGATCTTGTTTAAGGGTAATGATAACTCAATCTATTTCAAGGCCGGGCTAATCTAATAAATTATATAGACCCTTACTTTATGGGATTTTTTAGCGGCAAGAAACATTAGGAATCAGCTTATTCCGCTACTAACTTATATTTTTCTATTCTTCCTTCTACCGTCTTATATTCTATCTCTATGCCGAATTCCTCCTCGAGCTGTTTCAGATTATCTTTTTCTGAATCGAGCATGCTCTTAATTACAACGGAGTTTGCCTGCACAGTGATTTTTTTATTCACAGGTTTAGTCAGCCGCTTTTTTATATCCCTAATGATTTCATAAGAAATAGTGCTTATAGATTTCAAATAGCCAGTACCTTCACAATAAAAACAGGGTTCCGCAAGTTCTTTTAAAATACTTTCTCTCAGGCGCTGCCTCGTCATTTGGATAACTCCGAATGAAGACATTTCGATTACAACGGATCTCGCTTTATCGCGTTTAAGAGCCTCTACAAAAACCTCGGATACTCCATCTCTCAGCTGGCGGTTTTTAAGGTCTATAAAATCCATCACAACTATCCCCACGAGGTTTCTTAATCTTATTTGTCTCACTATCTCCAAGGCGGCCTCTACATTTATGTTGTAGATAGTTTCCTCTGGATCTTTGCCGCTTTGATATCTGCCCGTATTCACGTCCACCACTGTCAGCCCTTCCGCTTCCTCAATTATGATATGCCCACCTGATTTAAGCCAAACCTTTTTCTTAAATATCTTTTTTATTTCATTTTCAACTCCGTATTTTAAGAACAAGGGGGTGGAATCTTTATACAACTCCACATCTACATTAGAATCAGGGAAGTTGCGCTTTAAATAGTCTGTGACTTCGCTGTACGCGCTATCTGAATCTATGAGGATTTTAGTAACTTCGGTCGAAACAAAATCTCTAACGGCTTTAATGTAAAGTTTGGGCTCTTCATAAATTAACGAAGGGCCACTCTTCTCTTCGTTTGCTTTCTTGACATCTTCCCATATGGAAAGAAGCTCCTTTAAATCCTTTGCAAGCTCTTCCTCAGAAACTCCTGCGCTCGCGGTTCTTGCAATTAAACCGGCCCCTTGAGGTTTTAGCTTTTTAATAGATTCGCTTAATCTCTCTCTTTCTTCGTTATCTTCAATTTTTCTAGATATACCGACTATATCCAGGGTTCCTAACAGCACCAAATATTTTCCGGGAATGGCAACATAGGACGACAGCTTTGCCCCTTTGCCTCCAACAGATTCTTTTAACACCTGAACTAGGACATGCTGCCCCTCTCTTAAAATGTCCTGGATCAGGTTTTTTTGTTGTTTATGAATATATTGAGCGCTATCCTCCTCTTCGTTCTCTAGAAAAAACTCATAGAGAGAATCTTCCTGCACATCTTCGACCGAGATAAATCCGGCCTTGTCCATACCAATATCTATAAAGGCAGCCTGCATCCCCGGGACGACTTTTCCCACTTTACCCTTATATATATTTCCGACTATGCGTGGTGTAGTCTTTCTCTCAATATATAGCTCAGCAACAGAACCTTTTTCCATAACGGCAACTCTGGTTTCGTTAAAGGTTACATTTATTAAAATTTGGTTGTCCATGGGGATTGTTTAAAACGTTTTTATATCAAAATCAATAATTAGGAACTAATTATAGACTATAAGCCATATATATGAAAGCTACGTATGGTTTGATTTCTCGGTCATCGGCACAAAACGAACAGATGTGACTCTCTTTTTCGTAACCCCTTCATTGGTTTTTTCAATCAAAAGGAGGTCCTGATATGTGTCCCCTACCGGGATAATCATCCTGCCGCCCATTGAGAGCTGATCTATTAGTTTGTCAGGTATATCAAGGGGCGCCGCTGTTACTATTATGCCCTCAAAAGGAGCATTCTCTTCCCACCCCTTATAGCCATCACCAATTTTGTATTTAATATTGGAATATCCTAACTTTTCTAAGATTTTACGGGCAGTTACAGCTATTTCTTCAATTATCTCCACCGTATACAGATCACATCCTGTTTCAGCAAGCACAGCGGTCTGGTAGCCGGAGCCTGTGCCGATCTCTAATATTTTTTTACCGGGCTGAGGATCTAAGAGCTCAGTCATAAGAGCGACCATATAGGGCTGGGAAACTGTCTGTCCTTTTTCTATAGGGATCGGGTTGTCGGTATAGGCAGAATCAATATAATCCTTTGGAACAAATAAATGCCTCTTAACTTTAAGCATCGCATCAAGTACAGTGGCATTTTTAATGCCCCTTGAGACAATCTGGTTCTCTACCATGTCCCAGCGTGTTTGGGCATATTTATCCTGACCGCTGTCCTGTGGTGACCCATGGAGATTCATATAAAGAGAATAACATCAATCTACGATTAATTAATAAGGGCTTGCAGGATGTGGGAGAAAAGACGAGACCCTGAAACAAGTTCAGGGTGACGAATAAGAAGCTGACAAGGAAGTGACCGGGTAGAAGTGATAAGGAAATTGTCAGCGGAGAAAGAGATTATTGCAAAAATCATAGTTTACCTAAAATGCCGTTTGAGTGATTTATTTCTCTGAAACTACGGCATGCAATTAGAATGTTGGATATAATATATTAATAAGGTTTTAATAAAATTCTTGTAAAATTTACATTAAGAAGCTAGGAGACGAGTTATGAGCAGATTTCAAAAGTCAAAAGATTATATGCTGAAGAGTTTGGGATTTATATTACTATTCGGGTTTATATCATTAGGGGCAATCGGAGGATGTAGTAACAGTGGGTCGTCAGATAATGACGCTCAGGTCCTTACGGAGAATGATTTCTCAGAAGAACTATCCATATCTGCAGAAGCTGACGAGGGGATAATAGTTGATTTTCTCGAACCCCCAGCCACGGAGAAGCCTGATAGGGATACGGGAGAAGTAGGCATTGATATAATTCCATATAAATATACCGAGACACTCACCAATACATTCTGCTGGGAAGATGATGATCCGGGGGCGGAGCATTTTATGACCCTTGTAGACAGTAATGGATTAGAGCTCCTTATGGTGGAAGCAAACGGAGACTGTGTAACCGTGTTGATCGAGGAAGGGGAATACGAGATGCGAATACACCACGACGGAAGGTCCGAGGATTCTCTAGCTGTATTTGTACTAGCCACAGATGACGGGAAAGAGCTGGGAGCAAGAAACACCAAGACTAACAAAGGATTATTGAGAACAGCTAAGAGAATAATCTCAGAGACACTTAGCAATATTGGAATCCTCAACGAAGCCAGAGCGCAGTTACCAGGCTCTGATATTGAGACATTATTAATGACGGGAAACTGCAGTGGCTGCAGACTGTTTAGGGCAAATCTGGCCGGGGCGGACCTAACCGGGACTAATCTTGAAGAGGCAAATCTTTTTTCCTCGTTCCTAACCGAAGCAAAGCTGATTAACGCGAATTTAGCCGGAGCCAAGCTAGGTAATGCAGATATGGCAGGAGCGGATTTGACAGAAGCAAATCTAAGTGGTGCGAGTCTGCTTACAACAAACTTGACCGGGGCAAACCTGACCTTCGCGAATCTTACGAGAGCTGATTTGAGCGCGGCAAAACTTGCTGATGCTAATTTAACCGGAGCGAATTTGACAACCGCGAGATTTGTCAATGCTAATTTAACAAGGGCTTTACTAACCAGGGCAAATCTGACCAACGCTAATTTATTTTTAGCAAATTTGTCTCAGGCATTGCTGCTTAACGCAATTCTGACCGGGGCGGATCTAACTAACGCGAATCTGACCGAGGCTAATCTGGAAGGAGCAACCTGGATCGATGGAGGCATCTGTCAACCTGGATCTATAGGAATGTGTATATTGTAGAGATATTTATTACTTACCCATTTTAATTATGGTATCAAAATCTTTTTTTGTAACGGGCATTACGGATAGTCTGCTTTGAGTTATAAGAGGCACCTTCTGAAGACGCTTATCTTTTTTTATGTCTGCGAGTGAAACGGGATTGTTTAGTTTATTGACCGGCTCTATATCAACAACAACCCATCTGTCGTCATCTATCGTAGGGTCCTGATAAAACTCCTTTGTTACCCTGGAAACTCCTACGACTTCCTTCCCCTCGTTGCTGTGGTAATAGAGAACCAAGTCCCCTTTTTTCATTGCTTTAAGATTATTTCTTGCCTGATAGTTCCTCACACCGTCCCAGTAAGTAGAGCCGTCTTTAACAAGATCGTCCCATGAATATTTAAAGGGTTCTGATTTAACAAGCCAGTAGTTCATGAGATGTATTATCGACGATACAATCTATTTTTCAAATCACAGCAAATTGCTGCTTTCTCTAATCCGATATTCCTGTATATTTATAGGCACATGAAATTTCCGAGTAGATACAGGCTTATAAGCTTATTAATCCTTTTGTTGGTTCTCGCACACAATCAAACACCATTTGCAGAGGCCCTAGAGAATAATAGCTCCGAAGTTGCCCAAGCGCCGATAAAATATATTGTGGGCAAGATGGCATTGATACCGTTTGCTTCAAAACAAAAACTCTCAATAGAACAATCCGAGGAAGCACTCCTAATAAACGAGAGGTTTTTGACTATATCGCTTTACGACGCTCTCATTTCACAAACAAGCGGCATAGGGAATGTAGAGATATTGCCTCTGAAAAAATCAGATACCGAATACGCTAAGTTGAAATCCGGAAAACCAAAATTATATTACAAAGACATAGCCATTGATGTAGGAAGGATTCTGGGCGCAGACTCGGTAATGATAGGATTTGTTTCAGAGTACACAGAAAGGGGCGGATCAGAGTGGGGAATAGAATCTCCCTCTACCGTAACTTTTAGTGTAGAGGTGCTAAGCACAAAAGACGGAAGGGTAATATGGGAGACATATTTTACAGAAACGCAGAAGCCCTTATTTGACAACCTGTTTGAAATTAAAAAGTTTGTAAAAAGAGGTGGCAAATGGATTTCCGCAGATGAGCTTGCAAAAGAAGGCGCTAGAAAGGTAGCCCAAAGATTTAGCGAATTTCTAATGGAGAACAGATGATAATTATCCCAGCTATTGATCTCAAAGACGGGAAGTGCGTAAGACTATTTAAAGGGGAGGAGGAGAAGGTAACGGTCTTTTCTGACAACCCCCCTGAAATTGCCATGGAGTGGGAAGACTCAGGAGCCAAGTGGATCCATGTGGTAGACCTTGACGGCGCATTCTCGGGAAAACCCAAGAACTTTGACGTCATTAAATCTATTGTAGATTCGGTAACATGTCCTGTTCAAGTCGGCGGAGGGATAAGAAATTTAGATACCGTAAGAGAATATGTGAAAATGGGCGTTAAAAGAGTGATTCTGGGAACCGCAGCTTTCAGCGATGAGGATTTTTTAAGAGAAGCGTGCAGAGAATTTCCGGAGGAGATAGCAGTTGGAATCGATACGAAAAACGGGAGAATAGCCGTTAAAGGCTGGACAGAGGTAATAGACCAAAGTACCGATGAAGTGCTTGGGAATCTGCATGACGCCGGTGTGTCGGTGGTACTTAATACTAATATTGACCGTGACGGAACGATGGAAGGGATCAATATAGAGAGCGCACGCGAATTTATAAACGAATCTCCTATCCCGGTAATCGCCTCAGGCGGAATTGCTACGATGGAAGACCTTGAGAAGCTGTCTTCGATTGAGCATTTAGGCTTATATGGAGCTATACTAGGGAAGTCAATTTATACCGGTAGTATTAATCTAAAAGAGGCGATAAAAAGGTACTCTTGATATGTTATCTAAAAGAATAATTCCATGCTTGGATGTAAAGGACGGAAGAGTTGTCAAAGGGGTGAATTTCGTCAATCTACGTGATGCGGGAGACCCGGTCGAGATCGCAAAGAAGTACAGCGATGAGGGAGCTGATGAAGTCTGCTTCTTGGATATAACCGCTTCTAATGAAGAAAGAAAAACTATGATTGATGTAGTGGAGCGCACAGCAGGACAGGTATTTGTTCCACTTACCGTAGGCGGAGGCGTTAGAACGCTCGATGACGTGAGACAGATGCTGCTCGCGGGCGCGGATAAAGTCTCAATAAACACAGCCGCTGTGAAAAACCCTGATTTTGTAAGACAAGCGGCGGACAAGTTCGGAAGCCAGTGCATCGTTGTAGCCATAGACGCCAGAAGTACAGGTGAGAACAAATGGGAAGTTTTCACCCACGGCGGAAGAAACCCTACCGGAATAGACGCTGTAGAGTGGGCCAAAAAAATGGAGGAATACGGCGCGGGGGAGATTCTTCTTACCAGTATGGATAAAGACGGAACAAAATCAGGATACGATTTACCTCTAACTAAAACTATCTCTCGTAATTTAAAAATTCCAATTATTGCCTCAGGCGGGGCTGGCACCCTGGAGCACCTATCTGACGGAGTAAAGCTTGGGGAAGCGGACGCAGTACTGGTCGCCTCCATTTTTCACTACGGAGAATATACGATTAAAGAAGCCAAAGATTTCCTAAACGCAAACGGCATATCGGTAAGACTTTAATCAGCTTATAAGAAATGGAGCTTAATCTTGACCATAAGAGAACAACTTGAAGAAGTAGAAAGGGAGACATTGTCTGCTCTTGCAAAACTCAGTTCTGAGACAAAGGGAAGGATGAGACCTGAGGAGCAGTGCACTATTCGAACCGACTTTCAAAGGGACAGAGACAGAGTCATACACTCAAAATCATTTAGAAGAATGAAACACAAGACGCAGGTGTTTCTCTCCCCCACTGATGATCACTATAGAACGAGGCTCACACACGTAATTGAAGTAGCTCAAATCGCAAGAACGATTTCTAAGGCGCTAAGATTAAATGAAGACCTGACCGAAGCGATAGCGCTAGGACATGATCTTGGGCACACACCGTTTGGGCATGCCGGAGAGGACGCTCTAAACGAAATATTCCCCGGCGGGTTCAAGCACGTAATACACAGCCTTCGGGTGGTTGATGTTCTGGAGAAAGACGGCGAGGGATTGAACCTTACCTATGAAGTAAGGGACGGAATTGCCAAGCACTCAAAAGGCATGGGGGCTATAGACAATCCAAAATATAGAGCGGAAACCATGGAAGGACAGGTTGTAAGGATCTCGGATTTGGTAGCATACGCTAACCATGATCTGGACGATGCCGTCCGATCGGGAATTATAACAATTGATGATGTCCCTAGGGAATGTATCAGTACATTGGGAGAGACTAATTCCGAGAGAATAAATAGAATGGTCACGGATATAATTTTTGAAACTATAAATCTGGGAGAAAAAAAGGTAGTAGTAAGCACAGAGATTGAAGAAGCCATGATGGAATTGAGGAGTTACCTTTTCAATACGGTCTATATGAATGAGAAAATCAAAAACAATTTTGTTAAGGCGCAAAAGGTAATAAAAGAACTATATGAATACTGTTGTGAAAACCAGGATGAATTTAGAGTGCTCTATAATAAAGACCCAAGAGAGGGAGAGACCACAGAGCGTGCGGTATGCGATTTCATAGCCTCTATGACAGACTCATATGCTATTACCCTTTATGAAAAGATATTTTTACCCAGAAGATGGCAAGGAGATATAAGCGCATTTTAAGAATATTAATTTCGGGTAACCTATATCCTTTCAAAAATACCCCATATGAAAAATTTATAGACTTTAGCTAATTTAGGACTTCTTTGTTTGGTGAAAAAATTGATAAAACTGGGTTCAGTATCGTTTTTAAACGCAAAACCTTTGACATACGCTCTTGAAAATAATCTGGTAAGTCATGAGTTCGATCTTATACAGACTCCTCCGTCAGAATTATCTTTGAAGCTCTTTAATAAAGAAATTGATGTGGGTCTAATACCAGTTGCGGAGCTCCTTAAGAGAAAGGACTACAGTGTAGTCCCTGAAATTTCCATATCATCAGTTGGAAAAGTGGACAGTGTTATTGTACTTTCAAAATCAGATTTAAGAGAACTAAAAACAATCGCCGTTGATAAACGCTCTCAAAGCTCTACAGCACTTCTAAAAATTGTACTGGAATTATTCTACAAACTATCCCCTAGCTATCTATCAAGAGATATTGATAAGGAGGATTACCTAGACGATGTCGATGGGGCTATGTTGATTGGAGATTCGGGGCTTAAGAAATGCTACGATGCGGATAATCCATATAAGCTCTATGATTTGGGAGAGATCTGGACAGAAAAAACCGGGCTTCCATTTGTCTATGCGGTTTTCGCAGTAAACAAAGGTGTTATACTAGGAAAGAATCTGGATGCCCTTATAGAGTCAAAAAACTACGGTCTGGGGATTGTAGACGAGATAGCTGAGATTGAGTCACAAAACATAGGAATAGAAAAAGACGTATGTCTTAAATATTTAACAGACCGGATTAAATATGATCTGGGGACAGAAGAAATAAAAGGGATTATCAAATACAGCGAACTACTCTCAGAACTGAACGAAGCGGAGAAGATTTCAGATTTAAATATTTATTCCCAATAGAAAACAAGGAGAAATTCACATGACAGACAAAATTCAAATGAAACTAGGACATAGCCCTGATGCCGATGACGCGTTTATGTTCTATGCTATCGATAAAAACAAGGTTACTTCAGAAAAGATTGATTTCATTCAAGTTGTAGAAGATATTCAATCACTTAATAAACGCGCCCTCAATAAAGAGCTTGAGGTAACGGCCATCTCGGCACACGGATATCTCAAGGTGCAGAACGATTACAGGATTATGTCGTGCGGCGCAAGTATGGGAGAGGGTTACGGCCCGATTGTAGTCTCTAAAGACCCAATCCAAAACCTCGAAGGAAAAAGAATCGGGGTGCCCGGAATGCTTACCTCCGCATATTTGCTCCTCTGTATTTTTGCAGACGGGTTCATACCCGTGGAGATGGCATTTGACGAAATCATGCCTGCGGTACAAAACGGAGAGATCGAAACAGGTCTGTTAATTCACGAAGGACAGCTGACATATGAAGATGCCGGTCTTGAATTATTTTTTGATATCGGGGAACTCTGGGCAAAGGAGACCTCCCTGCCCCTTCCATTAGGTTTAAATGTAGTAAGAAGAGATATAGGCGAAGACCTTCAGAGAGAAGCTCACAGGGTACACAAGGAAAGTATTGAGTATGCTCTAACACACAAAGATGAAGCTCTTGAATATGCAATGGAGTGGGGAAGAGGAATGAAAGAAGAAGTAGGAGAGAAGTTTGTGCTCATGTACGTAAATGAATTTACGGTAGATTTGGGTGAAAAGGGTAAAGCTGCTTTGGAGTACCTATTCGACAGAGCGCATCAGAAAGGAATAATTACAGAGAAAGCGAATTTGGATATATTAGAGGGTTAATATTTTAATATAGATTAGCTATGACAAAAGAATACGGTTATTTAGTAAACGGGAAATGGCTCAAAAGCGAGAATAAACGGGAGATAATAAACCCTTATAACAATGAAGTTGTGGGGCTCATAAATATCCCCGATCTTGATAGGGCAAAGGAATCTATCCAGCACGCCCAGGTCGCATTTGAAAAATTCAGACATAGTCCAAGTCACGAAAGAAGCGGAATTTTAAAAAACATAGTAGAGGGAATCGATAAAAGAAAAGAGGAGTTTGCGAAAACACTTGTACAGGAAGGCGGCAAACCTCTAAAAACCGCGAGAGTTGAAGTACAGAGGGCTATAGCCACCTTCTCGATTGCAGCGCAAGAAGCAAATAGGTTTTCAAGCGGCGAGCTTCTACCAATAGATATTGTCCCCGGAAGTGAAGAAAGGTTTGGCCTAACCCGCCGCTTTCCTCTAGGCGTTATAATGGGGATATCCCCCTTTAACTTCCCGCTCAATCTTGTAGCTCATAAAGTGGCCCCAGCCATTGCCTCGGCTAATACAATGATCTTAAAACCAGCGTCTCAGACACCAATATCGGCACTAATGCTGGGAGAGGTGGCGCTTGAGGCGGGCCTTCCCGAAGGCGCTCTTAACATACTGCCGCTGCCCGGCGCACAAATAGAGCCTGTAATCGAAGACGCGCGAATAAGGAAGATCTCATTTACCGGAAGTGACGAGATAGGCTGGGAGTTAATGAAGAAATATTCTAAGAAAAAAGTGACGCTGGAGCTGGGTGGAAACGCGGCCACTATAATAGACGAGGACCCGCCTGATCTGGACTTTGCGGCAAGCAGAAACGCTTGGGGGGCTTTTTACCAGGCCGGGCAAAGCTGTATATCCGTTCAAAGAATGTATGTTCACGAAAAGATCTTCGATAAATTCCTGGACAATTTCATAAATGAGACCAAGAAATTAAAACTGGGCGACCCCATGCTTGAGGACACTGACGTAGGACCCGTGATAGATAATGGTTCCGCTGACAGGATTATGAGCTGGACAGATGAAGCTCTTGAAAATGGGGCTGAGCTTTTAACCGGAGGAAAAAGGGACGGCAAATTAATAGAGCCGACTGTCTTGACCGGGGTTTCTCATAACTCGAAAGTAAGCTGTCAGGAAATATTCGGGCCCGTAGTGCACATAGAGCCGTATAAGGATTTTGACGAAGCACTGGAGAGGGTTAATGACTCACGTTATGGACTTCAGGCCGGAGTGTTTACAAAAGATATGAAAAAGGCGTTTAAAGCATATCACGCTCTTCAGGTAGGGGGCGTAATAGTAAACGATTACCCGAGCTTTAGGGTAGAGAACATGCCTTACGGCGGCGTTAAGGACTCTGGGGTAGGAAAAGAAGGACTCAGTCACGCCATTGAAGAAATGACAGAATTAAAACTTATGGTCGTAAATTTAGACTACTAAAATTAGCTATACTCCTTAATCTTCTCAAGAATATTTAATCTTACAAGCTCACCGTAAGTCTTGGTATTGCTTTTTTGAGACATAAATTGTTTTAAATCTTCCGGGCGGTCAATGTCTAGACCAATTCTTGGATTATCGTAACTTTCATAGGAGATATTATTTTTATCAGCTTCATTCATATGTTTATTAAAGCTGTCGTCTCCAAACATAGAGGGAATAACGTCAGGAGGCTTTCTAAGAATTGCATTAGTTCCTAGCGCATCTCTTGCGGGGACAAAAATTATAGAAGGGGCGTCCTTCTCTCTTTCCAAAATAAAATCTATATCATCTGAAGTAATAAGAGGGGCATCTCCCGGAATTACCAGGGCTGAGGCAGCTCCCATTTCTTTGCAAATTTGAGAAGCATAGTCCACTGATGCACTCTCGCCGTTTTGCTCCGTCTCCAGGATTACTTCTATTCCCAGAGCTTTAGCTATCTCTATAGCTTTAGCGTCGAGTGTGACTATGAGCTTGCGGTCTGCGAGCCTACACTCTTTAAGAGCCGTGAGCACGTCCTCAAGCATTGCATAGGCAAGAGCTGTCCTTTCATGCTGAGGCAAGAGGGAGGAAAGTCTTTCCTTGGCTTTAGATAAATCTTTTACAGGAACAATTACAAATTTCATTTTAAACCTGCGGGCCCAACTATTTTATTCTTGGATAATTAAAGACGAATTTTTAAAACACGTTATGATACCCAACTTTTATTAAAGTCTATAATTGACCGGAATGTACTGCTCCCTTTTATCAAGCTGGGTTTTCACGATGCATGAGGAGGGATTTCACCCTTCGAGAGCCTCAGTGTGAGCGGGTGTTTTCACCCCCACGCTGAATAACAAACACCCCCATCCTAACCTTCCCCCCTCTAGGGGGAAGGGATTCAAAAGAAAGATTCTTCGACTGCACACATTGCGTGCGCTCAGAATGACAAATTAGCAGGGTGTGCGGTATAGAGAGTAGTTAGAGAGAATAAGAATCTAATTCCTTCATCTCAATTGGATTAGGATATGGATCACAAGTTATACTAATTCCTCAAATGACGGAAACTTTAAAAGACTCTCTTTCTCTCGATCTGGAAGCATCGCTGAATAAAAAGCTAAAGGGTGAAGTCCGTTTTGATAACATCAGCAAAACTCTATACAGCACTGACGCGAGCAACTATCAGATTGAACCGGTAGGTGTAGTGATTCCACGAAACGTTGAAGATGTCTCCAAAACTCTTGAAATCGCGTCTGACTACGGGGTGGCAATCTTGCCCAGGGGAAGCGGATCGAGTCTCGCGGGTCAGGCGGTAGGCCACGCTTTAATTATCGATCTCTCTAAATACCTAAATGAAATTTTAGAAGTTAATACCGAGGAAAAAACGGTACGCGTTCAGTCAGGAATGTTTTTAGAGCAGCTCAATCGAGAGTTAAAGCCCCGTGGACTAATGTTCGGCCCCGACCCTTCTTCAGCCAGGATAGCTACAATTGGGGGAGTAGTAGGAAATAACGCAACAGGAGCGCATTCTATTCTATACGGAATGGCAGGAGACAATGTAGCCGCCTGCCGATTACTTCTGAACAAAGGGGAACCCGTAGAGCTTAACGGTACCGGCAGCGGCAATAACCTCTACAAAAAACTCAAGACGCTCAAAGAAAAGTATTCCTCGCTGATAAAAAATGATTTCCCAAAACACTGGCGGAGGGCCTCGGGATACAGCCTGAACTATTTTTTAGATCAGCCCTTTAACACTGCAAAGCTTCTAGCAGGCTCTGAAGGCACTCTGGGTCTGGCAACAGAGTTCACGCTCAAATTAGTGGAGAGGCCCTCTCACACGGGACTAGCGATTCTTCAGTTTGACACTATGGTTAGCGCCATGGAAGCGGTACCTGAAATATTAGAGATGAACCCTTCGGCGATAGAGCTTATCGACAGTATGCTGATTGAGCTTACAAGGGCAAGCACGTCTTATTCCCCGATGCTTACATTTATTGACGGAGACCCGGAGACAATTTTGGTAGTGGAATTTTATGGGGAGACGGAATCAGAAGTTGGGAAGAAAGCTAGGGATCTAAACTCACATCTACTCACCAAGAATATTAATTGCCCCACAAGCTATGCTCTCTCCCCGGAAGCGCAAGCAGATGTATGGGGAGTGAGGAGAGCGGGGCTTGGGCTACTCATGAGTAAGAGGGATGAGTATAAGCCTATTCCATGCATCGAGGATGTTTCCGTACCTGTAGATAATCTTCCAAGCTATGTAGCTGATATCACGGATTTGATTAAACGCCTGGGGACAAAAGCGGGCTTCTACGGGCATGCGAGCGCCGGGTGCTTACACGTAAGGCCTCTGGTTAATTTAAAATCCCAAGACGGGATCAAGATAATGGAGGAGCTAACCGAGCAAACTTTTAAACTAGCGCTAAGATACGGCGGAGTAATGAGCGGCGAGCACGGGGACGGGCTTCAGAGAAGCTACCTCAATGAGCGTCTCTTTGGAAAAGACCTGTATGGAGCGATGAAAGAGCTTAAAGCCGCATTTGATCCCGAGGGGATTTTCAATCCCGGAAAGGTTGTGGATGCGCCCGCGGTTGATAAGAACCTGCGCTTTGGAGAGTCCTATCGACCACAGGTAATCGAAACTTATTTAGACTGGTCCAAGGATAATGGATTTACCGGAGCCGTGGAGATGTGCAGCGGACAGGGAGTGTGCCGTAAACTCGGGGAAGGGATTATGTGCCCGTCTTATATGGCTACAAAAGATGAAAGGGATACGACGAGGGCGCGAGCTAATGTGCTTAGAGCGGTGGTGTCGGGGACATTGGCAAAAGATGCGTTAACAAGCCGTGAGATGTATGGGGTTTTTGATCTTTGTCTTTCGTGTAAAGCGTGTAAGAGCGAATGCCCTTCAAGTGTAGATGCAGCCAAAATGAAGCTTGAATTTCTGGCCCATTACCACAGGGAGCATGGGTTTTCCGCTCGTGACCGCTTGTTCGGATATGTTCATGAAATGAGCCGACTTACCTCACCTATAGCGTCCATATCAAACCTTGCGATAAACAACAATCTCTCTAAGAAGCTTCTATCCAAATTAGGGGTTTGCCCACAACGATCATTGCCCAAATTATCAAATAGAACATTTACAAACTGGTTTAACAATAGATCAGAACCTATTGATAACACTAGAAACAATAGGGTCGTCTATTTTCATGACACCTGGACGACTTACTATTATCCTGAGGTTGGGAAGGCAGCTGTTAAATTACTTGAGGCTGCGGGATTTGAGGTAATAATTGTTGAGAACAGAGTCTGCTGTGGGCGGCCGATGCTAAGTAAAGGGATGATTGAACCGGCCCGGGAAAGGGCGTTAAAAAATGTCTCGCTCCTGGTGCCCTATGTTAAGGAGGGGATTCCGGTAGTGGGAACGGAGCCTAGCTGTATTCTCACTTTTAGAGATGAATATCTCGATCTACTGCCAGAAAATGAAGACGCCGGAATTCTATCTAAAAACTCATACGTACTTGATGAATTTTTGTTGAAACTAGATAAATCCGGTGATCTCAAAATTGACTGGAAACACTATGGTCCAAGCGTATTTTATCACGGGCACTGCCATCAAAGCTCTTTGATCGGAAACAAATCAGCAGTAGAAGTCCTTTCCATTTCCGGATGTAAAGTAACAGAGAGCGGAGGTGGCTGCTGCGGAATGGCGGGGAGTTTTGGTTATGAAAGTGAACACTACAAAGTGTCCCAAACTATAGCTGAGGACCGCTTATTACCCGCTATTGGAAAAACATCTTCTGATACGGTAATAGCCGTATCGGGAGTTTCCTGCGGACATCAGATTGAACATTTTTCCGACAAGAAGACAAAACACATAGCCCAAGTTCTAGCTGGGCAGATAGGATAGATTCTCAATAAACCCTTTTAAGAACTTAACAAGCTTTACAAAATCAGCAGGGCTCTTCTCAGGCTCTCTTAATTGTCGGTTAATTTCAAGCTGGACTGAGGGAACCGCTAACTTTCTAGCTGCATATTTAGTCACAGTCATCTGCCTTGCAGCGGGAAATACGTCCAGCCCTCCAATAGATATTTCGTTTAACGCCGCAGCGCGTTCAAGCTCATCTAAATAATTATCCTGTCCTAACAAAAACTCTTTATCGACCCCCGCTCCGGGATAAATGTCATCTCCCCTCTCGGGAGATGTGCCGTGCAGATCAATCAGATATTTAATGTCATTTTTTTTTGCTATCTCACTTAGTCTCGTCTTAAAAGGAGAATCGTCATAATAGTTAGGATCAGATTCCATAAGCCTGTTTGAATAAAGGGCATGACAACCAGTAAGGGAGTGCAGCATCACGGTTAGAGCGCCCGTATAGAACTCCTGGCGTTTCAACTTACCCATTCTTTTGTGTACCGAGGCGTGGGGGGCCGTAACAAGTACCGGCAAATCTCCGGGTATATAGATAGAACCTTCGGAATCAGAAGTTGAGAACTCTCTGTATAGATGCTTCTGACGGTCCTCAAACTTTAATCCAAATCCAATCGGATCATTAAAACATAGAGACGAATACCTCCTCCAGCTTCCCGTCTCAATTTGATTTATAGGATTGACGCATTCTTCCAGTAGAGAACCCGGCTCGTAAGAAATAAATTCCTCCCCGTTATGTTTTAAAATCACTTTTTTAAAGAGCCCTGAATCCACATCTTCTACCGCATCAAGTTCTTTTAATTTGTTGCCCGGATTCCCCATAATGTAGAGCTCCCCCGCTACTTTGTTCCGAGACCGCCGGTCAAATACCGCAGCCGGATAGCCTCTTTTTGTATCGTATAGGGCCCCGGGGATGTCTAGAGTTTTTAGTAATCTACAATCGTTCAGAAAATGGCTTCTGAGCTCACCCTGGAGAAGGGTTCCATAGACGAAAACTTTACTTAATTTTGCGGGCATCTTAATTCTTTGAAGAGATAGTTTTTTTGGAATACAGAATATTTCCCCTGACCATTACAAGCTCCAGATTCTCATTAGTAGAGGAGACAACGGATAGATAGGGATTGTTGAAATCGTCTTTAGAGTTAAGAAATATGAGATCGGCTTCTTTTCCTATTTCGATGCTGCCGATTCTGTCCTCCAGAAACAGAGCTCCGGCCCCGCCAAGTGTAGCCGAATAAATTGTCTCATATGATGCTTCTCTTCCTAAGGCCTCCGAGTAGAGAAGGTGAAGAACCCTGAGCTCTTCAAAGAAGTCGAGGTTGTAGTTACTGGACAGACCGTCAGTGCCTACACCGACCCTTTTAAGCCTGGAGTATTCTCTAAGCGGGGGAATACCGACTTGGAGGAACAAATTGCTTCTCGGACATAATACAATTCCTATATCCAGACTCTCTATCTCCTTAATTTCCTCAGAACTCACCTGGACCATATGAACTGTTGTTACCCTGCCGTGATCAAAGAATCCCATGCTCTTTAAATACCCAAATGGGGTATCGGCCTTTTTACGCTTAAAGGATTTTTTATCTATCAGAGGAAATATTTCATTCTCAATAGCATTTGCTTTTCTATTTACAAATTCGATCTCTTCTTTACTTTCAGCAAGATGGATACCCAGAGGTCTATTACTTTTCCTATGAGAATTAAGCGTTTTCTCGAGCAGGCCAGGACTGCAGGAGTAAGGTGCGTGAGGAAAGAGCCTTTCTTCATAAAGAGATGATGTCTTAAATGTATCAAAATCCATCATACCTTCTTTACTATCGACCGCCTCTCTAAAGAGTATTGTTCTAAGGCCTGAGTGCTTTAATATCGGGATATCCAGACCGCCGTATGATGAAATTTCTCCAACTGTAGTTACGCCGCTCTCAATCTGCGCTTTAATTCCATCTGCTACCGACTCTTGTATTTCCTGATTTGTAACGCCTTCTTTTTTTGCCCTTATTATCTGCTGAAGCCATGAGGTAAAACCCTTAAAGTTGCCGACCTTTTTTTTGATCCAGCCAAGCTCAAGATGAGTATGCGCATTTATAAACCCCGGAAGAAGAGTGCCGCTGCCTAAACTATGCTCCTTTACTCTTCTATGCTTCCCTCTGAGTACGGAGGCCTTTCCTATGTCTTCGATTTTTCCGCCCGAAACAACTAAGGCGCCGTCCTTTATAGGGTCAGAGGAAACGGGGAGAATTGTATCAGCTGATATTAATAACTTTTCCATAATTTTAAAATGTTTCCGTTACGGGACAAACGAATATAAATCTTAACCGGTGATCTTCTCTATTCTTTTAAGTAGGTCTATGCTCAAAGTGCCTTCAGCCACTTCTTCCACGGCTCCCCTCATTTTAATCGACCAATCATCTCTAATATGAATATCGAGCTCGCCCCCAGGCATAGAAACAGTAACATTGCCGTCGGTCAAACCATTTTTTACGCATGCCGAGGCTACAGCACAGGAGCTGCTGCCCGAGGCGAGTGTGTAACCAGCGCCGCGCTCCCAGATAAGTATTTGAACCCTGTCTCGGGAGAGGGGTTTTGCAAGCTGAACGTTAATACGGTTTGGAAATAGTTCGTGGGTCTCGAGCAAAGGACCCAGTATTCTGATATATCCTTCGTCAAGCTCGTCAACAAAAACCACACAGTGGGGGTTTCCGACTGAAACTGCTGTAATTTTAAGAGGCTCTCCGTCTACATTTATTTCTTCATCAACTACCTCCCTCTGCTCCCCTGCTACAGGGATTAAATTACTTTGAAAAGTAGCCTCCCCCATCTCTACTGTCACAAAGGGGACTATGCCTTCAGTTGTTTCAAGCTCTGCTGTAACCACCCCGCCAAGGGTATCGATTTTAAATACTTCCTCTTCTGTATGCCCGTGCTCAAAAAGGTATTTGGCAAAAATTCTGAGACCGTTTCCGCTTTTCTCAGCTTCGCTGCCATCAGGATTTAAAATTCTGAGCCCGAAATCGGCTTTATCGGACGGGACCAAAAGAAGTATGCCGTCAGATCCTATACCGTAGTTTCTATGACAGAGCAGTTGTATGACTTCTGGTGTGAGATCAAATGATAATTCAGATTGATCCATTACAAAATAGTCATTTCCAAGTCCGTGTGATTTAACAAAATGATTCATATTATGTGCCCTCTTAAAGTCAATCTTTAACTACTCGAGAATGACCCTTGTCGTATAGCCCTTTTTTCTGAGTCTAGAAGCTGCCTTTTCAGCATCCCGTTTGCCGGAATAGCGCCCCACTCTGACCCTGTAATAAGTGTCTCCCTTAACCTTGACTGATTCAACCCTGACATCACTGTACTCAATATCGAGCCTCCTTTTTAGAATACTCGCATTTGCATTGTCGCGGTATGATGCTACCTGAACAGTATATTCCGGGTCAAAATAGTTAGAGCTTCTTGTGGACGGGGTCGAGACAACCTCGACTTTTACTTTAACCACCCCTTTTTGAATCATATCAACCGATTTAGCGGGTGCATGAGACAGATCAATTATGCGGTTTCCCACAAATGGCCCTCTGTCGTTTATCTTTACAATAACGTCTCTTCCATTTTCTAAATTGGTCACCCTTACCACAGTGCCCATGGGCAGAGTTTTATGCGCTGCGGTGTACGCATGCTTACTGAAGCGCTCCCCGCTCGCGGCATAGTTGTTGTGCTCTTCTAGGCCATACCAGGAGGCAAGACCTATTTGTGTGGAGCCTTCAGTTACAAATCCTTGAGAGGGAGGTTCTTGATGAGCAGGATATGGAGTGACCCCCTTTTTCCCGCATGAGAAAACAATAGGAAGGAGAAATAATAACAGAAGCGCTCTAATATTCATATTGATTGGATTTTAACACACGGTCACTATCTTCCAAAGAACACGGAGATATTGGATTCAGCCTGAAGTTGGACTACCAGGCAAAGAGACAACTTCAATCCTGACCCTGATAACCCCTTTATTATTGAAATCAATAGCTTTGGCGGCAGCATGTGAAAGGTCAATTATCCGTCCTTTTACGAATGGGCCGCGATCATTCACTCTAATAAAAACTTCTTTACCGTTTCGTAGATTTGTAACCCTGATAATTGTTCCGAAAGGTAATTTTTTATGAGCTCCTGTAAAACTATGCATATCAAAACGCTCACCGCTAGCTGTTTTTCTGCCTTGGAAAGCACCACCGTACCAGGAGGCATTTCCATATTGAGGAGAATGCTCAAGAGAATCACTTGATAATGGAAAGAAAAAACTTAAAATTAAGACAAGTACAATAAATTTGATATTCATCAACCCCGTATTTTCTATATAATGAAATATATTGGCTGATAATCCTTGAGATTGTCAAGGATTAGAATATATTATCCCTAAACAAAAAGGAACTTCGATGCCACATTCACCAGACGAATTCTCACTTATAAGACGGCTCCCCCCCTATGTCTTTAATATAGTTAACGAGCTTAAAACCAAAGCTAGAGCAAAGGGGGAAGATATTATCGATCTAGGGATGGGTAATCCGGATCAACCAACCCCTGAGCACATAGTTAAAAAGCTGATTGAAGCTGCCAGTGACCCAAGATCACACCGGTATTCGGCCTCTGCCGGCATACCAAAATTACGGTTGGCTGTGTGCGACTGGTATAAAAGAAAATATAATGTTGACCTCAACCCTGACACCGAAGCTGTAGTTACAATAGGATCAAAAGAGGGTATCTCTCACCTGATGCTATCAATACTCTCACCGGGAGATACGGTGATCGTGCCCAATCCCGCTTACCCGATTCATATATATTCTGTGATCATCTCAAGAGGTGATGTTCAGAGTGTGGAACTCTCTGGCGGTACAGAGCTGATAGAATCGATTAAAAAAGTGGTTAAGGAAATATGGCCCAAGCCAAAGGTTCTTATGATTTCTTTCCCTAACAACCCCACAACCGAGGTAGTTGATATTGATTTCTTTAAGAGCATATACGAGCTTGCGAAAGAATCGGGACTTATAGTGGTTCATGATCTAGCTTATGCGGAGCTTTGCTATGACGGATACGAGGCTCCCAGCTTTCTTCAGATCCCGGGGGCCAAAGAAGTGGGGGTCGAATTTTACTCACTATCCAAAAGTTATAATATGCCCGGGTGGCGGGTGGGATTTATGGTAGGGAATGCAAAGATTGTATCGGCGCTGAAACGAATTAAAAGTTACATGGACTATGGAATATTCGCGCCCGTTCAGGTAGCCGCCATATCCGCTCTAAACGGCCCTCAGGACTGCGTGGGCGAGATTAGAGACCTTTACAAGTTAAGAAGGGACAGATTAGTAGAAGGGCTTAGCAGAGCAGGATGGAATATCCCAAAACCCAAAGGCACTATGTTTGTGTGGGGGGAAATACCCCAGGATTTTAAGAGCATGGGGTCACTCGAGTTCTCAAAGCTCTTAATTGAGGAAGCTAAAGTTGCCGTCTCGCCCGGAATAGGGTTTGGAAATTACGGAGAGGGATCCGTAAGGTTCGCGTTAGTAGAAAACGAAAAACGCATTATGCAGGCTGTACGGGGTATCAGAAGATTCCTGAATAAATAGTATAGTCTTCAGATAAACACTTAACATCGCCGGACACAAAAAACATTAGTTAATCTAACTACTTTTTTGAATCTCAAATAGATCACTATTTTAAACTAATTGCAAAGAAATTATTTATATTCTATACTTCAAACAAGCAAATCATTAGTGAGGGAGAGGCTAAGATGGCAAAGATTATAGTAGTGATGTTTTTATTGATACCATTATTGATGGTGAGCTGTGATGATAGTGCTTTTAATTGCTCTAATGGAAAACTTGATCTTTTAGATTCTGCATGCCCCGCAGAAGCTATATTTAAACCGCGGTGCAACACCTGGTCTTGTAGAAACATAGATAATCCAGATGATAGGTTTGGCTTAAATTCCTTAAACTTTGATTGCGAGGTCATAGACTGCAATACTCTGCGCTGTATAGATATAGAAACTGATCTTGTAACTGATTTTACAGATATAACACCACTAGAGAGTAGAGAGTTTAGCACCTTGCTGAACTCTGATGTAAATGAAGAGTTTAATTGTATTTTAGCAGTACCATAGATTTAAGTGACTACTATTATCTTAAAATTGATCCACAAGAGATATTAGTAATCAAAGTTAAAGAAGATATCAGCTCCAGATTCTTCCCCAATATCACTTTCCAGGGTTAAGAAATCAAAAACCCTGTATTCTATTACAGCCCTATTTGCCGTTACAATCGACGAAGGGAGTCCGGGGCTGAAGAAATAGCGTTCATAGTAAAAACGTTCATAGGAAAAGCGCTCATAGCCGACATACAAGTCTTGAGTAATATACTTTCCTACTTCAACGTGCGTATCTTTGAAGCCGGCTTGTCCGCCTTTTATCGTTATCACATCCAGAGCAAACTCTTCTCCGAGCATCTCCCTTAATTCCCCCACTGCCATAGTACCTAATACTTCGCCGGCTTTTTCCTGAAAGGATACCCTGGAATCTGTTGAAAGATTTTCCGATGAGGTGCCAAAGACTAAATAAGAAACAATCTCATTCTCATCGAGCGGCGGGTCACTTGAAAGCTGTATTTTGGGCTTCTCTGCCGTACCTGTAATGTTAATATAGATTTTAATACGGGATACTTCATACAAAGCCGTAACATCCAAAAAGGGGTCTACAATCTCTTTGCCTCGAAAACTGACAGTGCCGCTTTCAATATTAAAGAGTTTTCCCAAAAAGTGGTAATCACCCCTGACGACATCAATATTGCCACCTACAACGTACATCTCTCCATAATTTTTCTTAACCGTAAGCTTCCCCTCCACTTCAATACTAGCTCCACTTCCCTTAATCCAGGAATCATTTGGTACATCAACATCAATGTCCATTGCGATATATTCAATAAAGTAGTCCACCGGGCCCTTACCGGTGAAAAGAAATACATCAGCCTGAATGTTTCTATCATCAACAAATTGTATATTCTCAATGTATTTTACCGGCTTCTCGGGAACAATGGCCTTTACATTTTTTGCCGAAATGCTTCCATCTATAAACGCCTTAAAACCCTGACCTTTAACATCTAACTCACCATCGAGGTTTGCTGTAACATCATCAGGATTTGATTTCACTAAAAACCCTTTCATCGTACCCTTACCCGTATAAGACAGATCGCGCAGGTCTATTTTCCCTTCAAAAAGACCCTCCCCCTCTCCGGAATTTATGATTGCAGGCTGCAAAAGCCCATAATCTCCATCCAGATCGATAACAGCATAGGGGATTTCTACTTCATTACGTAGAGAAAACAAATCGAGTTTAACGTCTTCGACCTCAATTTTGCCTGCCACATTAGGATTCTCTCCAGTGCCGAAAGCACTTACATCAATCTTTAACTTCCCGTCTATTTTCTCAAGCTCGGGATTAAATGCGGCAAGCGGACTGATGTCAACGCCGTCGGATTTGACACTCACATCGATAGTTGCCCGCTTATAAGCATTCGCCAAATCCGGGGAACTAAGGTCTATATTTGCTTTTCCAGATGCTGTAAGAATCTTTTGAGACTTATCGGTTACATTGAGGTCAAAATCTACACCGCTTTTAGAAACTAAAAGATTTAAAAGAAGCTCATCGCTTGTAAAATTCACAAACTCCAGATTCTTTGCGCTAAGATTGGTTTTTATATCGGGGTATTTAAGAGAGGTATCTAAATCTATATTGCCTGTAAGCTGCCCTTTTAAGGGGAAAAACAGGTTTAGCAGCTGAGAGACATCTTCCAAGTTTAACTTTTTCAGTTCTAAAGATCCATCAAGACTGCCGTCAAAACCCAGATCAGCGGCTCCAATAATATAGTTATCTTTATGATAGAGATTAAAAGAGCTTATGCTTATTTTGTCTTTGAAAACGGAGAGGTAAACAGGGGTCTTATTCTTGAGAACCTCTTTTTGAAAATTGAGGTTGATTCTACTTATTTCCAGCTTCGTCTCATTTTCATTTAGCTCGGTGAGCCTGAAATCCATTTTGTACCTGGAATTAAACGCCCCCAATATACTAAGGCTTCCATCTATTAATTCACCCTTGCTGTCAGCTTGGAAAGTTGCGGACTTAATCCTCTTGCCATTAATTTCAGCGCCCCTTAAAGTTCCTTTAACATGGAGCCTGGGGTCCTGAAAACTCAAGAAGCTATCTCCGGAAAGATCTATCTCCTGAATTAGAAAACTTTCTTTATCGTCGGCAACCTCAGACCCTTTGGCACTGAGAATTATTCTGGGTCTGGTAAAATCACCTTTTAAACTACCGCGTAATTTAAGGAAGCCTTTAACATCAAAATCGTCTATAAAATTAGACAATACACTAAGGTCTCTAATATCAGCATCATATTTAATCCCTCTAGACCCCTCATTGCTAAAGCTTCCGGATGCCTTAAGAGTTAATAAATCCGAGTCAACAAAAAGAGATTGTATTCTGAGTATCCTCTCATTGTAGGAAGCCTTGACTTCACCCTGTTTTATATCGAGCCCCGATAGGGTAGAAGGCAAAATCTCGCCTTGTATGGAGCCTTGAAAACCATCTAAAAAGTCCCCTTCGAAAGGAATAGAGCCTTTTAATTGAAGGTTTGAATTAATACTGCTCTTGTAATGTTCATCCTTTAGTAAAAAAGCCAGGTCCGTTTTAATAAAACTTGTATTAAGATCATAATCCACTTTAGAGCCCGTTATCTGCATTGGACCGCTTACTCTTAGCTCCCCTACATCACTTCCCGTAAGGCTTAGACTGGCTAAATCAAGCTGTGCTTGCAGATCGCGGTGCTTACTCCAATCTCCCCTTATATTAAATGTGGAGTTTAAATTTGCGTCGAGAATTGAATTTACCCGTTCTTCTAAACTCACATCTTCTTCCAGCACACTACCCCGTTCTACCATCTCAAAAACTCGTGAAGCCTGCAAAGAATCAATTGTGAAGTTAATATCGAGTTTGTTATTTGCACCCTCGGCCAGCATCTCCCCCAGATCTAAATTGCCCGCAAACGAGGCGCTGCCAAAATCTGTATTTAGTGTCCCTCCCTTTAGCACTATATCCGAGCCATCAACATTTATAACATCAATTGCACCCTGCAACCCCTCTCCTCTTAAGGTTGAATCTACAAGTTTAAGCTTCCCCTTAGCTCTTAAATATTGATAGTTTTCATAATCGCCATCGGCAACTAACTCCATATTAATATTGCCAATACTTTCATCCAAACCAAAGTTCTCAGCAGTAGCTTTAAGAGTAAATTCGGGATGTTTCAGATTTGTCGCTACCCCTTTTACAGCAATCTCAGCATCGCCGGAATGAAAATCCAAACGCTTTACATCGAATTTGTCTACTCCCCTTCCCTTAGTATAAGTCGCCCTGCCCGAGATGTCGTCCAAGTACAAAATATCGCTATCGGTATCTTGAAATAAAATCCCCAAGTTACTTTTTCTTAATTCGATTTCAATCCTTTCATCTATCTTAAACATCTTAATAGTGAGATCTATCTTGTCTGATTTGAGGTCCGTTACTTCCTTTTTAACACGATCGTCAATCCTGATTTTTGCTTGAGTCAAAATTGCGTTCTGAATAAAGACGTTCCATTGTGGTGACTCTTCTCTATCCTTCTCTTCTTCCCAAGCACCGAGCTTTTCAAAATTCCAGGTACGGTCCTCGTTATGAACAAGGTGGATTTGAAGTCCCGTTATGGATACTTCATCAAGGGGGATGACTTTGCTAAACAACATAGAGCTGTCCAAAAGAAGCGGCAGGGAATAATCAATAAATATTTCATCTGATTCGATGAAGGGCTGACCCTCAATCTCAAAGGAAACATCCCGGAGTATAATCCCTCTCAGGAAGTCCCCCTCGATGCTGCCAATTATAAAGCCTTGGTTAGTAAGAGAGCTAACAATTGCATTTGTTGTAACCCTCAAAAATTGCTTAAAAAAACTGGATTGGACAACAAAAAATGTCAGACCTACCAAGAGGGCTAAAATTAGAAGAAATATTCCTATGGGTTTAAGTGCTTTTGAGCGCATATTCTTATGATTCAAGTATAACACAACCCATATAAACAACATCTTGAAGAGAAATGCTTCGCTTAATCCATTTTTGGCGTAAGTATCCCGAAAATCACCGTTTTTTGCAGCAAATTAATCCGCCATTTAATACGTAACGTTATATTAAGAGTCTAATTTTAAATCTCAAAAGACCAACACGGAACCTCTTTAACTTGCTAATACAATAATGGTCAGATACTATTTTTGAAGCTTTCGATTTTGCAGATATTCTCTATGCCAAAACTCACAATAGACGGAAAGGAAATAGAAGTTGAAAATGGTCTGAATCTAATTCAAGCAGCGTCCAGAATTGGTATAGATATTCCTCATTTTTGTTACCATCCCGCCCTTAGCGTGGTCGCCCAGTGCAGACAATGCCTGGTCGAAGTAGAGGGGGTTCCCAAGGTCATGCCCGCTTGCAATACCTACGTTCGCGATGGGCTGATAGTTAAAACAAACTCTGATAGAGCGGTAAAAGCCCGCAAGGCTGCTGTCGAATTCACTTTAATAAATCACCCGCTGGACTGCCCAATATGCGATAAGGGGGGAGAATGTCCGCTTCAGCTTACAACTGTACAACACGGACCGGAATATAGCAGGTTTGAGGGTCCGGAAGAGAAAAAAGTCAGAAAGAAGTACTATCTTAGTGAGAAAATAATTTATGATCCAAACCGCTGCATAATGTGCACAAGGTGCGTTAGGTTCACCGATGAAGTTACCAAAACCAGGGAACTCGGGTTTAGCGGACGCGGCTTTAGGAAAAAAATTGTAGTCTTCCCAGGCAAAAATCTGGACAACGAACTCGCAGGTAATGTTACTGATCTATGTCCTGTGGGGGCTCTGCTTAATAAAGACACACTTCATGAAGAAAGGGTCTGGTACTGGAAATTTACCGACACGGTATGTTCTCTGTGCAGTAACGGCTGTAATATAACCGTAGGGGTTGACCCCAGAAAAGGCAAGGTCTCAAGGGTGAGGCCCAAAACGAATATGGATGTAAACGAGCATTGGATATGTGACAGGGGACGCTACGATTTCAAGAATATCCAAGAGGGAGACACTCGCCT
>Ga0209633_10000273_pt1 | contig 62117 bp, 62 predicted proteins | sample Cruoilmetagenom1_FD_187290 | JGI IMG/M metagenome (GOLD analysis project Ga0209633, IMG submission 187290) | Oil polluted marine microbial communities from Coal Oil Point, Santa Barbara, California, USA - Sample 1 (SPAdes) (version 2) | ecosystem: Environmental > Aquatic > Marine > Oil seeps ... | reverse complement strand
TTTGTTCAATTGTATTCAAAACATTTTTGAGATCTTCCAAGATGAAAGTGTCTTGATTCTTAATCCCTCCTTTTCCTTTTTTGACAAAATAGCCAAAAAGCTCTGTTGGTTTCAAGAAAAATCCAAGGTGTCCAATGCATCCTCCTTTGATGTGATGTAAATATTCTTTTCCTTCTTCCGTATCCTCGTTTATTTCTGCAAATTTGAAATTTTCACTAGCTAACAATTTTTCATTAACATAGAATTCCAATTTTTCAGATAGATATTTATAGAAAATGAAGCCAAGAATATAGTTCTTGTATTCATCTGCGTGCATTTTCCCCCGCAAAACATTTGCGACACCCCACAGTTGTTTTTCCAATAATCGTTTTTGCTCCACTGTCATTTTTTCTTTTTACTTTTAATTTCTTGCTCTCAACTGCTATTTCTTCTCTAATTTAAATTGAATTTTATAAGTATAAAAATCTATATTTTGTGTCACCGATAAAGCTCTTTGAACTCTAACATCATCATCAAAACCAATAATCGCTCCTCTTACTGTTTGATTTTTTTCTGCAAGCTCATCTTTGACATAGCCCATATACCTTTGAATCTGACCCACAACAACATCACTCACTCGGCCTTTTTTTAATTCTACCACAAGAAGCTCCTTCATAATAAATACCATTTCCATCTGGACAAAGAACAATATCACCGATTAAAATCCCTTTGGAAATTGTGAAAAGCATACCACACGCCAAGCCAGCAGCAACTTTCAATGTTCCCGGATTTTCTTTGATATATTTTGGGATGTTTATTTTATTGAATTCACGCCAACTCTCTGGTAATTTATTCGTAAAATCAACATCGCTAAACCAACCAGCTCCGATAAAATTTTCTTTATGCGCTTCTTCGGCATAAATGCTTTTCCTGCCAAGCATAATGCGATAATAATTTTTCATAAATTTATTTTTCAGTCACTAATTATCAACTGATTCCAAATCTCCCCATCATACCACACCCAAAAAAAATCCTCCACCTTGGCAAGCCTTGGCAAGACGGTTCCATCTCGGTAAAACCCACGACAAGACAAGTAAATATTTCTTAAGTTTCCAATCACCCTACACCTCAACACCCCCGCCATTTTCATTTTCTCCCATTCACTGAAGAATGGTAGAAATTTATTTTTTTCTTCCTCCCTCTTTCACCTCTCCCATACACTGGAGAATGGGAGAGCCTCATTATTCCTCCTTTAGCACATTAAATATCCCAAATTTAACTGTGCCAATCACTAATAATAAGAGTTTTTCCCAATTTTTTAACAACAACTTTTTGTCGCTCCCTCCAACCCAACTCCTTCACCAACTCCTTTGGAATAGTCATTCCCAAACTACTACCTTCTCGCCCCATCCGAGTCAATTTCCTAATATTTTTTTCCTCAAGTTCTCTTCTTGCCATACTTTTTTTATCCCTGGTTAAATGTTGCTTCGCAATTGAACAGGGTAAACCCGTTAAATTGTGCTTTTTTACATCATTTAACTGGAATATTTTTAATTTTTATATTTTTATTTTAAATTTACTACCAACTTTGTTACTGAACAAGTTACTTAACACTTTAATATCTCCATTTTACATCTCTCCTCCAATAAATCAATCTTTTCAAAAAATAATTCCGTTAAAAATAAATTAATAAATCTAAGAAAGAACCTTTAGACAACCAAAATAACCTAGTTCATTAAAAGGCTTCCCAATTTTAAAAGACTTAACCAAATTATTGATTAAGCCCTTTAACTTTTAAAATTTTTAGAGAGAGAAAAATTAAATTTAATTACTCAAAAAAATTGCCTTTAAAATAACTATTTCATTTCTTTTTAAAAGGTAAGGCTTTCTCCAAAATTTTAAAGAATGGTTCACCGCTGCAAGAAGAGTTTTCTCCTCGACAAAACTGAAAATAATCTCGCAAAATCTTTAATTCTCGAATAGCTTTTTCAGGATTAACCGCCACTGCTGGATATCGGCTAGGATAATGCAAATGCTGAAAAATAAAGGTTATTAATTCCTCCAAATCAAAAATAATTTTTAAATTAGAATCCAACCTTGAATAGCCAAACCTTTCCAAACGATGAGTCACTCTATTCCCAATCAACTTTTTCGCGATCCTAATTCCTCCGAAAAACAACAAGGGAACAAATTCCGTTTCTAGTTTTTCAAAATCCCGAACTTTTTTAAGACTTTCTTTTTGAGCTTCTTTTTTCCAAAAATCTCGATTAATAATCACTCCACAAGCGATTAAACCTTCTAAATAAACTAAAGTTCCTTCGACTGGAACTTTTCTATTAAATTCAATCATCTTTTCTCTCCTTTTTATTAAAGTACTTTGAATTTTCTTCGTTGCTTAGCTTAACACTATCTAAACTAATAATCAAGCCAAAACTTCCCATTTAACAAAAAAGCTATTTTAAATTAAAAAACAACAATTGAAGTCAGCCTCCATTTGTTGTTTTCACTAACCAAGGATATTTATTAAAGACCTTAAAGACGCAACAACCTCTTATCTCTTCCGAAACCACCAATATCTTTTTTAATATAAACCACCCACCACCAAAATTGCCCCCAAGAATAACCCGCCCAAATTCCAACTAAAATGATTGATAATTTAAACCACCCCCAAAAAACTATTGCCAAAAAAACGCCCCACCCAATATGTGTTTTAAATTTCGCCATTTTGCTTGCCCCGTTAAATTATTTAACTAGGGTTTTACTAATATTATTTTCAATATACCACATAAGCATCCCTCTCACAACAAAAAGCACCCTTTCAGGTGCTTTTGTTAATACAATTATTTCGACCTTTATTATTCCTTTCGTCAAAATCAAAATTTACAATTCGAAAAAATTTTATTTATATTTATTTTACCCTACAAGCAGGCCAAGGCGTGCACTTTTCAGGCTTATCATCAGGATCAGGTTCAGGATCTGGCTCAGGGTCGTCTGAAGTTGTTTCAACTTTAGTAAAATTGACCATTGAACTTGAAGAATTACCAGCCGTATCATAAGCTTTCGCTTCAAGAATGTGCTCACCGAAAGACTCTTTAAACATTGCAATTTTTCCATCGCAAATCTCAACACCTTCACAACTGAAATTTAATTTGTTATCTAAAAATACCTCAATCTTTTCCACTCCCACGTTATCTGTCGCACTGACTGAAACTACTATTCTTTCTTTCTCCAGTGCCTCATATCCGTCAACAGGACTAGCAATCTGAATCTCAGGAGAAATTAAATCAGGAAGCAATAATCCATTGGTTTGAAAGTTCAAATGTTTAATTGTTGAGATTGGTTTTCCGGTTGAATCAACCGCCATAACATAAAGAACATATTGAGAATAAGGCTCCAATAAAGATGTCTCAAGCGAAGTTTCAGAAAGTGAGACTGATTTAATGTTATCAGCGTTCATCCAAGCCGTCTCATAAGGTTGTGGGTCATAAATAGTTCCAAAGACTTTTTCTAAGGCATAGCGATACTCAAAAGACCCATAAAAATCGTCCCAATCAACCAAAATTGTGCCTCTTCCAATCTCGCCTCCCTCGATGTCAGAACCACCCATAACAACCGAAAAATTATTGATATTCGAAGACATTCCCGAAAAACCATCCACCTCGGTTTTAATGCTTGTTATTTCATCGTAAAATTCATCACCAGGGCAAGCCGTCAGGGCAACATCTCGATGAGCAAATACATTGTTTAAATCAACTCTCCAAATTCCATCATATCTTAAAAAATCACTATTTCCTTGCGTATTAATCCCTCGACTATCAGCCACAAAAGCCAAAACTTTTTCTATCCCAGCTCTTTGAACCGCCGGTAATTCAAAAGAAGTAAAATCTCCCAAAGCCGAAATGCCGAAACTTCCTGAATTGTAGCTAGACGTATGAGCCCCTTCAACGTCCAAAACCATTACATCTTCAGCGCTTGGTTCTGATCGTTTAAAATCTACGCCCGGAGTTCCGTATCTGCCTTCATAAACGTTCCCCGCTCCATCAACCAAAGCATTATAACCGATGTCTCCCCATTTGTTTGTTATTGCATGATAATAATAGACAGAACGCATAGTCGCCATATTGTCTTCAAGACTAACAACCCCATTCGAACCAGCATCTCCCGTATGATGCAAAACAACTTTTCTCATGCCATGATAGGACCTTGGCCAATCTTCTCCTCCATCAGAATTCTCTCGCAAAGTTTCATCGGCACCCCACGCTTCTCGAGAAATTATATTCACCGCTTGATCATGAGGTGAATTTTTTGTAAAATAATCAACAAGCGATTGGGCAAAAACCTTAGGAATAAAAGTTAATTTTTTAGCAGAATCTTCTTCATTGTATGAATTGATAAAAGTGAAAGTGAATTGATTTAATTTTTGTTTATATTTTTTTTCACTTTCAAAAATCACCTTAGCTTGAGCGAATTTACTCCCCTAAACACTTTGCAATGAACCGAATTGATCTTCATTTTCAATCCCATTTTTCATTTCTTCCATTAACCGAACCGTTTTCCATTCTCCTAACGCATCTGCCCTTTCTCCACTTCTAATTTTAATTTCAAAAGAATCTTCTTTTTTAAATTAAATTTTTCAAATAATTTTTGAAACACTAACCTAAGTTAATGTGAAAAAATTTTTGTAAAATTTAAATAAAAATGTGAAATTGCAGTAAAAATTTTGAGTAGCTGTAAACCTCTAACTAAAAATATTTTTATCAAAACCTTTTGCGTTTATTTCAACCAAAAACATCAAACCAAAATTGAATTGAACAAATAGCCCATAATAATAATTCCAACAGTAGTAATTCCAAAAAATATCGCCAACAGTTGCCAGCGCATAACTTTTTTAAGAATCAATATTTCAGGAATAGAAAGCGTGACAATAGCCGTCATCAAAGCTAAAACTGTCCCCAACGGCGCTCCTTTGCCCACCATCGCTTCCATTATCGGAAGGACACTAATTGAATTAGCGTAAAGCGGAACACCCACTACAACCGCCGCCGGCACTGTCCACCAAGATTCAGCCGATAAATACTGTTCAACCAAATTACTCGGAATAAAACCGTGAACAATCGCTCCAACCCCAACTCCCAAAACAACATAAGGGAAAATTTGCCGAGTGATCTTCATTCCATCTTTCCAAAGATAAGTAACCAACGCTCGAAAAAAAAGTTTATTGCCTCCATTATCAGTTTCTACTTGTTTTCTTGATTTAAATTTCAAAAGCTCCGGAATTACATATTTCCTAAGATTAAGTTTCTGGATTATCATTCCCCCAACCACCGCAATGGCCAACCCAAACAAGTTATATAAAATGGTGACTTTCATTCCGAACATCGCCGGGAAAAGATAAAGAGACGACTCATTAATAAGCGGTGAGCTGATTAAAAAAGCGAAAGTGATCCCCAACGGAATACCTGCTCCCATAAAACCAATAAAAAGTGGAATCGAAGAACAAGAACAAAAAGGAGTGACAATCCCCAACAATGCCGCTAAAAGATAGTTCAATCCGAGCCAACGCTTTTTGGTCAAAATGTCCCGAGCTTTTTCCATCGAAAAATAATAACGAGTTACCGCCATAATGAAATTGACGACGATCAAAAGCAAACCAATTTTAATCGTGTCATAAACAAAAAAATTCACCCCATCCGAAAGTTTGGTGTTTTCTACTAATCCAAAAACATTAGAAGTAAGCCAATTGGCAAATTGTTGAATCATAAATTTTATTTATAGTCATTAATCTTTTGGAATTTTAAACTGGTTTAAAAAAATTTTAATTTCTTTAACTTCCAAAACTCTTCCCGTCGAAACTATCCTTTCATCAAGCACCAAGGCTGGCATTCCCATCACACCATAGCTCATAATATCTTGAATTTCAGTGATTTTTTCGAGGCTAGCTTCAATTTTCAATTCAGCTAACACTTCTTTGACATTGGCTTCCAATTTTTGACAATTAGGACAACCCGTCCCTAAAATTTTGATTTTCATAGATTTAATCTTTAATAATTTGATTAAACAATTTTTTATATTCTTTCAAAACTTTTTGATTAACCTTATAAATAATAAAAGTGCCTTCTTTTCTTTTTTTTACCAAATCCAACTTCTCCAATCGCGCCAAATGATGCGACACTAAATTTTGCGATAATTTCAATGCTTCAAAAATTTTACAAACGCAAAGTTCCTGCTTAGTCAAAAGACAAAGAATTCGCAATCGATTAACCTCCGAAACTACTCGCAAAAAACAACTTAAATCTAAAATCTTTTGCAATTTTTCTGAATTTTTTCCACAACAATTTTTCTCCATAGAAAAGTTAAATATCAATACAAGTTGATATTCTAACAGCCTTCAATTCCCCCGTCAAACTTTTCCAAAAAAATATTTTTACCCAATAATCATCTCCATCTCTCCTCCCCCTTGATAAAGGGAGACCGAGGGCCCGTCTCGCCATAGCGTTAGCAAAGGCGAGTAGGAACCCGAAACTTTAATTTCAAAATTTTTTTACTGAACTAATTACTTAGTACTTTCATTTTACTTTCCCTTTTAAATAAATCAAAAACGCGATTTCTTGCGTTATTGTTGCGTCCGCCTATGGCGGGAAAATTCAATCTCTCTATCAATTTTTATCGATTTTTAACCAAGTCTAACAAAAAGTTTTTTATTTTAACAAACTCAATCTCCATCCCATTTTTGAAAATAATTGGTTCAATTTCCACATCCTCAAAATACACCAAACTTTTTAATATCAAGTTAAGATCTATATCAACAAATTTCTTCTGACATAGTTTTAGAATTTCTTCAAAATCATATTCCTTGAAAATATAATATAAATCAATATAATCTTTATTAGAAGACCGGCTCAAAATTGCTGACAATTTCATACAGGCAATATCTTCAACAGATGCTAAAAACAAATTTTCTTCGTCTTTTTTGTCTTTCAACAAATCATATTTATAGACAAAAAAACTAAGTCGAATATTTTCATTAATCAAAACCGTTAACGTATTTTTTTCTTCTTGAATTTTTAAAATTTTACACCCATCAAAAACCTCCTGAATCTCAACAAACAGCTTTTTTGTATCAAGCTCTCCTTGTTTAAAAAAGTCAAAATCGACGCTATCTCTGTGCCCAATTTGCAAAGCCAAAGCAGTTCCACCAGCCAAATAAAATTCTTTTTTGAAAAATTTTAATTTAGGCAAAATTTCGATTCTTTCTTTATCTAAAATATTGTAAAACATTCTTCTTTTTCTTAACATTAATCCCAAGCATGATTGACCAATAATTCAATGATTTGTCATTCCATTCTCCCGGAAGCGGATTTTCAACTACTTTTTTGATCTCATCTTGATCATAAACAGCGAACAATAAATCAGTCGCTTCTTTAGTTCCTGAATTCAAAACATTAGTAATAATCCTTTTTTTATTCGCTTCAAGGTCCATTTTGGAAACATCAAAAGACCAAAGAAATGGTTTAAATTTTTGTAAAATTTGTTCATTAGTTTGCTTCATACACTAATATAATAGCACATTTCTAGTAAAAAATCAATCAATCTTAAATTCTGTCCCAACCACTCGATAATAAAATCCAACCCTCTTTGTCATTCCCACCCCGACTACTCGGGGATAAACTCCAGCGGGAATCCAGAATTTTATTTATCATCAACTTTTCATTCCCGCCTCAAATACCTAACGATAAACTCCAACAAAAATCCAATTCAACTTAATAACCATCTCATCACTCTCGCCTCGCCATAGCTTTAGCGAAGGCGGGCCTCCCCCTTTCCCAAAGGGGGACTGAGGGGGTTTTTATCTTTAACTTCCCCACTTTTATTTATCTTTTTCGACTACACGACGATAAGATCCAATAAAAACCCAGAACTTTAACTTCAAAAATTGTTACTGAACTAATTACTTAACACTTTTATTTCATCTTTTTTTTCAATAAACCAAGAACTCCACTTACAACATCATCAAGAATTTGTTTAAAAACTAATTTCCAACTATAATTAGTTTAAATCAATAATAAAATTTACTATGAACATTGAATTAAAAGTAGGAGTAGTAATAGAAAATGAAGATTCTTCAAAAATTTTGTTAATAAAAGAAAAACTTCAAAAAAAGGAAAACTTTCTCTGGAATTTAATAAAAGGTTCTTACGAGAAAGATGATCCTAGTGTTATTAAAACAGCTGAAAGAGAATGCTTGGAAGAAATTGGAGTTAAAATAAATTTAAAACATATTTTAGCTGTTTATTTTTCTAAAAAAGCTGAAAAAAATAGAATTCAAGTAACTTTCATTGCAACAATTAAGGAAGGAAAACCAACATTATCCTCAAGCAAAAGGCAAAAAGAATTAGAAGAAAACATACTTGAATTTAAATGGTTTGATAAAAAACAAATTTATTTATTAAGAGAAAATTTTTTTGTTAATAAAAGAGCGTTTACGATAGCCAATGACTGGGCAGACGGTAAGCGATTTCCATTGGAGTCCTATCGAGAAATTGCAGTGTGAGAAGCTCTATTTAAAACCTTGGTCGTAAATATTCTCGATTGCATGGATGCTGAATTCGGAAGCAAGCAACCTTGGTCACTTACATATTTTCCTGATTCCATTTTCATTATATCACAAAAGTTAAAAAGCCCTCCAGAAATATTTTCCGAAGGACTTTTTTGTTTCTCCTTTTAAAATTTTTAAGGACCAAATTTTAAAGGTCCAAAAAAATTCAAGTTTAACTTACGGGCAAGGCAGCGGGGCCATCGCCACGGAAATAACCGCCGAGCCGAGCGCAGTTCCAACCCCACTCATCACCATGCCAATGGAGGCAGCGAACAACAAGGTCATCACCAGAGTCACGATAGATGGTCCCCCGGAAGAACACGTATTTGCTTTCCCATTCCTTAGGAATGAGGTGCGGGTTCTTTAATAAATAATCTAAGACATTTGCATTAAGGAGAGGCTTATCTGTCAACTCCTTAAGAAGCTCGTTGTCATAAACCCAGCTACCGTCCCTTTGACCTTTTAACAGATAGAATTGAATTTTAGAAACACCCCACTCCAATTGGCCTCCTTTGCGATGCTTTTCCACTTTAAAGCCATCAGGACAAAAAGGGTCAGCATCGCAATCAATGACATGTTTGACCTGTTTGAGTTCGTGAGTCCCTCGAAAGAGGCCACGAACTTCAGATAGGTTCTCAAACTGCCCAAGCTTAGTAACTTCATCGGGCGTAAACCCCCGTTCCTCAAGTCTGTCTGCCAGTTGATTCATCTGTCCAATACTATAAATCGAAGACATGTCTTCCTCCTTTTGGCACATGTGCCGTTTTTGGGTTGGTGTTTGCCTGTCACAAAAAAGATTTGAAAGATTTTTAATTAAACGAACTAGATTGAAATTATACACCTAAAACACTATTTTATCAATAGCAAAAGCTTAAATTCTATCTCAAAAGTTAATTTCAACCTACGACAAAAACGCCATTTCTGGCGTTTAAGTTTTAAACTAAATAGATTCAAGATATAGAATGATAAAAAATATATTTCCATCAAACTCTTTTGCGGTTAGTCCTGCCCAAGTAAACTTGGACAAAAACCAGCATATATAGTACTCATATCAATATTCAAAACTTTTATACTTTTCGATATCTTGTTCCCCTACCAGAACCAATTTTTTCAATTTTATTCAATTTAAGTAATCTCAATAAAGCTTGATTAACAGTTGGTCTAGCAATTTTAGTTTTTTTAGCAATTTCTCCTAGATTAGCACATTCAATTGATCGCAAATATTATAGTATTTTTTATTTAAAAACATAACTAGTTGCGGGTCCTTTCCCTACCTGTTTAATCATTCCTAGCTTTTTTAATTTCTGAAGCTCTAGTTGAGCAGTTCTTTGCGGACATTTCAAAATATCAACAACATCGCCAACCTTAATTCTACCCATTTGGTCAATAAAATCCAAAATATTTTGCTGTCTATCTGTTAAATAAATTTGACTGTCGATAGACTCATCTATTTTCCTAAAAGCTAATGTGGTCACCTGATTTTTAGTATTCATAATCTCCTCCCTAAATCCTTCCACAAAATATTCTAACCATTCTGTAATATCAGTTTTTCTTTCTTCATAATTTTTACCTACATTTATAGCTTTATAATAATTCTGCAAATCTTTGTTATAATAATCCTCTAAGGCAAACAAATGACGAAAATCATACCCTCTTTTATAGAGAATGAGCGTTGCCAAAGCCCTGGCAGTTCTTCCATTCCCGTCAGTAAAAGGATGAATAGCCGCAAGTTCTAAATGAACCACTCCTGCCACAATCACTGGATTGATTTCTTCTTTTTTACTTTTGATTATCCATTCAATCAAATCATTGCAAAGAAAAGGAACTTTTAATGCTTTGGGTCCCGTATATACGATCTCATCTGGAAAACCTAATCTTCTTTTCACTACAAAAACTGGGCCTTTTCGAAAATTTCCAGACTGTTCAACTGGCAAAGTTTTATTAGTAACTAAAGAGTGAATTTTTAGTAATACTTTTTCTGTAATAAATTTTTTACTTTCAATAAATTTTTCAATATACTGCAAGGCTTTTAAATAATTTTGCACTTCATAAATATCTCGATTAGGGGCATCTATTTTTTTGTTGGCATACAAATCCTCAACTTGACGAATATTCAAAACATTCCCTTCGATAGCCGTGGAACTATGGGACATTCTTATTATAGCTTGACGCTTCAATCTCAATTCGTGTTTCGGCAATAATTTGGCTTTTTCAATAGCACCTTTGCTTTCAGCAATATCGGTCAAGTTTTTTAATATCTTGTTAGTGAGTTTATAATTTGAATTTAACATATTTTTATTATACACGATTTTTAACAATCACGCAATAATCACGCAATAATCACGCAAACTTTTTTACATTATTAAGAAATTTATCAAGTTCTTCTTTGTCAATTCTAAACTCTTTGCCTATTTTATAAGCTTCTAATTTTCCTGCTTTAATATAGCGATAAATCGTCATTATATTAACTCTTAATTTATCAGCCAATTCTTGAGCTGTATAAAATTCTTTTTTCATAAAATTATTCACAAGAGTCTTGATAACCCGAGCAATTATTAATAATTTCATCTAGTTCCTCCTGAGAACCTTCCCAGTTATTTTTATAATCTCCTAAGTTAATTAAAGAGTTAGAACCTAATTGCAATAAACATTCTGTCTCTTCCATTTTTCTTTCAAGATCACTAACATCATCGTCAATTTCGTCCTTACAATCGGCCTCTTTATCCTCTAAATACTTTTTATATTTTTTATAATCTGTTTCATATTAAACAATCATTTGTCGTTGACTGACTATTTTCAAGGAACATTCTTTTTTTCTTTTTTCACAAACCTCTAGCAATTCTTTTCTTTCCTATTCATTTCGCTCCACTTCCTGCTGTTTAGACAATAATTTATCTTCTTCAATTTGTCTTATTTTTTCCTCTTCAAGTCTTACCTGTTCATCCTTATGTTCTTGTAATTCGTTTAACTTATTTTGAACTTCTGACATCGCCTCTGAGTTTTTCTTTTTGTTTTCAACAATCTTAATTGAGGCATAAGAAATTCCCGCTATCGCAAAAACAATTACTAAAGAAATAAATATTATTTTTTTATTCTTTTTAAGCCAATTAAAATTTGATTTTAATGTAATTTTTTTTCACAATTTTTTACTTTATGATTATACAAACACTTATTTATATTATAATTTACTATTCTCTATGTTTTTAATATACCACGCCAATTTTCTTCCCACAACAAAAACGCTATTTTTGGCGACATTGAAAATTCAAAAAGCACTCCTAGGAGTGCTTTTCAATATAACTAAATAGATTCAAGATTGTAGAATAAGAAATATATTTCCATCATTACCTTTTGCGGTTAGTCCTGCCCAGACGAATCTGGACAAAAACCAGCATATATAGTACTCATACCAATATGACTACAGATTCACTTTTGTCTTGCGACAATGGAGTTTAGGTTCTGTTAAACCCTTGGCTTGCACTCAAGTAAACTTGAGTTTGACCGCCGGATAAATCCAAGCTTAATCACCGAATAAATTTATTTTCAATTTTAAAAGCCCAGTCAATGATTATGACCAGGCTTTTTTTGCTCGAAAGAGCCCTTGCCCTTAGACAAATTCAGATTCTGCCACAAATCCCGGCAAAGCTGGAGTCTGTTTAAACTTTTGAGAAAAAGCTCCCGGCAAATTAAACTCTCTCAAAATCCTCAATATTTCAACAGCCCTGGCATGATCCCGTTTTTTGTTTATCAGGATCTGCTCCTGATTATGGGAACGACCAATTGTATCTCCCCACACAAAGAAATTAAGAAAATCCTTCTTAACCTCCCTCGGTTCAGTAGCAGCAATTCGCTCCAAAACCTCAATCGGATAAAATCTTCCAAAAATAACAGTTTGGTCACCGTTAACTCTGGCGCCCAAGGCATTTAGAGAATTCTCAACAGCGTATTTCATCTTTTGAAAGTCCTCAATACAGCCAAGATCTTTACCATAAACAGGTTTTCCATCAACGACTGCCAATAAAGGTTCTACTGAAAAAAAATTCATAACGCCTCCCTTGAAAAAATTACACCCGAACTAAAATAGTTCAAGCAAAAAATACTCCTATTAATCCGCTTAAAATAACAAATAAATCATTATCTTAAACAGACTAACAGAAATAATAATTTTATCTCAAAGAACTTTCACTCGAAGTATGACTATAGCATACCTTATTATTTTTGTCAATAGATTAAATCAAAATCCTTTCCCTCCACAACAAAAACGCCATTTCTGGCGTTTAAGTTAAAACTGAATAGATTCAAGATTGTAGAATGAGAAATATATAATTTCATCAAACTCTTTTGTGGTTAATCCTGCCCAGACGAATCTGGACAAAAACCAGCATATATAGTACTCATACCAATATGACTACAGATTGATCCAGTCGCTCGACACAGTCGTTACGCGAACGACGTGTCTCGAGAGCGACAAGATTGTAGGTTCTGTTAAACCCTTGGCTTGCAATCAACATCAAAGATTTTTACAATTTTCGATATCTCGTTCCCCTACCAGAACCAATTTTTTCAATTTTATTCAATTTAAGTAATCTCAATAAAGCCTGATTAACAGTTGGTCTAGCAATTTTAGTTTTTTTAGCAATTTCTCCTGGATTAATTTCTTCTACTAATTGCAAATATTCCCAAACTGCTAATTGCTTTACTGAGAGTATTTTTTCTACTTGCTCACTATCTAGTAATTCAACTGCCATTTCAGATTGTTTAAGAAAAATCATCAAAAAATAATTTAACCAGTCAGTTATGTTTTCAGTTTTTTTACCAAATGTCTTCTGACTTCTACGAAGATCAATATAGTAATCACTTTTATTATCTTCGATTAACTTTTCTTGAGAAATGTATGGCATGTATAAATATCCACTTTTCAATATAAGAAGATTAGTGAGAATTCTTGATAATCTTCCATTCCCGTCTTGAAAAGGATGAATATTCAAAAATTCAACAATAAAATTGCTTATCACCAAAAGCGGATGAATATTTCCTTCAGTCAACGCCATCTTTGTCCAATCAACTAATTCTTGCATCTTCTTTGGAGTAAGATACGCTGGCATAGTTTTAAAAACTACTCCTATCTCTGCCCCTTTTTTATCACGCATTACTACATCATTTTCCGTTTTTTTGTATTCACCCTTATGCCTTTCATCTTTGGATGAATACTTTAACATTTGATTATGGAAATGTTTAATCGTGCTTTCGTTTAATGACAAGCCATCCCAAGAATCAAAAATATTTTTCAAAAGTTCATAATATCCGTGAACTTCTTGTTCATCTCTATTTTTCCATTTACCAATTTTTATTCCCTGAATCAATTTTTCCACTTCTTTATCGGATAACTTTGCTCCTTCAATACGAGTTGAAGCCCCCGCAGAAGTAACCAAAACCGATTGTTTCAAACGACCCAAAATCTGAGGACTTAAACTAGCTCCTCCCATCCACCTTCCTTTAATTTCATCAATTTTAGATATCTTTGACCATATTTCAGATGAAAGATTGTTCAACCTAACTTCAAATTGATTGTTTTTCAACATCTTTTTTGCTTACATATTATCTATATAAGATTATATAAGAAAAATCAATAGATTATTCTTATATCTAGTCTATATTAGATTGTATTGGATTATGTAAGAAAAAACAGGCTCAGCATAGATTTGCTCTCCGCTAAGGAGATTATTCTTAGGAGTAAGTTATCTTATTGGTTTATAATCCAATCTTTCCAAATAATCTATGTAAAATTGAGACATACTGCGATAATTTTCTATACTAATAGATGGGTCAATGTGTTCATGCAATTCTTTATCATCAAATGAAAGTTCAGTATACCCCATGATATCATGCACTGGGACACTTTCAGCACACACCGTTCCCATAAATTTTAAACTTTCCCGCCAAACGTCCTTGAATAATTTATTTATTCCGAACATTTTTGGGTCAAAACTGTTATAGATTGCCATTTGTTCTTCTTTGCTTTTATCCTTCCACTCATTTATTGACATTCTAAAAAGATATTCCTCATCTGCAAATAGTTTTGTCTTACTGCTGTTTATTCTAACCTTAATAACAACGGGGACATCATCTCTCTCTTTGCAAGATGCTACAGCGTAATAACAAACATAGCAATAAGTTAAATACACCAAATCATTTCTAGATTTTCCGATACCCTTTTCCCAATTAGATTTTTTCTTTCTTCTTGGCTTAATCCCATCTTTACGAATTTTTTCAAAGACCATAAATTTCTCTTTTTTCATGTGTTCATACTAATCATTAAGCATTCACAGATTAGCTTCGTGTCAGGGGAAGTCAAGTTATTTCATTCCATACCTGCATCTTCGTCTATTTTTAAAAAATCTACAAACCTACCACCATTATTAAAACATTCCATGTCAATTACAAATTTAGAAAGCTTCGAATTTTCTTTATAATCGTTAATACGCTCTACGATTCTATTAAAAAGAGTTTCATTGGTATCATTATGCCTAATCCAAATTTCAAACATCTTATTATCCATATAACACCACGGCTTCCTAACTAGATTCCTAGAAATCCTTTTATTCACAAAATATAACTGAGCTCTTATTTGATTGGGAATTGAATACAACCTTATAAATCCAATTAGCTCACTATAATGATAGCTGGATTTCTTCATTAACGACAAAACCCATTTTTTACAATCGTAATTTTTATCTTTCACTCCTGAGGTTGAAATTATTGACTCACAATCTTGTATTAACTTGTTTGATTCTTCTTTTCTTTCTTTTAGAAATTGTTCTTTTGTGCACCTAAATACTGGAATTTCAAAAAAATATTTTTCGGTCATTTTATTAAATTAAAGACAAATAAATTATCTAATTACAGCTCAAAAAACTACTTTTGGAATTTTACATCAAATTGCTATAAATTTTAAAACTAAAAACTCGACAGTGTAATAGGCTGTCGAGTTTTTCCAATACTCATAATACTCAACAATCTTACAAGTTCCTGTTTTCGCTTTTTATCGGTCGCGAACCGCGCAGGTTTACTAGCTCCAACTATTACCTGGAGTTTTTGGGACTGGATGTTACTTTCCTTAGTATTGGTAAGGAAGTTTAAAGTTCCCCACAGCTAACATCAAAACAAGGGTTGGTAACCTTCTTTTTCGGTCGAAAAAGGGTAAGTCACCTCCTCTTTTTTTGAGCACGGGGAACAGTCAATAGGTGGTTCATAAAGTGGTTCATAAAATTGAACTTAACTTATTAGCTATTCCCTTTGAAGAGAACGCCTACATTCTAAATCTTTTTGCAAAAATGTCAACCCACAACAAAAACGCCATTTCTGGCGTTTAAGTTTTAAACTAAATAGATTCAAGATATAGAATGAGAAATATATAATTTCATCAAAGTCTTTTGCGGTTAGTCCTGCCCAGACGAATCTGGACAAAAACCAGCATATATAGTACTCATGCCAATATGACTACAGATTCACTTTTGTCTTGCAACAATGGAGTTTAGGTTCTGTTAAACCCTTGGCTTGCACTCAAGAAAACTTGAGTTTGACCGCCGGATAAATCCAACTTATTCGATGTCTTGCATAGCAAGTCCACCTAGTGAATAAGCCTCTCGAATTTATCGATTATCTCCCTAGAAAGGAGGTGATCCATCCACAGCTTCCGCTACGGATGCCTTGTTACGACTTCATCCTGATTACTGATCTTGCCGTGGTTCCCTCTATTTAAAGAAGGACCTTCGGGCACTTCCAGCTCCCTTGATGTGACGGGCGGTGAGTACAAGATCCGGGAACGTATTCACCCCGACATGGCTGATTCGGGATTACTAGCGATTCCAACTTCATGAGGTCGAGTTGCAGACCTCAATCCGAACTGAGACCGACTTTTTGGGATTAGCTCAATCTTACGATATTGCGACCCTTTGTATCGGCCATTGTAGCATGTGTGTGGCCCAGGGTGTCTAGGGCCATGCTGATTTGACGTCGTCCCCACCTTCCTCCCAGCATGCTATTCACAAGCGAACAGAAGTTACAAATTACAAATTCCAAGTTACAAATAAATCTCAATATCTAAATTAAAAATTTCAAACCAAAAGCCTTCGGCTTTTATTTTTTTAATTTGAATATTCTAATTTTTAATTTGTTTGCTTCTTGTCCCTTGTTTCTTGCATCTTCTGTGCTTATGCACAGTATGCTGGGCAGTCTCGCGTGACACGTATAACACACGATAGGGGTTGCGCTCGTTACCCAACTTAATGGAACACTTCACAGCACGAGCTGACGACAACCATGCAACACCTGTTCTACACCCTCGTAGGCTTCCTTGATTTCTCAAGGCGTGCAGTAGAATACTAACCCTGGTAAGGTTCCTCGCGTTGTGTCGAATTAAACCACATGCTCCACCGCTTGTGCGGATCCCCGTCTATTCCTTTGAGTTTTAACCTTGCGGCCGTACTTCCCAGGCGGTACACTTATCGCGTTAGCTACGACACTGAAAGGGTCGAAACTCCCAATGTCTAGTGTACAGCGTTTACGGTGTGGACTACGGGGGTATCTAATCCCCTTCACTCCCCACACTTTCGTGGCTCAGCGTCAGATAAAGCCCAGTTAACTGCCTTCGCATTTGGTGTTCCCCATGATATCAACGCATTTCACTGCTACACCATGAGTTCCGTTAACCTCTACTTATCTCTAGACATAGCGTTTCAATCGCGGTTACTGAGTTGAGCCCAGTGATTTAACGATTGACTTCTATATCCGCCTACCCACCCTTTACGCCCAATAAATCCGGATAACGCTTGGGGTTTGCGTATTACCGCTGCTGCTGGCACGCAATTAGCAACCCCTTATTCATAAGGTACTGTCAATCCGTGCTTTACTTCTATTTATCATGAAAAATTTTCAATTTAAAATTTAAAATTTTGAATTAATTAATAACTGAAATAATTTTTAATTTAAAATTAAATCATTAAAAATTCACTCTAAATTCGAAATTCGAAATTCGAAATTCTCTATGCTAAACAAAAGCAAAGCACGGCTTCCTCCCTTATAAAAACGGTTTACAACCCGAAGGTCTTCATCCCGCACGCGACGTCGCTCGGTCACACTTTCGTGCATTGCCGAAGATTCTCGACTGCAGCCACCCGTAGGTGTTTGGACAGTGTCTCAGTTCCAATGTTGGGGATCACGCTCTCACGCCCCCTACCCGTCATAGCCTTGGTGAGCTTTTATCTCACCAACAAGCTGATAGGACGCAGGCCACTCTCATTCCGCCAAGAAGACTATTTCTAAACTCAGTTTGTTACGAAAATCAATAATTTTTTGATAAATTTTTCAAATAATTTTTACAGGACTAGCCAAAGCTAATTCAAGAAAATTTTTGGAAAATTTAACTAAAATTATAGATTTACAGTAGAATTGAGCTTAAGAATAGTCTTCCCAACTTTACTCCGAAGAGACTATTGAGTATTATTCCCGATTTCTCGGGGTTATTCTCAAGAACGAGGTATGTTCCTACGTGTTACTAACCCGTTTGCCATGCAACTAAATGCATTCGACTTGCATGCCTTATCCACGTCGCCAGCGTTCATCCTGAGCCAGGATCAAACTCTCAAAAAAGATTCAGAAACTTAAACGAATTTAAATTTCCTTTATCAAGTTCCTTTATAAATAAAGAAACTCAATTTATATAAGAATTTTGAGATTCTAATGATATGGCTTGGACTAACCGCAAAAAATTTTGATAGTCGTATGAAATTGTTTAAAAACAATTCCATTACTTACTCTAAGAATATACTTCTTGTTTTAATTCATTCTATGATCTTGTCAGATTTTATACAATTCCAAAAGAAATGTATAAAATCACGGGATTGTTTTTCATTATTATTTTAATTAAATTAAAAAATAACAATCAACATTCCCTCTCTATTCAGTTTTCAATGTTCTTAGTCATTTTCAATCGATGATAAAATCACCAATAAAAACGACCAATCTTAACCATTCCGCTAAGATTGACCGTCTTTCCCCTAATCAACTAATTTTTAATCGTTTTTCTATGAATCCGAATTTAAAATTAATGATAGAATAATGTGCTCTCTCAGCCAGGAGTTTTCCTCAACTGTTTTTTAAAATTAGCAAACAATTTTGAAGTTGTCAAGAGAAAGCTAAATTTAAAAAATCAAACTTTATTAAAAAAATTTCAAGAAGAATAATAACCCGCCGCAAAAACAGCAAAAACAATAAAAAATAAAATTATCCCCGCCCCAATAGTCTCTGCCAAAGCTGTTTTAATTTCCTTTGGTTTACCCTCTGCTTTTTGGGCCTTAGCGCTAAAAGAAAGCACAAGTCCAACGATACAAATGGCAGCGACGATAACTACATTAAAAATCATTTGAAAATCAAAATTCATTTTAATAAATTAATTTTTATTTTTAAAGGGAGAAATGGTCAACTAAATTCCGTCAAAATCATCTTCTCGGTCTCCTTTTATCACATGTTCTTTGATAAAATCCTCTTTTATTTCCTGATTCTGTTTTATTTCTTCAGCACTACCTCTTTGAGGACTTCTGTCAGAAGAAGAATCAGAACCACCATTTCCACTATTATTACTAGAAAACCAGCCCATAATAAATTCATTTTTTAAAAAAATAAATTAAACTTACAAACCTATCCTAATAATAAACTATCAACTTTCAAAAAAATGTCAACGAATATTGATATTCATTTAATAAGCTCCTTATTTAAAAAATTATTCAACCAATCACCACTAAAAATTCTTTATACTTATTTTGAAAAAATTCTCTAGCCATTTCAGCTTTTTCAAAATCCTCAAACCACCCAAAAACCGTCGAGCCCGAACCAGTCATCAAAGCCCCTCGCGCCCCAAATTCCAACAAACTTTTTTTAATTTCACCAATAATTGGATATTTTTTATCCGCGAAAATTTCAAAATCATTATAAAAATATTTTTCAAAATTTCCGCCATTTTTCAAAGAATTTAAAAATTGTCTAGAAACATTGGCTCTTCCCTTATTTTGATTCAATTCAACTTCTTCGTCTAAAATATTAAAAGCTTCTGGAGTTGAAATCTGAATTCTAGGATTTATCATCAAAAAACAACCTTCCTCAAAATTAAATTCCTCAATTATTTTCTCCCCCGCTCCACCAATCAAAGCTCCCCTTTTTTCCGAAAAGAAAAACGGCACATCTTTCCCAACTTCTGTTGCCATTTCAATTAATTGTTTTTTCGAAAAAGGTCGCTTAAAATAATCATTTAAAACTAAAAAAGTTGAAGCTGCATCCGAACTTCCTCCTCCCAATCCGGCACCAATCGGGATTCTCTTTTTAATTTTAATTAAAATTTCTATATCTTTATCCAATTTATTTAAAAAAGTCATCGTTGCTTTATGACAAATATTTTTTTCATTCAACGGAATTTCAGGATTGTCACATTTAATGATAATTTTTCTAGTTTTTGCTGTTTTTATTTGGAATTCTAATTCATCTTTTAACTGAAATAATTTCAACATAACACTTCGAAGTTCATGAAAACCGTTATTCATTTTTCGAATAACCTCCAAAGTCAAATTAATTTTAGCCGGTGATTCGGTTTTTATTATAGTCATTATTTTTTGATTAAACTAACAATCACCAACACTTGAATTCCCTCCCCTCGACCAAAAGCCGTCAATTCTTCTCCACTAGTAGCCGTAATACCAATCAAATCTTCAGATATTTTCATTATTTCCGCCAGTTTTTGCTTAATCCTATTAACCATTGGATCTATTTTTGGTTTCTTGGCCTCAATACTAATTCCAATATTATTAACTTCATAACCTTTTTCAAAAATATTTTCTAAAGCGACCTCAAGATATTCCACACTATCAACAATTCCCCTCTCACACATTTCATCAGCATAACCAGAAAAAGACTGACCACCAATGGCTTGTTCTAAAGCATTGCACAAAGCATGGATAATAACGTCTCCATCTGAATTTGATTCAAACCCCTGTTCTTTTTCAAACTCCACTCCACCCAAAATCAAAGGCTTCTTTTTATCAATCAAAAATCGATGTGAATCTTGCCCAATTCCAACTCTAAGCATAAATTTAATTTAATTTTAAATTTCTAAAGTTTACCGGAGTCCAATTCCAATGAATACCAGAGTTGGACTCCGGTAAACTTTTACTTGAATTTTTTATCTTTCTAAAAAATCTTCTTCTTCGCTCTTGCCTCGCCGAAACTTACGAAGGTGGCCTCCCCCTTTGGGAAAGGGAGACCGAGGAGGTTTTAATCAAAAACTAATCTTCTTCATTATTATCTCCCCCAACTCCAAATCAATCGGTGTAGTAATCTTAAAATTAAATTCCGATCCCTCAATAACTTTAACCGGCTCTCCCAATCTCTCTACTAATGAAACATCGTCCGTCCCAATAAAACCCTCATCCCTAGCTTGACCAAACGCTCGCCGAGCCAATTCAAATTCAATTGTTTGAGGTGTTTGCATATTCCAAAGTTTTTTTCGTTCCAAAGTTTTAATCACTCGGCTTTCACTGTCAACTTCCTTAACTGTGTCTTTGGTCAGATGAGCTATCACACAAGCCTTGCATTTTTTAGCCGTCTTAATTGATTTACTTATTTCTTCTTTCGTTGCAAACGGATTCGCTCCATTGTGAAATAAAAGAAAAATTTCTTGATTTTTAGGCAAAACTTTTTCCAAATAAAAAACCGCATTACAAGCGGAATCTTGACGCTCTGCGCCACCTTCAATCAAGTGCTTAACTTTATTTAATTTATATTTTTTAATAATTTTTGAAAAAAAGGCTTTTTCATCCTTCTTGCAAACCAATACAATCAAATCAATTTCTTTCAAATCCTGAAAATTCTTAATTGAATAATAAATCAAAGGCTTATTTTGAATTTCCAAAAAAACCTTGTTTTTCCCCACTTTCATTCTTTTCCCTTGTCCAGAAGCCAAAATAACTGCAATGTTCATTAAATCTTTTTAAAAATTATTTTGATTTAGAATTTATTTTTAATTATTTTTTCGTTGTTAGATTTTATAATTTTAAATAATTTAATTTAAAATTTAAAATTCTGACAGAAAGAATAATTAAAAATAAATTCTAAATTAAAACCCTTAAAACAACTAGAAACAATTCTATAATAACCCAAAAAAAACAAATAATCAATTCAGATAATTGTTCTCAAAAGAAGCAATTACTGCTAATTATTTTTTCGTTGTTAAGTTTTATAATTTTAAATTTAAAATTATGACAAAAAATAATCAATAGTAAGTTCTGAAAATAAATTAAAAAATTAAAAAACTCCATTTCAGTCATAAAAAATTGCCAAATCTTAAAAAAAATTCTAAACTTTAGCTAAAGACGAAGAACCTTAAATAAATTTTTTATTATTCAACAAAATAAATGAAAAAATATAAATCAACAGTAGTTAAAGTCGGCAATCTTTTATTAGGAGGCAACCACCCCATCAGAGTCCAATCAATGTGCAACACCGACACTCGCGACATCAAAGCCACCGTCAAACAGATTCTAGAACTCGAAAAAAACAACTGTGAAATCATTCGAGTTGCCATTCCTGATATGAAAGCCGCCCAGGCCATCGGTGCCATTAAAAAACAAATTCACATCCCCCTAGTAGCCGACATTCATTTCGACTATAAGCTTGCCTTGGAAGTGATAAAACAAGGTATTGACAAAGTCAGAATCAATCCAGGCAATATTGGATCGGAAGAAAAGACCAAAGCTGTCGTGGAGGCTTGCAAGAAAAAATTAATTCCGATTCGAATTGGAGTCAACGCTGGTTCAATCGAAAAAGATTTATTAAAAAAATATGGTCAAACTCCCAAAGCCGCCGTTGAATCTGCTTTACGGCACGTTCGAATTTTAGAAAAATTAAATTTCCACGACATTCTAGTCTCAATCAAATTCAGCGAAGTTCCAGCAATGATTGAAGCCTACCGACTTTTAGCCCAAAAAATTCCTTATCCTCTTCATCTTGGCGTGACCCACGCAGGAACACCTTTTATCGGAAGCATCAAGAACACGCTTGGGATTGGAGTTTTAGTCGAACAAGGCATCGGCGCCACCCTTCGAGTTTCACTGACTGGTTCCCTAGAAGAAGAAGTTCGAGTAGGTTACGCTATCTTACAATCTTTAGAAAAAAGAGACAAAAAATTTGAATTAATTTCCTGCCCCACTTGTGGTCGTTGCGAAATTGATCTAGTTGGATTAGCTGAAAAAGTAGAAAAATTTCTAGAAAAAATCAAAAATCCATCAAAATCCATCAAAGTTGCCGTAATGGGTTGTGTTGTTAATGGCCCCGGCGAAGCCAAAGAAGCTGACATCGGAATTGCCGGCGGTCACGGCAAAGCAGTCGTTTTCGCCAAAGGCCAAATCCTCAAAACCGTCCTCGAAAAAGACATCCTAAAAACCCTAGAGGAGGAAATCAAAAAAATAATTAAATAAATCTTTTAAATTCCTAAGAATTCTCTTAAATTTTTCCATTATTTCTATTTTTTTATAAAATTTAAGGCTTTCGAAGAATCTTCTCCAAAAGCCTTTAAATCATTTTTTATCCGTTATCAGTGACTACTAATAACGGATATTTTTTTATTTTTATAAAATCCTCACTGGCCTCGACTTCAACAAATGAGTGATTTAATAAGATTAAAACATCGGTTATAAAAACCGACAAATTTTTAAACTCAGGACCACTTTTTGATTCCCATAATGCGTTAGATTTTTCAGCCCAGACTAGAACATAACCTGAACCCTCCTCCGATACTAATTGAAAACCCTCACGACTATACTCAAAATCAATTTCCTTGCAATTGTTAGCCTTTAAAAATGACTTAATAATAACAGCTATGTCAAATTTGGTTTCAACCGCACGAATAACGCAATTATCCAAATCTTTAAAAAATAATTTACCCCAAACAATTTTCGTTTCATTTTCCATCTTAACTCTCCCTTTTTATCCCCGAAATTGAGGAATTTTAAAATTAAATTCAACTTCTATTTAGTGCTAATTCAATAAATAGCCTTAAACAGAAATTGAATTTATGTATTTCAAAAAACAAAATTTCTTTCACTCGAAAATAAATTATAGCATACTATATTATTTTTGTCAGTAGCACAAAAAATAAGTCCTGCTGACGATAAGATTCTGCAGATCTTTCTCAAACAAAATAATTTAAATCAGTATTTAAATACTAATTTAATTACATAATCAATTATTTAATCTAAAATTTATAGAATAGAATTCATTGTTATGCTCTAAACTGTTTTGATTTGAGAAGAATGGGGAATAATTTTGACACTTTTTAGCTAGATATTAGTGTTTTTATTCCCCGATTTTTTTATATGTCATTTTTTTAATTCCTTGCCACCAATCAGTAAAACTAGAATTCTTCATTTCTTCTAGTATCTTCTTGGCCGATTCAGTTTCCAACGCTTTTTCTACATTGTCTATCCAGTCTTGCATTCCTTGATAACCTAACTCAACATATTCTTTCGCTTGAAATGCTTGTTCGAGCCAATCCGCATCTTTGGCAATTACTCCTTCCAAGCTTGTTCTGTTTTCATATTCCAAAAATAACTCTTTCCATTTTTTTGCTATTTTATCTCCCAGATTGTCGGATTGTTCAAAAAAAGCATCCTGTTCTGCTTTCTTATTAGAAAAATATCTTGCCCCAACTTTGGTCTGATCTCCAATTCTTGCCTCCCCATTATCGTGAATAATCAACATTGAAACAACTTTTTCTGGATTAGCTTCTTCCATTACCGCTAAAATATAACCTATTTGAGACGCTCTCAAAGCGTGCTCTGCCACCGTATCTGGATTTTTAACTCCCGCAAACTGAGCACCGGCGTGTCTTTGACGCTTAAGTTGATTAATTTCAAAAATAAAATTAACTATTTTTTTAATATTCATATTAGTAAATATTATCTTATTAATTATTTAACTTAATAATACCTCAAAGTTCCAAAGTGGCAAACTCCTATTAAAAAACATCATTTGAACAGGGACTACGATGAAAAAAGGCTAGAAATGATTAATGAGTATATGAATTACTATAACAATCAAAGATATCAATGGGAAATAAAAAAGATGACTCCTGCTAAATACAAAAATCATCTTTTGGAAAAATGTCATTAGGTGTTTTTGGTTGGTGTCTACTAAATGAGGTCCAGTTCAGTAAGAGGCTTTTTTGGTCTGCGGGGAGTGTGGGACGATGTTGGAACTTTATTTGAATTTTAATTACTTATTTTTTGATTTTCTATTTTTTCAAATCTATCATTAATTTGATTCTTTATTTCTAAATTAATTTTTTCAACATCATCGTCATGCAGATCTTGTAATTTATTCAAGATTGTTTCTTCATTTAATGTTTTAATATTTTCAATTTGTTCCTCAAACCTATTCTCTAATTCCAAGTTTTTTTTGTTATTCAAAAAACTTTCTAAGAAGAATTTTACCAAAGAACCCAAAATTAAGACTACTAAACCAACTAAAAAAACTTTTATTATCAACTCTGGATAATATCTTATCCAATATTCCTGGCAACGAAACAACCATTTCATTTTCCTTTTAGTTTGCCTTTCTTTTATTCGATAATTTTTTTCTCCTGTTTTTTTATTATTCTCAGAACGTTCATTAGTCGGTGATATATCTGGTTCTAGCTTTGGTTCCTCAAACTCTTTTTGTTTTATTCCCTGTTCTGATTCTATGTCATCTGTATCAACGCTCTCCAAATCCAATAAAGAGCGATAATTATTTCGCTCAGCATTGCTCTTGGTAACGTGAAGATCTCTTACAGAAACTGGCTTAATAGTCTCAATCTTCTTTTTTTCCTTCCTTTTCCTTTCCTTTTCCGCCTTTTTTTGAGCTCTTTTCTGTTTTATCTTTTCTGGATTTCGCTTCATAGTCTTTTAACCATTCGTTGTATGAATTTTTTAGATTATTAACAGCAGAATCAATAAATCTATTCGCATTAAAATCATTAATATCAGTTAAAAATGGATCAAAATGTCTTTGATAATCAACATTGACTAACATTTTATCTTTTTTCTTGACTAATGAATAAATAACATTAATGTAATCATTTACCGCACTTTTTGTTAAAGATTCTCCTATAATTTTTTTATGAGAAAATTTCATATCCAAGCTGTTAATTGTTTCTATGCTATCATTTGTTAAATATGAAATTATTTTATTAATCTCTTTCTTGGATTTAATTTCCAGGGAAAATATTATTCCAACTCTTATAATGTCATTGATTTTAGTCACATTAAATAATTTTTTTCTAATAAACGGAAATGTATCATTTTTTAGATTTAAAATATTTTTTTCAAATTCGTCTTTATTCTTAACGACTAAAACAAAATCATCTGAATCTATCTGAAAATACTCCCCTTTGGGGTTGTGCAGAGTAACAGAGTCAGAAAACTTTTCATCTACAAAGGGAAAAAATTTTACACCAAACGGCGAGCTAGCATCATGTAAAATACAATCTATAAACCTACCGAAATTGTCTTTTATCTTAAAAGTTCGTTGATGTTTTATTCCTATTGTTATGTTTTTTACAATTTTATTCATTTTTTGTTGCTTAGCAATTATTTTAAGTAATACTAGCATTTTTTAACAAAAATTCAAGCTTTTTCTTCTTATTAGCCCCCTTGCAAATTTTTAATCGCAGTCAAGGTGGAGGCGAAGCATTACCTTGACTGCGATTAATAATTTGCCATAAAAAAGAAAGAAGAAAAAGGTTGTATTTTTGACCAAATAAGAGTTCTAAAAGTTATAATAAAAATGAGCTAGAAGAGATATTATCATTGACTAATCCCATCGTTAAGCTATAATAGTGATAGAAACTTGAAAACCGAACAAATCCCACTTAGAAAAAAAATTACACAAACTATGAACAAGAAAAATAACAACAGACTATTTAAAGGGCGATAGTAATCAAAAAAAATACAAGCCCATAATAAAATTATTTAAGAAACTATAAATCAAATTATCAGGGAAAGCTTCGTTCAAATTGAACTTCCTTTTTTGTAGCCTCTTAAATGCTTTTAACTTCAAGAATCCGACTTTCAATTTGAGGTCGGTTTTTTTGTTTTCCAGAAATTCTTAACAAGTCTGGAAAATGCAATATAAATTCAGTCAACAATTAAGAGAAAGACTAATCAAGTATTTTGAAAAATACCATGGTTTTTCTATTTCCCAGGAAACTGCGGATTGTTTTTTGGATTCATACAGTAATTTTTATCTTAATTTTAGCGAAATGATTCGGGAGCGAACTTCGTCGAAGACGAAGGAGTGAAGAATCATTTCCTTTAACTTGACTATAAGTACACTAAAGAACCATTTTAAAAATTAAAAAAAATGACAAAAGTAATCAAAATAGCCTCGAATATCAACATAATCTATTATTAAGAAAATAAATTAAAATTGATTTTATTCAAAAAGTAATTTATGCTAAAAATCAATTAAATAAATCTATGCAATATATCATTTATGCTAGAAAATCTTCTGAGAGTTCTGAGAGACAAATTCAATCAATTGACGATCAGGTTAATTTTTTTAAGAAGCTTGCTAAAGAAAAAGATTTAGATATTATTGAAATATTTTCAGAATCTAAATCAGCCAAAGCTCCTGGACGACCGATTTTTAATAAAATGATTGATTTTATTGAAACTGGAAAAGCTCAAGGTATTTTGTGTTGGAAACTGGATAGACTGACAAGAAATCCAGTCGATGAAGGAAAACTTAAATGGATGTTACAAAACAAAATAATTAAACAAATTAAAACTGTTGATCGAGATTTTAACCCAGAGGATAATGTTGTTTTTGCTAGTATCGAGTTTGGAATGGCTAATCAGTACATTAGGGATTTAAGTAAAAATGTTAAACGAGGAATTAAATCAAAACTAGAAAAAGGGGTTTGGCCTAACTATGCCCCGATTGGATATTTGAATAAAGACAAGAAAATTATTGTTGATAAAGAAAAATCTAAATATATCAGACGAGCTTTTGAGCTTTATATCAAAGGTAATATTAGCATTAAAGAAATTGCCAATACTCTTTTTGAAGAAGGTTTTAGATCAAAGGCAGGTTACAAATACCACAAAAGCAAGATCCACAAAATACTTCGTAATCCTTTTTACTACGGAGTAATGTTTGTTCAAGAAGAATATTATGCAGGAACTCATCAACCAATTATTTCTAAAAGACTTTTCGATGAAACTCAACGAGTTCTAACAGGTAAAAACCGAACCAAAAGAAAAAAGCATTCCTTTGCTTTTAGAGGTTTTCTGTATTGTGAAGAATGCGGTTGTCTTTTAACTGCTACCACCAAAAAAGGGTATAATTACTACTACTGCACCAACGGAAAAGGCGACTGCGAAGAACACAAAAGATATTTGAGAGAAGAAAAAGTTGAAAATATCCTAGCCGATTCTTTAGATGAATTAAAAATCAACCCCGAAATGATTGAAATTATTTATCAATCCGCCAAGGAAAAGAAAGATTTGAAGAAAGACTACCGACAAGAGGCCTTAAATACCCTCGAGAATAAGCTTAATTTAGTCGCCACTAAACAAGAGAGGCTCTTGGAAGGGGTATTGCTCGGAACTTATTTCCAAAGAAGCCTACAAGCAAAAAATTAAGAATTTGAAAAAAGAAGAAGTTGATTTAAAAGCTCAAATTAAAGAAATTAGCAAAAAAACATTGAGAGAGGACGCAACTTTGGAACAGACCAAAAAACTCTTTTTAAAGGCTTGTTATGCGAAAAAAGAATTTTTACAAGCCACTAAATCAAGACAAACAAAAACGCTCCAAGATTTACTTTGGAACGCTACTGTTAAAAATCAAGAATTAGCTAAGGTTAGCTTTAAACAAGAGTTTCAACTAATCGCTGATACCCCTAATTTACATGATTTTAACACCTTGCGGTGAGAAAGGGATTCGAACCCTTGGTGCGTAAAACGCACACACGCTTTCCAAGCGTGCTCTTTCGGCCACTCAGACATCTCACCATATTTCTCGGCATAGCCTCAAACAAAAAACTGGATCCTCGTGCCCCCCTGGGTTCTTTTGAACCCGCCAAATACTCGCCTACTCATATTCGACCCACTCAGACATCTCATCGTTTAAATAATTTTCAATTCACGATTTTCAAAAAACTACTTAAAACCAAATATCTTGTCATAGATAACAAGATAACTTTTTTAAAGCTAATTGTAAAGCAATGCTTAATATTATGATTAATCATAGCATTAAATCTATATTTAAATATTGATTTAAATCAGTATTTTTTAAACAAAAAAATCCCTAATACTCAACGCTTAATATTTAATACTCAAAACCCTACTCCACCCCCCAAACCAAACAACTCTTTCTTTTCAAACTTTTATTAGAATTTTTTAATTTAATCACAAAATCTTCTTGACGCAAAACGGCCAACCCTAAAGCTTCTTGCAAGTTTTCAATCTCTATTTTACGAGTTCGATTTGTTGTTGAAGTTCTTCTCATTTTTAAAATCGCTCGAGTGAACCTTCCAACCCTCTTCATCGGACGATCGTTAAAAGAAGATTCTTCGCTTTTTTTAATAATTTTATCAGCCGTTTCAATTACTCGAACCGGAAAAGCCCCAACGGTTGTTTCAGCACTGAACATTACGGAATCCGCTCCATCCACTACCGCATTGGTGATGTCCGAAATTTCCGCTCTGGTTGGTCGAGCTTTTTCTTCCATTGAAGCCATCATTTGGGTTGCCACAATTACTGGTTTTTTGGCCTTAATACATTTTTCAATAATCATTTTTTGAGTAATCACCACCTCCTCCTGAGGCATTTCGATTGCCAAATCACCCCTGGCCACCATAATCGCGTCTGATTCTTCAATTATTCCATCAATATTTCTCAGAGCTTCTTTTTTCTCAATTTTAGAAATAATCCAAGGATAAGCCAAATCTGAATTTTTTTTATGTCGATAAAGATTTTTAGAACGATACAGCTTTTTTTCTTTCTCCAAAATTTGACTAATCAATTTTCTTAAACCTATTAATTGACGCTGATTAGCGACGAAAGATACCGCCAAAAAATCAATTCCCATCGGAATCACAAACTCCAAATCACGATAATCTTTCTCAGTCAAAAATCCCATATGAGAAGATATCTGAGGAATATTAACACCCTTATGTTCCTTGACAATTCCCCCAAAAATGACCTTGGCAATACAAGCATCTTTTTTCAATTCAACAACTTTCAATTCCAAAAATCCATCTTCAATAAAAATTTTATCTCCAACTTTTATGAAATTATGAAATCCAATCCAATCCAAAGTCACTTCCTTTTTTTGCCCATACATTCTTTGACAATGTTCATCAGCCACTAAAATTAAATCATCTTTTTTTATTTTTATATTTCGTTTATTGACCACTCTAATTCTTGGTCCTTGAACATCAGCCATTATCCCAACTCGTTTGCCAGAAATTTTTGAAGCTTCTCTAATTTTTTTAATAGCATTTTGATGCCAACGATGATCACCATGGGAGAAATTCAGCCTACAAACATCCAGGCCAGCTTTCATCATGACACTCAAAACTTCAACCTTTTCCGAAGTTGGTCCAATAGTTGCAATAATTTTAGTCCTCCTCATAATTTATTTTTTATTAATTTTTTATTTTTATATTTACTTCAAACCTTATTTTTTTATTTTAATTTCGATTTAAGGCAAAATCGAACACTAAACAAAATTTATTCAATAATAAGTTAAACAAGAAAGCACACCAAAATTAAAAAAATCGCTAAAAATTAAATTTTTTGGCTAAATCTCCGATGATCGGCAAATCCTTCATCTTTCCTTCTGAAACATTTACAATTCCCATAATAGAGAAAACCATAATAGCAACGTGGACTAAAAATCCCAACCCCATAAATGGATAAAGAATTCCCCCTACCACCCAACCAATCGTCAAAACAATTCCTTGTTTAACATGAAATTTAACAAACTTACTTTCAGGTCTTACCAACAAAGGAACAATGAATAATAATGCTAAATAACTCAAAATCGCCACCCCCTTATTTTCTTCAATATCTTTTTGTTCGCTTGAAGTTTTTTCAACAGCTTCTTTTTTAACACTTTTCTCTTTTTTTGTTTTCATAATATTTTTATTAATTATTTAAATTATAAACTTTAAACTTACTTATCCATCGTTCTTAATTTAGCAATTCTCTCTTCAATTGGGGGATGAGTCATAAACAACCGCGCCGTAAAACCCTTGGCCGCCTTACCTTTCAAAGGATTAACAATATACATATGAGCCATTGATTTGTTAATTCTTTTCAAAACAGCTGATGACCCAGACAATTTTTCCAAAGCGCTCGCCAATCCTTCTGGATAACGAGTCAATAATGCTCCATCAGCGTCCGCCAAATACTCTCTTTTTCGAGAAATGGCTAACTGCATCAAAATTGCTCCAATTGGAGCCAAAATCGCCAAAACAAGTGCCACAATAGTAATAATCAATTGAGCATTTCCACTTTTATTGTCATCACTTTTCAATCCTCCAAAAAAACTTATTCGAAAAAACCAATCAGACAAAATCGCAATAAAGCCAACCAAAACCGTCACGACTGTTCCAAGTAAAATATCTCGATTGCCAATATGAGAAAGTTCATGCGCAATCACCCCCTCCAACTCTTGTTTATCTAAAATTTTAAGTAAACCAGTCGTCAAAGCTACCACTGCATGTTCTGGATTGCGTCCAGTCGCAAAAGCATTAGGGGAAACATCCTCAATGATATAGATTTTAGGCACCGGCAGACCAGCCGTAATACAAAGATTTTCGACTAAATTATAGACGTCCCGAGCATTTTTACGATCAATCTCCTTAGCCCCATTCATAGCCAAAACAATTTTATCACTCCACCAATAGCTGACAAAGTTCATTATAAAAGCAAAAATAACCGCCCCGTATAAAATCGAAGAATTTCCCAAAGCCTGAGAGAACACCCAACCAACTACAATTACAAACACCAGAAAACCAACCAGATAAATCCAGGTTAGACGAATATTTTTATCTTTTTGGTTATAAATAGTCATTTAAAAATAATTGGTTATTTGTAATTAGGATTTTGCTTTATTTTTATAAGAAGAATTTATGAGAGCATTAAGTTTAGAAGAAATTTTTTGATAAATTTTCAAATAATTAATAACTTCTTTTTCATTAAAAAGTTTTCTTTCATTTATTAATTCCATCCAATAAAGACTTTCTTTTAATGAAGCTCTCGCATTGTAATAAATTTTATCTTATCTAAGTTAATGATACCGACCAAAACCTTCCGTTATGTTTGCCCCGACAGAATCAGTCGAATGAATGAATTGATCTCCAATTATTTTTTTGTTTTGCCAGCCAAAATCAGAATAAGTTTTTCAAGCCACAAAAGACAATTTTCTACTTAAAATATAAACCTCTAGTTTATCTAAATTAAGATATTCTTTTTTATTGTCATTTTTCATGAATCCAAAAATCCTAATTGCAAATTACTAATCACTAATTACGTTCACTAGAACTTAACTTTAATATTTTCCTTCTCATCTTCTCCTGCTTCAAAAAAATCTCGCTCCTTGAAACTTAAAGTTCCAGCAATAACATTATTAGGAAAAACTTGAATCTTAGTATTGAAATCTCGAACATTTCCATTATAGAATCTTCGAGAAGCTTGAATCTTATTCTCAGTATCAGCTAATTCTTTTTGTAATTCTAAAAAATTCTCATTAGCCTTCAAATCAGGATAATTTTCTGAAACTGCAAACAAAGACTTCAAAGTTCCTGACAACATATTTTCCGCTTCAATTTGATCTTTCGGATCACTTGCTCCCATTGCTCTCGTCCTGGCTTCTGTCACACTTTCCAAAACACCTTTTTCATGTTTGGCATATCCCTTAACTGTCTCAATCAAGTTTGGAATAAGATCATATCGTCTTTTTAACTGAACATCAATATCAGACCAAGCCTCATCTACTCGATTTCTCAATTTAATCAAACCATTATAAAGAACCACTCCCCATACAACTAGAACTCCAGCTACCACCAAAATGGCAATCATTGTTGTTCCCATATTTTTAAATTAATTTTTAATTATTTATTAACTTTACAATTATATTCTAACATTTTTATTTTTTTTGTATAGAAAAAATTCTTATAAAAAGCGGGGCTCAAAAACCCCGCTTTCTAAACAATTCAATCGACTCTATTTCTTCTCATCCTCTACTTCAGCATCTTTCACCTTTGGCTCTTCATCTTTTTTTTCTTCTCCACCCTCAGCTTGACCTTCTTTTTTATCGGCCTCTTCTGCTTTCTGAGCTGCTTGATAAAGTTCTTGTCCAATTTTTTGAGCTTCTGTAGAAAGTTCCTCACTTGCTTTCTTGATAGCTTCGATATCATCACCATCTTTAATTTTTTTCAAAGCTTCAATTTTTTCCTCAACTGGCTTTTTCTTGTCATCAGTCACTTTGTCGCCCGCTTCTTTTAACGCTTTTTCAGTAGTAAAAATCAAAGTATCCGCAGTATTCTTGATTTCTACTTCTTCTTTCTTTTTCTTATCTTCTTCAGCATGTTTTTCTGCGTCTTTTTTCATACTTTCAATTTCTTCATCGGATAAACCAGAAGAAGATTCAATTCGAATTGATTGCTCTTTTTCAGTCGCTTTATCTTTGGCACTTACTTTCAAAATTCCGTTAGCATCAATATCAAAAGCTACTTCAATTTGAGGAACTCCACGTGGAGCTGGTGGAATACCATCCAAAATAAATCTTCCTAGTGATTTATTTCCATCAACCATGCCTCTTTCTCCTTGCAAAACATGAATATCAACAGAAGGTTGATTGTCAGCCGCCGTTGAAAAAATTTGAGATTTATTAATCGGCACTGTTGAATTTCTATCAATCAAAGGAGTTCGAACCCCACCCATAGTTTCAATTCCCAAAGTCAAAGGTGTGACATCCAACAACAATACATCCTTAACATCTCCTTGCAAAACTCCTCCCTGAATAGCAGCTCCTGCCGCTACCACCTCATCCGGATTTACAGTTGCATTTGGTTTTTTACCAAAAAATTGTTCCACCTTGCTCTGAACCAAAGGCATCCGAGTTTGACCTCCAACCAAAATCACCTCGCTGATATCGCTGGCTTTCAAGCCCGCATCCTTCAATGCTTTTTCACAAGGTTCTAAAGTTCTATCAACCAAATCATTTGATAATTCTTCCAATTTTGATCGCTTCAAAGTAATTACTAAATGTTTTGGACCATCTTCACCAGAAGTAATAAACGGTTGATTAATTTCAGTTTCTTGAGAAGTTGAAAGTTCAACTTTAGCTTTTTCGGCTGACTCCTTAATTCGTTGCAAAGCCAAATTATCTTTAGATAAATCAATTCCTTCTTGTTTTTTAAATTCATCCAAAATCCAATCGATGATTTTTTGATCAAAATCGTCTCCTCCTAAATAGGTATCGCCGTTAGTTGATTTAACTTCCACAGTGTCTTCTCCGACTTCTAAGATAGAAACGTCAAAAGTTCCGCCCCCTAAATCATATACTGCGATTTTCTCGTCTTTCTTTTTATTAAATCCATAAGCCAAAGCTGCCGCGGTTGGTTCATTAATAATTCGCAAAACTTTCAAGCCGGCAATTTCACCAGCGTCTTTAGTCGCTTTTCTTTGCGAATCATCAAAATAAGCAGGCACAGTAATCACGGCTTCTTCAATTTTTTCTCCCAATTTATCTTCCGCGTCAGCTTTCAATTTCTGTAAAATCATGGCTGAAATTTCCGCTGGACGATAATCCTTGCCTTTCATCACGATATTCACTTCGCCATTCTTTCCCGCTTTAATTTCAAACGGCAAAGTTTTTTTAGCGTCTTGAACTTGTTTGTCAGAAAATTTTCTTCCAATTAATCGCTTAGCAGAAAAAATAGTATTTTCTGGATTTGTCACTCCTTGCCTTTTTGCTAAAAGCCCAACCAATCTTTCATCATTTTTATTCATCGCTACTACTGATGGAGTAGTTCTATTGCCTTCTTTATTCTCTAATATCTGAGGTTTTCCTCCCTCGACTATTGCCATAGCAGAGTTTGTTGTTCCTAAATCAATTCCTAAAATTTTTCCCATATTTTTATTTATTTAATTAATTATAAATTATTTAGCTTCAATCTTAATTTTCCGAGATTTAATCTCATCGGCTTTTGGCAAAGTAATTTTCAAAACTCCTTTTTCGAATTTAGCCACCGCTTCATCATTTTTAACTTGCATCGGCAAAATAATAGACCGAGAAAAAGACCCACTTCTAACTTCTTTCTTGTAATAATCTTCTCGCTTCACCTCTTTTTTATCTTCTCGACTGCCACAAATCGTCAAAACATCATTTTCAACAGTAATGTCAATCTCTTCTGGTTTAACTCCCGGAATATCTAATTCGATAATAACATCATTTTGATTTTGATAAACATCCGCTTTAAGACTCAAGCCTGTTTCAAAGAAATCTTCATCCCAACCCTGGGAGACTTCTTGAAATGGATCAAACGCCATTAAATCTCTTTTTTTCATTTTTTTATGTCGCCTGTTAATGAAATAAATTTCACAAACATTTGATTTTTAATTATTAATTAATCTTAACCATAGCTGGCCTAATTATTTTATCTCCCATCTTATAACCAACTTTCACAATTTCCAAAATTTTACCTTTTTTAAATTCACCTTCAATCACCTCATGTATTTTTTCATCAAAATCATCTCCATTTTTTGCTTCAATCACACCCACGCCATTTTCCATCAAAACATTTTCTAACTGTTTTTTAATATGCAAAATTCCAACTATCCAATTATTTCCAGCTTCTTTTTCGGGCACATGTTTAATCGCCAAATCAAAATTATCTAAAACCGGCAATAAATCAAAAATATAGTCCTCTAAACAATATCTTCTAAATTCTTCATTTTCTCTAACCGCTCTTTTCTTATAATTTTCCAAATCAGCTAATGCTCTTTTCCAACCTTGAATTGAATCCTTAGCTTCCAAAATTTCCTGTGCTTTTAAAACAGCAATTCGTTTTTCTTGCTCAAACCCATCTTTTTCGGAAAATTTCTGCAAAGCTTCGCTGAAACTGAACCATCCAAATTTTTGGTGTTCATCACTAATTTCAACTTCGCTCTCCTCACAATAAGCTAAAAACCTCAATCCTCTTTTTTCATCCTTAAACTGCTTGGTCTCCTTAGCAAATTCAGCCGTTCCCAAAATATCGCCCACTTCAATTTCCAATCCAGTTTCTTCTAGGACTTCTCTTTTCAACGCTTCTTTAATCAATTCTCCTTTCTCTAAAGTTCCACCTGGCAAGTCCCATTTTCCTGGATTGAAACCTTGTTTAGACCTTTTTAAAAGCAAGATTTTATTGTCAGCTCCCACCACAACTGCCTTCACTGTCAAAATAGTTTTAGCAAAATTACTCAACTCTTTTTTTTGAACCATACTTTTTATTTTATACTTCTTATACAACCTAGACAAAATTTATTGAAATTAATTCTACAGAAATTAAAAATAACATCAAATTTTTTCCTCCACCCAACATTTTTCTCATTAAATTAATCAAACCTCTATTTTCTTGATATTTCATTCTTTTTGGACCAATGATTGCCAATAAGCCTTTCTCTCCATCGCTTCTAGTGTAAGGAGAAACAATCATCGAACAGTGTTTGGCCTCTTGAATCGGATTTTCCTCTCCCACAAAAATTTTAGTTTCCCCATTTTTAACTTCATCTAAAATTTGATCTAAATTTTCATCAATCACATCCAAGGCCATTATCAATTTCGACAATTCATCTTGATCAGCCAATTCAGGATCCTCCAAAAGATTATGCATTCCAAAATCATAAAATTCTTTCTTGTCAATCATTCCACTAATTGCCAGACATTGAGACATTGAAGACAAAAGTTTAGCCGTAGTTCTTTCTAATCGAGCATTTTTGGTTTTCAATTTCAAAAGTTCTAATTCCAATCTTTTTTGATATTCCAAATCAGTTTTTTCTCGAGTCAATAAATTATCAATAAAATATCGATAACCTTTATCGCTAGGAATTCTTCCAGCTGAAATATGAGGTTGAATCAAATAACCTATTTCCTCTAACTTAAACATTTCTCCCCGTAAAGTAGCCGAAGAATAGTTTAAATTATGTTTACTTGTCAAAGATCCACTACTAACGGGCATTGCGGTGTTTGAATATTCCTGAACAATTACTTTCAAAATTTCATTCTGCCTCTCCGTCAACATCTTCATAAAATCTTAACTTTTAACTTTTTTAGCACTCCGCTCTCCCGACTGCTAATTCTATTTTAATTTATTATATTTTTTTGTCAAGACTTTTTGAAAATCAATCAACTGTAAATTATAATAAAACTCATCAATTTAATTAACTTTAAAGAACCCAAAAAATCTAGTCTAAACTAGAGATAAAAACCTTTACGCAAATATCATTCTGCTATCGGAATTTTCAAATGCTCATAAGCTCTCCTAGTCACCTTTCTTCCTCTAGGAGTCCGCTCTAGCATTCCAATTTGCAATAAGAATGGTTCATAAACATCTTCGATAGTTTGAACTTCTTCAGAAGTAGCAGCGGCAATAGTTTGAATTCCAACTGGCCCACCATCAAATTTTTCAATCATTAGCGTTAAAATTTCTCGATCAGCTGGCTCCAATCCTAACTCATCAATTTCCAACATTTCTAAAGACTTTTTAACAATTTCCTGTCCAGCAACTTTCACTTCACTTATTTCCGAAAAATCTCTAACTCTCTTCAACAAACGATTGGCAATCCGCGGAGTCCTTCGACTACAAGCCGCTACCATCTCACAGCCAAGCTCGTCAACTTCTGTTTTTAAAATACTAGCTGACCTTTTAATTATTTTAACAATGTCATTTTCATCATAAAAATTCAACCTCAACAATGCTCCAAAACGATTTCGAAGCGGAGCTGAAAGCATTCCCAACCGAGTAGTAGCCCCAATAATAGTAAACTTAGGTAAATCTAGTTGGATAGTTCGAGCTGATGGCCCCTTACCCAAAATGATATCTAGCTTCCCATCTTCCATAGCCGGATACAAAACCTCCTCCACAGTTTTGTTCAAACGATGAATTTCATCTACAAACAAAACATCCCCATCGTTGAGATTGGTCAAAATAGAACCCAAATCACCAACTCTCTCAATTGCCGGCCCTGAAGTAATCTTCAAACCAGCTCCCATTTCGCCAGCGATAATATGGGCCAAAGTCGTTTTTCCCAACCCTGGAGGACCAAACAACAAAACATGATCGATTGCTTCCTTTCTCTTTTTGGCCGCTTCAATCAAAACCTTAAGATTTTTCTTGGCATTTTTTTGACCAATATATTCATCGAAAGTCTTCGGTCGCAAGTTTGTTTCGATTCCCTCTTCCGCAGAATTTTGTTTATTAGAAGTTATCATAAAATTCTCTTGACAAATATTATTTAGTATGCTATCATTAAATTTCGGTTGAAAAAAATAATTTCTTCCGAATAATCACTTTGAAAATTTGCATTAACCTGTAGACAAAGGAGTGCTAGGCAACTTTTCCTCCTTGGAGAACTTTTCTTAAGATTAGGATAATGCAGTTCAGGCTTCATTATTCCTCGGATCTGTTCTAAGCTTATGATTTTTAATTGTAAGATGTTGTCTACAGATTAATGTGAATTTATCCTAGTTTAATCAAAACTGTCTTCGGACAGTTTTTTTTATTAAAAATTTAACAAAATATTTTTCAAACCAAGCTTTTTTAAAATTATTATTTCGTTGTTAGAAATCCATAAAACATAAAACTTTATTTTAAATTAATATAGCAAATTCTTTAAATAATTCAAACTTTAATAGAAAAAATAATTTTAAAAAATCCTGGCTTGAAATCCAAAAAAAATTATTCACCTCAGTCAATTCAATTCAACAATAAAATAAAAAATAACTCTTGAAACTTTGAGTAGTCGCTGTTTGTAAAACATAATGACGATTTTTCTGTTAGATATGAATATGCTTAGAAACTAATTCAGCGAAATAAACAACTACTACTCAAAGTGAAATTTATAATGAATTCTCACTTTACTTGAATATATCACAATTTAGAACCATAACCCACTAAACAAAAAAATTATTCTACTTCAACTTCTCTTAAAATTTCTTTTATAGTAGTTTTCCCCAATAAAACACTGATTATTCCATCTTGAAACATTGTCAACATTCCGTTTTCGACAGCTTTGTGCTCAATTTCACTAATTGTAGGATTACCCCCTAAAAATTTCTCCATTTCCTCATTAATTTCTAAAATTTCTAAAATTGAAAGTCGTCCTTTATAACCAGATTTTTGACACTTATCACACCCAACAGGTTGATATAGATATTTAGGAATTTTTAAATTCAATTTAATTTTCGGCGAAATCGAATCGAAAGCTTTTTGAATCAATTTTCGCTCCGTCTCTTTGATTAATTCTTTTTTCTTGCAATCTGGACAAAGTCTTCGCACTAATCTCTGAGCCATAAAACAATTGGTGCCAGTAGCAATGTCCGAAACGTCAACTCCCATATTTAAAAGTCTTTGGACCGAACCAGCCGAACTATTAGTATGCAAAGTAGTTAGAACCAAATGCCCAGTCAAGGCTGCATTATAGGCTAATTTAGCTGATTCTTCATCTCGAACTTCTCCCACCATCATAATATCAGGATTTTGACGTAACAAAGACCTCATTGCCGATGGAAAATCATATTTTTCTTCTTTATTAATTTGAGTTTGAATAATCCCGTCAATTTGATATTCGATTGGGTCTTCAACGGTAATAATCTTAATTTCTGGCTTATTTAGATAGCTTAAGATGCTATACAAGGTAGTAGTCTTTCCACTTCCTGTTGGTCCAGTATTAATAATAATTCCATTTGGTTTCCCAGCTTCTTTTTTTATTTTGGCTAAATTTATTGAATTTATTTCCATTTTGTCTAAATCAATCGATTGAGCTCCTTTGTTCAACAACCGCATCACTAAAATGTCTCCATATCCACCCAAAATCGTTGAAACTCGAACGTCCACTTGAGCAATATTTAAACTTTCAAGTTCTGAAAAATCGATTGAAAAACGACTATCTAGCGTTCCACCTTGCCGATTTTCGGTTTTCACACCAATAGTTGTTTTAATCTCATTTAAAACTCCCAAAAAGTTATTCATTGGCAACTCCAAAACTGTCTGCAAAACTCCATCAATTCTCAATCGAACCTTAAAGGTTTTTTCCCCTGGTTCAATGTGAATATCACCAGCTCGATCTAAAACACCTTTTAATAAAATAAATTCAACTATTTCTTTGGCTGTTTTTTCGCTCAAACTTTGGCTCATATTAACAGCGGAATTTTTACTAGCATTAAAATAATCATAAGTTTCTGACTCAATACTAATTTTATTCGACAAAACTTGAACCATAATTTTCTCATAAAGTTCTAGCAAATATTCTCCGCCACCCAAAACTCTTTGAATTTCCTCCATTGAAGTCTCTCCCGCCAAAGCTTTAATTATTCCATCTTGAATTAAATTCACCGTTCCTTCTTCTAAAGCTTGTTTAATAATTTCATTTTCTGTAGCTAGGTTAACTATTTTTTTTCTGATTTCATCACTAATCCCTAAAACCTCAAAAATGCCAATTCGCCCTTTATATCCTAAACCATTACATTTCGAGCAACCCTTTGAACGCCAAAGATATTCAATCTTATTGGGAATTTCAGCTTCAGCCTTAGGCGAAATCATCGATAAAATTTTCTTAAAACTTTCAACCGTGACTTTTGCTGGTACATATTTTTCTCTGCAATACGGACAAATTCTCCTCACCAATCTTTGACTAATTATCACATTAATGGCTGACGCAATTTGATTGGTATCAACTCCCAAATCCAACATTCGAGAAATAACTCCAGCTGAACTATTAGCATGAATAGTGGTTAAAACCAAATGCCCCGTCAAAGACGCCTGAGTGGCAACATCGGCCGTGTCATCATCTCTAATTTCTCCAACTAAAATAATATCCGGATCCTGCCTAACCACTGCTCGCAAACCTTTTTCAAAAGTGTATTTTCCGTCCTTACTAATTTGAGTTTGAATCACTCCTGGTAATTTATATTCAACTGGATCTTCAATAGTGATAATTTTTTTGTCTGGAGTATTCAATCGATTTATCAAAGAATACAAGGTTGAAGTTTTTCCACTCCCTGTTGGACCAGAATTAATTATTATCCCTTCTTTCTTAAATGAACTGGCTTCCAATCTTTTATAGGCCGCTCCAGTTAATCCCAAATTTTCTAATTTTAATTCATCGAAATTCATCATCAATAAACGCAAAACAATACTTTCACCAAAACTACCGGGAAGAATTGAAGATCTAACGTCCATATTTTCATCGACGTTTAACTTGATTGAAAAACGACCATCTTGAGCAATATTATGCAAATTTAAAATCATTCCTGAAAGCATTTTAACTCGCGATAAAACCGCTGGATAAATATTCAACGGAAATTCTGCAATAACTTGCAACACTCCATCAATTCGATATCGAAGTCGAATCTTTTCATTCCGCTGAGGTTCGAAATGAATGTCAGAAGCGTTTAGTTTAATTGCCCCAGCAATAATAATATTAACCACTTTAGTCGTTGGAACTTTACTGATTTTTTCTTCTAAGCCTACCAAATCCTTAATTTGAGCTTGAAAATCTTTTAATTCTTCCGCTGAAAGTGACACACTCAAAAAATCCAGTTTGTTTCCCAATTTAATTGATTTGTATTTTTCCCAAGCTCGCTCTAAAGAAGATTTTGAAACTACATAAATATTAAATTTAACATCTTCCTTATCTTCAATTTTTTTCAAAAAATCAACTATTTCGACTGGTCTTGGGTCTAGAACGCCCAACCGAACTTCAGAACTATTCCGTCCCAAAACAACTAAATTATTTTTTTGTGCCTCTTCTTCTGAAATAAAATTAATATTTTTTTGATCAATCGGAAAAATATTTAAATCCATATAAGGCAATTTCAGTTCTTGCGCAAACTGAAAAGTTTTCTCTTCTTCCGATTTTTTTTTTCTAGTTCGCAACAATCTACTCCGAGCATAATCTCTTTGCTCCTGCTGACTCTCAATTATTTTAGATGAAGCTTTTGACATTTTTATTTTTTTATTTTATTTTAATCATCAAAATTTATTACTATCAACATTTTAGCCTTAATCAATCAAACTGACAAGCATCTTTCTAAAACTAAATTTATTTGAGATGAACTTCGTCTATCCCCCCCTGACTCCAAGGATGACACCTTATTATCCTTTTAAATCCCAAAAATCCGCCTTTCAAAATTCCAAATCTTTCAATCGCTGTATAAGTGTATTGCGAACAAGTTGGATGAAAACGACAGGTTCTTTCACTATAAAGACAAGAAAGCCATCCAGTATCTCTCGAAAGCGTCTTTTGATAAGTTCTTATTAACTTTAAAATTATTTTTTTCATGATTTTAATAAAACTTTTTTAAACATTTTATTTTTAATATCAATTTCTATCTTTAAAAAATTATTTTTCAAAACTTTAAACTTATTAAACAAAATTTTAGTCAACTGTCGTTTGTTGAACGTAATAACGATTTTTTCGTTAAATAAGAATATGCTTCAAAGCCAATTCAGCGAGATAAATGATAGTTGACTAAAATAAAATTCCTTTATATTTTAATTATAACAAAAAACTTCAATTAAATCGACACTCCCTTTATAATTATCAAAAATTTGCTATAATAAAATTATTATAAAAACTTAAATTAAAATTATAAAAAACAAATGATGAAAACTATCGAACACAATAAATTAACCTGGATTGACATTGAAAATCCAACTTCCGAAGATATCTTGTTCTTAAAAGAAAAATTTGAACTTCACCCCTTAGTATTGAGCGAATTCACTTCTCCCTCACAAAGACCTCGCGCCGAAGAATTTAATAACTGCCTTTATATCGTTCTGCATCTTCCTCTTTTTAACCAAAAAACTAAAGTCAGTTATTCTGGAGAACTAGACATCGTAATCACCAAAGACCACGTCATCACTTCTCACGCTACCGAAAATATCCCAATCAAAAGCATTATCAGAGAATTCAACGAAAACAGCGCTTTCAAAGAAAAATCATTTTCTGCAACAGCTGGATTTCTTTTTTATTCGATTATGGAAAAATTACTTTCCGCCTCATTTCCTAAATTAGATCACGTCAACGAAAAAATAAACGACATCGAAGAAAGTATTTTTATGGGCTATGAAAAAGAAATGGTTCGATCAATTTCAATCATCAAAAGAGATATTTTAACTTTCAGAAGATCGATTAAACCTCAAAGAAGCATTTTAGAATCTTTAGTCCAAAAAAAATACAAATTACTTGAAGATGAATTGAACGAATATTTTCAAGAATTAATTGGAATAAACATTCGAGCTTGGAATGCTCTGGAAAATACTCAAGAAGTTATTGAATCCCTAGAAGAAACTAATAGTGCCCTTTTATCTCACAAAATCAACGAAGCAATGCGACTTTTAACTGCTGTTTCCCTAATCACTTTCACCCTCTCAGTAATCACTGGAATTTTTAGTATGGTACCCTTCGCCGGCTTTCCAATCGCCGATAGCAGTATTGTCTTCTGGATTATTATTGGAGTTATGACTATAATAACTATTACTGCTTTAGCTGTTTTTAAAAAGAAACGCTGGCTATAAGTTGGTGAATTAGTAGATTAGTCGACTTGTTAATTAGGAGTTATTTAACCAGCCTCAATTAATACAAAAAATATTACAGACTATCCCTAATCAACCAATTAGCCAATTAACCACTAAACTAAATAAAAAATGCTAAAATTATATAATACTCTTACTCAAAGAAAAGAAGTTTTTAAATCATTGGAAGTCGGAAAAGTCAAAATGTATAATTGCGGACCAACCGTCTATGATTTTGCTCACATTGGCAATCTCCGAACTTTCATTTTTGCCGACACTCTAAGGCGACATCTAGAAAATATTGGTTATGAAGTTCGTCAAATTATGAACATCACTGACGTTGGACACTTAACCGCTGATGATCTCAATCAAGCAGACAGTGGCGAAGACAAAATGCTCAAAGCCTCCAAACGAGAAAAAAAAACTCCTCAAGATATCGCTAATTTTTACACTGAAAAATTTTTCGAGGATCTAGAAAAATTAAATTTCAAAAAAGCCCACTTTTTTCCTCGAGCCACCGCTCACATTCCCCAAATCATCAAAATGGTAGAAATTTTAATTGAAAAAGGTTTAGCCTATAAAAAAAATGGCAACGTTTTTTATGACGTGACAAAATTTAAAGATTACGGAAAACTGTCCAAGAAAAAAATTGCAGACCTCAAGGAAAATGCCCGATTAGAAGAGCATCCAGACAAACGCCATGGCTATGACTTTGCCCTTTGGCTCAAAGCCCCCAAGGAACATATTTTGAAATGGGAAAGTCCTTGGTCACTCGGCTACCCTGGCTGGCATATTGAATGTAGTGCTATGTCAATTGAATATCTAGGCGAAACAATGGATATTCACACTGGTGGCGAAGATCACATTTTCCCTCATCACGAAAACGAAATTGCTCAGTCTGAAGGTTGCACCGGAAAAGAATTTGCAAATTTTTGGATGCACGTTCGATTTCTTTTAGTAGATGATAAAAAAATGTCTAAATCTAAGGGAAATTTTTATATCCTCTCAGATATTTTAGCCAAAGGATATTCAGCAATGGATTTTCGGTTACTGATGCTAAGCAGTCATTACCGATCCAACTTAAACTTTACTTGGGACGGATTGAAACAAGCTTCCACTAATCTTAAAAAAATAACTAGATTTGAAACAAGAATTCGAAATTATCAACCTCTAACTGAAGCTGAGTCAGAAATTGATTTTAAAAAATATCTGGCTGATTTTACCGAAGCGATGGATAATGATTTGAACACTCCCAAAGCTTTAGCAATTTTGTTTGAAATAATTTCTGAAACTAACAAAGAAATAGATAACCAAAAATTAAACCAAAAAAATTTAGACTTAATAAAATTCGCTTGGGAAAAAATCAACAAAGATTTAGGAATTAAAATTGAAGAAAAAAAATTCGCTCAAATCCCTGCTGAAATCATTGATTTAGCAGAAAAAAGATCTGATGCAAAAAAAGGAAATGACTTTTCTAAGGCTGACACTCTAAGAAAAGAAATCGAAGAACAAGGTTATAATATTGACGACTTACCAGGCGGAAACTATGCAATTATTAAAAAATAGAATGATCTAAATTTTGAATTTTGCACCCAAATGGCATTAAAAATTCAGTCATTGGAAATTGATTCAAAATTTAAAATTAAAAATTTAAAATTTTTTAAACTTTTTATCCAAACTTTATTCCCCTTATCTAAATATGCCTGAAAAAAAATATTTAAATGTAAAATTATCATTAGCTCCCATGGCCGGAATCACCGACCTCCCTTTCCGCTTGATCTGCAAAAAGCTTGGAGCCGATTTAGTTTATTCCGAAATGATTAGCGCTACTGGTCTTTTTTATGGTAAAAACAAAAAAAGTTTAACTTTAGCTCAATCCATCCCGAAAGAAAGTCCACTCGCCATTCAACTTTTTGGAAACAACCCCGAACATTTTGCCCAAGCCACTCAAATTATTTCCGATCTAAATAACCCTGATAAAAATTTTAGAAAAGTTGAAGAATTGAATATTAATTTTGGCTGTCCAGTGAGAAAAATTTATAAGCAGGAAAGCGGTTGCTTCTTAATGAAAAAACCCTTACTAGCTAAAAAAATCGTTCAGGCTGTTTTAAATAACACCAATTTACCAGTTTCCATCAAAATTAGAATGGGAATTAGCACAGTTGAAGCCCTTGAATTTTTAACAAAAATTAAAAATTTAAACTGGACCAAAGTTATTATTCACGGTCGAACCTACGAGAAAGGCTTTGCCGGAGAAATAGATTTTGCTAAAATTAAAGAAATTAAAGAAACATTCCCTGAAAAAACAGTCGTCGCCAATGGTGGAATTTTTTCGCCCGAAGATGCCAAAGAAGTTCTCGAAAAAACTAACGTTAATGAACTAGCCATTGCCCGCGGTTGCCTTGGAAATCCCTGGTTATTCCAACAACTAAAAGATTTTTTGGAAACTGGTCAATATTCGAAACCAACTTTAGAAGAAATAAAAACCATAGCGTTAGAACACGCTCAACTATTCGAAAAATACAACGCCACTAAAAATTTACAACCTTTCCGAAAACATCTCGGCTGGTATTTCAAAGATTTTGAAAATGCTAAACAATTAAGAAAAAAATTATTTTCAATAGAAACCCTGCCAGAACTCAAAAAGGTTTTAAAAAATCAATAAAAGCTCATTTTTAACTATCTTTTTTACCGCAATTTTAAATCAGGAGTTTGCTTTTAATTATTATTTCGTTGCTAGATTTTACAAGCGCTAAAACACTATCTTAGATTGATATAATAAATTTTTTAAATAATTTAATTAAAAACCTAAAACCCTAGCAGAAAAAATAATTGAAAGTAAATTCTATTTTTTGCAACTTTTTAAATTAATCATTAATTGAAATTATTTGTTTGAGTGCTATTCAACTCGCCTTCGCCGAAGCTATGGCAAAGCAAAGGCAAATTTCAACAAACAAATCTTTTCTAATCAAAAACAATGAAAAAATTAGCTATTTTGGGAAGCACCGGCAACGTCGGACTTCAAACCCTCGAAGTCGTCGATAAATATCCAGAAAAATTAAAAATTATTGCCCTATCTGCCAACTCCGATATCGAAACTTTGGAAAAACAAATCAAAAAATACCAACCTTTGACCGTTGGCGTCGCCAATGAAGAAAAGGCAAAAATTCTTCAAAAAAAAGTTTCTATCCCAGTTTTCTCTGGAAAAAATGCCAATCTAGAGATAGTTCGAATGAAAGAATATGATACCTTAATAAATTCGATAGTTAGTCTGGCTGGAATTGAAGCCACCTTGGAAGGAATTAGATTAAAGAAAAATATTGCCCTAGCCAACAAAGAGACTTTGGTAGCAGCTGGAGAAATTGTGATGCGAGAAGCCAAGAAAAATGGTGTAATGATTATGCCCATTGACTCTGAGCATTCAGCCCTGTTTCAATGCTTAAACGGTGAAGATCCCAAAGAAATTCATCAAATGATTATTACTTGTTCCGGCGGAGCTTTAATTGACAAAACACTGGAAGACCTCAAAAATATCAGCGTAGAAGATGCTCTAGGTCACAAAACTTGGAGTATGGGGCAAAAAATTACAATTGATTCAGCTACCTTAATGAATAAAGGTTTCGAAGTACTCGAAGCAATGTGGCTTTACGATTTGCCAATTGAAAAAATAAAAGTGGTCGTTCATCCCCAAAGCATAATTCATTCAATGATAGAATATTCCGACGGCAGTATTATCGCTCAAATGTCAGAACCTAGTATGAAACTTCCAATTCAATACGCCCTCTCTTATCCAGAACGTTGGGACGCACCTTTGAAAAGATTTGATTTTTCTAAAAATTTAACTTTTGAAAAACCCGACTTGGAAAGATTTCCTTGTTTAAGTTTTGCTTTTGACGTTGCCAAAGAAATGGGGACTCTTCCAGCCGCTATGAATTCTGCCAATGATTTTATGGTTGGACAATTTCTAGAAAAAAAATGTAAATATCTAGATATTCCTCAAATTATTAAAAAGGTTATGGACAATCATCAAAACAAAAAAAATCCTACTATCGAGGATATTCAAACTGCTATTACAAAATCTCGCCAAATGGCTGAAAAATTTCTTTTAAAAATCTAAAGAAGACACAAGGACACAAAATACAAACAAATTAAAAATTAAAAAACTTAAATTAAAAACAAAAGCCTTCGGCTTTTAAGATTTGAGATTTTTAATTTATAATTTGAGTTTTGTTTGTATCTTGTGTCCTTGTATCTTGTTTCCTTTCTCCCTTTAAACTTCTTATCTTCATTCTATTGAAATGAATAGTGCGACGAGGAAAAAACGGAAACTTTGACAAAGAAATTTGCCAAACAAATAATTTCTGAGGCTAAATTTCTCGTCGGCCGTCGATAGAACTGCCTAATGTTACTTCATCCGCATACTCAATATCCCCACCAGTCGGCAACCCCCTCGCAATTCGTGTCACTTTAATTTTCAAAGGTTTGATAATTCTCGCTAAATACAAAGCCGTAGTTTCCCCGTCAGTCGTCGGGTTAGTAGCTAAAATAATTTCTTTAATTTTTTCCGTTTTAACTCGAGTCAATAATTCGTTGATTTTCAATTTTCGAATTTCATCTTCATTCATTACGCTCAAATTTCCACCCAACACATGATAAACTCCTCGATAATTCCGCGTTTTTTCCACCGCAATCACATCCAAGGGATCTTCTACTACACAAATCGTAGAATGATCTCTTTTTTTATCAGCACAAATTTCACACAAACCCTCTTCCGCTACATGAAAACATCGCTCGCAATAGTTTAAGTTAGAACCAAATTCATAAAGATCTTTAGCAAATTGCTGGATTTTCTTTTTATCTTGTTTAAAAAGATACAAAACCAACCGCTCGGCCATTCTTGGCCCAACCGACGGCAAAGCCGTAAAATGATCAATTAATTTTTGAAATAGTTTGGGAAACATAGATAATTTTTTATTAAAAAAATTTTAAACAATCAATAACTAACTCTCAACATTCATTCAACACCCAATAAAAGAATATCTAAACATTGAATATTAGAATATTGATTATTGAATGAATATTGGATATTGATTGTTGAATATTCACTTAACATCCAAAAATCTTTGAGATTAAATTATGCCTCATTTTGTTTATACTTCTCTAAATTCTTAAAACAAGTAGTCTTCTCATCAAAATACAGTGCCACGCTTCCCACCGGTCCATTTCTGTGTTTCGCCACAATTACTTCCACAATATTTTTATTTTCCGTTTCTGGTTTTTCTCGATCCTCCCGATACAAAAACATTGTCACGTCTGCATCCTGCTCAATCGAGCCTGATTCTCGCAAATCGGAAAGCTTTGGAATTTGAGGACTCCGATTTTCTACTGCTCGAGAAAGCTGTGATAAAGCAATAATTGGAACATTTAATTCTTTCGCTAAATTCTTCAAACCTCGAGAAATTTCAGAAATTTCTTGAACTCGATTATCACTATGCTTACCTCGCCCTTCCATCAATTGTAAATAATCAATAATCAATAAATCTAAGCCTTTATCGGCTTGTAATCGCCTCGCCATCGTCCGCATTTCCATAATATTAGCCGTCGCACTATCATCAATATGAATCGCCGCCTCAGACAAAACTCCCATCGCATCTCCAATTTTTTGAAAATCATCATCCTCTGAATCTGAAGCCAAATTTCCCGTTCGCAAATTCCAAAGATTAACTCCTGATTGAGTCGAAAGCATTCTGTCCACCAATTGATCAGATGACATCTCCAAAGAGAAAACTCCGACTGAAGCCTTATTATTAACAGCTGCATTAATTGCTAGGTTCAAAGCAAATGAAGTTTTACCAATTGAAGGTCTAGCGGCTAAAATAACCAAATCTGATTTCTGCAAACCTGACAACAATTTATCCAAATCAGTGAAACCAGTGGCAATTCCTCGGAATTTCCCATCACTGTTGTGCATTTCATCAATCCGCACGAAAGCTTTTTCCAATAAAGTGCTCATCGGCGCAAAATCTTGTTTAACCGACTTTTGTCCAACAGAAAAAAGATTTTGCTCTGCCTTATCTAAAATTTCATCAATCGGTCTTTCTTCAGAATAACCCATCTCCACAATTTCCGAAGCAGTTTGAATTAGATTTCGCAAAACCGATTTTTTTCGAACCAAATTAGCATAAGACACTACATTGGCCGCTGATGGAACAGCATTCATCAATTCCGTCAAATATACTCGCCCGCCCACTTCTTTTAAGATTTTCTTATCTTTCAACCGAGAAGAAACGTTCAAAATATCCAATGGTTCTTGCTCTTGATAAAGCTCTAAAATAACTTCGTAAATTCGTCCGTTTTTATCTTTATAAAAATCATCCGCACAAATAATGTCTGCCACCTTGGTAATCGCATCTTTATCAATCATCAACGCACCCAAGGTTGAAACTTCAGCTTCAATATTATTAGGAGGCATTCGCAATTTATCTTGATAAAGACTAGTTTTAGTCGGTTTTTTTCGATCCACTTTTTTACCTTGTCTCGCCATAGCTTCAGTGGAAGTCGAAGTATCAAATTTTTTTGAAATTTTTTCAGCCATAGTTTAGTATTGAGTATTGAATATAAAATTAGATTCTTTCAAGTTTTTTAATAATAACACAAATTTTAAGTTAGTGAAATCGGAAGGATTGTGGAGGAAATGTTAAAAAATATATAGTATGCAGTATTAAGTATATTGTATGAAATTTGTAATTTGTAATTTATAAACAATTTATAATATCTAATTTTAAATTTTTGAACAGCTAATCGAATTTTTAATTTTTAAACTATCCGCTAAAAATCTAATTTTTGTTTATAAATTAAATATTGAAAATTTGATATTGTTTATAAATTGCAAATTACAAATTATAAATTCTTTCTTTCCATCTCCACGAAAATTAGACGCTTCTATAGATACATCTACAATGTACACTAAGGTATACACGAAAATAAATTTTTAACTTTTAAGCAAATTAAAAAAGCTTAACTGGAATTATCCAATCAAGCTTCTTTTTTTAGACTCATCTTCTTTATGGATGCCTGGGTTGCTCGATATGAATGTGAACCACTTGGTTCACATAAACAACTCTAGTTTGCGGAGGTCGCGGAGGAATATGACATCTTCTATACCCCCGCCTATAATCTCGCCTATGATTTCGCGAATCGTAATGGTGATCATTATTATAATAGCCTCCACCCAAAATTTGAGTGACAACCCCGACACTCACTTGAGCAGCGATCCTACCAAGCTCCTCGTGATATCCTCTATGGAAATTGTCCCCAGCAAAAACCTGAGGTGCACTTGCCATAATAAAGACTATTGTCAAAAAAACTATTTTTTTCATTTTTCCTCCTTTTCTAGTCTTTCAACTAGAGACTAAATTAATTTCAATTCTTCTTTAATACATTATTATACACCTAAATTACATTTTTGTCAATACCACAAAATTTTCCGGGTTTCTCTCGGTTCAACCAGTGTAGATACATCGGTCAAACCGGGAGAAATCGCCAAAAAGCAAAAAGCTGATTTTTCTTTAAAATCAGCTCTAATACCACTTTCAATCAACTACTACCAACCCAAGTCTTGAAAATTTTGACTACAACTTTGAAAAAAATATTAAATGCATCTAAAAATGCTAGTTTAAGATTTTTTTCTTTGTCTCGTCTAAAATTTTCTACAACTTAATGGGAATTAGTTAATTAAAAATGGTCCAAACCCAGCCTTTCCTCTTATTTTTTTTTAAATTCTTCAAAAACAAGAAAAAAACGAGAACCTTTTCCCTTGATACTTTCCACCGAAATCTCCCCTTTCATCTGCTCTACTAATTGTTTAGTAATCCACAATCCCAACCCGGTTCCTTCGATTTGACTAGTCTGTTCATTTCTAATCCGAGTAAATTTCCCAAAAAGATTTTCTCGTTCGCTTGAACTCAAACCAATGCCGGTATCTTCAATCGCAATTCCAATTTTATGGTCTTTTCGACTGATTATTATCTCGATTGCTCCTTTTTGAGTATATTTAATCGAATTCCCAATCAAATTAATTAAAATTTGCTCAAAACGCTTGGAATCGACCTTAACCGAGTCTTCATTCTCAGCTAATTGATTAGTTAAAAAAAGTTTTAATTTCTTTTCATTAGCTTTTGGCGACAAAGAATCAATCACTCTCAAAACAATCTCTGAAATTGAAACTTGCGAATACTCAAAAGAAATTCGCCCTTGTTCAATTCGAGAAACTTCCAAAATATCTTCCACTAAAGCTTTCAAACGAGTTGAAGAAATTTGAATATTATCCAAATAGTGCTTTTCATCTTTACTAAGTTTTTTCTTAGCCGAATCCAATAAATCCAAATAACCATTGATAGCAGTCAATGGAGTTTTTAGTTCATGACTAGCCATTGAAACAAAATCATCCTTCATTTCATCAACTTCTTTAATTTTGTTGTACATCAAAACATAGCGACTTAATCGAACATAGTTTGTCACTAAAAGGATTAAAATCAACGAAGCTAAAATAATCGCCCAATAAGTTCTATTAATACTTCTTTGAAAAGCTTCGTCGATCTCGCTTAAAGATAACTTAACTTTAATAATAGCACTCTGATCCTTACTAATTTGAACTTTTTTGACAATTTCCCAAAATCTCATCCCATCTTCAGATACAATCCCAGCCACTCCTTCAGCAAATCCCACCGCTAAAAACTCTTTAGGATCAACCGAAACTTCTCCAATTTCATTTTGATTTGAAGACGCTAGAATTTTACCGCCCTCCTCGCTATCGCTAATTTCTACTATTTTCAATTCTTCAACATCTTGATTCTCAATTGCAATTTGATAGATTTTTTCTTGAATTTTATCTAAATTATCTCCTTCTTCACTCAAACCAGCCACGAAAACATTTTCAATCAAAATTCCTTTAGTTTGAATTAAATGATTAAAATTTTTCTCAAATTGACCTAGGCTATAATAAGAACTAGCAAATAAAATTGCCGGAATAGAAAAAATAAGAACTGCTGAATACAAGATACTTTTATTATTTTTAATTAACTCTAAAAGTTCTTTTAAAATATTTTTCATTAATTTAAATGTTGATTCTTAATGGGACTGTTTCCGATCACAATTTTGTTACGAAATTTTATAGTTCTGGAATAAATTTTTTTGAAATTTTTAAAGCTTTAGCTTCAGTTAAGGCAAAACAATTTTTAGAAAATTTAACCAAAAATAAAAAATTGCAGTAAAAAGATTGATTAAAAATAGTCCCTTAATACTTTTATTTTGTCTTACTCTTGTAATTTCTAAATAACAACACGGTTGAAGTTAAAGCAGTCGCCAAAGATAAAATCGAAATTACAGCAACAAAAATAATTATACTATTTTTTTGTTGCTCCATTGGTGATTGCTTTTGAACTAGATTACCCTGAGCCTGCGCTTTAGGCGTAATAGCTTGAGCAGTCTTAACGAAAGCAAAAGCCGGACTTTTAGAAGTTATTTTTCCAGTATTATCCGTCACAGCCGCATAGACCTCATGCTTACCATCTTCCAATTCTTTATCTAAAATATAAGACCAGTTTCCGTCCTCATCAGTTTTGACTGTGACAACGATTGGATCAGAATAAATATATAAAGTAATAAATGAATTTGGAAGTGCCTTTCCGCTAATTGAGGCTTTAACTATTTGTTCAGAACCTTTTTCTTCTTTCACTGCCCTAACTTCATTAATTTGATAAAAATTATTTTCCTCTCCATTTGTTTTAGGTTCTTGAAAAACAATTTTATCTACTCCTTTCCCTGAAGATGCCCTCAAAGGATTGTAACCATTTTTGACTTCATCTCCATCCAAATAACCATCTTGATCACTATCGGCCGAGAAAGGATCGGTTCCCAATCTTTCTTCTTCATGATCCGGTAAACCATCTCCGTCACTGTCTGTATCTAAAACCTTTTTCATTTCTTGAATTTTTTGTTTCTCATCACCAGTTAAATTTTCTGCTTCTTTTTTAGCAAACAACTGCTCAGCCTGATTCCTAAAATTAAACTTTGTTTTTATTTCCGCTTTTTCTTGTTCAATTTCTCCCAGTTTTTCTTGTTTTTGATCTTCTGTTAACGAAGTATCATTTTCAATATCATTTTTGATTTTCTGAATTTCTTTTAATTTATTACTAGCTGATTGTTGTAATGAGTCATCTTCCTTCGAAACATCAACCACTACCTCATTTTGATTTAAATTGTCCGTTACACCTTTTTTATCCTCGACTTTTATTAAAGTTTTTCCAGAGGAATAAGTTCCATAGTCATTTTTAACATCAGCATAAAGTTCGTATTTACCTTGAGGAATATTAGAGAAATCATAATCTAAAGACCATTCGTCATCTTCGATATTTTCCATTTCTTCCTTTTTTTCTTTATTCTTAGTTTTCACTTCTCCTTTGCCTAAATACATCTTTGGCTCCACACTTCCCTCTTTTACTAGTTTGTATTCAACTTCATTAGCATTCTTGACAGTCCCTTTGATCGTAGTTCCTCTAACATCTTCAGCTTCCTTGGCTTTCTTGACTTCTTTCATTTCTTCGGCTTTTTTTGATTCATTCGTTTCTACTTTTAGCTCCACTTTGGGTTTTAATTCTTTTTCTATTTGGTTCCTTACTTTAATATTTTTTCCTTCTTTCTCGTCTTCTTTTTCCAAAATTGAATTAAAATTTTTAACTTCACCATTATTAGATTTTTCTAAACCTAAAACACTAATTGAATTAACGCTACTATTATTTTCACCGACAATTATTTTGTTCATAGCGAAGGTTGCTATTCCCACTAATAGTATCGAAATCAACACCATAATTGAAACAACATTATTTTCTTTTTTCATTTTATTTTTTAAATTAATATTTTATTTTGCAAAATTACTTCAAAAAAGTGAACTAAAGCAAAATCATTTTATTTAGTTTAACACAGAAAAAAAATAAGTAAATTTTAAATAAAAAAGCTGTTGAATCTTTTTTTAAATATGTTATTATTTCTTATTCACACCTCGTTTATTTATAAAATTTATTTTAAAAAATTCTTCTGCTAACTAGCTAATTTCTCAAAAATAGATGTTAAATTCATTCGAAGATTTCAAAAAATTAATAAAAAAATCAAAAGAAATTTTAATCATTTCTCCAGAAAATTCAATTGATGTTCGAGTTTCTTCTTTCGCTCTGGTCTATTTATTAGAAAAAATAAATAAAAATATCACGCTATTTTCAAACAAAAAAGACTCGGATAAAATTGCTTTTCTACCCAAACCAATTAAGACTATTAGCAACTTAGATGGACTGAGAGATTTTGATCTGATTTTCAATACTCAAAAAAATAAAATTATTGATATCAAAACTGAAAGAAAAGAAAAAGAATGCATCATTCATATTACACCTGAAAAAGGAGCGATTAATCCCAAAGATTTTTCTTTTATTCCCGCAAAGTTTAAATTTGATTTAATTATAATAATTGGCACTCACAGTCTAGAGCAACTGCAAAGCACTTATCTTGAAAATACTGATTTATTTTTTGAAGTCCCCAAAATTAACATCGATTATAATCCCAAAAATGAAAATTATGGTCAAGTCAATCTAGTTGAAGACACGGCATCTTCAGTTGGAGAAATTCTAACCGATTTAATTCTTGAAAATTATTCCGAATTAATTGATAAAAAAATTTCTCAAGCTTTATTGACTGGAATTATTTCTGCCACCGAAAGCTTCCAAATTCCAACTACTTCGCCTAAGGTTATGGGCTTGTCGGCTCAATTAATGAAATACAAAGCCGATCAACCCACAATTATGCGGTATTTATATCGGACTAAGGACTTAGCCTTCTTAAAATTATGGGGACGAATTATGGCTCGATTAAACTGGAACAAAGATCGAAAAATTATTTGGTCCCTAGTTTCACAAGAAGATTTTACTCAAAGTTCAGCCGAAGAAAGTTATATAAAATCAGTTTTGGAAGAATTACAAAAAAGTTTTCCTCAAAATCAAACTTGCCTAATTATTTATGGCAACAAAAAAGACGAAACAATCGCCTTATTTAAAATTGTTGATGAGAAAAAAATGAAACTTTTAACTGATACTTATGAGATTGAAAATTTTGATCAAATCTTAGAAATAAATTTTGGCAATAAAAATCTAATTGAAACTGAAAAAGAAATTCTTAAAACTATGATTAAAACTGATTTTTAAAAAATATTTTAAATTTTTTATTCCTTTTCAAAAATTTTTATCTTATTTCCCACCTCGATTCCCAACTCATCAATTTCACCAGCGTTAATTTCCAGAACTTGATTACAAAAAACTGGTGATTGAATAATTCCCTGAAAATCTTGGGGAATTTCTTTTTCGATAGAAACTACTTCTTCGTCTTTCAAAAAAACAAAATCTAAATCGAATTTCATATCCCTCATAACATGAGGAGATGAACTTAATCGATTATAAATAAAAAGCATTCCGTTCTTAGTCGGCAACGAATCAAGCCCACTCAATCCCTTATAAACATCTTTTGGCGCTTGAACTATTTTTATTTTCAAAATATCTTTTTCTGAAATTTCAATTTCAGCTTCTGGTTGAAAATCTTTTTGCCCTAATTGTTTTTGATAAAAATTAAAAGTAATCACTCCCAAAATTATCAAAACTATAATTCCGATCGGATTAAAAACTATTTTTTTAAATTTCATCGTTATTTTTTTAAAAATATCTCTTTTTGATAAGCTTACCATAAAAAGTAAAATCATTAAAAGTTCTGTTATTAACAAGATTATTTTCTGAGCTTGATTAACCACCATAAAACTGAACAATAAAGCTAAACTCAAAAAAATTCCGTAACCCAAAAGAATTTGCCTAGGGCTAAAACCCAAACTCAACAGCTTATAATGCAAATGTCTCTTTTTATCATCTCGTTTAAATATTGATTGACCTGATTTTAATCTTTCAATAATCACCCAAATAAAATCCGTTACCGGTAAAATTAAAATTATCATAGTGGTAGCGATTTTGGTTCCAGCCATAATTGCCAATGAAGCCAATAAAAAACCAACAAAATAACTGCCACTAGTTCCAGCCTCAATTTTAGCTGGAGGAAAATTAAAAATCAGAAAACCCAGAAATGAACCAATTCCAACTAGACTGATTATTGCCAAAGTTGGTTGATTAACCTCGGGTCTTAAGCTGATCCAAAAAACTGCCAGCAAAGATAAAATCCCAATCACCGACAACAAACCGTCAGAACCGTCCAACCAATTAACCGCGTTAATCAAACCAATTAACCAAAAAATTATAAAGAAACTACTAAAAACTGAAAAATATTTTCCCAATAAATTCAAAGTCCAAGAATCAAATCTTAACAATTCCCACTCCGAAAAAGAAATCGAATCAATTTCAAATCCAAACCAAATTAAAATTAAAATTAAAAATATTTGAAATAATAACTGAATTTTCCAATTAAAATTTTTGAAATCATCTCCAATCCCAAAAAATAGAATCGCAACCGAACCTAGTAAAATAGCAATCAGTTCAAAACTAAAAACGATCTCTGGAACGACCAACATCGTAATAACGAAAGAAGATATAATTGCTATCCCTCCTGTTCTAAAAAATTTTAACTTTTTCCTAACGCAAAGTGTTAAAATGAAACTCAAAAAACTAGAAACGACAAAAGCCATCAAAAAAAATACCAACCCGCTCATTTGGCTCCTTTAATTTTTGAAATAAAGTTATAAAAAATGATACCAACTCCCCCTCCAATTATATCAACAAAAACATCCAAAAAACGACCAGAACGATCTTGCACAAAGAATTGATGGGATTCATCACTAATTGCATACAATAAACAAACAAAAATTGTCCAACGACTAAGTTTCGAAAAAGAAGTTTTCCATCGATAGCTAAAGGCTCTTAAAACTAAAACAGCTAAAACAGAATACTCAAATAAATGAGCAGTTTTTCGTAAAAAAATTTCAGTCTCCAAAGAAGCTCCAGATCTCAAACCTGGAATAGCAGATAAACAAAAAATCAATCCCATCCAAAAAACAACTGGTAGGTAATAATACACAAAAATTATAAATTTTTTTCTTTGATTAATCATCGATTTTAAAATCAATTTCTATAATATCTTTTATCACTCGATATAAAGAATATAACGGCATCCACACCCAAAGCATTCGACCAATAAAAAATTCAAAAAATTCATTCATTTAATTAGATTATTTATTTGAATCAAAATTTTCAAAAAAAATTTAATCTTTCAAAATTATTGCAAAGATTCTTTTTGCAATGAACTTATTTCATAAATCACATCTTTTCTTTCAACTACAATTTCCCATTTTTCAAACTCCGCAATAGCTTTCAAACCCTTATTAGGATTAAAAGCAATTGGACGTTCTACTAATCGAAGAAATTTAGCATCAGACTCTGTATCACCAATTCCGATTGATTCTTTGAAAGAAATGCCTTTTTTCTTGATAAAATCACCAATTACTTCGCCCTTATTGGAAACTGGAACAAAAAGTTCTTTTCCAGTATAAAGACCTTTTTTATCTATTTCGTAGATACTTCCAAAGAATTTATCAAATTGAAAATATTTAGCATATTCGCTAACAATTTCGACTGGTGAACCAGAAATAATTATCATATAATGATCACGACGAAGTTCCTCCATCAAACCCTTGGTAAAAATGTAAATTCTTTGAGCATTCAACTTTATTACCTTTTGAGAAATTCTTTTTATATCTTCCTCTCGACAACCAATAATATTTTTTCGATAAAGTCGCACCATTCTGTCCCGATGTTGTTCATAAGTATGACGTTGATTGACCCAGTCTCCATACAAATCGATTAGTTCTTCTTTAGTAGTTTTCTTAAAAACACCTGAATTAACCAATTCGGTCAACAATTCAAAATGCAAATTTTTTCGAAAAATTGTTCCATCAATATCGAAAATAGCTAATTTATCTTTTTTCATTATTTTTTCTTATTAGCCTTATAACTCTTTATTATCTTCTCATCTTCTTTAGCACTAAGTTTGGTATAGACAGCAACTAACATCGCAAAAATAGCCAAAAGTAACCACTGAGTAGAAGCCAACCAAATATCTTCCACCATATAACCAACCATCGCAGCAAAAACAGCAAAAACAGCTAGCAAGAAAAAACCATCAGCCAAAACCTTGTAAAAACTAGTCATTTGTTATCACCTCTCTTTCTAGAAAATTATTTTTTATTAATCTTTTATTTTTATTTTTTGTTTGCCACTTCCGGCTATAAATAAAAATTTATTTTTCTCAAATCGCTCAATTAAAATAAATTTTATAATCAGTTGCGTCACAACAATCGCTGTAAACATTGAAATCGATATTCCTATTATTAATGTTAACGCAAAACCTTTAATAAATCCAGTCCCCAAAACCATCAAAATAAAAGCCGTAATCAAAGTTGAAATATTTCCATCCCTAATAGAAAGCCAAGCCCGCTTGAAACCTTCATCAGCTGCCACCCGCAAACTTTTTCCATTTCTAATTTCTTCTTTCACTCTTTCAAAAATCAAAATATTAGCATCAACCGCCATTCCGACTGACAAAATATATCCAGCGATACCAGACAAAGTTAAAGTAATTGAAAAAGGCGTTGCTGACGATAATTTAAAAATAGAAACCATCAATGCAGTATAAAAAGCCAATGAAACAACTGAAACTAAGCCAAAAATTCGATAATACAAAATCATAAAAATACTCACCGCTGAAAAACCGATCAAACCTGCTTTCAAACTTTTTTCCAACGAAATCTGACCCAGACTTGGACCGATACTTTGTTGACTAATTAGATTAATTGGTACCGGTAAAGCTCCCGCGTTCAATCGCTGAACCAAATCTTTAGCTTCTTTAATAGTAAAATTTCCGCTAATTACCGCTTCACCATTCCGGATAACCGCTTGGACAGTTGGAGCACTAATAATTTCTCCATCCAAATAAATCGCAACTGGTTTACCTTGATTTCTTTCGGTTATTTCCTTGAAAAGCTCAGTTCCTTCATCATCAAAAACCAACCCTACCTCTGATTCATTGGTCTGTTGATTAAATCTCAATTGAGATTCCTTGAGTTGCCGCCCGGTCAAACCGGTGTCTTTGAAAGACTGTTGTTTTTGAGCCAAAATTTGTTCTTCACTCGGAACCATAAACAAAATATGGGAAGCTCTGATTTGCTTTTCTCCATCGTTTTCTTTCTCGTCTTCTTTCTTAACAATATGCATCCCAACTTCACTTTCAACTATTTCAGAATAGACTTCACCCTTATTAAAATTTTCATCAAAAACTACCGCAGAAAATTCTGCTGGCATTTCCTCTTTTCTGAAAAAATCCAAATCACCCCCAGTTTGAGAGGTTTCAAAATCTTGCGAATTATTCTTAGCTAATTCTGCAAAATCTTCTCCAGCCAAAGCCTTTTGTAAAATTTCTTCCGCTTTCACTTTTTGACTAGCTCGATATTCTTCAATAGAAGATTTATCTTCATCACTCAAAACTCCATCCAAATCTTGTTCTTTAAATTCCAACAAGGGAGTTTCCTCAATCAATTTCTTAGCTTTTTCAGCGTTTTCTTTTCCAGGAAGATCTACTATTAAACGATGAATATCTCCGATTTGAGAAGTTTGGACTAAAGCTTCTCCCGCACCACTAGGATCTACTCTATTTTTTACTACGTCCTGAATTCCCTCTAACGATTTTCTTTTGTCTTCTGATTTAATATTAGACATATCAGCCTCATACAAAAGATGCACTCCCCCTTGAAGATCCAAACCTAAATTAATCTTAAATTTCTCCGTTGCCTGATCAAGCCAAACAATCCCTGTCTTTTTCGGGTTGGAAATTAAAATGGATAAAATCGCCAAAGCGATTACCAAACTTACTTTTAGTCTTTTTTTATTCTTAACATTCATAAAATCATTCTACCAAAAAAAAATTAAAAGGCAAGAGAGGGACCTGGGTTAGTATTAAGTATTAAGTATTAAGTATTTAGTATGAAGCATTTACCTTGTTAAATAATTTATATTAAAATCCGAACTAAGACAAAACACCAATTAACAGGGTGAAATATTTAATATTAAGTACTCAAAATCAAAACTTTTAAAATATTTTATTTTGCCAAGGCCCATCTCATCTGTCTATCAAAGTCCTTCACTTTATCTTTTCCTTGCCCGCTAAATCTTATCGCCAAAACATAATCCTTGATACTATTAAGCATTTCAGTTTCTTCACTAATCATATCATTATTTTTAAATTTGAAATAAATCGTCTCTAGTAACTGTTCCATTTCCACTTCATTCAGCTTAATTCCTTCATTTTCTTCTGATGCCAGATCTCTCAACAAAAAAATAAATCCGCCAACATCAGTTTTTCCAGGAACAACTTCTTGCATATGACCAACTTTTTCTTCAGTTTGAAAAATTAAGCCTAGTTTTTGATCGTCTTTTTGAAAAACCACTTTATATTCCCCAGCTGAAAATGATTTCGGCTCTTGCAATTCAACAATATCTTCAGACAATTCCCAAGTCTGATGTTCAGCCCCTAAAACATTGGCCTTCTCAATAAATTTCAACGCTTCAATAACTTCGACTCTGGACTCTGCTGGAAATTTAATTGGATAAATTTTTCTCTCGTCAAGAACAACCGAAAGTTTTTCAGCCGAAGAACCTATATTCGCTCCCAATTGATAGCTGATTATTTTCTTAGCAGTAATCGGCTTCAAAGTGACTGTCTTTAATTCTTCATTATAATAAAGCCTATATTCATCTAAAATATCTGGTTTTATTTCTCCTCGGTCTCTTTTGAAAATCAACTTTATTTCTTTATTTTTCTTCAACCAATCTAAATCTATTTTAAAATCTTTTTTTGATTCTTGAATCATTGCGATACAATCATCATTTGTCTGAGATTTTTTGATTCTATATCCAGTTATCCCGATTTGCATCTCATTTCCATTGTAGTTACCTTTCCAAGCCATCAAACCCTCAACCTCGTCGCAACCACCACCTGCGACAACAGACAACCTGATAAATGGAAATATAGCACCTTGTTCTTCACCAACAAGTAATTGTAAGCCTATTTTTTCTGGATAGACGAATTCACCAGCATCATAATTTTTCATTGGATCTAAAAACGACAAAAGACTAAATAATCCAATAAACAGAAAAATCATAATTATTATTCCAAGAAATAACTTCTTTTTTATTTTTTTAAAATTATTTTTATAAATAATCTTTTATTATTATAGCAAAAAAATAAATAAGTTTCAATTTTTATATAAATTTATAATGTTCAACGACCTCTCTCACTTTTTACTATAATACACTAGAGCATAATAGCAATTTTATCTTTATTTTTTGAATAATATACACGTTATTATACACGATAAAAGCTTCTATGAAAATTATTATTCTAGTTATTTTCAAACTAAATGCACGATCAAAATCATATTAAAAATTCAAGTTAACTTTGCACCACTTTTCCAAAATTCATTAGGACTTAAATATTTTAATTTCTTTCTTGGTCGATTATTAAGCCGTTCTTGAATTAAATAAATATCATCATTACTAACATTTTTTAAATCAACATTTC
>Ga0209633_10000272_pt1 | contig 62260 bp, 54 predicted proteins | sample Cruoilmetagenom1_FD_187290 | JGI IMG/M metagenome (GOLD analysis project Ga0209633, IMG submission 187290) | Oil polluted marine microbial communities from Coal Oil Point, Santa Barbara, California, USA - Sample 1 (SPAdes) (version 2) | ecosystem: Environmental > Aquatic > Marine > Oil seeps ... | reverse complement strand
AACCACTGAGCGGGCCGGTAACAAAGATTACGGCTACGTGGTTACCTTCGACGACATCACCGAACTGGTCAGCGCCCAGCGCACATCGGCCTGGGCAGATGTGGCGCGCCGGATCGCCCATGAGATCAAGAATCCTTTGACGCCAATTCAGCTATCGGCTGAGCGGATCCGGCGCAAATATGACAGCCAAATCACGAAGGACCGTGAGGTCTTCGAGCAGTGTACCGACACCATCGTCCGCCAGGTTGGCGATATCGGCCGGATGGTGGATGAGTTCTCATCATTCGCGAGGATGCCGAAGCCCGTAATGGAAGAGAGCGACGTCCGCGACCTGGTCCGCGAGGCGGTGGTGCTGTTCCAGGTCAGCGATCCCGAGATCACATTCAACGTCGAGATGCCCGACGAGCCGCTCATCACGTTATGTGACCGGCGCTTGATTTCGCAGGCCGTCACGAATCTGGTCAAGAACGCCACCGAAGCCATCGAGGCAGTGGATATTGCCGAGAGGGATGGCGGTTTTAAGGGCGAGATTGACACGAAGGTCGAGGTGACGGGCAACCGGTTTAGCATCGAGGTGGTCGATAACGGCATCGGTCTGCCTTCTGAAAATCGGAGCCGATTGGTCGAGCCCTATATGACGACTCGCGCGAAGGGGACGGGCCTCGGTCTCGCGATTGTTCAAAAGGTTACCGAGCAGCATGGTGGCACTCTGCAACTGCGCGATGCGCCCAAGCGCAACGGCAGCGGCGGGGGTGCCTGCGTGCGGCTCGAATTTCCCATCGTAGAGCCCACTCAGCGAGGCGCTCACGATGGCGTCCACGGAAGCGCGGACAAGCCGGAGGAGCGGCACGACGTCCGCGGCGAGAAGCAGGGAGCTAGCCATGGCATCTGACATTCTTATTGTCGATGATGAAGCTGATATTCGCGATCTTATCTCCGGTATTTTGGAAGACGAAGGCCACGGTACCCGTGTCGCAAAAGACAGCGAGGAGGCTCTGGATGCGCTGGAGGAACGCAGGCCCTCGCTTGTGATTCTCGATATCTGGCTGCAAGGCAGCAAGCTAGACGGGCTTGAAGTGCTGGATGCGATCAAGAAGTCGCATCCCGACATGCCGGTGGTCATCATCAGCGGGCACGGCAATATCGAGACGGCGGTCGCCGCCATCAAGCGCGGTGCCTACGACTATATCGAGAAGCCGTTCAAGGCCGATCGGCTGGTTCTGATCACCACGAGGGCGCTGGAAGCCTCGAAACTGAGGCGGGAGAACCGCGAACTCAAGGAGCGCAGCACCCAAAGCTCGGAGATGATTGGCAAGTCAGCGGCAATGAGCCAACTGCGCCAATCCATTGACAAGGTGGCGCCCACCAACAGCCGCGTAATGATCGCGGGGTCATCGGGCACCGGCAAGGAACTGGCAGCGCGTTTCCTGCACGATAATTCGGAGCGCGTGGGCGGACCTTTCGTCGTGCTGAACGCGGCGGCCATGGCGCCCGACCGGATGGAAGTCGAGCTATTCGGCACTGAAGAAACCGGTGGACCGCGCAAAGTGGGCGCCCTGGAAGAAGCCCATGGCGGCACCCTCTACATTGATGAAGTCGCGGACATGCCGGTCGAGACCCAGGGTAAGATCTTGCGGGTCTTGGTCGAGCAGAAATTCCAGCGCGTCGGCGGCGGAACCATGGTGAGCGTGGACGTTCGGATTATCTCGTCCACCAGCCGCGATCTGCAGCGGGAAATGTCGGCAGGAGCGTTTCGCGAAGATCTATTCCATAGGCTGAGCGTGGTGCCGATCGGCGTGCCCTCGCTGGCCGAACGGCGCGAGGATATCCCGGAGCTGGTGCGTTATTTCGTCAATCAACTCTCGCTCGCCTCGGGTCTGCAGCCAAGGCGCATTGGTGATGACGCGATCGCCGTTCTGCAATCCCATGACTGGCCGGGCAATGTCCGGCAATTGCGCAATAATGTCGAACGGCTGCTGATCTTGAGCGGCGGCGATCCCGACACCATCATCACCGCCGACATGCTCCCAGACGAGATCGGCACCGCTGTCCCGCTCTCGCCGAACGGCTCCGGCGGCGAGCATTTGATGTCCTTGCCGCTGCGCGATGCGCGCGAAATCTTTGAACGCGATTACCTGATGGCCCAAATCAATCGGTTTGGCGGAAATATTTCGCGGACCGCGGAGTTCGTTGGAATGGAGCGCTCAGCGCTTCATAGAAAACTTCGCATGCTCGGCGTTGGGACGGGAGAGAAGGCCGCTTGAGGGCGGGTTTGCAGGCATAATGCTGGGAATTCCAGCGGCCGTTAATCGCTAGAACAAATTACTCCCGCACGCGCGCCGTCCTAGGCTATTACTTGGCGGGCATTACGCTCCGTTGTTCATCTGGCAGCACTCTCACCATGAAGGTCCTCATTTGCGGCGCGGGCCAAGTCGGGTTTGGCATCGCCGAAAGATTGGCGGCCGAGGACAACGACGTCTCGGTAATCGACAATTCCGCGGAGCTGGTCCAGCGCATCAGCGACATGCTGGACGTTCGTGGATTTGTCGGGCACGGCTCCCATCCTGAAGTGCTGGACGACGCCGGCGCCAGGGAAGCCGACATGATCATCGCCGTCACGCTTTACGACGAGGTGAACATGGTCGCATGCCAGGTTGCTCATTCGATATTCAACATCCCGACCAAAATCGCCCGGATACGTGCGCAGAGCTATCTGGAGTCCCATTGGCGGGACCTGTTTTCCCGCGAGAACATGCCGATCGACGTCATCATTTCGCCGGAAATCGAAGTCGGCGAGATGGTACTGCGCCGGTTGAGCTTGCCAGGCGCGTTCGAGACCGCGAGCTTCGCCGATGGCGAGGTTTCGGTTGTGGGCGTGATCTGTGAAGAGGACTGCCCCGTGGTGGATACTCCGCTCGAGCAGTTGACGGAATTGTTTCCCGATTTGCCCGCTGTGGTGGTCGGTGTGGTCCGCAATGACCAGCTATTCGTGCCCCATGGAACCGATCAGCTCATGGTGGGAGACGACGCCTATTTTGTGGCTAAGACGGATCAGGTTGATCGCACGCTCGCGATATTCGGCCATCGCGAGAAGCGGGCGCGGCGTGTCGTCATCGCCGGGGGAGGGAACATCGGATACTACGTCGCCAATCGTCTCGAAGAATTGCATGAGAGCATTCGTGTGAAGTTGATCGAGAACAGCCGGGAGCGGGCACTGGAAATTGCGGACAAGCTGAAGCGAACGGTCGTTCTGCACGGCAGCGCGCTCGACCAGGAGGTGCTTCGCGAGGCCGATATCGACAAGTCCGACACCATGGTGGCGCTGACCAATGACGACCAGACCAACATTCTTTCATGCGTGATGGCGAACCGGCTGGGCTGCCAGCGCACGCTCTGCCTTTTGAATTCGGTTGGCTATTCGTCGATTGTCCGTTCGCTCGGCATCGACGCCCAGGTCAATCCCCGCATCATCACCGTTTCGCGGGTCTTGCAGCATGTCCGCCGTGGCCGGATTCGTGCAGTTCACTCGATCCATAATGGGGCAGGCGAGGTGATCGAGGCCGAGGCGCTGGAAACCTCGCCGCTGGTGGGCCAGCCCTTGCGTGATCTCGATCTGCCTGACGGTCTGCGAATTGGCGCCATATTACGGAATGGCGACGTCGTCACGCCGAGCGGTTCAACGAAGATCGAGGCCCATGACCGGGTCATCATTTTCGTTACGGCGGAACACGTCCGTGACGTCGAGCAAATGTTCCGCGTAAGCCTCGAGTTCTTCTAGGCTCTCCGGGCTCCAATGCGCGCGCTCGCAGTCTTTTACATTCTGGGCTGGCTGCTCGCCATCTCGGCGACGGCAATGCTGATTCCCGCGGCGTTCGCCGTCGCCCTCGATTCGATCGCGGTCGTGGAAGCATTTCTTTTTCCAGCCGTAGTGATCGGCTTTATCGGCGTGAACATGCTTATCGCCTTTCGCGGTCAGGAATATCTCGGTGGCCGGCGCCAAAGCGTGTTTCTGCTGGCCGCTGTATGGGTGGTCGTGCCGCTCGCGGGCGCGCTGCCACTTTATGCAGCAGGCTTCCCGGAAGAATTCGTGCCTGCCTTCTTCGAAGCCGCATCCGGCTTCACCACAACCGGCGCCAGCGTGATTGTTGATCTGGCCAGCGTGCCGAGCGCGATTATCGTCTGGCGCGCCGTACTGCAATGGATGGGCGGCCTCGCCACGTTGCTGATTCTAGCAACCGTGTTGGGGCCTTTGGTGGGCGGCGATCTACTGGACCGGCAATTCAGACTCGTGGCCCGGAGCGAACAGCGCAGCACCCGGCAACTCGCTGAGACCGGCCGCACCATCTTTCTGATCTACGGTTCTCTGACTCTGCTTTGCTTCTTAGGATTGCTGTTGTCGGGCCTGCCTGCTTTCGATGCCTTCTGTCTCTCGCTCTCAACCGTTTCCACCGGGGGCTTCATGCCCCGTGAGGGAACCATTGCCCTATACGGGTCCTCCATGGCCGAAATCGTGTTGGCGGTCTTCATGCTGCTGGGCGCCGTCAGCATCGTTTGGGTCCAAGCCGTGATTTTTGGCCGCTGGACGCTGGTGAAGGAAATGCGTGAGCCCTTTTTGATCGGATTATTTGTCCTACTGCTGGGCACCGCCATAACGGTCATGCTGTTGCAAGAGAGCCCAATCACAAGCATCCGTTCGGTCTTCGATGCGATTGCGTTGGGCCTTGCCACTGCGGCCTCCCTGCTTTCCACGAGCGGGTTTCTAGTGTCCGAGCGCGCCCACAGCTTTGTTCCATTCATGGTGGTATTCGCAATTTGCGTGGTTGGGGCGGGCGGTTTTTCGACCGCCGGCGGGCTGAAGGTGCATCGGGTCTGGGCGATGTTTCGGCAATTGGGACGGGAACTCCGGCTGCTGGTTTACCCCCACGGCGTACGGCCTTCAGCCTTCGGCGGAGAGTCCCGTGAGGTCGAGCTGATGACGGCGATCTGGACTACCTTCGCCGCATTCATATTGGCGATCGGAGCCTTGGCGGTCGTTTTGGCGGCGGCGGGAGTGCCGTTCGCGGGCGCCTTCCTGGCGTCTGCCAGCGCCATCGGAAATATCGGGCCGGCCTACGAGTTGACCCGCGTGGTTGATTTTCCCAACGCTCCGTCATTCGCCGACATGTCGCCCTGGTCGCAGCTCGCACTCTGCGGCGGCATGATTCTGGGCCGGACGGAGGTCGTCGTGCTATTGAGCCTGTTGAGCGTTGCCTATTGGCGGGACTAGCCGTCAGAGGGGAGGCACTCGAGCGCTGTGGGATCGGAAGTTGTGTCGCCCGTGGGACGCGTTATATTGTACCATGATGTTAATTGCCCATGATTTTGTGAAATTTCGCAATTCTGCACTTGCGGTTGAGGGCTGGACCATCATCTAATGGTTGCAGTAATGCGCATATGTTCAGTTTTTGACATCATTCCCATCTAAATTGGGTGCGTATCATACAACAAAAATGGAAAACTAATGGCATCAGAGCGACCACAGAGCCTACAAGACACGTTCTTGAACCACGTCAGGAAGAACAAGACGCCGCTCACAATTTTCCTCGTCAATGGGGTTAAGCTTCAGGGGGTTGTCAGCTGGTTTGACAACTTTTGCGTGCTACTACGGCGGGACGGCCATTCCCAGCTGGTCTATAAGCACGCCATCTCGACCATTATGCCCGGTCAGCCTATCCAACTCCTCGACGACACCGATTCCAGCGAACCGGTAGCGGAAGAAAGCACGGCCGAATAGTTGCGCATATCCGACGGCAAACCGCTCAAGAGTCGACGCGGCAAGCGCAAGGCGGCATCGCCCAAATCAACGCCTGAGACGGCTCGCGGGACGCGGGCCCTGGTCCTGTGCCCCGTATTGGGGCGCGCTGATTCATCTGCGGCCAATGGCGGTGCGAAGAAACAGACGAATGAGTTCTCGCCCGCTAGAACGCAACAGTCCGAGGCGCGTCTTATCGAGGCGCTCGGGCTCGCCCGAGCGATAGATCTCGATGTGCGCGGGGAGGGCTTCGTGCCAGTCGCACGGCCCCGCCCGGCAACGCTTTTCGGATCGGGTAAAGTCGAAGAGTTGAGCGGTCTGGTTCGGGCCGAAGACGCGGGCTTGGTTATTGTGGATCATCCATTGAGCCCGGTCCAACAACGCAATCTGGAACGGGCCTGGGGCGCGAAGGTTCTCGATAGAACCGGCTTGATCCTCGAAATATTCGGACGGCGCGCCCGGACGAAGGAAGGCCGGCTGCAGGTCGAACTCGCCCATCTTACCTATCAAAAGAGCCGGCTGGTGCGCTCCTGGACCCATCTCGAGCGCCAGCGCGGCGGTTTCGGGTTTCTGGGCGGACCGGGCGAAACCCAAATCGAAGCCGACCGGCGTGTCATCCAAGACCGCATCGGCGCCATCCACAAGGATCTGGAGCGGGTCAAGCGTACCCGTGGCCTGCACCGGCAAAGCCGTGAGCGCGTTCCTTACCCGATCGTAGCTTTGGTGGGTTACACCAATGCCGGAAAATCAACGCTTTTCAATCGCTTAACCGGTGCGGGCGTATCCGCTCAGAATCTCCTGTTCGCCACCCTGGATCCGACCATGCGGGAGGTGTCTTTGCCAGGCGGAGCCCGCATCATTCTCTCCGACACGGTTGGATTTATCTCGGAACTGCCGACTACGCTGATCGCGGCTTTTCGAGCGACCCTCGAAGAGGTCGTCGAGGCCGACTTGCTGCTCCATGTTCGCGACATGTCCGATCCCAATTGCGAAACCCAGCGGGCCGATGTCGAACATGTGTTGAACGCGCTGGGAATCGATGCGGGCGACGATCAGAGGCCGCTGCTCGAAGTCTGGAACAAGATCGACCTGCTGGAGGAACCGGAACTCGAGCACGCAATGAATTCAGCATCGCGCAGTGGCGGGGGCGCGGTTTGCATCTCGGCTGCGACAGGCGAGGGGATCGATGGGTTGCTCCTGGCGATCCAGAATCGCATTGACGCCAACCACGAAAAGCTGGATTTCGAGCTTGATGCCAAGAATGGCGCGCTGATCAACTGGATTCACGAAAACAGCGAGGTGCTGGCACGCAAAGCAAGCGGGCCGACGGGCTATCGCTACAGCGTGCGAATCTCGGCGGAAAAGAAGAATAAGCTGATGCGGCGCCTGGAGGCCCAAGCCGGCTAATCTTTTTCCAGCCTGCCGGGCGCCTAAGCCGTAGCCTGTTCGGCCTCCGCTTCCTCGGCCTTAACGCGATCCCATAAGCGGTCCAACTGCGCCAGGTCCAAGTCTTCGATTGCGCGGTCTTCCTCGCGTATCATGGCTTCGATGCGCTCAAAGCGGCGCACGAATTTTCCGTTTGCGGCGCTGAGGGCGGATTCGGGATCGAATCCCAAATGCCGTGCCAGGTTGGCAGCAACGAACAAGAAGTCGCCGTACTCAGCCACAATTTCGTCGTCCGACTCGCCCTTATCCGCCGCCACAAGCGCGGCTTCGAGCTCGGCAAGCTCCTCGTGCATCTTCGCAAGCACGGGTCCGCGATCCGGCCAATCGAAGCCGACGCGAGCTGCTTTGCGTTGCAGTTTCACTGCGCGCGTCAGCGCGGGCAGGGTGCGGGGCACACCCGCTAGGACGCTGTTGGGACCCTCATCGCTCTGGCGCTCGGCCTTTTCTTCCGCCTTGACGCGCTCCCATAGCCCATCGAGCTCGACCGCGTCGCGCACCTGCACGTCGCCAAAGACGTGGGGATGGCGCCGGACCATCTTCTCCGACACCGCTTCGACCACATCATCAAAATCGAATGCGCCGGCTTCCGAGGCCATTTGGGCGTGGTAGACCACCTGGAGCAACAGATCGCCGAGTTCCTGTTTGAGATCCTCCATATCGCCGCGCTCGATGGCGTCCGCCACCTCATAGGCTTCCTCGACGGTGTAGGGCGCTATGGTCACGAAAGTTTGCTCCAAGTCCCATGGACAGCCGGTGCCCGGCGTCCGCAGCGCGGCCATGATGCCCAGCAGATCGTCGATGGTCTTGCGTTGAGCTTCAGAGGTCATTGCAACGGGTCCTTGGTCAGAAGATTCAAGGAGTTGGGGTGGGGAGTTGGCCTAAGTCTCGCCCTCCCAACGAGCCGGATCAGATTCGCATAAGGTATATTATGGAAAATACATAAGGTTATAGAACCCCAGAAATCTGCCGTTTCGAGGAAATCAACCCTCGTAGTTGTCCGCCACGAGACGATCGAGCAGCCGCACGCCAAAGCCCGATCCCCAGCTCTGATTGATCTCGTCCTTCGGCGCGTCCATCGCAGTGCCGGCGATATCGAGATGCGCCCAGGGAACGTCCTTCTTCACAAAACGCTGAAGGAACTGGGCCGCGGTGATCGAGCCACCCCAGCGTCCGCCGATATTCTTGATGTCGGCGACGGTCGAATCGATCAGCTTGTCGTATTTGGGGCCAAGCGGGAGGCGCCAGACCTTTTCGCCGGTCTCCTCCCCCGCCTTCACCAAATCCCGCGAGAGGGTGTCATTGTTGGAAAACAGGCCGGCATATTCCTTGCCAAGCGCAACCATGATCGCGCCGGTGAGCGTCGCAAGGTCGACCATGGCCACAGGCTTGAAGCGCTCCTGGGCATACCAAAGCGCGTCAGCCAGCACCATGCGGCCCTCGGCGTCGGTGTTGAGGACTTCGATGGTCTTGCCCGACATCGCGGTCACCACATCGCCTGGCCGCGTCGCGGAGCCGCCCGGCATGTTTTCGACCAGACCGACGATCCCCACCGCGTTAACCTTGGCCTTGCGCTCGGCGAGCGCGCACATGAGGCCGGCGACGCAAGCAGCTCCCCCCATGTCGCCCTTCATGTCGCCCATGCCCGCCGGCGGCTTGAGTGAAATGCCGCCGGTATCGAAGCAGACGCCCTTGCCCACAAACGCGACCGGCTTGGCCTGAGCCTTGCCGCCGCGCCATTGCATCACCACCAACCGGCACGGTCTGGCGCTCCCTTGGCCGACCGCAAGCAGGGCGCCCATGCCAAGGTCCGTCAGTTTCTTATCGGGCAAAACCTCGACCTTGAGCCCTGTTTTGCTAAGTAATTTCAGTCTATTGGCAAATTCCGCTGGCCCCAGCACATTGGCCGGCTCGTTCACGAGGTCGCGGGCCAATATGATGCCATCGCCGATCGCCTTGCGGCGCGCGAAGCTTCGCCTAACGGCGGCGGCGCCTTTGCAGAGCACCGTGATTCGTTTGAGATCGTTGGCTGGCTTATCGTTGTCGCCATCCTTTGGTGGACTGGTCTTGTATTTGTCGAACTTGTAACCGCGCAGCATCGCGCCAAATGCGAGATTGCCGACATCGTCAGCCTTGAGCGTGGTTCGGGGGTTCGCAGCTTCCACCAGAATCTGAGCCGTGCTCCCCTCCTGCCCCCGCAATTTTCCCCGAATCGAGCCGCCGAGGGCGAGCCAATCGGTTTCGCTGTAATCCTTAAGCTTGCCGACACCCACCACCAGCAGCCGCGCCAATTTCAGTCCCTGGGGCACCATCAGATCGACGGCCGTGCGCTTTTTTCCCTTGAATCCGCCAACTTTCATGGCGCGCGCGATCGTTCCGCCGCTCTTCTTGTCCAGCGCCTTCGCCGATGGACCAAGCCTGGGGCCCTCCTCCGCCAGTACGACGAGAACGCCCTGGTCCGGTAGCTTGATTTCAGAGAATGAAATGCTGGCAGGCCTGCTCATATATCTCTCCCCGCGATTCGGTTTTCAACTCTTGGGATGCTCGACCGGCCGTTTGCAACGCGATGAACGCCCCGTGACGCCTGTCTAGCACGGCTTTGACCGGAAAAATGCTGGAATCTGTGGCATTCCGGCCACGGTCGCAAACTCTTCGTCCGTGATTTGGTAGCCAATCGTAGGCAGCCGAAATTCCGCCATGTTACAGTGATGAAAAGTCGTTTGGGCACAAATAGATGGCAGTCCGTTAGCCGATAAAAAATCGCGCGAGGCTAGCGGGCATAATAGACGGGGGAGCACGGCTGGTCCCATGGACCTGTTTAGCCGCTATATCTTTCGCCAGGCCGCAGGCTCGTTCCTGCTGATCCTGCTGACGCTGACAGCCATAGTCTGGCTGGCAACGGCGCTCAGCCGTCTTGAGCTGCTCACGGCCCAGGGACAGACAGTTTTCGTGTTCCTGAAAATGACCATGCTAGCTCTCCCAAATCTATTTGCCCTTATTGCTCCCAATGCCTTTCTGTTGTCGTGCCTCTACACCTTGAACCGGCTCAACGGCGATAGCGAGCTGATTGCCATGACCGCGTCGGGAACGTCGATCTGGCGCTTCGCGACGCCGTTCCTGGTATTGGCGGCGCTAGTTTCGCTGTTGATCATTTCGGTTAATTTCTACGTCCAGCCATGGAGCATGCAGAAGCTCCGCTCCTACGTTGTTCAGGTTCGCACCGACCTGATATCGCAAGTCCTCCGTCCCGGACATTTCTCAAGCCCCGAACGGGGTTTGACGTTCCATATCAGGGACCGTGCCCTCAATGGCGATCTCTTAGGGTTGCTGGTGCATGATGCGCGCAAGCCCGAGCAAGTATTGAGCTTCCTTGCCGAGCGCGGCCGCATCGTCAAGGTAGACGAAAACGCCTATCTCACCATGACGAACGGCCACATCCACCGCCGTGAGACCAAGAAGGATGAAGGCGACGTTCAGATTGTAAAGTTCGACCAATACATCTTCGACATCAGCAGCTTCGGGCCGAAGACGGCATTCAAGGAGGTTAAGCCACGGGCCCGCTATATCGGGGAATTGCTCTATCCCGATCCCAATGATCCCTATTACCAAAAACGGAAAGGCAAGTTCCGCGCGGAACTGCATAACCGTTTCGCGACGCCGCTCTATCCCTTTGCCTATGCCCTAATTGCCATCATGTTCCTGGGCGGCGCGCACACAGTCCGGCAAAGCCGGCTCGGAAGCGTGTTAGCCGCCTTTAGCTTCTCCGTGGCGGTGCGCGTTGGCGGCTTAATCGCAATGAATTTGTCCGCCATACACGCTTCAGCCGTGATCCTCGTCTATGCGATTCCACTGGGTGCGATCGTCTTGGCGGCGGTGGCCGCAGATGGACGGCTCATCCCAATCGGATGGGCTGGCGCGGTGACCGATCTGCCATCGAGGCTAGGCTCTGCCGTTAAACGTCTATGGCCCAACAACGCCGGGCCTGCGGACCAGCATCGGGGGCCGGCGCAATGACCCTGATAGGGACAATCTCCCGCTATATCTCGTGGCGCCTGCTGGTCGCCATTATCGGCATTTTGGTGCTCTGCCTGCTGTTGATCTTCATGGTCGATATGATCGAGCTGCTGCGCCAGTCCGGCAAATATGGCAGCGTGCCGATGTGGCAGTTGCTCTATCTGTCGCTGCTGCGCCTGCCCTCCTACTCCGAACTCGTGCTGCCCTTCGCGGTTCTGATCGGAAGCATTGGAGGCTTCCTGCTGCTCAGCCGAACTTCCGAATTGGTGATTGTACGCTCTTCCGGCATGTCGGTCTGGCAGTTCATTTTGCCAGGCGTTGCGGTCGCAATCGCATTGGGGATCGTGGCGGTTACCCTCTACAACCCGCTGGCGGCGACTGCCCGGGTTCATGCGGACCGGCTCTATGCCGAAGCCTTCGGAAAAGAGAAGTCACTGATGCGGACGTCGAACGCGGGCTCATGGCTGCGGCAAGACGGCGCCGATGGTCAGTCTGTAATTCACGCCCTCTTCACTTCGGATCGCGGCCTGACTTTGACCGGTGTCTCGGTCTTTCAGTTCGACAAGGAAGGCAACTTCTTCGAGCGTTTGGAAGCGCAGCGCGCGGAATTGAAGGACGGGCGCTGGGAGCTGCATGACGTCTGGGTAAGCGCGGTGGGCCGCGAGCCTGCTCATTACGACCGCTATGTGGTGTCGACCTATCTCACCCAGACCCAGGTCCGCGACAGTTTGGGCTCGATCCTTTCGGTCTCGTTCTGGGAGCTGCCGAAATTTATTGAAATTGCCGACAAGGCCGGGCTGCCGGCACGGCGTCACAAGCTGCAATATCAAATGCTGCTGTCGAGGCCGTTCCTGCTGGCCGTGATGGTCCTGCTGGCGGCCACCTGTTCGCTGCGAGCGTTCCGATTCGGTGGGATCCGGTCGATGATTATCGGCGGCCTTGGCGCTGGCTTCCTGTTCTTTGTTTTGGCGGAAGTCTCGCGGAACCTGGGTCTCGCCGGGCTGGCGTCGCCCTTGATCGCCGCGTGGACTCCGATTCTGTTCGCGAGTTTCCTCACCCTAACCGTTCTGCTTTACCAGGAGGATGGCTGAGCATGCCCGTGCTTGAGCACATAAGGCGCCGGCTCGGCTTGGCCTTCTGCCAAATGGCGGAGCGGCGAAGAACTGCGTCTCGCAGTGTCCTGAATCTGGCCATAGGCGGTGCAATCATTGCCCTTGCGGGCACGATCGCCGCTCCCTCTGCCATAGCCCAATCGCAGGAGCCCTTGGCCGGGCTGGACGCGCAGCAGATCGACCCAAATCTGCCCATGCTGCTGCAAGCAGATGAGATGATCTACGACAACCAAAACAACAAGGTCACCGCCCGTGGCAATGTCGAGATCTACTACAGCAACTACACGCTGCTTGCCGATAAGGTCGTCTACGATCAGTCCAGCAATACTCTCTCCGCTGAGGGCGACGTCCGGATCAAGGAGCCGGATGGGGCCGAGATCACCGCCGACCAAATCACGCTGACGGATGACTTCCGCGATGGATTTATCCGCTCGCTCAAGATCGTCACCAGCGATGATGCCCGCATCGCCGCCTCGAGCGCCTATCGCGAAAGCGGTGAGACCACGGTTTTCGAAAGAGCCGTCTATACGCCTTGTAAGCCCTGCGAGGACGATCCCGAAAAACCACCCACCTGGCGCATCAAGGCCGAAAAGGTCATTCACAAGAGGTCCGAGGCGACGATCGCCTATGAGGACGCCACATTTGAGATGTGGGGCGTGCCGGTCGCCTATTTGCCGCGCTTCAGGCATGCCGATCCCTCGGTCAAGCGCAAATCGGGTTTCCTGATCCCGCGCTTCGGCCACTCCAACGATCTGGGTTTCACCACCGAGATTCCGTACTACTTCGCGCTGGCGCCGAATTACGACTTCACCTTCAGTCCGCTGGTTACCGAGAGGAACGGTGTGGTCGTCAAAGGTCAGTGGCGGCAACGCACCGCCAACGGCCGCTACACGGTTGAGCTCGCCGGTATCGACCAGTGGGATGACAGAGATATCTCGCCGGGCGACCGGGATTTCCGTGGCAGCGTCAAGACCGACGGCCAATTCGATATCAACGAGTTCTGGAGCTACGGCTGGGATATCACGGCGGAAACCGATGATACGTTCCGCAGGTTCTATCGGCTCGACAGCATTCTCGCCACCGAGCGTGTGAACGACATCTATTTGACCGGCATCAGCGAGCGCAATTATTTCGACGCGCGGCTCTATCAATTCGGCGCGTTGACCGTCAACGATACCGCGGCAGCTGAATCCCGGGTCCATCCGATCATCGATTACAACTACATCTATTCGGATCCTGTCTTCGGCGGCGAAGTCGCCTTTGACAGTAATGTAATGAGCCTCACGAGCGATGACGCCGCGGACTCGAATCGGCTGATTAATGAGCTGAAATGGCGCCGCACCATGATCAGTCCAGGAGGCCAGATTCTGACGCCATTCTTCTCGGCGCGCGGCGATCTCTACAACGTCTCGAATGTGGTCAATCCGTTCACTGACGAACTCAGTGAGGAAACCAATATCGCCCGCGGCATGGTCACGGGCGGCGTCGAATACCGGTATCCGTTTGTGGCGCGAAGCGCCAATGCCTCCCATGTCGTGGAGCCGATCGGACAGTTCATCGCGCGGCCCAATATCGGCGATCAAGACGATATTCCCAACGAAGACGCGCTCAGCCTTGTCTATGACGACACCCTATTATTCGATATCGACAAATTCTCAGGCTATGACCGGATAGAGTCCGGGACTCGCGCCAATGTCGGCATGCGCTATACCTACCAGGCCGACGGCGGCGGCTATGTTCGTGCTGTGGTCGGGCAAAGCTATCAAGTGGCGGGCGATAATCCCTTCGAGTTCCGCAACGAGAGTGGCCTCAGGAGCACCGCGTCGGATTACGTTACCGGCCTCTATGTCCGACCCGTCAAACAGCTGAGCTTCATTGCTCAAACGCGGTTTGACGAGAGTTCATTTGAGGTGCAGCGCGCCGACCTTACGTCCACCATATCGATTGGCCCGGCGAAGGGCTCGGCCACCTATTCGCAACAGCTGGATAAGCCGGAAATCAGAGGTGAGGAGCTGATCGAGATTCGCGACGTACGCGAAGAAATCTTAGCCAATGGCAGCCTGGATTTGACGGAATTCTGGTCGCTGATCGGCTCGGTCCGATATGACATCTCGAGGGATCAGCAGGTCACAGACTCTATCGGCCTGAAATACTCCGATGACTGCTTCGCCCTCACCGTCTCTTACGCGCAATCCTTCATTCAGGATCGCGATATCCGGCCGGACGAAACCATATCGCTGCGCTTCGAGTTCAAGCATCTCGGCGCCTTCGACATCGATTCCGGCGGGTTCGGAGGCTAACGCGCGCCTACTTCGATACGCGTCTAGGGCACTCTGATTTGGGTCGTGCCCCGAATTGCAATTCATGCCATTTTGAGGACATGGTTCGGAGGCAAGGATTAGCCCTGCCCACGACACCCAATATCGGCCAGGAAACCGGAATGGTTCGGCGATGAAGAAGCGCATGCTTTCAGCGATAGGCCGATGCGTCGCATCCTTGCTGATGCTAGCGCTCTGTCTGTCCGCCGAAATTCGCGCCGAGGGCGAGCTCAAGATAGTCGTGCTGGTCAATGATGAGCCGATTTCGGCCTACGACATCGTGCAGCGGGTTCGTTTTATTTCCGCCACGACCAGGCAAAAAGCTACCGAACAACTGCGCAAGCAGGTCATCGAAGACCTGATTAACGAGCGAATTCAGCTTCAGGAAGCCAAGAAGCTCAACATTGCTGTGTCGGACAAGGAGATTAACAGCTCCATGTCTCGTGTCGCACAGGGCAGCAATATGTCGGCCGAGAAGATGCAAGAGGCCCTGAAACAGTTGGGCGTGAACCCGAGCACGTTTCGGACGCGCCTTAAAGCCATGATTGGATGGCGTGCCGTAATTCGGCGTAAATTCAGGCGGCAAATCGTCGTGAGCTCGGCCGAGGTCGACAAGGCCATGAAGACCGAGAAGAATGATCCCAACGCCAAAAAGACTGAACTGCAGATGCAACGGATCGAAATAAAGCTGCCGCAAAACGCCGACCAGAGCGCCATCGCCGCCCGATTTGTCGAAGCTGAAAATCTGCGCAAGAAATTCAACGGCTGTAAGAATATTTCGAAGCTTGCCGCGAGCGTGCAAAACGCCTCCGTAAGCCCGATGGAGCGCAAGACGACCGACAGAATCGGCCAACCCTCTCGGGCGATCCTGCTGAAAGCCAAAGTCGGCCAAATGACGCCGGCAATGTTGACCTCGAAGGCTGTTGAGCTCTATGCCGTTTGCGATCGCGGCACCGTGAAGGAGGACCAGGAGAAGAAACGCGAGGTGGTTGAGGCAAGGCTGCGTCAGCAGGAATTCATGACGTTTGCGAACCGCTATCTGCGCGATCTTCGCCAGGAGTCCTATATCGAGTACCGCTGACGGTCTCCGGCTTGGCGACCGCCGGCCAAGACGTGAGACCTATGTCGACTGTCCCCTCGAAAACGCTGCCAATTGCCGTCACCATGGGTGATCCCGCCGGTATCGGCCCGGATATTACGCTTACCTGTTGGCATAGGCGGAGCAAGGACGAGATTCCGCCTTTTGTCGTTGTCGGCGATCCCGAGGTCCTTGACGCTCGCGCCAAACTTCTCGGGCTTAAGGCGCCCATTGCGGCGATTGAATCGACAGCCGAAGGGCTTGCGATTTTCCAAGACGCCTTGGGGGTGATACCGGCAGCCAGCGCCGGAGAAATCTTCGCAGGGGCGCCGACGCCCCAATGTGGAACGGCTGCTATCGCTTCGATCGAGAATGCAGTCTCTATGTTGGAGCGCGGAGAGGCCCGGGCGCTCGTCACCAATCCGATCAACAAGGCGCGGCTCTACGATATCGGCTTTACCTATCCAGGCCACACAGAATTCCTAGCGGCCCTTGCCCAGAGCCCGGGCAGCGAGCCTGTTGAGCCCGTCATGATGCTGGTTTGCCACGAGCTCAGGGTTGTGCCGGCTACAGTCCATATCCCGCTCAGCCAAGTCGGTTCGCGGCTCACCACAGCCCTGATCAGCCGCACGATCCGAACCGCCGATAAAGGCCTGAAGGACTATTTTGGGATCGCGTCTCCAAGGATCGCTGTCGCCGGCCTTAACCCGCATGCAGGCGAGGCGGGAACCATGGGCCGCGAAGAACTCGACGTGATCGGGCCGGCAATTGAGCAAGCCCGGGCGGCGGGCATCCGTGCCTCGGGGCCTTTCTCGGCGGATACCATGTTCCATCCCTCCGCACGCGAAGGGTACGACGCTGCTATCGCGATGTATCACGACCAGGCGCTGATCCCGATCAAGACCCTGGCGTTCGAGCGCGCGGTCAATTTGACGCTCGGCCTGCCCTTTATTCGTACTTCACCCGATCACGGCACGGCCTACGACCTGGCTGGAACCGGAAAAGCCGACCCAAGCAGTTTCTTCGAGGCGCTCAGGCTCGCGGACTCGATCTCCTTGCGCTTGGCCGCGGTAACGATGTGACGAGCCCCGACGGACTGCCCCCGCTCCGCTCGGTGATCTCCCAGCTGGGGCTCACGGCCCGGAAAGGCTTGAGCCAAAACTTTATCCTCGATTTGAATCTCACTAGGCGGATCGCTAGAGCGGCGGGTCCGCTGGAAGGTGTGACCGTGTTGGAGGTTGGACCCGGGCCCGGAGGATTGACGCGAGCGCTGCTCCTCGAGGGTGCGGCCCATATCATCGCGATAGAGCGGGATTCCAGGTGTTTGGGGGCACTGGAGGATATCGCGGATCACTATCCAGGCGCCCTCACAATTCTCTCGATGGACGCCCTTGAGGTCGACTACGCATCGCTCGGGCCCCTTCCCCTGCGGATCGTCGCGAACCTGCCCTACGGCGTGGCCACGCCGCTTCTGGTTGGTTGGCTCAAAGCCTCGCCCTGGCCGCCTTGGTACGACCGGATGGTATTGATGTTCCAACGCGAGGTCGCCGACCGAATCGTGGCCTCGCCCGGCTCTAAGACCTATGGCCGCTTAAGCGTGCTTTCGCAGTGGCGCACCCGGCCGCGTATTCTGTTGTCGCTGCCGCCCCAAGCCTTCACGCCGCCGCCAAAGGTGGAGTCCGCGCTGGTCGAATTCATGCCCCTGGCCGCGCCGAAGCCTGATTGCAAGCCAGAGTCGCTCGAAGCGGTCACCGGGGCAGCGTTCGGGCAGAGAAGAAAAATGCTGAAATCGAGTCTGCGGCAGATCGCGGATGATTCCGAGCGGCTGTTGGAACGCGCCGAAATCCCGGCAAATCTGAGGCCCGAGCAGTTGGACGTTAGTCAATTCGTCAGATTGGCCAGACTCTTCGAGGACTCGGTTGACCGTCGATGATGGCAATAAGTCCGAGCCGCGGCTAAAGGTCGTGCTGCAGCTTGCGAACAAATTCGGCTAACCCAATCTGCCTTTCCCGCTTATGGCGTTCGGCATCGAGAATGGCCCGTACCGCGGCGAGGCTTTCCTCAACATCCCGGTTGACGACCACATAGTCGTAGTCGTCCCAATGCTGGATCTCGTTGCTCGCGCCCGCCATCCGTTTTTGTACGATTTCCGGCGGATCCTGGGCTCGCTCCGTTAACCTGGCTTGGAGATCCGCAGCCGATGGAGGCAGCAGAAAGATCGTGACCAGGTCTTTCTTGGAGGACTTGGCCAGTTTCTCGGTTCCCTGCCAATCGATGTCGAACAATACGTCCAGACCCTTGGCGAGGGCTAATTCAACGGGCTCCTTGGGTGTGCCGTAAAAATTGTCGAACACCACCGCCCATTCGAGAAACTCGTCTTGGTCCAGCATGGATTTGAATTTGTCGGCATCGACGAAATGATAGTCCTGGCCATCGGTTTCGCCCTGCCGTGGCTCGCGTGAGGTCACAGACACCGACATCTGGACGCCCGCGTCCGCCTCCAGAAGCGCGCGGGCGATCGTCGTTTTGCCGGCGCCTGAGGGTGAGGAGAGCACCAACATCAGCCCTCGCCGCTTCACGCTTGTCGAAGCGTCACTCAATGTTCTGCACCTGCTCGCGCATGCGGTCGATCACCGCCTTCAAGGCAAGGCCCGCATTGGTGACATCGACGTCATTGGATTTGGAGCAAATCGTATTGGCTTCGCGGTTGAATTCTTGAGAAAGGAATTCAAGGCGCCGGCCAACCGGCTCATCCTGTTTCAGCAGCTCGCGGGCGGCGGAGACATGGGCTTTGAGCCGTTCTAGCTCCTCGTTCAAATCGGATTTGGTCGCCAACAGAGCCGCTTCCTGGTGCAGCCGCTGCTGGTCGAACTCGCTTCCGTTCTGCATCAAGCGGGAGATTTGCTCCTGCAGGCGCTCGCCTATGGCCGCGGGCGTGCGCGCCGGCGAGGCTTCGATAGTACCCACGAGTTCCTCGATCTCGTCGATTTGCCCCTTAATGGCATCGCTCAGATGTGCACCCTCGGCAAGTCTGGCTGTAACGACTTTGTCCAGAACGCGATCTAAATCCTTTATGAGTTCCTGGTTTCGCGCTTCGGTATCGGGCTCGTTATCGGGTTCCTCGTATTCGATTACGCCCTTTATCGCCAACAGGCCGTCGAGGGCCGGTTTCGGCGCATCCACCAAGCCCCTGGCCTTCTCTACAATCGCCGCAATGTCAGCCAACATCGCCTCATTCAGACGGGCGCGGGCGCCGCTCGCTTCTCGCTGTATTGACAGATTGATTTGGCAATTGCCTCTAGCGAAATGGCGCTTGCAGGCCTCCCTCACCGACGCCTCGAGTCCTTCCAGCCCGTGAGGCAAACGCAGCCGGATGTCCAGGCCACGGGAGTTCAAGGTTCGAATTTCCCAATGCCAATCGATCGAGCCGAAGCGTCCGTCGCCACGGGCAAAACCAGTCATGCTCTTGAGTGTCATGAACCCCCGCCCGATCGGCTTCCCGCCACGACGTTTTGCCTGCGTTTCTTGTCAGATCGCGCCACTCGCGCGCTGAAACTCTACTTGGTCGCGCAAAGACCAACAAGCGGCCCGGGCCGCCGAACCGGCATAAGCAGTTCTGTATGGAAACCTACCTCAGGCGCGGATTGCGCGTCGGCAGGGGAACCGATGGCACCGAGGCGGATTGCCTCGCCGAGGTTTGGCTGGGCGCTGAACCCAAGCCAATCGATTCCGGGTCCAAGAGCGCCGAATCGCTAGGTATCGCTAAATTCCCGATTGTCGATCCCGCAGGAAGGCCGGCCATGCCAGTCGTATTGAACCCTGGCGAAATGACGCCTCCTGGCACCGCGGCTACTTGCTCGCCGGCAGCCTCGCGCGCGGCGCGCTCAGCCGCCTCTCTCTCACGAATTTGCCGCTCTACGACGCGCCATTTGGCGACGTTCCTATTGTGCTCCGCGAGTGAACCCGAAAATACGTGACCGCCTGTTCCATCGGCTACGAAGTAGAGATCATTGGTCTGGGCCGGGCGCAACACCGCCTCGATCGACGCACGGCCGGGGTTGGCGATGGGCGTCGGCGGCAGGCCTCTAATTCGGTAGGTATTGTAGGGGGTTGGCTTCTCGAGTTCACTCCGCAGGATTGGACGACCAAGGCTCCCTTTCCCGCCCGACACGCCGTAGATAATGGTCGGATCGGAATCGAGCCTCATGCCCTTCTTCAAACGGTTCACGAACACAGCCGCGACCCGCGCGCGCTCATCCGACTTGCCGGTTTCCTTCTCCACGATTGAGGCCAGGATAATCGCCTCCATCGGCGTTTTGAATGGCAGGCCCTGCACCCGGTTCTTCCAGAGCTTGGCGACGAATTTCTGCTGTTCCGCCTGCATGCGTTCGATGATCTCTTTGCGCGTCGATCCGCGCGAAAACCTGTAGGTATCGGGAAGCAAGCTGCCCTCGGCCGGCAACACCGCAAGTTCGCCGCTTAGCGTCTCGTGGCCGTTCAGCCGCTCCACCACTTGCCAACTGGTATAGCCTTCGGGAATGGTCACCTTGTGCAGGATCGCCCGGCCCTCGACCAAGGTATCCAGGACATCCCGCATGCTCATGTTCTTTTCGACGCTGTACTCGCCATATCGCAACCGATCTTGGGCCTTGAAATAGATCACGCTGGCGACAAACAGCCGACGGTCGCTGATCACGCCCTCGCGCTCGAGGCGGGCCGCAATGGCGTTGACGCCCTCGCCCTTCGGGATCACGACCACTGTCGAATGATCGAGCGGACCCGGCTTGTCGAACTGGGTCTTGGCGTAATAAAGCAAGCCGCCCAGGCCTAGGAAGGCAATGACGATCATCGTCATCATGCCATTCAGGACGGCCAAAAAGGGATGCATGCGCCTACGGTTCCTCCGTTGCGGCGGTTCTGGAGCCCGCGCGGGCTCTAACGCCTCCGCCGGGCTGCGAGGTCGTGTCGTGGGTTGCAAGTCGTCATTGGCGGCCATGCTCGCCAATGATTGGGCCACATCCGACTGAATATCTCTGTCGCCGCCGTGATTCATCAGGAACGCCTTACTCTGATGATCCTGACCCACTTTCCAGTTGAATTATGGCGAAACATCGGACGATGGGAGTGAGGCTCGAATCTGATTGTGCTTTGGGAGCGATCAAGCTTGGTGGCGCGTGAGGATCAGAGAGGCGTTGGTGCCGCCAAAACCAAAGGAATTGCTTAGCACCGTATCGATCTCGCGTTCGCGGGCCTTATGGGGCACCAGGTCGATTGCGGTCTCTATGGATGGGTTATCGAGGTTGAGCGTCGGCGGAGCGATATTGTCGCGAATCGCCAATGTCGAGAAAATCGCCTCCACCGCACCCGCGGCCCCCAGCAGATGGCCGATTGCCGATTTTGTCGACGACATCGAGAGCTTGCCGGCGGCATTCCCGAACAGCCGCTCCACCGCGCCAAGTTCGATCTCATCCCCCATCGGCGTCGACGTGCCATGGGCGTTGATGTAATCGATGTCGGCGGGCTCGATTCCCGCACGCTTGATCGCGGAGGCCATACAGCGATAGGCGCCATCGCCATCTTCGGCGGGAGCCGTAATATGATGGGCATCGCCCGAAAGACCGTAGCCCGAGATCTCCGCGTAGATATTGGCGCCGCGCGCTTTGGCGTGCTCTAGTTCCTCCAAGACCACAATGCCCGCGCCCTCACCCATCACGAAGCCGTCCCGGTCCCTGTCATAGGGGCGCGAAGCCCGCTCGGGTTCGTCGTTGAAATGGGTGGAGAGTGCGCGGCAAGCGGCAAAGCCCGCAATAGCCAACCGGCAGAGCGGCGATTCAGTCCCTCCCGCCACCATCACATCAGCGTCGTCCAGGGCGATCAGCCTCGAGGCGTCACCGATGGCGTGCGCGCCCGTGGAGCAAGCCGTGACAACGGCATGATTGGGACCCTTCAACTTGTGGCGAATAGAAACATAACCGGAAGCCAAATTGATCAAGCGCCCCGGAATGAAGAACGGGCTGATCCGGCGGGGGCCCTTATGCTCCAACAGAAGCGCGGCCTGTTCAATTCCTTGCAAACCGCCAATGCCCGATCCGATTAGAACGCCCGATCTCGCCTGCTTTTCGTTGGTATCGGGCCGCCAGTCGGCGTCCGATAGCGCGTGGTCGGCAGCGGCCAAGGCAAAGATGATGAAATCATCGACCTTGCGCTGCTCTTTGGGCTCTGCCCAGTCGTTCGGATTGTAAGTGCCGTTGGAGCCGTCGCCGCGCGGTATCGCGCATGAAATCTGGCAAGAGAGGTCTGAAACGTCGAAATCTTCGATGCGCCCGGCAGCACTCTCACCGGCTATCAGACGTTTCCAAGACGTCTCCGCGCCGCATCCAAGCGGCGAAACCATGCCAATGCCTGTTATGACGACTCGTCGCATATATCATTCAATGGAGCTGTGAATCGCCAAGTTCCTTAAGGAAATCAGATACTAGTGGCGTTAAGTTAATCGTGCAGCCGGCCTCGACCGGTTTAGCCAACGCACGTCACAAAAACATCTGGAGAACTAAGCTGAGTTCTTTTCGAGGAACTTGATCGCGTCGCCGACTGTCAGAATGGTTTCGGCGGCATCGTCAGGAATCTCGCAACCGAATTCTTCCTCGAAAGCCATCACCAATTCAACGGTATCCAGGCTGTCGGCACCAAGATCATCGATGAAACTCGCTTTATCCGTCACCTTGTCGCCCTCGACACCAAGGTGCTCAACGACGATCTTCTTAACCCGCTCCGGAATATCGCTCATTTCTCCGCCTCATACATATTGTCTTTAAATCCGATAATTCACGCGGCCTCAAGAGAAGCTCGTGCTGCTGCCTTCGAATTCGGGGTAGCTGTTTTCAGCCGATTGTCGCGACGGAAAGGCACGCGGACCTTTGCCCCCAAGAATGCGGCGGCTTGGTAACACACTTTATTCCCCTTGACTAGAATGCCGGAATCCATGTTTGCGGCGGTGATTTGCGCCGGCCAATTCTATTGCGCGCGCGCGGCAAAACACGCCCTTAAACCATGACCATTCCGCCATTCACATGAATGGTTTGGCCGGTGATGTAACGGGCCTCATCACTCGCCAAAAATACCACAGATGACGCCACATCCTCCGGCTTTCCGAAGATGCCCGCGGGAATCGCCGCCGCGATAGCCTCGACCTGCTTTTCGTTGAGCACATGGGTCATGGCTGTTTCAATGAAACCGGGCGAGATGCAGTTGGCCGTGACGTTTCGCGACGCGACTTCCCGGGCGAGGGATTTGGTCATGCCGATCAACCCGGCTTTGGATGCCGCATAGTTGGGCTGACCAGGATTGCCGATGATTCCACTGATCGACGCGATGTTTACGATGCGCCCATAGCGCCGCCGCATCATGTTGCGCAGCGCATTTCGGGTCAGGGTAAATACGGAGGTCAGGTTGACGGCGATGACGTCGTCCCATTCCTCGTTCCGCATCCGCATGAAGAGATTGTCCCGGGTGATGCCGGCATTGTTCACCAGGATATCAAGTTGCCCCAGCGCCTCTTCCGCCTCGCCCGCCAGCTTTTCGACCGCTTCGCGATCACGCAGATCACAGGGCAGCACGTGGACATTGGAGCCAAGTTCATCCGCCAACCCCTGAAGCGCATCCTTTCGCGTGCCGGAGACCGCAATCGCCGCTCCCGAGGCGTGCAGGTCGCGCGCGATAGCGCCGCCTATTCCGCCCGACGCGCCGGTGACCAGAGCACCCTTTCCCGATAGATCGAACATTCGTTAATTCCTAACCTTGGCTAATTGGTTTCGAGCGCTTCAATCGCAGTGTCGATTTCCGCCGGCGTCCCGACGGATTTGGCATCCAGGTCGCGCTCAATACGGCGCGCCAGACCGGTCAACACGCGCCCCGCGCCGACCTCGTAAAGGCTATGCACGCCCTTTTCCACCATATAACCCACCGACTCCCGCCAGCGCACCATGCCGGTCACTTGTTGCACCAGCCGCTCGCGTATCTCGTCGGGATCTGTAATTTCTCCAGCGGAGACGTTGGCGATCAATGGGACCACCGGCGAGCTGATTTCTACGTCTTTGAGGGCATCAGCCATCGCTTGTGCCGCGGGCTGCATCAGGCTGCAATGAAACGGGGCACTGACGGGGAGCAGCACCGCGCGCCGCGCGCCATAATCGGCGGCCATCTCGACGGCGCGCCCGACCGCCGCGGTGGAGCCGGAAATTACGATCTGACCCGGCGCGTTATCGTTGGCCGCCTCGCAAACCTCTCCATTGGATGCATCCTTGGCGAGCCGCCTCGCATCTTCCAGTTCGGCGCCGAGCAGCGCTGCCATCGCCCCCTCGCCAACGGGCACGGCAGCTTGCATGGCCAGACCACGAGTCTTCAACAGGCGCGCTGTTTCAGCAACCGTGATCGAGCCCGCCGCCGCGAGGGCCGAATATTCGCCGAGCGAATGGCCAGCCACGAAGCGAACGGCTTTGCCAAGCTCAAGACCTTTTTCCTTTACGAGCACCCTGGTGACCGCGAGCGAGACAGCCATTAAGGCAGGCTGCGCATTTTCAGTCAGCGTCAACTCGTCGTCGGGTCCGCTCCACATGATTGCCGAGAGACGTTGGTCCAGCGCGTCGTCAACTTCCTTGAAGACTTCCCGCGCGCTGGCATAGCTTTCGGCCAATTCGGCGCCCATGCCGACCTGCTGGCTTCCCTGGCCGGGAAAGGTGAAAGCAACGCTCGATGGACTGTCCGCCATGGTCCGGCTGATGATTGGTTATCCTGGAGACGGGGCCGGATTCGACCCGGGGCCAAAGACACCGATTGGCGACACCTGTCAAGCGCGGCCCGGAAGCGATGAATCAGCTCCAGCCAAATGACGATCCCGGCTCGTCTGCGAGCCCTGATGGCGTGCGCATCTTTGTTGCAAAGTCGGCACAAAATCGTATAAGTGCCGCCGTTGACGCGCCGGTTGGAGGCTGAACGGAAGACCGCTCTCCCCGTTGGGGTTGGCGGCAGGATCGAAAAGGATCCGGCTTCCGGTGTCTCCGCTCTTATTAGGTCTTCTTTCGAGCCTTCCGATTCTAAAGGCTTCTGAGGGGCTTCGCGCCGGTGCGGGATTTAACCGGGAAGGCTTTGCCTAATGCCACTTTATGAGCATGTGTTCCTTGCGCGCCAGGATGTCTCGGCGCAGCAGGTCGAAAAGCTGATGGAAACATACCAGTCCATTATCAAGGACAATGGCGGATCCATCGGCAAGACCGAGTATTGGGGCCTCAAAAACCTCGCTTACCGGATCAAGAAGAAGCGCAAGGCTCATTACGCCTTGATGAACATCGACGCGCCACACGAAGCGGTGGCCGAGATGGAGCGTCAAATGAGCATCGAGCCCGACGTCATTCGATATCTAACGCTACGTGTCGATGAGCTGGACGATAGTCCCTCGGCGATGATGAAGCGCCAGGACCGTGATGATCGCCGCGGCCCACGGCGCGACCGCGACGGTCGAGACGGCGGGCGGGACCGCGACGGTCGAGACGGTGGGCGGGGCCGCGACGCCAGAGACGCCGGGCGTGATCGCGCGAGCAAGCCCGAGGACGAGAAGCCGGCAGAGGCGGCGAAGCCGGCGAAAACCGAAGCTGGTGAAGCGGAGCCGGCTGAGGACAAGGATGCCAAGCCGGACGAGGACAAGTCATGACGAATATTGCTCAACTCCCGGTCCGGAGACCGTTTTACCGGCGGCGAAAAACCTGCCCATTTTCCGGCGATAACGCGCCCAAGATCGACTATAAGGACGTAAGACTACTGCAACGTTACGTCTCGGAGCGCGGCAAGATCGTTCCAAGCAGAATTACCGCCGTCTCCGCCATTAAGCAGCGTGAACTGGCCCGTGCGATCAAGCGGGCGCGATTTTTGGGTCTGCTCCCCTATTTGGTGGAATAAAGCGGGACCACAGACGGCCTAAAGGTTGGGGCAGATCCAGTCGGATGATGTCTCTAACCGCTCCTAGTAAGCGGGACAGCTCGACGAAATGGCAAATCTGACATTCATAAGAATCCTCGCGGGCGCTGCATCGGGCCTGCTATTCGCGTCCGCCACCACAGGCGCGCTGTTCGCGTTACCGCTGTTTTATCTCACCCCGCTCCCGTTGTTCCTGGTGGGATTGGGCTGGGGCACGGTGAGCGTTGCGATAGCCGGCGTTGCCGGCAGCTTGCTTGCCACTCTCTTTCTTGGCGGGCTTGTCGGTCTTGGCTACCTGGTGACCTTCGCGATCCCCGCCACCATTCTCACCTATCTCGCTCTGTTGTGCCGGCAGCCCTCCGGTCAGCCTGCGGGTGCGGCAGGTTCGGCCGATGTGAGCCAGCTTGAATGGTATCCGCCGGGCAAACTAGTCGCCTGGATCACGGTGATGGCGGGCGCTCTCACCGCACTGGCCATTCCGCTGCTGGGCCTCGACGCCCAGACCTATTACGGAAACCTCCAAGAGATCATGGAGAACACGCTGCTCAAGGATCTCGAAGCGGCGGCACCAGAGGGCTTCGACAAGCAGCAGATGACGGAAGTGATCGGGTTCCTTGCACGCGCGCTCCCGGCTCTTTCCGCCGCAATCTGGATGCTGGCCATGGTGTTCAATATGTGGGCGGCCGGACGCATCCTAGGCTATGCAGGGCATTCACTTCGGCCTTGGCCGGATATCAGCAAGATGAGTTATCCGCGGGAATTTGCGATCGGGTTCGTCGCGTCGCTGATCGGCTCCTTGTTGCCGGGCATCCTCAGCATCATGGCCGTCGGTTTCGCCGGCGCATTCGTGATGGCTTACGTTCTGCTCGGGCTGGTGGTGATCCACGCGTTGAGCAGGCTGTCGCCATTGCGCCCCTTCATTCTGTTCAGCGTTTATATTGGCCTGATATTTTTCGGCTGGATTGCGCTGATTGTAGCCACCATCGGCATGGCCGATCCGATCTTCAATTTACGCGAACGTTTTTCCGCGAACCGGCCTCCCCCGGCGCCTGGCGCCGAATGAGAAACCGGATCGTCGCCAAATAAGGAGTACTGCCATGCAAGTTATTTTGCTCGAACGGATCCGCAAGCTCGGACAAATGGGAGATGTGGTGACGGTGAAAGCCGGCTTCGCCCGAAACTACCTATTACCCTATGGCAAGGCGCTTCGGGCGACAGATGCCAATCTGCAGCGTTTCGAGGGCGAGAAGGCTCAATTGGAGGCCCGCAATCTCGAGCTGAAGAAGGAAGCGGAAGCCGTCGCTAAGAAAGTCGATGGCAGCAATTTCTTGATTATCCGCCAGGCCAGCGACACAGGGCAGCTTTTCGGATCCGTTGCGACCCGCGATATTGCGGAGACAATCACGCAGGGTGGCACGACGATCGAACGGCGGCAGATTTTGCTGCTGCGGCCGATCAAGACATTGGGCTTGCACGCCATCACCGTTAGCCTTCACCCGGAGGTCGATGCCACCGTCACTGTCAACGTCGCGCGCTCGGAAGAGGAAGCGAAACGGCAAGAGCGTGGCGAGGACATTCTGACTGGCGAAGTTGAGGAGCAAGAGGAAGCCGCAATCGCCACCGAAGAGATTTTCGAGGATGAAGAGCGCGCCAAAGAGGCGGAGGAGACCCTGCAAGAAGAATCCGCCGAGGTTGAATCGCCTGACGAGCCTGAAGCCGCGCCGCCGAAGGCGGATGCCGAACCTGCTGAGGAAAACCCAGAGACCGATGCGGCGGCGCAGGACGAGGCGGAGGGAGATGACCAGGCCTCTGCTGAGGAAGACCAAAAGTCCAAACGCGGCAAGAGTATGAAAAAGAGCTGATTGCTCCCCTCTCCTAGCACTCGTGAAGCGCCGTGGTTCGCTCGCCGTTAGCAAGCACAAAGTTCGCGTGCCTGTGAATTGGGTGGATAGCGTGCAAAACGCCGACTCCCTTCGCGAGGCTGCGCGACACGGCCCACGAATCGCGTAGTGTCGGGGGATGGCGAACACCCATCAAATCGGCCCCGATTTTGAACAGGAGCAGGATCATAACTTCCGCAGCGCGCCGCATAATATCGAGGCAGAACAAGCGCTTCTAGGCGCGATCTTCGTCAATAACGAAGCTTGCGACCGGGTCTCGGCCTTCCTTGAGGCGCGGCACTTCTTCGATCCCCTGCATGGCCGCATTTACGAGGCCGCCGCCAAGCTCATTTTGGCCGGCAAGCGGGCAACGCCCGTCACGCTGAAGACATTCTTCGAGACAGAAGAGCCGGTCGGCGAGCTCACAGTCCCGCAATATCTGGGCCGCCTTGCCGCCAGCGCCACCACCGTGATCAACGCCGAGCATTATGGCCGCACGATCTATGACCTTGCGATTCGCCGAAGCTTGATTCTGATCGGCGAAGACATGGTCAATGCGGCCTATGACTCGCCCGTCGACAATGCTCCAGGCGAGCAGATCGAGGATGCCGAGCAGCGGCTCTTTGAACTCGCCGAGACCGGCAAGTTCGGCCAGGGATTCGAACCCTTTTCTAATGCCCTCAGAGACGCCATCGACATGGCGGCGAACGCCTATATGCGCGATGGCGGCGTCTCGGGCCTGGCCTGCGGCTTCAAGGATTTGGATCAGAAACTGGGCGGATTGCAGAAATCGGACCTGATAATCATCGCGGGCCGCCCCTCCATGGGGAAGACCGCACTCGCCACCAATATCGCCTATCACATCGCCCGCAATTACCGGACGGAGCAGCGTGGCGAAGGCGAAGAAACTGTCGCGGATGGCGCCGTGGTCGGATTCTTCTCGTTGGAAATGTCCGCCGAGCAGCTCGCCACGCGGATCATTTCCGAGCAGGCGGTGATCCCATCGGAGAAAATTCGCCGCGGAAAAATCACCAAGACCGAATTCGACCGGCTCGCTACCGTCTCTCAAACCTTGCAGCACCTGCCGCTCTATATCGACCAGACCGGCGGCATATCGGTTGCCCAGCTCGCCGCCCGGGCGAGGCGGTTGAAGCGGCAGCGGGGGATCGGTCTTATCGTGGTGGACTATTTGCAGCTGCTGACGGGCTCGAACCGGCGCGCGGCTGAAGGTCGCGTGCAGGAGGTTTCCGAAATCACCACCTCGCTCAAAGCGCTTGCTAAGGAGCTGAATGTCCCGGTGTTGGCGCTCTCGCAGCTCTCGCGCCAGGTCGAGCAGCGGGAAGACAAACGCCCGCAACTGTCGGACTTACGGGAGTCGGGCTCGATCGAACAGGATGCCGACGTTGTAATGTTCGTGTTTCGAGAAGAATATTACGTGGAACGTCGGCAGCCCCGGGAAGGTACGCCAGACCATTTGGCCTGGCAGGACGAAATGGGGACCGTCGAAGGCTTGGCCGAACTGATAATCGGCAAGCAGCGCCATGGACCGACGGGAACCGTGCGCTTGCAGTTCAAGCCGGAGGTCACGCGTTTCGGCGACTATGTGCCGGCGAGCCACTTGCCGGAGCGGACGGAGTGACAGAACCAGGAACCGCGACAGTAAATCACCAGAGCAACGCCGGAGAAGGAGCCGCACTTCACGCGCCCGCGGCCCTGACAATCGACTTAGGCGCCCTCAGGCAAAACTACCGCAAACTCAGGCAAGCCGCACGGAGCGCCAATTGTGCGGCGGTGGTGAAGGCCGACGCCTATGGCACCGGCGCAGTGCGATCGGCGAAAGCGCTGGCCGAGGAAGGCTGCGATACCTTCTTTGTCGCAACCCTCGACGAGGCCGGCGAGATACGCGAGGCGGTGTCGGCGGCCGCGATCTATGTGCTCAACGGCGTTTTTCTTGGCACCTGCCCATACTTCGCCGCGGTGAACGCGCGGCCCGTGCTCGGCAGCCTGCCCGAGATCGAGGAATGGGCGCGCTTCAATTCCGGGCAATCCACGCAGCTGCCCGCGGCACTGCACATCGACACGGGCATGAACCGCCACGGACTGTCGGCGATCGACATAGAGGCGATCGCGAATGACCCAGGCCTCTTGGAGTCCTTCGAGGTCTCTCTGGTGATGAGCCACCTGGCCTGCGCCGACGATCCCGATCATCCCAAGAATGACGAACAGCATCTGACCTTCGACCGGCTCAGGGCGAAACTGCCAAATGCGCCCGCTAGCCTCGCGAATTCGGCGGGGATTTTTTTGGGGCCCGAGTTTCACTTCGATATGGTGCGGCCGGGCATCGCGCTTTATGGCGGCAAAGCGCATACCGGATCGAGCGATCCGATGGCGCCCGTCGTCCATTTGCATGGGCGAATTGTACAGGTTCGTCCCGCGCGCAAAGGCGAAACAGTGGGCTATGGTGCCGCGCACGCCCTTACAAGAACATCCCGTATTGCTGTCGTGGCTGTTGGATATGCAGACGGCTATGCCCGGACCCTTGGATCGAGCGACGCAAAAACCGGTGCCGTCGGTCATATCGGTGGGCATAGTGCGCCGATCGTAGGCCGCGTCTCAATGGATCTGATAACGCTCGACGTAACCGATGTTCCCGAAGAATCCGCCTATCGCGGCGCCATGGTGGAACTGCTGGGAGAGCATGTCGGATTGGACGACCTCGCCCGGATCGCTGGAACAATCGACTACGAAATTCTGACGAGGCTGGGGCGCCGGCATCAGCGGATCTATCTCGACGCCTAATGCCAAAAGCCTGGAGCTTGCATGGCTAAACCTCTGCATACCTATGTTTGCCAGGAATGCGGTGCCGTCAGCCCGCAATGGTCTGGCCGGTGTGCCGCCTGTGGGGGCTGGAACACGATCGTTGAGGAAGTATCCGACGCGATCGGTCCGCTATCGGGCAATTGGGGGGCGAGCCGGTCGGGCAAGCTCATCGAAGTCGAATCCCTGGCCGCCGATTCGGCCGAGATCGAACGTCTTTCGACGGGACTTGGCGAACTTGACCGGGTGGTTGGCGGCGGTCTGGTGCCGGGCTCGGCGCTGCTGATCGGCGGTGAACCGGGAATTGGCAAATCCACTTTGCTTCTGCAGGTCGCCGCCCGGCTTGCGAAGGAGGGCCGCCGGACGCTTTACCTCTCGGGCGAAGAGGCCATTGCCCAGGTCAGGCTTCGTGCCAAGCGTTTAGGCGTCTTGGACGCGCCACTGGATTTCGCTGCTGAAACAGGGCTTTCCAGCATTCTGCGCACCTTGACCCAGAACCAGGCGCCGGAGCTGGTGGTGATCGACTCGATCCAGACGCTTTGGTCGGATCAACTGGAATCGGCACCCGGCACCGTCAGTCAGGTGCGCCACTGCGCGCAACTGCTAGTCAATTTTGCCAAACGCTCCAACGCAGCATTGGTGCTCGTTGGCCATGTCACCAAGGACGGTCAGATTGCCGGCCCCAAGGTGGTCGAACACATGGTGGACACGGTGCTCTATTTCGAGGGCGATGGCGCCCATCAATTCAGGATCTTGCGGGCGGTAAAGAATCGTTTCGGCCCGACGGACGAGATTGGCGTGTTCGAGATGGCAGGCGACGGCCTGCGGCAGGTGCTGAACCCGTCCGAGCTGTTTCTGGGAGAACGGGATAGCGAAACGCCGGGCGCCGCCGTATTCGCCGATATCGAAGGAACTAGGCCGCTATTGGTGGAGTTTCAGGCGCTGGTGGCGCCCTCCCCGCTGGGCACGCCGCGCCGCACGGTGGTTGGCTGGGACAGCAACCGGCTAGCAATGATCCTGGCGGTGCTCGATGCCCATTGCGGGCTCGGACTTGGCGCCCATGACGTCTATCTCAATGTGGCCGGCGGCTTCCGCATCAGCGAGCCCGCGGCCGACTTGGCCGCCGCGGCGGCCCTGGTATCTTCGTTCACGAATATTGCCCTGCCGAAATCTTGCGTATATTTCGGCGAGGTAAGCCTGTCGGGCGCGGTCCGTCCCGTTGGGCAAACGGCACTGCGGCTCAAGGAAGCTGAGAAATTAGGTTTCACTTGCGCCGTCATCCCGCCGGCCTCGGATGCGGAAACCGGCAACACGGGCCTCGAACTTGAATCCATATCGCGATTGTCCAACTTGACGTCGACCCTGGCGGGCGAGCGCAATTCAAGCTGAGCTTTGCCACCAAAGAAAAAGGCGAAACCCTGTCGAATCTGCGTTAGGGGTATCGCAGAATGCCACATGTCTGCCGCAGTGAGGGGTAAGGTGGGCGTGAACACGCATTGGGCGGTTCCATGATAAACTGCCGCCCCTGAAAGGGATATTTCCCATGGTTATCTCGTGGCTCGACATCATCTTGATCGCCATAATGCTGATCTCGGGCTTTCTTGCCATGTTGCGCGGACTGACCCGTGAGGTGCTCTCGATTCTGTCGTGGGCTGCCGCTGCTCTCGCGACCCTCTTCATCTTCCCGATGTACCAAGCCCAGGCCCGCACCTACATTGAACCCCCAATCCTAGCCGACGCCGCCCTGGCGGCGGGCGTCTTCCTAGTGGTTCTGATCGTGGTCAGCCTGATTACCATGAGAATATCTGACAAGGTGCTGGACAGCCGTATCGGCGCATTGGATAGGACGCTGGGATTTCTATTCGGCCTGGCCCGCGGATTGGTTCTGGTCGTGATCGCCTATTTGTTCTTTAGCTGGTTGGTTCCCGAGGATACCCAGCCGACATGGATACGCGATGCGAGGTCGCTCCCCATATTGAAGGGAACGGGTGACGCGATCGTCTCGCTGCTGCCTGAGGATCCGGCTTCGGCCATACCGGGACGTGGCGATCCAAAAGAGGGCGAATCTCCGCCCGAACAACGCTCGATGGCGCCAGCCGAATCGGTTTATGCCTGGAACACTTACAAGCTGAACCTTGATCGAATTGTGCGACCGGACTAAGCAAGGGGTCGATGAACAGATCCGACACATCTAGCGCATCTGTACCCCCGAGCAAAAATCCGCCCTCATTGCGTGCCGACGACGAATTACGCGAAGCCTGTGGCGTATTCGGAATCTTCCAGAATCCAGACGCGGCGGCGATCACGACGCTGGGTCTGCATGCCCTGCAGCATCGCGGCCAGGAAGCCGCTGGTATCGTCTCCTTCGACGGCAACCGATTTCATACCGAGCGCCGCCTCGGCCTTGTTGGGGATCACTTCACTAAACTGCCGGTAATCGAACGGCTGGTCGGCGAAAGCGCCATAGGCCATGTCCGTTATTCCACCACCGGCGAGACTATCCTTCGCAACGTCCAGCCGCTGTTCGCGGACCTCGACGCAGGCGGCTTCGCGCTCTGCCACAACGGCAATCTGACCAACGCGCTGGCGCTCAGGGAAGCCCTGATCGAACAAGGAGCGATTTGCCAATCCACCACCGATACGGAAGTGATCATCCACCTGGTCGCCCGCAGCAAGAAGGCACACTTCACCGAAAAATTCATCGAGGCCCTGCTGCAGATCGAGGGTGGCTACGCCCTGGTGGGCCTGACCAACAAGAAACTGATCGGTGCGCGAGATCCGCTCGGCATCCGTCCTCTAGTTCTGGGACGGCTGGGAGATGCCTATGTGTTGGCATCCGAATCCTGCGCGCTCGACATTATCGGCGCCAAATTTGTCCGCGAAGTCGAGAACGGCGAAGTCGTGGTGATCACCAAAGATGGCATCGAAAGCCACCGCCCGTTTCCGAGCCGGCCACCCCGGCCCTGCATCTTCGAATACATCTATTTTGCGCGGCCAGATTCCATAGCCGGCGGCCTCTCGGTTTACGACGTTCGCAAGCGAACGGGGCAGCAGCTTGCCGGCGAAGCGCCCGCAAACGCCGACGTCATTATCCCGGTGCCGGACTCCGGCGTGCCTGCCGCGATCGGCTATGCCCAGGCCTCGGGCATTCCCTTCGAGCTTGGCATCATCCGAAACCACTATGTCGGACGGACGTTTATTGAGCCCGAACAACAGATTAGAGCGCTTGGCGTAAAGCTGAAGCACAGCGCCAACCGTGGCGCCGTCGAAGGCCAGCGCGTGGTTTTGATCGACGACAGCATCGTGCGCGGCACCACGTCGGTGAAGATCGTGGAGATGATGTATGAGGCGGGCGCCCGCGAGGTCCATATGCGGATTGCCAGCCCCCCCATTAAGCACCCCGATTTCTACGGCATCGATACGCCGGAGCAGGATAATCTGCTGGCGGCCCGACACGACCTCGAAGGCATGCGCAAATATATCGGCGCGGATTCCTTGGCCTTCCTATCGATCGAAGGCCTCTATCGGGCCATGGGTCTGCAGGCGCGAGACCCCGAAAATCCGCAATTCACGGATCATTGCTTCACCGGCGACTACCCCACCCGCCTGACCGACCAGGAGGGCCCGGCTTCCCAGAAGCAGCTCTCTTTCCTCGCCGAAGCCGGCTGAGCTCAGCAGCGATTGGCCGATCAACGCCTGAAGGACAGAATTGCTCTGATCACCGGGGCCTCCCGGGGGATCGGGCGCGCTGTCGCGCTCGCCTTTGCCCGAGAGGGCGCGCACGTCCTTCTGGTGGCCCGCACCGTTGGCGGCCTTGAGGAGGTGGATGACGAAATCCGGGCGCTGGGTGCCTCAGCGACGCTTGCCCCGCTGGATCTGCGCGATGCCGAAAAGGTCGACGGCCTTGGACCAACGATTTATCAGCGCTGGGGCCGGCTTGATATCGTGGTCGGTAACGCGGGAATCCTAGGACCGCAGTCGCCTTTGGCCCATATCTCGGATGAGGACTGGCAGGAGGCGCTTGATATCAACCTCACCGCCAATTGGCGCTTGATCCGGACTGCGGACCCGCTGCTCCGCCAATCCGATGCTGGCCGCGCCATCTTTGTGACTTCCAACGCGGCACAGAGCGCCAAGGCCTACCGGGGACCCTACTCCATCACCAAGGCAGCGCTAGATGCCCTCGTAAAGACCTATGCAGCCGAGGTGGCGACCACCAATGTGAAGGTCAATCTGATCAGCCCCGGCCCAACCGCAACCGCAATGCGTGCTCAGGCTATGCCGGGAGAAGATCCTGCAACCCTTCCCTCGCCCGGCGAGCTCACGGAGCTGTTCGTGGAACTCGCAAGCCCCGAGTGCCAAAAACACGGCGAAATCGTCGATTTCGTTAGATGAAATAGCGCCGCCTAAAGATCGGTTTCCAGCACCATCCCGTCATAGGCAGGCTCAACGCCCTCGGGCAGCTCGCCCCGCAGCTTCTCATAGTCCAAATCGATCTGCATATGAGTCAGAATTGCCCGCTTTGGCCGCACCCGCTCTATCGCGGCGAGCGCATGGTCCACGCAATAGTGACATGGATGGGGCTCGTAGCGCAGGGCATCCACGATCCAGACGTCGAGATTTTCCAACAGCGCATAGGACTCATCCGGCAATCCGTTGATGTCGGATGAATAGGCGATCCCGCCGACGCGGAAGCCCAACGAGTCGATATCGCCGTGGTGCTGGCGAAACGGCATGATCTCGAGTTCGCCGCCCGGCCCTTCAATCTGGACGGGCTTACCCCCGCAAATGACATGGCCGTTTAGAATTGGAGAGTAAGGGCCATGGGAGGATGAATTGAAGCAATAGCTGAAGCGGTTCTTCAGGGCCTTGCCTGTTTCTTCGTCGTAATAGACATCCACTCGACTGCGGCCATTGAAGCCGATCACCCGCAGATCATCGATGCCGTGGGTATGGTCAGCGTGCCTGTGGGTGTAGAGCACGCCGTCGACCCAGCCTATACCGGCCCCCAACAATTGCTGTCGGCAATCGGGTGTGGTGTCCACCAAGGCGTTGGTCTTACCGTTTGCGGATTCGCGTTCGATCAATAGCGAACTCCTCAGCCGCCGGTTTTTCGGATTGTTGGGGTCGCATGCCCCCCAATCGTCTCCAATGCGGGGGACGCCGCCCGAGTTCCCGCACCCCAGTATCGTCACCTTCGCCTTCATGCTGTGGCGCCTGCCCCGGCACCGTCTGGGGGCGGCACCTTGGAGAATAATGTGAAGAAATTGGTAGTCGTAGCACGCGAGATTTCTTTTTTAGATAAGCCCTTTACATCGGCAAGCTTAGAAGCCGTATGAGCTACATAGGCCGGCTCGTTACCCTTGCCCCGCATGGGCTCGGGCGCAAGGAATGGCGCATCGGTCTCGACCAAGAGCCGGTCCAGCGGCACGTCCCGGGCGATCGATCTGAGTTCGTCGGATTTCTTGAACGTGACTACACCGGAAAACGAAACGTAGAGACCAAGTGCGACACCCCGCTCTGCCAATGCGCGCCCCGCCGTAAAACAGTGCAACACGGCCGAGAACGGCCCCTTGGCCATCTCGCTCTCCAGGATTCCAGCCGTATCCTCGTCCGCGTCGCGGGTATGAATCACCAGAGGCAGGCCGGTTTCCCGTGCAGCTGCGATCTGGAGCCGGAAGCTCTCGGCCTGCTGTTTGCGGGGCGAATTGTCGTAGTGATAATCGAGCCCCGCCTCGCCTATTGCGACTACCTTGGGGTGCTGGGTCAGCCCAATCAACTCATCAAGCGTCACGTCGGTTTCTTCATCCGCATAGTGGGGATGGGTGCCGATCGAGCAATAGATATTCTCATGGCGCTCGGCGATTGCCAGTACCTGGGGGAAGTTGCGGACCCGCGTGCAGATCGTGACCATGGTCCCGACACTTGCTTCTGCAGCGCGCGCAACCACTTCGTCGAGCTGATCTGCGAGCTGGGGAAAATCGAGATGGCAGTGGCTATCCACCAACATCATTGCGCGGCCTCCTCGTCGACGTAGCGCGGAAATACGGGTACAGGCTTGGGCAGGGCCGTTCCAGCCTCAAGCCGGCCAGCTTGTCCGAGCTTGTCGAATGCGCGCGCATCCTCCGGCACGCCCAACAAATCCAAGAGCTGTGCCGACGACCCCGGCATAAAAGGTTGGGTCAGGATAGCAACCTGGCGCACCACCTCGGCCGTGAGATAAAGCACGGTGCCCATCCGTTCCGGGTCAGACGATTTCAGCGACCAGGGCTCCTGGGCGGCGAAATACCGGTTGGCATCGGCGACGACCTCCCAGATCGCTTCGAGGGCACGGTGAAGCGCCTGCACGTCCATGGCCTCCCGCACGGGCTCTACGAGGCCGTCCGCAGCGGCAAGAATTTGCTCGTCGGCGTCGCTCAAGACTCCCGCGTTGGGCAGCTCACCGCCGCAATTTTTCGCGATCATTGAGAGCGAGCGCTGCGCCAAATTGCCGAAATCATTGGCCAAATCCGCATTGATGCGATTCACGATGGCGTCGTGCGAATAATTACCGTCCTGGCCAAACGGCACTTCGCGCAGGAAAAAGTAGCGCATTTGATCGACGCCATAGTGCTCGCCCATAGCGAAGGGGTCGATCACATTGCCCACCGACTTCGACATTTTTTCACCGCGGTTGAAAAGAAAGCCATGGGCATAGACGCGTTTGGGTGGCGCGACGCCCGCCGACATCAGAAAGGCCGGCCAGTAGACCGCGTGAAACCGGACGATGTCCTTGCCGATGACGTGAATGTCGGCGGGCCAGAATTTGCGGAATTGTTCGCTCTTCTCGTCCGGGAATCCGACCCCGGTGATGTAGTTGGTGAGCGCATCGACCCAGACATACATCACATGGGCCTCGTCGCCCGGTACCTTTACGCCCCAGTCGAAGGTCGTGCGCGAAATCGAGAGATCCCGCAATCCGCCCTCTACGAAACTCACCACCTCGTTGCGCCTTGTCTCGGGGCCGATGAAGTCGGGGTGCTCCCGATAATAGGCGAGCAGCCTGTCCTGGTAAGCGGAGAGCTTGAAGAAATAGCTCTCCTCCTCGACCCATTCCACCGGCGTGCCGTTGGGTGAGAGCTTTTCGCCGCCCTCGCCCGGCTTTAGCTCGCTTTCGTCGTAATAGGCCTCGTCGCGCACCGAGTACCAGCCCGCATAGGTCGAGAGATAAATGTCGTCATTGGCCTCCATCCGGCGCCAAATCTCCGCGCTGGAGAGGTGGTGACGTTCCTCTCGTGTCCGGATAAAGGCGTCGTTGGAACACTCCAAAAAGCGCGCCATTTCCTCAAAGCGCGGCGTATTGCGGTCGGCAAGCTCGGCGGGCGTGATGCCGGCTTCGCGGGCGGTCTGCAACATCTTGATCCCGTGCTCGTCGGTGCCGGTCAGAAAGAACACGTCGAATCCATCGAGGCGCTTGAAGCGGGCGATCACATCGGTCGCAATCGCCTCATAGGCGTGACCTATATGGGGCTCGCCATTGGGATAGGAGATCGCGGTCGTGATGTAGAATGTTGGCTTGGCAGCCATGACGAACCCGGAGATTCAACGACAATTGGTTTGCTGCGAGAGCGCCGATTGTCAGGTCCCGGACGCCATTTCCAGGCGTGTTGTCTCTTCGAGCCTGAAGAAAGTCCCCAAGAAGAAGCTTTTTCGGTCGAGATTGAGCGCCAGAGTCTCGGCTTTCGCACGGCGCAGTGTTTCCCACAGCTCCGCCCAACGCGCAAGGCCATGGGCGCCGATCAATTGGCCGGCAAGGGCTGCCTCCTCGCCCACGGCACCCTCGCCCAATGTCTTTTGGCGGATCAGGCGTGCGATGATGCCTTCCAACATCGTCGTCGTCAGCTCGAAGCGGTCCAGATCGCCGCTGGCGGTAGCACGGTCGGCTAGCGCGTGAAGGGCTGCATAATCGGGATCCGGCAAGCTGGTGAGCGCTGCGAACAATTGGTCATAAAGCTCCAGGCCGTCGTTACTCAATAGCTGAAGGGCAAAGCCAACGCTTCCCTCGGCCAATTCCAGCGAGCGGTCTAGATCGGCATCGCTGGGCAATTCCATTGCGGCTCGCTCGAAGGCCAGGCTGACCGCTTCACCCAGCGCCGGGGGCTCCAACGGCTCCAGTTTCAACTGGCGGCAACGAGAACGGATCGTTATCGGCAGGCGGCCAGGCGCCGCCGAGACAAGCAGAAAGATGCAACGCGGCGGAGGCTCTTCAAGTGCCTTCAACAGCGCATTGGCCGCGTTCGCATTCATATCCTCGGCCCGGTCCACAATCACAATACGCCAGCCGTCGGTGGCGGCGGTATTGCCCAGGAACGTTTTCAGGCGGCGCACCTCGCCCACCGTGATCTGCTGGGCGAAGCGTCCGCGCGCCTCCTGCCAAGGGCGGCGCAACACCAGGAGATTGGGATGGGAGAGCGCCGCTACTCTTGCAAAGACTGGGCTATCCTGCGGTACCGAAAGGTCGGGCGCGCCAAGCGCTTCCTCGAAATTCGAGGAGAGCAGGAACCTTGCCAGCCGGTAGGCCAGCGTTGCCTTGCCTATGCCCTGCGCGCCCTTGATGAGCCATGCATGATGGAGGCGGCTCGATCGAATGGCTTGGAGCAGGGTTTGCTCCGCGGCCGGATTGCCGAAAAATCTTGGCACTTCGCGGGGATGCGCGAACCCCGGCAGACGGTCAGGTTCCAGCGATTGGCGCAGATCCTCGGAAATCTCGCCTACTCCTGCTTCTGCGGTTTGAGCCGTCCTTCGACAGCCGCCCAAATGGCTTCCGCCACGGTCTCTTCCGATTGATCGGCGTCGATCACCACGCAACGCTCCGGCTCAGCCTCGGCAATCGCTAAGAAATTCTCCCGCAGGCTTTGATGGAAGCCGTCGTTGCGCGCCTCGAAACCATCCGCAGGCCTGCCACTCCTGCCCCGCCGTTCGGTGGCGCGCGTCAGGCCCTTCTCTGCCGCAAGATCAAGAATAATGGTGAGGTTAGGACGCGTCTTGCCCACCACCACATCTTCGAGCGCCGCAATCAGCTCGGGTTTCAAGTTGGCGGTCCCCTGATAGGCTCGCGTTGAATCGGCGAACCGGTCCGACACCACCCATTTGCCAATCTTGAGCGCCGGTCTGATCACCTGTTCCAAATGATCATCGCGCGCTGCCGAAAACAATACGGCTTCCGCCAGCGGCCCAATGTCCTTGGCCTTATCCGACAACAGGAACTCGCGGATTTGCTCGGCTTTTTTAGAGCCACCCGGCTCGCGCGTCAGAACGGTCGAACGACCCGCCTCCTCGAGCCGCTGAACCAGACGCTGCGCTTGCGTCGACTTACCGGCGCCCTCGCCGCCTTCAAAGGTTATGAATTTGCCTGTGCTCATCGGATTTACGGCCGGGAGAATAACGGGCGGCGCTAATCAGCCCAATGCAAGCAGCGGTCGCATTCGGCTTTCTGCCAACCGTTGCGGCCTCGAACCCGAGCGCCATAGGCGACGACGGTAGGCCACTTCTCCGAGGGATCAATTTGGGTTCCCTTCAACATGGAGACCGCTACGCCCACCGCGCAGTCGGCAAGTGTGAAGCCGCCGGCGTCGAGATAGTCCAGATCGCCCAAGGATTCCTCCAATACGCCGAGCGAGCGGTCCAACTCGTTCAGGGCGACCTCCAGCCGAGCCTCCCCCACTTCCGGCGCACCCCGGCGCGGCGACAACACGTCATTCCACCAAATCGCGCCGCAAGCACTTGCTAGATGGGCGGCCTCGAAGAAAAGCCAGCGCGAAAGCTGAGCGTCCCGCACCGCCACCCGCGGCCACATCCCGGTTTCTGCAGTTCGGCCGAGATACTCCAAGATCGCTCCCGACTCCGCGACGTAACTGCCGTCCACTTCCAGAACCGGTACTTTGCGGTGAGGATTTATCTGCCCGAATTCTACCGCCTGATGCTCTCCCTTTGCCAGCACCATGAATTGCTTGTCGTAATCCAGCCCGAGCTCGGCAAGGGCCAATTGGACCTTGGCGGAATTGGGGGAGTTAGCGGTATAGAGGCGCAGCATGTTGGTCCCGCTCTTTCTGATCTGAAAATAGCGATTCAGACGGCCAAGAAAGGCTCCCTGGCCGCTGGAAAATCCTAGCACTGAGTACTAGAGGATCCAGCCGAAAGCGAGATGAAATAGGGAATCGAAACCGCGTGAGACGATCCCACCGGACTCGACATCCTGCGCCGCATAGAGCGGGACTTCGGTTGTTGCCTCATTGGCGGTGGTTACACGCAACATCGCGACTTGATCGCCCTTGCGGATAGGGGGCTTCAACGGTCCCTCGTAGACGATGCTGGCCTTCAGTCGCTTGTCGGCCTTACGTGGCAGCAAAATCCTCACTCCGTCGTCGCCGGTCAGTGGAACAAAAAACTGGGTTCCACCCCAAACTAGGGCATCGCCCACGGTCTCATCTTTATCGAACAGCTTGTACTGCTTGAAGCTGCGGAAGCCCCAATCGAGCAGTTTGCGTGCCTCCTGTTGGCGCTCGCGCTTCGATTTTAGGCCATTGACTACCGCGATCAGGCGCTGTTTGCGCTGCCGGGCCGAGACCACCATGCCGTAGCCAGATGCCTTCACGAAGCCGGTCTTCAGACCATCGGCGCCGGGATAGTTATAGATCAGCGAATTCCGGTTATGAAATTTGAAACGATCGCGGTAGAGGAATTCTTTCTGGCCGAAATAGTGGTAGTACTCGGGATAGGTCCGGATGATGTGCCGCGCCAATACCGCCAACTCTCTGGCGGTCATCATGTGATCGGGATGCGGCAGTCCGGTTGAATTGGCGAAGCTCGAATCCTTCATGCCGATTTTCTTGGCATAGGCATTCATCGCATCGGAGAATTCGTCCTCCGAACCGCTCATGCCCTCGGCGACGATGATGCAGGCGTCATTGCCGGACTGGACCGCGATGCCCTGGATCAGATCGCCAAGCTTAGCGCTGCTGTTGAGGGGTACGAACATGGCGGACGTCCCAGAAGGCGCGCCGCCTGTCCGCCAGGCGAACTCGCTCACCGAGAACTCGTCATCCACCGAGACCTTGTTCTCTTTCAGCGCCTCGAAAATCACAGCAAGCGTCATCAGCTTGCTCATGCTGGCTGGATGCATCAGTTCGTCGGCATCTTTCTCGAAGAGAACCGAGCCGGTATCGGCATCCATCAAAATCGCGAAGTCGGCCTTGGTGTCGAAGGTGGCCTTGTCCTTTTGCGCCTGCGCTCCAGTGGCGGCGACAACCAGTACCAGTATCGCCAACAGGAGGGCGCGGAATCTCGATATCCACATCCCAGATAAATCCAATTTTGTGAGCCGCAGTTTATTACCGGCCGGGGGCCATCGGCGCAAGCCAAGCACGGGCCCACTATCGAATCGCACCGGATAAAAATCAACCGCCGCGCCGAACATTGGCACGGGGCGAAGATCAGTGGCCGTCAGTTGCCGATGATTCTGGCGCCCTTGATGCCCGCCGCGGCAGCGCGTTCCAGGGTATGACTGGCAAGCTTCCGCTCGGGAAATGGGCCGAGGCGGACCCGGTAAATAACGTCTCCCCTAACGGTCACCGGAGAAATATGCGTGGTCCCGATCGCCGCCAATTTATCGCGCATGCGCTCGGCATTGGCCTTCACGCGGAAGGCGCCGGTTTGCACGAATATCGAATGCGAGGCCATCTGGGAGTGTGCGGGAGCGTCAACCGTTGGCGGATCCTCAGCGATGCTGGCCGTCACCATCGGGGCTGCTGGAGGCGGTCGCCGCCTCGCTGGCTGGGCCACCGTTTTTCTGAACGCGCCCACGACGGGCGGTTTGCGCCGTGTCTTGCTGACCGTCACTGGTTGGCGCTGTACCACGGTAATGGCTCGTGGCCTTTGCGGGGCGGCTGCAATGGCACGCGGCCGCCGCTGTGCAGTCGTGAACGGCGGCCTGAGCTCCGCGGTGCTGGCCGCACGAGGCCTTGCCGTCGGGCTGACATTGCGAGGCGCGCTCGCATCCGCCATGCGCGCCCAACTTTGTTGCGCCAACACCCTGCGTTCGTAGCTGTCGTCGCCGCTCAAGGGCGCCGGCCCCATATATTGCACCCTGACCCGGGCAGTTCCGTTTTTCCGAAAGCCCAGGAGATGCGCAGAGCGCCTGGACAAATCTATTACTCTGTCATGGGCGTATGGTCCCCGGTCGTTGACCCGAACGACTATCGCCCGGCTATTTTGGAGGTTCGTAACCCGCGCATAGACCGGCATCGGAAGCGTCGGATGGGCCGCGCTCAGTGCGTCCATGTCGTAGACTTCGCCATTGGCGGTATAGCGGCCGTGAAACATCTCGCCATACCACGAGGCCGTACCGACTCTGTCATAGGTACGGTCTTCCCTGGGCTGGTACCAACGGCCGTTGATCTTGTATGGATCGCCGACCTTGTACCTGCCGCCGCCCTTCGGCACCGGCTTACCAAACGGCACGACGCGCTTGCTGAGGTTGGTGCCGCTACGCATGCCGATCTGTCCGCAGGCGGTAAGGACCAGTGCGATTGCAAATAGCAACAGCAACAGGACGCTGACGCCCCTGATCAGATCGGCGCGATCGGCTTTGGAGCGCGCGATCTGCGGCGATGAACTGGTAACCGAACTACGCAACTAACTGACCACGCGGAACAACTACTTGTCAGATTCATGGGTCGCCGGTCACAATGACCGGACGGTCTCGTCAGTTTTCCGCGAGAAAGTTAGGAAACCGTGAATCTCCCATGACCTTGAGCACAGATCTCATCCGCCTGATTCGGACCAAGGAGATTGAAGAGGCCGATTTGGCCCGAGCTGCCTTGTTCGTCCTCGATACCGCCGCGAATTTCATCGGTGGAACGAATTGCGACGAGGGACGTCGTTTTCTGGGATGGGCGCGCGACGCCGGGCATCTAACCTCGGACGGCCTTCAAGGCGAGCCATCCCGAGCCGCATTCGTGCTCGGCGCCCTCGCCCATGTGCTCGAGATCGACGATCTGCATCGCCAAGGCGCCTTGCATCCCGGCTGCGTAGTCGTTCCCGTGCTTTGGGGCCGCGATTGGGCGGATAGAGGGAATATCGACGGAAAGCGCGCCCTGGCGGCAATCCTCCATGGCTATGAGGCCGTGGCCAGGATTGGAATGGCCGTCGGACCGGCCCATTACAAGCTGTGGCACAACACCGCCACCTGCGGTCCATTCGGCGCCGCGATGGCAGCCGCCACGCTTCTGGATTTGGATGAAGCCAGGTGCATCGATGCGTTGGGCAATGCAGGTACTCAGGCGTCAGGCCTCTGGGAATTTCTCTCTACTGGCGCGATGTCGAAGCCGGTTCATGCGGGGCACGCCGCCGAGGCGGGCTTGACGGCGGCCGAGCTTGCGGGCCACGGCATCTCCGGTGCACCGGCGATTCTCGAAGGCGAGCGCGGTTTCTTCACTGCTATGTGTCCCGACGCCGAACCTGAATTGGTACTGCGTGAGCCCGATGCGCCCTGGCAACTGCACGCGAGCTCGATCAAACCGTGGCCGTCATGCCGTCATACCCACCCGGTCATTGATGCGGCCCAAGAATTGCGACGGACACTCGCGAACAAGAGGCTGGCGGTGGATGCGGTCGAGAGTATCGAGATCACGACCTATGGCGCGGCCCTCGACCGCTGCGACAATCCAAATCCCGGTTCCGTCTTGGCCGCGAAATTCTCGCTGCAGCATTGCGCCGCGGCCGCGCTTGCCCTTGACGAAGTTTGGTTCGACGCGTTCGAAGCCGATGCGCGGCGCCAGCTCGCATCCTTGCGCGCCAATTGCAGCGCGTCTGTCTCACCAAAAATCCAGGACGGCTATCCGCAGAATTGGGGTGCAGAGGTCCGGATCCAGCTGTCGGACGGCAAGCGCATGACTGCTAGGCGCCGGCACGCCAAGGGCGATCCAGAGCTGGCGCTTGATGCCGAGGCGCTGAAGGTTAAGGCGATGCGCCTGATGGTCCATGGCGGAATTGCGCGGCCCGAGGAATTTGTTGAGGCGATCCTCGCCATGCCGGAAGGTGCACCCATCCCACCCCTGCCCTATCCATTGGGCCGCGACGCTCGACTGAAACGTGGTCAGAGTTCAGACTCCGCCGCTCGAAGCCGAGCGCTGTCCTAACTCGGCTGCGTGGGTAAGCAGGATAGAACACATTCGTTTCTTGATATATAAAGTTGATCTGCATCATGGCCGATGTCATGCGGTGGCAACAGTTTCGCGATCCAAGTGAGCCGAAGGGGCGATTCTAAGATGACGCTCCCCGAATAGAAGCCAGCAACGGGACCGGCCCTGACAGTGCGGCCGGAGCAAATAATGGATCAGGCCAGATATCTGCGCTTAGGAGAAGGTCTCACCGCCATAGCCTTGGGCTTGGGACTGCTGCTGATGGTCGTGATCGCGGCAAATGCCCAGGACGGCGTGATGGAATTTCATGCCTATCTGATGGCTGTAGCAGCGTTCGTGGCAATAGCCGCGATGCTTAACCGCTATCTGAATCGCGCCGAAGCCAGAGAACAGGCTAGCCCCACCGGCTATAATCTGGGCGTCGTGAAGCTGGCAACGGTCTTCACCGTCTTCTGGGGGCTGGCGGGATTCATTGCCGGCGAAGTGCTCGCGTTGCAGCTCGCGTATCCCGCGCTGAATTTCGATATCCCCTGGATCAGTTTCGGGCGTCTGCGTCCGGTCCATACATCGGCTGTCATCTTCGCCTTTGGCGGCAACGCCCTTTTGGCCACCTCGCTTTATGTGGTGCAGCGGACGTCTCATGCCCGGATCGCCGGCGACATCGCGCCATGGTTCGTGGTTTGGGGCTACAACCTATTCATTGTGCTGGCCGCCACCGGATACATTCTAGGCGTCACCCAATCGAAGGAATATGCCGAGCCCGAATGGTATGTGGACCTCTGGCTCACCATCGTTTGGGTCACCTACCTGCTGGTTTATTTGGCCACGCTAGCCAAGCGCAAAGAGCCCCACATCTACGTCGCCAACTGGTTCTTCCTGGCGTTCATCATCACTGTCGCCATGCTGCACGTGGTGAACAATTTGGCGGTGCCAGTCTCAATCTATTCCACCAAATCCTACATCATTTGGGGCGGCGTTCAGGATGCCCTGACCCAGTGGTGGTATGCGCATAACGCGGTGGGCTTCTTTCTGACCGCGGGATTTCTGGGCATCATGTATTACTTCGTGCCCAAGAGAGCCGACCGGCCGATCTACTCCTACCGGCTTTCGGTCATTCACTTCTGGTCCCTGGTATTTCTCTATATCTGGGCCGGACCCCACCACCTGTTCTATTCCGCCCTGCCCGACTGGGCCCAGACGCTCGGCATGACATTCTCGGTGATGCTGTGGATGCCGTCATGGGGCGGCATGATCAACGGGCTGATGACGCTTTCGGGCGCTTGGGACAAACTGCGCACCGATCCGGTGATGCGCATGATGGTCGTCTCGATCGCCTTTTACGGCATGAGCACCTTCGAGGGTCCGCTGCTCTCGGTGAAGGCTGTCAACTCGCTCTCCCACTATACTGACTGGACCATCGGCCATGTTCACTCCGGCGCGCTGGGCTGGGTCGCATTCATCAGCTTCGGCGCGATCTACTGCCTGGTGCCGTGGCTTTGGCAAAAGAAGGAGCTCTATTCGCTGAAACTCGTGAATTGGCATTTCTGGATCGCGACGCTCGGCATCGTGCTCTACATCACGGCCATGTGGGTCTCGGGCATCCTCCAGGGCCTGATGTGGCGCGCCTATGACGCGCTTGGCTTCCTGGAATACAGCTTCATCGAAACGGTTGAAGCTATGCATCCCTTCTACGTGATCCGGGCAATCGGCGGCGCGCTCTTCCTGATTGGAAATCTGATCATGATTTACAATCTTTGGCGCACCGTCCGGGGTGGCGAGGCGATGGAGAGCCGCGCTGCCATTTTGCAACAGCAGCCTGCTGAATAGGTGACACGATGGCCTGGTGGAACCAACAATCCCTGGAAAAAAATTCGATCCTACTGTTGATCGGAATTTTGATCGTGGTGGCGATCGGCGGCCTGTTCGAACTGGTCCCGCTCTTCATGATGAAGAGCACCATCGAACGGGTGCAGGGTATGCGCCCCTACACGCCCTTGGAGCTCGCCGGGCGCAATATCTACGTCCGCGAGGGCTGCTATGTTTGCCACAGTCAAATGATCCGCACCTTGCGCGCCGAGATCGAGCGCTATGGTCACTACTCGCTGGCGGCCGAAAGCATGTACGACCACCCATTCCAATGGGGCTCGAAGAGGACCGGACCGGACCTGGCGCGGCTCGGCAACAAATACTCCGATGAATGGCACCGCGACCACATGATCGACCCGCGTGCCGTGGTGCCGGCCTCGATCATGCCGGGCTATCCTTGGATTGCGGCGAACGACCTCAACTACGAGTACATCGGCGAAGATCTGCGGGCCAATCAAATGGTGGGCGTGCCTTATTCGGACGAGATGATCGCGCTTGCCAAGAGCGATCTGCAGACCCAGACCAACCCGGACGCCGAAGATATCGCCGCCTTCGAGCAGCGCTATCCCAAGGCCGCGATCCGGGATTTCGATGGCGATTCCGGCCGGATTACCGAGATGGATGCCTTGATCGCCTATATGCAGATGCTGGGCACGCTGATCGACTTCAAGCTTTACGACGAAAAAGCCAATTTGCGCTGAGGAGGCCGGCCCATGAATGCTGAGGACGCCATGAGCTTCGCTGGGACCTGGTGGCTTTTGTTGCTGGTGGCCGGTTTTGCGATCGTGCTGGTCTATGCGCTGTGGCCGAAGAACAAGAAGAAATTCGATGAAGCCGCGCGCATCCCCCTCGAGGATGATGACGACGGTGGGCAAAACATCGAAATTGACGAGCTTTCCGGCACCGAGACCACCGGTCACGAGTGGGACGGGCTGAAGGAGCTGAACAACCCGCTGCCTAAATGGTGGCTGTGGACCTTTTACGTCACCGTCATTTGGTCGCTGGCCTATTTCGTACTTTATCCTGCCTGGCCTTGGTTCGGCGGAGCGACCAAGGGGCTGCTCGGCTGGTCGAGTCGGCAGGAAGTGACGCAAGAACTTGCGAGCCTGCGGGCCGAACAGAAGACCTACTGGGACAACCTTTCTCAGATAGGTCTGGAAGAGATCCGATCCGATCCCGAACTGTTGCAGTTCGCCATGGCGAGCGGTGGGGCCGCCTTTGGCGACAACTGCGCGCCCTGTCACGGTACCGGCGCAATCGGCGCCAAGGGCTATCCAAATCTCAACGATGACGATTGGCTCTGGGGCGGGTCCCTCGACGAGATTCACCAGTCTATTCTGGTGGGAATCCGCTCGGTCCACGACGACACCCGCGACAACGAAATGCCGGCATTCGGCCGCGACGAAATCCTCGATCAGACACAGATACTGAATGTCGCGGGATATACCCGTTCGCTTTCGGGCCTCGAGACGCCCAGTGCCGATCTTAGTGCTGGCAAGGAACTCTATGCCGAGCAGTGCGTTGCCTGTCATGGCGAAGACGGCAAAGGCAATACCGAATTGGGCTCCCCCGACCTAACGAATAATCTCTGGCTCTATGGCGGCGATCTGCCGGAGGTGATCGAGACCCTGACCAATAGCCGCAAAGGCGTGATGCCCGCCTGGGATGGTCGTTTGGATCCACCCGTGATCAAGGCGCTAGCGGTCTATGTGCACAGCTTGGGAGGAGGCGTCTAAGGTCCGATGGCCGAGACGGCAACGCAAGCGCGCTACGAGAACGAGCAACTCTACGCGGACCACAAGAAGGTCTATCCGCAGAGTGTCAGCGGACCGTTTCGCCGGCTCAAATGGGCAATCCTCGCCCTCACCCTCGGCGCCTATTACCTGTTGCCCTTCGTTCGCTGGAACCGCGGACCCAACGCGCCGGATCAGGCCATCCTGGTCGATCTTCCGAACCAGCGGTTCTACTTCTTCTTCATCGAGATTTGGCCCCAAGAGGTCTATTACCTCACGGGGCTCCTGATTCTAGCAGCCGTTGCGCTCTTCTTGATGAACGCGCTGGCGGGTCGAATCTGGTGCGGATACACCTGTCCTCAGACCGTATGGACCGACCTGTTTCTGCTGGTCGAGCGCTGGGTCGAGGGCGACCGGCGCGAGCGCATCAAGCTTGACGAAAGCCCCTGGAGCATCTCCAAGGCGCGCAAGAAGGCGATGAAGCACGTGGCCTGGATCGCAATCGCCTGGTGGACCGGCGGCGCGTGGGTGCTCTATTTCGCCGATGCGCCAACCCTGGTGTGGCAACTCGCCACCTTCCAGGCGCCGCTCACGGCCTGGACGTGGATCGGGATCCTTACTCTGACCACCTATTTGCTGGCCGGTTTCGCCCGCGAGCAGGTCTGCACCTATATGTGCCCGTGGCCCCGAATACAGGCGGCTCTCACGGACGAGGAGGCGTTGAACGTCACCTACCGGATCGATCGCGGCGAGCCACGCGGATCGCTCAAGAAGGCCGCCGCGCTGGAGGCCAAGGGTAAGCCAGCTGGCGATTGCATCGACTGCTATCAATGCGTCGCGGTCTGCCCCACCGGCATCGACATCCGGGCCGGCATCCAACTCGAATGTATCCAATGCGGACTCTGCATCGATGCCTGCGACACCGTAATGCGCAAGGTGGACCGGCCCACCGGTTTGATCGGCTACGACACGGATTTCAACATCGCCGCGCGCGAGGCGGGAAAGCCGACCCATGTGCGTTTCATTCGCCCCCGCACCATCGTCTATGCGGCCATTATTTTGATTGTCAGCGGGCTGATGCTGACCCAGCTGCTGACCCGCGACGACTTCGGGCTGAACGTGCTTCACGACCGCAATCCCCAATTCGTCCGATTGAGCGATGGCGGGATCCGCAACGGATATACGGTGCGCCTACTGAACAAGGCGTTGGAGCCTCGCATCTTTACTCTGAACATCGAGGGCCTGCCCGGCGCGCGGCTCGAAGTGATCGGCATCGACACTCCGAAATCCGCATCACCTTCCGTCGAGGTGGGACCCGATACCACGCGCGAGCTTCGCGTCCTGGTATTCGCACCACCGGACCCCGCGCGCGGCGTCTCCACGCCTGTGACGTTCACGGCCACAAATCTGGCGAGCGACGATGTGCTGAGGACAAGCGATTTCTTTAAGAGCCCCGGCGACTAAATTGGCATGGCACCGTATAAGCCACGAATGCAGAAAGCTCTGACCGGACGCCACGTGTTTCTGCTGTTGGCGGGCTTTTTCGCCGTCGTGCTTGTTGCCAATGGCATGCTCGCCTATTTCGCCATCAACACCTTCAGCGGAGCGGTCGGCAACAATCCCTATCGGCAAGGCCGGGTCTATGACAACGAGATCGCGCGGGCGGAGGCGCAAAGCCGGCGGAACTGGACCGCGACCATAGAGCACCAGATGGCCGACGACGGCCTGCTCGACTTGCGCTTCACGCCTGCCGGTCCCAATGGTGAGACGCTGTCGGGGCTCACGGTCGAGGCTCTTTTTAACCGGCCTACCCAATCGGCATGGGATCGGCGAATTGAGCTAACCGAGATCGAAACCGGACTTTACCGTGGAACGCTGGCGCTCCCCCAACAGGGCGTCTGGATGTTGGAGCTGAACGCTTCGCGCGGGGACGAGCGGCTCTATCGCACCCGAAACCGGATCTTCGTGAAATGAGCCTAGCCGCCAGCACCAGCGCCACTGGCACGACGGACCGCGATCTCGCGACCGAGCGGCTGGATTTCGCTGTCGATGGCGCTACCTGTGCCGGTTGCATGCAAAAGATTGAACGGAGCGCACGCACCCTGCCGGGCGTCATCGGCGCCCGTTATAATTTCACCACACACCGCTTGGCCGTGGACGCCGCGCCCGCAATCTTCGATCCGATCGCCCTAATCGAGCGCCTGGGCGGCATCGGATATGAGGCGCGCCCCTACCGGCCCGATGTTGCAGAGACACGGGCAGAGGCAAATGACCGTAGATTGCTTCGCGCACTCGCCGTTGCGGGCTTTGGAGCGGCTAATATCATGCTGCTGTCGGTCTCGGTCTGGTCCGGCAATGCGAGCGGCATCGCGCCTGAAACCCGCGATCTGTTCCACTGGATCTCCGCGCTGATTGCCCTTCCAGTGGTGGCCTATGCGGGTCAGCCATTCTTCGAGAGCGCGGCCACTGCTCTGAGGGCCAAGCGGCTCAACATGGATGTGCCGATATCGCTCGCGGTTCTGCTGGCGCTCGTGATGTCCGTGATCCAGACGGCTTCCGGCGCCGACCATGCCTATTTCGACTCCGCGGTCATGCTGCTGTTCTTCCTGCTGATCGGCCGGGTATTGGACTCGCGGGCCCGCCGGCAGACCAGGGATCTGGGGCAGAATTTGCTGGCGCTACAGCGCCCGACCGTCACCAAGCTGCTGTTGAATGGTGGGACGCGGCAGATCTCCTCCGCCAACGTCATGCTCGGCGACCGGATCGTGGTCGCTGCGGGTAGCCGAATCGGCGTCGATGGACGCGTGGTTTCGGGCTCGTCGGCCGTCGACACCAGCCTCATCACCGGCGAGAGCGCACCTCGGACGGTGGGCGCCGGTGACGATGTCTATGCCGGCACCCTCAACTTATCAGGCTCATTGACTATCGAGGCCCGGGCAGCGGGTGCAAACACACTGCTCTCGGAGATTAGCGATTTGATGGATCGCGCCACCGCGGGCCGTGGCCGCTACCGCCGATTGGCCGACCGCGCCGCATCAATCTATGCGCCTCTGGTGCATGTTCTTGCCGCCCTCACCTTCATTGGATGGATGGCCCTAGGCGTCGGTTGGCAGCTCGCCCTGCTCAATGCCATCGCCGTGCTTATCATCACCTGCCCTTGTGCCCTGGGCCTCGCGGTTCCCACGGTTCAGGCTGTCGCGACGGGCTCGCTGTTTCGGGCCGGTGCACTGGTCAATTCGGGCGACGCGCTGGAGCGTTTGGCACAAGCCGATATTGTGGTTTTTGACAAGACCGGCACACTGACCGAACCCGATTCAGATATTCAGAACCTGGCGGAAATCCCGCCCGAGGTGCTGACGCTCGCGGCGCGGCTGGCCATGTCGAGCCACCATGCGCTGGCCAAGGCGGTCGCCCGGTACGCCAAGAATTCTCAACCTTTTCAAAACGTTCGTGAGATCGCAGGCCAGGGTGTCGTGGCCATAGTAGACGGCCGGGAACTCCGGCTGGGCGCCCGCGCCTTTTGCGGTGTGAAGGCACCTGGTGGGCGGGATAATGCGGCGACATTGGAGCTTTGGTTTCGGGACGGCGATAAACCGCCGGCCGCCATTCGGTTTGGCCAATCCCTGAAGCGGGATGCACGTGAATCGGTTTCCGAGCTCAAGACCCTAGGACTCGGTATCGAAATGATTTCCGGCGACCGGGAAGCCCCGGTGCGAAGTGCGGCCGAGGCCCTCGGTATTGCTGATTGGGAAGCCGCCACCGATCCCAAACAAAAAATTGCGCGCATCGAGGACCTGCAAACCCAAGGGAAGCGTGTCTTGATGGTGGGGGACGGCTTGAATGACGCCGCCGCCCTGCAAACAGCGAATGTGTCGGCGGCACCTGCGGCGGCGCTCGACATCACCCAGGCCGCCGCTGACGTGGTCATGATCGGTAATCGGCTGACACCGCTCGTTGGCGCTGTCAAAATGGGCCGCAAAGCTCGGCGGTTGATGTTGCAGAACTTCGCGTTCGCAGGCGCCTATAACCTGATTGCCATTCCTTTGGCGGTCGCGGGCCTGGTGACGCCGTTGCTCGCGGCCCTCTTCATGTCGGGGTCGTCCCTGGTGGTCACCCTGAACGCCCTTCGGGCCAAGCGCGCCAGGTAGGCACCTATATGGATGTCGTCATCTATTTGCTGGCTGCGGCGCTGTTTCTCGGACTGTTAGGCTTGGGCGCGTTTGTATGGGCGCTAAAGACGGGGCAGTTCGATGACATGGAAGGTGCTGCCCACCGCGCCATCATGGATGACGATGACGAAACCGCTTAAGCCAGCCTGATTAGGATCCCGATGCTCAGAGGTCGCCGTTCGCCGCGGCTTCCATGATTTGCTCGATGCGTTCGCGGACGCTGATCGCTCTTTTTCGCACTTCGTCTGGAATTTTGTTGGGATTGGGACTCGTATCCAACCAGCGTACATCCCAGTCGATTGTGACCAGCCAAATCTGACCATCCGCGTCCTCCGCAACCGAAATCTTGCACGGCAGGAACGCAAGGAACTCCAGGGAATAGTCCAGGATCATGCGCATCGTGACCAAGTCGCAGAAGGACAGGATTTCAACGCGCGGACTTTTTGGATCGTGGATGTCACGCAAAACCTTGTAGGGCGTGTTGTGCCCCACCGACTTCATGTTGAGCTCATTCGCCTTCAGCTTCAGCGATTCAATCACCTCGTCGAATGTGATCCCCGGAACCACCTTCTTCTTGGCCACCATGAGATTCATCATGTCCCGGAGACTGAAGGGGTTCATCAGCATGCCGCTCTGAACCGCGCGCATTTTTGCTTCCGCCGAGATCGGCGGCATCATCGTGTTTTTGCGGATGTCCTCTTTCGGGCGCGTGGGGAGTTTGAAGAAACCGCTATTGTCGAGCGGCTTTGATAGAGTCGGCTCCTTGATGTAGGTCTGGGAGTTGTATTCCTTGATTTGCTCTTCGGTTTCCTGCCCGCTAACCGGTCCGGCGAGCAGGCATAGGGATGCCAAGACGGCGTATTGGAGTGCGGATCTCAACCGATTCATGATGTGCTCCCCATTCATTTTGTAGCCGCTCATCCGCGTCGCGCAATAGACGCGCCGGGCGCTCTGCGCCCGGTCATGAGGATGGACTATGGGCCACTAATTGCCCGACGAACCGCTTTCGCTCTTCTTCTGGGTGCTGGGAGCCATGCCCTGCATCATATTCGGCGACATGTTCATCATGGTCATCATCATCATCATCATGGCCGACATCATTTGGGGGTCCATCATTTTCATCATGGAATCCATCATGGCCGGATTGGTCATTATGCCCATCCACTGATTCATCATTGCCGGATCGGCCATTTTCATCATGGCCTTCATGAACTCCGGATTGGTCATCATGCCCATCCACTGATTCATCATTGCCGGATCAGCCATTTTCATCATGGATTCGACCATCTGCGGATTGGTCATCATGCCCATCCACAGGGTCATCAGTTTCGGGTCCGCCATCTTCATCATGGCGTTCATCATGTCGGGGTTCGCCATGATTTTCATCCACTGGCCGAACATTTCCGGATTCATGGCACCGGTCCAGGCTGACGCCCATTTGGGGTCAGAAAACGACTTCGCCCAATCAGACGGGTTCGTCGCTTGCGCCAATGCGGGAGACCCGCTCAACATCAGTGCAGTGGCCAGTGCGATGACTGTTTTTTTCAAGATCATGCCCAATTCCTCATCTCGATTGATTTCAACTTAACCAGCCATCGCAAGGGGCGAGAGCGCGGATTCAATTCATGCATAGATCTGAATATATCACCGTATGGGCCAAAAGTCAGGACGTTGCTTAAGTTTTCAGAATATCGCCGCGAGGCGCTGCAATTCGAAAGGTCGAGATGAAGACTTCGATTTGCTTTCGCCTAGGTCATTTAGTCGTCCGCTCGGCCTCCCAAAGACCCGAGGGGTGAAGCGTATTGACACGGTGCTGGGTCGCACCCGAGAACAGGTGAGCGGCGATTGGACGGCAAATTCATGCGATTGCCGCTATCATTTAGATTCTGGTTTGTTGATTAGACGGATGGGTGGCCGAGTGGTTGAAGGCACTGGTCTTGAAAACCAGCAGGCGCGCGAGCGTCTCGGGGGTTCGAATCCCTCCCCATCCGCCAATTGCATGCACGTTTCCCATTAGCCGTTAAGTGGCGGCAAGAATCACGACGGGCCCGGTTAAACCGAGCCCGATAAGCTGCTGCAATGACTTGAGAAAGTTGTGGCTAGCGCCCTAGTGGCTGATGCGCGCCGTGCCGGAGCGCCCGTTATTGCTGCGCCAATATACGGTGGAACCGTCGAGGCTCAACACGAAGCAATAGGTCTTGCCTTCCAGCCAATTCTGCCAGCGCTGGCAAAGCTTGGTGTCGGCAATCCACCACTTGCCCTTGTCATTAGGACGCGCTTCACCTGCCAATGCGGCTGTCATGGCTTGCGTCTTCGCCGCCATGGTTCCGTTGTGGCTATAGGAAATCGGCAGCTCGAATCCCATGCCGGTTTGCAGGTGGACGGTCTTGCCGGCGATGGTCTTGCGCAGGTGCTCGCCGTGCAGAACGCCGGTTTTGGCGTTCGCCGTCGCGTAGCCCATGACGGCAATCCCGCAAAGGATCAAGATCAGACGCTTCATGCTTGATGTAGCCTCGACAGACTTGGCCCACGTGAAGCGGCGGATATCGCCCCCAAATAATGACGAAACTAGGGCAGGCTTTGGCGCCTTCTCGCCACAATTGATCACTTTTGATTACGAAAATTGACAAGGCGTCCGGATCGGTCTCCGGGACGTGACACGCTCGACCACCAGGCAACCGCGGAAAACGGCCAATTTTGATTGAACCGGCTTGCCGCCTCACCTATTCGTCCGTGCCGATTTGTTTGCGTGGCGCCGTCTGCGCGCCAGCACATTGACGACCTCCACACCAGCGGCAAAGGCCATCGAAAAGTAGATGTAGCCACGCGGAATGTGGAATCCGACTCCATCGGCCACCAATGCGGCGCCGATCAGCAGCAGGAAGCTCAGGGCCAGCACTTTTGTGGTCGGATGCTGGTCGATAAAGTTGCCAACCGCAGAGGCGGCGAAATACATCACCAGGATCGAAATGATGATCGCCGCGACCATTACCTCGATATGCTCGGCGATGCCGATCGCAGTGATGATCGAATCGATCGAGAAGATCAGATCGATGATTGCGATTTGAACAATGACAGTGAAGAAGGACGTCACCGCCGCCGCTAGAGCGGACTCTTCGTCGTTGCCCTCGATGCTGTGATGCATCTCACGGGTCCCCTTGGCAAGGAGGAATAGCCCGCCTGCGATCAGTATGATGTCCCGCCAAGATACCGGATGCTGAAAAACCTCGAAAATAGGAGCGGTGAGCCCAATCAGCCACGTGATGGTGAATAACAGGGCAAGGCGGAAGGCCAGCGCAAGCGCAAGGCCGATCTTACGCGCCGAATCGCGGATTTCGGCAGGAAGCCGGGCGACGATAACGGATAGAAAGACAATGTTGTCGATGCCGAGCACCACCTCCATCGCCGTTAGTGTGAGGAAGCTTGCCCAGATATTCGGATCGGTTAGCCAGCCACTCATGCGATGGACGCGCGCTTCTCGCCAAAGACGTCATGGGGTTCACGACTGCGAGTGAATAGCGCAGTCGGACCAGCGGGTCCATCGCTTGTTAACTGCGGTGCTTAACCTTGCCCGCCCGAATGCAAGTCCTTTAGCCAAGCCCTCATTACCCCCATGATGATCACGTAAATCGCGACTGCGACGAAGACGGATTTGACGGCGCCGCTCGAGGGAAAGCCCTGATGGATGCCGACCGCGGCGGCGATCAGCCAAGCCGCCGCTATGCCGTAAGTCGGGAACCGCCAGCCCGCCACGCGTAGCGGATGCGGCCATGTGATCGGAACGAAGGTCATTAAGGCCAAGACCACGATCGCGATAAGCGCCAGTCCCTGCCCTAGTCCAAGAACGAATATGTAGAGACAGATGATGTTCCAGATCGCCGGGAATCCGACGAAATAGCCATCTTGCGTCTTGCTGTCCTGATCGGCGAAATGAAACAATGAGCTGATCAATATCAGTCCCGCCGCCAATGCCGACCAGCACTCAGCCACCAGTCCCGATTCAACCACGATGAATGCGGGGACGAAGCAGTAGTTGAGATAATCGACCACCAAATCCAGGCGCGCGCCACTGAAGCGCGGCAGCACTTCCTTCACATTGATCCAGCGCGCGATCGGTCCGTCGATTCCATCCACGATGAGCGCGACGCCCAGCCAAGTGAAGGCAGCGCTCCAATTGTGCTGCGCGCTTTCGCTCAAGGCGAATAAGCCGAAGACGGCGCCCGAAGCGGTTAGCAAATGGACGGCGGCGCCTGCTGCCCTTGCCCTCAAATCCAAGGCGTTATCCCCCGATGCGAGCCAATTCGATTACCCCAGTAAGGATCGCGCACGGCAATCAACAGTCCGAGCCATGGCTCAGGCGCTGGGTCTGTACCGAACGTCGACAGAATATAGGGATGAGTGGGCGTCAGAAGCGACGCTTGAGGGTGCCTAGGATCCTGACGCTATCGCTGGACTCGTATTCTTGAACCGGTGCAGCGTGGGCAATCGGATCTTCGTCGTCGGGTGAGCCATACATCACGTCCAGGCCGAAATTGAGCTTCGGCAGAACCTGCAGCGTCCCATCTTCCTGGAGCTTTAGCCTCTTTTCCGAATCCTGGTCGGTGGCCTTCGGATCGGTAGCCTGGAGGTCGATGGCAATGCTGTCCGCATTCGAATTGTTCATCGAAAGCGACGGCTTTGGCGCCACCTGGGTTTCCTGAAATGCATAAGCCGGCGCAGAGCTAATTGCCCAGGCCGCGAGTACGCCGCTCAGAATTGTCAATTGCTTTCGCATTCTTGACCTCCACCCATAGAATGGGCGCTCACTCCCCCAATTTCAACCATGTTATTGGCGAGGTTAAGATACTGTTAACGTTGACTGAATCAAAACGGCCAATTTTTTCTGTGGCATCCTTGCAACAGTTTGGTCTCGGATAATTCGCCTTTTCCGAGGGTTTCCGCGATTCCCGGCCAAAATTCTGGCGATCCGGTCAAAAATAGATTCGCCCGCCGACAGCAATGGTCAAAAAATCTTCGATCGGCACGTCCTGGCCGGCCGGATCCTCGTCCGGTAATGCCACCTGGATCTCGGAGTCCCAATAACGCAAAGCGGCATAGAGTTTCATGGCGGCTGCATCGATATCCTGGACCATGCCGAAGCCCCAGAATTCGGCCGACGTATCGATGATTTCGCCACCGGCTAAATCGACCCCAAGCGAATTGGAGCTGCGCCGGACGCCGAAATCATCCCACTTCTGATATTCCCCATAAAGCGTCGTGGGGCCGATGCTGGGCATCAGGAAGCGTTGCTTGATGCCGCCCTGCAGATACCACATGGTGGCGGTTGGCGGCTGCCGGCCCGTGACCGGTGCGGTAAATATCGAAGCGCGCAGAGTGTTCTCACCGAAGTAGTCCTGTGCAGCGCCGGCGAAGACATAGAGGCCGGTCGGCGTATGCATGGCCGCGATCGACCCGGCGACGCGTTCGAGATCGAACCTTCCCCTGACACAGGTCGACTGGCCGAGCCCCGGCGGCGGGCAATCAATGAGGGAGATGGTCCGCAGCTCCCTCTCATCGGTGAACCAGAGATAGCCGGCGCCCCCGATCAGGCGAACCGAGTTCCATTCCTTTTTGTAACGGAACGCAATGTCGGCAATATCGTCTTCGCCCCAAGCCGCTGATAGCACTAGGCCGTGGAGCGATGGCGTGTCGTATCGGACGATGTCGGAGCGCGGCGTGTCCTGGCTCGCGGTGATAACATCCAGATTTAATGTGGTACGGCAGGCCGCGCCATTACAGCCCAGCGTGCCGTGGGGCCGGACCAAATGAAAGTCATTCGCCCAGTCGATATCGGTATCGGCAATCGGGTTCTTGGCGATGTTCAGCTGCAAAATATTGTCGGTCGCAGGCGAATCGCGGCCGACCCTGATCTTGCCGAGCCGTTCGTGCGTCAAATTGAAGGATGCCTTGCGGGTTCGCAGCAACCCATCGGCGTTCTCGTTGGGATTGCCGTCCACGCGGGCATCCGTGAGGGAGGATTCGGCGCTGACGACGCCGATCACAATCAGAAAACCTGCCGACAGGTCCGGTGTAATGTCGGCCGTTCCCTGCAGCCTGAACCGGGACTCGGAATCATCGTTGTCGACCGAATAGATGTCGCTGTTCACCGCGTCGTCCCAATAGAGCAGCATCCGATTGACGTGGCCCGAGAGCTTTAGCGAGACCTTGCGGTTGCCCTTGCGCACCGCAGTGGCTTCGAGTTCGGCGACGCGCTCTTCGAGATCGGCGCAGCAGTCACCGCCAAGGCTCGCCGCGTTTACTGGGTCCGATATCAGCAGCGCGGCCCATAAGATGGCCGCCACGCAAACCGTGCAGCTAACTGCGAGGGGTACCGTTCCTATGCATAATTTCCGCAAGGCTGAAAATAACAACTGAAAACCTCACCATGCGCATTCGATGCCCAAGTCTTCCGACCCCCTCCCACGGTTAGCGGAAGCGACCGCACGGGTAAACAGAAAGCCGTGGATTGGACCGGATTATCTGGAGGGAAGTGATATTTCCGCCACTCAGTGGCTTATTTGGGCGCCTATGGAGGTCCTCGGACGCATAAAGGCCGCCCGAGCGGGGCGGCCTTCCAATTTCTGTAAGAATTATGTCGGCGAGATCTTTAGAACTGGATCCTGCCGCCGAAAGCCACGGTGTAGAGATCTTCGGTCGGGATCTTCTTGCCCGGAGCCTGACAACAGAACTCATCCTCGCCGGCGGGCAGCGCCACGCGGATATCGGATTCGAAGACCCGTAGTCCGGCATAGAGTTTCATCGCGGCCGCATCGATATCTTGGACGATTCCGAAGCCCCACATGTCGACGGAGGTGTCGGTGATCTCGCCGCCATCCAGATCAACACCTAACCGGTCAGACTTGCGGCGAATGCCATAGTCGTTCCACTGCTCGAACTCACCGTAGAGCGTGGTGGCACCAAGGCTTGGCGCCAGCAGCCGGCGCTTGATGCCGGACTGGAGGTACCAGGAATTGGCATCCGGCACGTTGAAGCCAGTCACCGGCGCCGGGAACGTCGAAACGCGCAAGTGATTATTGCCAAAGGTGTCGTGGTTTGCGGCGCCGTAGACGTAGAGCCCAGTCGGAACGTGCATGATCGACGCCGACCCGACAACGCGCTCCACATCGAGCCGTTCCTCGATGCAGGTCTTTTGTTCGAGGCCCGGAGGCGGACAATCGATCAGTTCGGAGGTCCGGACTTCGGTCTCGTCCGTATTCCAGGAGTAACCGATGCCCGCAACCAGGCGGATCGAGTTCCACTCCTTCTTGTAGCGGATCGCGATATCGGCAAAGTCGCCCTCGCCCCACGCGGCCGAAAGGACGAGGCCGAACAGCGCAGGCGAGTCGTAGCGGACGCCATCGATACGCGGTCCGTCCACATTGATCGCAACCGCATCCAGGTTCAGCGTGGTGCGGCATGCCGCGCCGTTACATCCCAACGTGCCGTGTGGCCGCACGAAGTGGAAGTCGCGGAAGTTGTCGAGATCCGCATCAGCCAGCGGGTTCTTGGCGATGTTCAGCTGGTTGAGGTCATCCGTCGCCGACGATAGGCGGCCCACGGAGATCTTGCCCAGCTGATCATGCTTCAGGTTCCACTCCATCTTTCGAGCGTTGATGAAGCCGTCTGAGTTCTCGTTCGGCGCGCCGTCAACACGATCATCGACGTTTTGACCCTCCGCGCTGACGACCTCGACCTCGATTTTGAAACCGGCCGACAGGCCCGGCATAATCGAGGCATCACCCGTCAGGCGAAATCTGGTTTCCGATTCGCCATTGTCGACGCTATAGACGTCATCATTGATGCCGTCGTCCCACCAGAACAGCATCCGGTTCACGTGACCCGATAGCTTAAGAGAAACCTTGCGATTGCCCTTGCGAACGGTGATGGCCTCGAGTTCGGCAACACGCTCCTCGAGGTCGGCGCAGCAATCACCCCCCAAATCCGCCGCGCTAGCCGGCGTCAGGGCAATCCCGCCCATAAGCAATCCGGCCGCGGCCGCGACCGCAAGACGGCTGCTTGTCTGTTGAAGTCCCCCAATCATTTTCATCTCCATGGTTTTTCGACCAAGTGATGAAAACCTTGATTGCCTTATTTGGTGAGCTTGCGATTCAGAGCCAAATTCGTTTTGCAGGTTTCCGTCTTATGGGCGACGGTTCCGCGTCTTGTTCTTAAAGCGTGGGCTCAGCGTTATTGAATGCCGTGGGCGATGTAAACAGAAACACGCATTCCAGCGGGGAGATTCCCGGACCGCGTGGCATTTCAGCCACGGAGCCCTCAGGAACCGCGGCCACCTAATCTGTCTGGTAAGGGTGCGCCGCTCCCGGAGGAGCGGCGCTTAATCGTTGTTTTCGCTGTTAGAAATTAATTCTTCCACCGAAGGCGACGGCGTCGAAGTCCTGCAGCGGCAGGTCCTCGCCCTTGCCGAAAGCCGAAGATTCCGTGGTGGCGACGCGGGCGGAGAAGTCATAATGCCGGTAGGCGGCATAGAGCTTCATCGCGGCCACGTCGATGTCCTGGACGATGCCCAGGCCCCAGATCTCGGCCGAGCTGTCGGTGATCTCGGTGCCGGAAGGCTTGGCAGCGAGGTCGCCCTGCGGCGCGCCGGTGATCGGTGCGGCATCGATATGGACACCGAAGTCATCGAACTGCTGGTATTCGCCATACAGCGTGGTCGCACCCATGCTCGGCGCCAGCAGACGGCGCTTGATGCCGGCCTGCAGGTACCACATGGTGGCGTCCTCGGCGTCCTCGTTCGTGATCGGTGCGGTAAAGGTGTTGGCCCGCAGCGGTGAAGAGATCGAACGGCCCGGATCCTGGTGCACAAAGGCGCCATAGAGATAGAGGCCGGTCGGCACATGCATCATCGAGGCCGAACCCTTCAACTCCTCAAAGTCGTACCGCTCGTCCACACAGGTCGCTTGACCCAGGCCCGGAGGCGGGCAGTTGATGACGCTGGTCAGGAACAGCCGTTGCGATTCGGGGATCGACGAATCCACCGAAGTCGGCAGGAAGGTCTCGGTCTCGTCCGTATCCCAGAGATAGCCGATGCCGGCCACCAGGCGGATCGAGTTCCATTCCTTCTTATAGCGGATCGCGATATCGGCCAGGTCGTCCTCGCCCCAGGCCGCCGAAATCACCAGGCCAAACAGCGAAGGCGTGTCATAGCGCACGATGTCGCCGCGCCGCGTGTCCAGATCCGGCGCCAGAACCGAGTGCCGCAAACCCGTCACACAAGCCGCTCCATTACAGCCAACCGTGCCGTGGGGGACCGTGATGAAGAAGTTCTCGGTCCATTCCGGCGAGGCGTCCGCAATCGGGTTCTGCGCCAGGTTCAGGTGAATGATGTCGTCGGTCGCGGGCGAATCGCGGCCAACCGTGATCTTACCCAGTTGGTCATGCTTCAAATTGAACGAGACCTTGCGGGCGGTGAGAAATCCGTCCGCGTTCTCGGTCGGAAAGCCGTCAATGCGCTGGTCGACGTCCTCGGAGTCCGCGCTGATCACGCCGACTTCCATCAGGAAGCCCGCCGACAGGCCCGGCATGATCGAGGCGCCGCCCGAAAGCCGGAAGCGCGATTCGGACTCGCCATTGTCGACGGAATAGACGTCATCATTGATGCCGTCATCCCACCACAGCAGCATCCGGTTCACGTGACCCGAAAGCTTTACCGAGACCTTGCGGTTGCCCTTGCGAACCGTGGTCGCCTCTAGCTCGGCAACCCGCTCTTCCAAGTCCGCGCAGCAATCGCCGCCTAAATCAGCAGCTTGAGCCGGCCCCAGCGACAATCCGCCGATAAACAGCCCAGCCGCCGCGGCAATCGCCAAACGACTCGTTGTTTTTGCAAATCCCCC
>Ga0209633_10000271_pt1 | contig 62284 bp, 53 predicted proteins | sample Cruoilmetagenom1_FD_187290 | JGI IMG/M metagenome (GOLD analysis project Ga0209633, IMG submission 187290) | Oil polluted marine microbial communities from Coal Oil Point, Santa Barbara, California, USA - Sample 1 (SPAdes) (version 2) | ecosystem: Environmental > Aquatic > Marine > Oil seeps ... | reverse complement strand
CAAGTACTAGACTAACTGCATCTCGTTTAAATTCTTTTGAATAGGTCTTTCGTTTTGTCATTTCAATTTCCTCAGTTAAGTATAATATTGTGCTTAACTGAGTTGTACTAAATATTAAACCACTTCACAGCGGTTAAAGAGATATTTAATCCACAGGTGAAACTGGAATTTTTTTTTATTCTGGAACTTTATTGTATCCTTCAAGTCTTTATATTGACCATTCTATGAGTGAGGCACAATGAAGCTTCCAGAAACAGTTAACACCACATTAAAGATATTTGTTGCTTATTTTCTAATAATTGCAACTTCATCAACTATGGCGTTACCAGCTGCTTTTCAAGCTAACTATTCGGTAGCCAAAGGTAGATTGAAACTGGGTAACCTGCACGCTTCACTTAAATACTCAGGCAACCAATACCATTACCATAAACATACCAAATCCACTGGATTGGCAGCGATGTTGACGGGCATTAAAATTACTGAAAATACTGATGGACTGATAGCAGGAGAGAATATTACTCCTCAGAATTACTTGTTTAATCAGTCACGCAGAAAAAAATCTCGTATAGATAAAACCAGATTTACAGCTAAAAATGCCGTAGGTAGCTACAAAAATAAACCCTATAACCTCCCAATAAAACCTGGCACTCAAGATCGCGCATCCATGGAACTTGTTCTAGCGCGAGATATGGCTCGCAACAAAGCAAATCTACATTATACAGTTGCTGAGAGAGGCAAGCTCAAGCAGTATAAATTCCAAAAACTCGGCTTTCAAAAAATAAAAACCCCAGCAGGCGAATTTAATGCCATGAAAGTAAAAGTGGTTCGTGAAACTAAAAAGCGTGAAACCACTTTTTGGCTAGCCAAGGAAATAGATTTTTTACCCGTAAAAATACGTCATGTAGAAAAAAGTGATGTGATTACAACGGTTATCAAGAATTACAAGAAATTATAATCATAATAATCGAAGGAAATAACAATAATAATTGCCCCATTTATATGGGGCTTTTTTGTGTTTTAGTGTTTTAAAAAGCAAAGGAAAAATCTTAACTGCGCTTAGCGGAGTCAAAGCACGGTTGCTGAGCGGAGTCGAAAGAAGCAGTTCTGCTGAGCGGAGTCGAAGCATGGCACCCCCCCTAGTTTTTGGTATCAGCCCCACATACAAGAAATGCTGGTTAATATTTGATTATAATCATACGCGTCTGATTTCTTAGGGTAGATCAAAGAAATGAAAAATAGAACACCCATCTATAATTATTATGGGTGATGAGATAGACGCCTCCTTTAAAAACCGGCGTCACAATGCGCCAAATTTGTTAGGTTTAACCCTTACAAATTAACCACAAGGAGACATCTATCATGCAAGATATTAACCGAGTTTCTATAGATTTGGCAAAAAGTGTTTTTCAAGTTTATGCTTTAAACTCCCGCAATAACGTACTTTTTAACAAGAAACTAAGCCGTAAGAAATTCACTGAGTTTATGGTTCAGCTTTCTGCTTCAACTGTTTACATGGAGGCTTGTTATTCTTCTCATTACTGGGGCAGAACACTTAAAGAAATGGGGCATTCTCCTTTTCTTATCCCAGCCCAGCATGTCACTCTTTTTGTCCGAGGCAATAAAAATGATAACAATGATGCGCTCGCTATTGCAGAAGCGGCTAATCGACCCGGTATTCGGTTTGTTCCGATAAAAATGGTTCAGCAACAAGAGATTATGGCGATGCACCGACTTCGAACACGCCTGGTCAAGTCACGAACACAGGTCAGTAATCAGGCACGTGGTCTGTTGAGTGATTTTGGCATTACCTTTCCACTGGGAGCAAAAGCATTTCTTGATGCGATGACAGCGTTACAAGCCAATGAGCAATTGTCATTACCTTTTAGAAACTTAATGCTGGATATGAGTACAGAATTTCATGAAATCAGTGCACGAATTACCACCGTTGAAAACTTGCTCAAAGCCTATATCCAGAGAACCGATCATTGCGCCATCGTAAGCTCTGTTCCTGGGATCGGTGTTATCAATGCTTCAGCCCTCGTGGCATCCATTGACAAAGGACAAGCCTTTAATAATCCCAGAGAGTTTGCGGTCTGGCTTGGGTTAACACCCCGGCAATTTGCCAGTGGTGAAAAATCCAGAAATGGAGGCATTAGCAAACGCGGAGATCGTTACTTACGCACACAGCTTATCCATGCGGCACGGGCGGCGAAAAAGTGGTCTCGCAAACGAGATGACCAGCTAAGCCTTTGGATTAAGCAACTGGAAGCCCGTGTGGGAGTACACAAAGCAACGGTTGCCGTCGCTCATGAACTGGCTCGAATCATCTGGGTACTGTTACAAAAACAACAGACCTTTGTTGCACAGTATCCACAAAAGAAATGAGTATGTAAGAGAAAAGAGTTCCATTCCATTGACGTGAAACAATGATGACAAACTGGGTTTTCCCGCCCTGCTTAAAGCCTGAATTGTACATGGTATTTAATACCGCGTGGGTGTTGTAGGCGAGCAGGTGCGGATTTTCATCAGGGGCCGAGAGTATGATCTTTCAATGAGAGCCCGAATATATGTCAGCACGCTATTATTTATAAGCAAGTATTTGTTTAACGGAAAGCCTGTTATCAGTAATGAAGTCAGTGGATTAAGATTAAGAAGTAGGAAATATGCAGTTTTATGCAAGGTGATTGCTTTGCTTTGACAAGCTTGGGGCGTCTATATATGTCCTGTTATATTTCTGAGGAGTAAAAGATTCAACTGCAAATAATTTCTGGGTTGTCACACATCAAGGAAATTCAAAATTTGAGAGCTAACACATATTATTGAAATAATAAAACAAGCAAAGGAGTCAATCCATGGAAGAACCAAAAATAATTAAACTACAAAAGTTACTGCTTGTAGGAATGCAAACATTCGGTAATGTTGAGGATGGAAGTCCACCACAAATGTGGGATCTACTTAAATGCAATGATCTAGATATTCCAAATAGAATAAACAACCACATGTCTTATGCAGTGGAAACTTATACTGATGAAACTGAAACTTTAAAAAAATGGTTTTATATGGCGGGTGTTGAAGTTGACACTCTTGATAGCATACCTATACAATTATCCGCCAAAATTATTCCTGACAATACCTATGCTTGCTTTGAGTTTAAGGGTTCTATATCACCAAGACTTGGGGAGCTGTTCCAATACATTTATAAAGAATGGTTACCAAATTCTGGTTATGAACAAGCTCAGCCATACGATATAGAAAGGTATGATGAAAGATTCTTGGGAGTTGGTATTGATGAATCAGTATTGGAAATACTTATCCCTATCAGTCCTAGTTAAATGTAAATAATGACATGACAAGTAATTCAAAGGGACTTTTCTGCTCAGCAGTTCATTTGAGGTCAGTGAATTATATAAAGTTTATCGTAAATGTAGGTTCATCTTAGTTGGTTCAAAAAGCATCTCAATAATAAATATAGGACAAACGTTCATCAGCCATAATCAACCGTTGGTGAGATTTGTAAGTTATTGATATAGAGTCGACAAACAGTTGTATATTGAGGTCAAACTGTAAGCAAGTTGATGGGTAAAAAGAACGGGATCAAGTCTTTATTTTTGCATGGCACCCCCTAGTTTTTAGTATCAGCGACTATCTACTACCAAGTATTGACAGCAATCTAAGGTCATTTATATTTCTCGCCATATCAATAGCACTTAGTCCATCTGATGTTCTTGCATGTGGTGATGCACCGTGTCTTACGAGGTAATGGGCAATATTTGCATGGCGAAAACGTACTGCATGATGCAAGGGAAGCCAGTTTTTGATGGTGGGTGCTTTGATATAGGCACCATTATTAATTAAAAAAATGACTGTTGAATAGTGGCCCCTCGAAGCTGCCATATGCAATGCTGTCTCGCGCTCTTGATTAGAAACATTAATATCAATCCCTTGAGATAATAATTGCCTGACTTGATTGATATTGCCATTTAAAGCAGCTGTGAACAATTGCTCTGCATCAGGAGCGGCATACTGCTGCTTTGGTTGTGGGGGAATATACTGACTTGCAGGCTGTTGAGATACCTGCTGAGGAACAGGCTTAGTAGGCACTTGTTGGCGTGCATATTCACGTAGCAACTGCTGTTCCTGTTGCCATTGGCGAGAGTTTTGTTTCTGCTCTTGGGCGTAATGGGCTGACTGCAAAAGCAATCCTGAAACTATCAATACGACTTTTGTTAACAAGTGCATGTATGACTTCCCCGTCTAATAGCGCATGAAATTGAAGTGTTTTTTAGTATACGGATGAGAAATTTTTTTAATTAACACTCAGAGACAGAAGTAGCAATATTGGTGATAAGTGATAAACAACAAAGTCAGACGGCTAATAAGTATCATACTAAACTATTTATGTTGACATTTATAAGTGCTAGGCTAAAGTTTGAACATGAAATATTTGCTCTTTAGTTTTTTACTTTCAATCTCGCTATTACCTAGCGGCTGTAAACAGCAAAGCCAAGCATCAATACTGCAAAAATGCAGCACATTAGCCAATGAATCAATAGTTTATGCGCGTGCAAACTATGTGAAATTATTTCATTATTTCAATCCTGATAAATTCTCAGAACCTTATCTCAAGGTTAAAGATTTTGATCATGTTACGCATAGAAACGTTATTAACACTTATGATATTGCAGTTCGTAAATTGCAGTCGAAAGATCCAGAAACCAGCTATTTTATTTCTTCGTGTTTAAACCTCTCTAAGTTTAGCAAATTATTGGTAGACCAAGCTTATCCTCGGGCTATTGCGCATAAAAGTAAATATGATCACCTTTCTGATAATTTTTTTATTGAGATTAATAAGATTGTTAAGTTTGATCACGATATTGGTGAATTTGAAAAGAAAGAAACAAGTTTTAAAGAATATGTGAAGAACTACGAAACAGCGACTAAAGCATACCTTGAAAAATTTAAAGAAGAATTGCCTGGTATTGTTAAATAGTATGTTTATCTGAATGATAATTATTTAGTATAGTTAGCATTCTAAAATAGTCTTTGCCTGGTTTACATCTTTTTCTATTTGTAATTTAAGCATTTCAAAATTTTTAAAGCGCTCTTCAGCACGTATAAATTTAAGTAGTTCTACACAGATGTAACATCCGTATACTTCCTGATTAAAATCAAATAAATGAGTTTCGAGTCGAATCTCGGTGCCACCTACTGTTGGTCGAGAGCCAATATTAGCCACACCATTTAATATTCCGTCGCCATTCAAGCCATGTACATGTACAGCATAAACCCCACGTGCAGCTGCAATATTCTCAGATAACCTCATATTCAAAGTAGGGAACCCTATTGTTCGCCCGCGTTTATCTCCATGTCGAATTCTCCCGCTTAGTTGATATTTGAATCCCAGCAACTTATTAGCAGCAGGTATTTTTCCATTTTCTAGGTTAATTCTTATACGTGTACTACTGACTCGTTCACCCTTAACTTCCACTGTTGGCGTATCCACTACTATCATAGCTGCTGCATCCCCCATCTGTTGAAGCAATGCAAAGTCACCTTCACGTTTATGCCCAAAGCGAAAATCATCACCAACGGCTAGATATTTTACTTTTAATTTGTCCAATAGAATTTCATTAACAAATGTTTGCGGGGGCATACTTGCAAGAGTTGCATTGAATTTTAAACACAGGCAATTATCAACACCTAAACTATTAAGGAGTCTTAATTTGTCCCGTAATGGGTAAATTCGTGTGGCTGGTTTGGGGCTAAAGTATTCAGCTGGTAGTGGTTCAAAACTAATAACGGTCAAAAGAAGACCAAGCTCATTAGATTTTTCTTTTAAATGGCTAATTATTTTTTGGTGGCCTAGATGCAAACCATCAAAATTTCCAATGGTGGCGACACAAGCTTGATTATTATTCTGTAGAGATTGGGTATTTCGAATTAATTTCATGGTCTTAGTTTAAGGAATTTCTGATCAAGTCCAATTATTTTTAGCTTGCTAAAATAGCGACAATTTTTTCTGCACTAAATTCTAATCGACTTTATCAGAGATCCCTTAACGAATGGCTATTTATTAAACCAATGCTTTGATCTTGAAAGTTTGGCGTAGCCATAATCGATCTTGCTAGAATATTGAATAAGGTGATCGAAATAACTAGGAAATAATGCTAACGGTTTAAAAGTAGGGGAGCAGACAATATTGCAACTCCCGCTTTAAATATCTGAGGTGTTGCAATAGATCGCAGATTAAATGTTGAGGCAACTACAAGTAAACTGCTTCATAATTATCGCCAAGCAGTTGTGGATTTGGTAGACCTAAAGAAAAACTGAAGTAAAGAAAACGACGTAACTTAAAACGATCATCATTATGACTATGGCTGCTGGGACTGTGAATGACCACATATTATATTCCTTATTAAAATGTTATTGATTAGCTTAGCATATCTATTCTAACTGAAAAATGACCCGAGTCAAAAATTATTGTTTTAGTACTTCTATCACTTTGCCGTGTTTTAAGTGTTTAGCCAGTGTTTTGGGTGTTTTTCCATCACTATTGGAAGAGCTACGGCTTAGACCTCTATTAATCAGGTAAGCCGCAGTTTCGGGATGACCAAATCGTGCAGCTTCATGTAATGCAGTCCAGTTTTTTTCTGTTCTGGCGCGAAGGTCAGCGCCTTTGCTAAGTAGTAGTTTTACGACATCTAGCCTTCCTTTTGCTGCCGCTTCATGAAGCGGCGTTTCTTTGAATTTATCTTTGGCATTTACATTTGCGCCATTTGCAATAATAACGCCAGCAAAGCCTAATTGGCCCTTTGCTGCAGCCTTATGTAGTAGCGATTCTCCGATTCCATCAGTAATATTCACATCAGCCCCATTGCTTGCTAATAATTCAGCAATTTGAACATTACCATTTCTCAGGACAACCTGTAAGGGTGTTCCTTTCTGGCTTCCTGTATTTGCATTTGCTCCATATTTTAGTAGGTTTTTAACAACGCCAACCTGTCCTTTGGCGATTGCAAGATGTAGTGGGCTACCGCCTCTGCCGCTCTGACTTGGATCAGCACGAAAATGCAATAAATGATTAACTATGTCTTTTTGACCTCTCCCAATGGCTTGTAACAAGGGTGTTTCCCCAGATCCACTGGCTTTATTAGCGTCTGCACCGTTTTCCAGAAGTAGTTTAACGAAACCTGGATTGCCTTTGTCAATCGCCATATGTAATGCAGATCTTCCACCTCTGTTAGTTGCATTCACATCAGCGCCATAGAGTACTAACTTATCAGCAATGTCAGTAAACCCAACCCGCAAGGCCGTGTATAAAACAGGTTCTCCATTAGCGCTTGTAGTATTAGCACCAGCTCCCTGTTTTAGAAAACGCTCCGATTCTTTTTTTCTAACAGCCATTAGGTTATCTGCAAATGCTTTGCTGTTAATAGTGTTTGAATTGGGACGAGATGGAACTCTACGTTTTTTAAGGCGGCCAAATTTTGAACTTGTTTTCTTTTTATTAGACGTCTCTGATTTTGTGTCATCGTCTGTAGCACTGCCAGATGATGTGCTTTCAGATGATTCTGCAATAGCATCATCAGTACTCGTTTTTTTGATGGCTGTACCACCACAAGCTGAAAGAAATATGGCAGCTGCCATAACCCCAAAAATTAAGCTTATTTTTTTATTTAACATTGTAAGCACCCCATAACCTGCGAAAGCAAATATTGATTATTATAGACCTTGTCTGAGTTAGCCCCCCAATACAAAAGTCTCTGCTCCTATAATAGCCAATCTTAACTTTTCTGTCATTGGATTTTCTATCCTTGTATAAATATTAGACTAAATCAATGCATTCTATGTTTTTCTATAATATAGTGACCGCACAGTTAATAACAGGGATGTTCTGGGAGGCCGATAATGAGTAAAACGATAAATCACAATGCATTAAAGCATTTGGCCGAAGCTAATGCAGTCACAACGGCACATGCGGATGCAGATGGAGATATTTGGAGTTTGAAGGTTTTAGTCGGAAATGATGAAAAAGTTGTTATGGCAAAAAACAGTGGTGAACCTCGTAAATGGAGGAAGTTAGATACTCTGGCAAAATATCTTAAAGGTATTGGGTTGGAAAAATTTGAAATTAACATTTCTAATTTTGATCCATCAGTTAAAAGCCTCCAAAGACCTGATAGTGCATCTACTTTAAAACGTACTCACAGGGAAGCGAATATATCAATTATGGAAAAGTCAAATAAGGCTTCTGCTTTAATCCCAGAAGATAATAAATCAATACAAGAAGTAAAGGAGAAGTGGGAAGAAAGACGTATGAGGATTTTAAGAGAAGAAAATCCAAGAGCTAAATAGCTTGCGTTAATGCTCTCAAATAATGGCTTTCTTATAAATATTAGTAAGCAGCATAATGATTAAAACACTGATTAATAGTCAGCGGATAAATCGTTCATCTCCATGGATGGTAGAATGATTACCTAACTCTCTTCCTATAGAATAAGTGCAACCAGCCCACTAAATCCAATGGGTGAAGCTAAGAATTAGCGAGCTTACCATTTTGTTGCTTAAAATGGATAACTCGATTATGCAGTGGCTTTTTGAATATATAGTGAAACCAAATGCTTGCATTCTATTTCGCTGTCTAAGTGTGGATTTGGGTAGTATTACAGCTTTACATCATTGGGAACAAACAATAAAATTCGCGCAACTTCTTTATGCAGACAGTTGCAAGGATTTAGTGGTATTTGAATGGTTACTAAGAATTACATGTCAGGCCTTTTTGGTCGTTCACCCATCACTCCTCTTCAGGAGCACATGAAGCGTGTCTACAAGGGAATCAAGCATCTGCAACCTCTTATCGAAGGGATGATCGAATCAGACGATGAAAAAATCCTTGCCGCTCAACAAGAAATTACAAATGCTGAGCATGATGCCGATGAGATGAAAAAAGAGCTAAGAAATCATCTACCTAAAGGTTTATTTATGCCTGTAGATCGTCGTGATGTGCTAGATGTACTGCTCCGACAAGACATTATTGCTAATCAAGCCAAAGACGTTGCCTCTTTAATTGTTGGTCGTAAAATGCAATTGCCTGAGGAAATGAATGCGCCATTTTTGGCTTTTACCAATCGCTGTATTGACACAGTTAAACAAGCATTACATACCATCAATGAACTGGATGAATTGGTTGAGACTGGCTTTCGTGGACTTGAAGTAGATCGCGTTGAAGAAATGCTTTCTGAGCTAGGAAGTATTGAAAGTGAAACAGACAACATGCAGGGAGACTTGCAGAAAACTTTATTCAAACTGGAAAAAGACCTTAGTCCTGTTGACGTGATTTTTACTTACCGCCTGATTGATTGGGTAGGTAATGTTGCCGATAATGCAGAACGAGTAGGTAGCCGTTTGTCATTGATGCTGGCTCGGTAAGGAGATAATAAAATGGCTGAATTTTTCTCGGATACGACCATCATATATATCACCCTTGCTGCTGTATTCGGCATTTTTATGGCGTGGGGAATTGGCGCAAATGATGTTGCCAATGCCATGGCAACTTCAGTTGGTTCAAAAGCGATCACAGTAAAGCAGGCAATAATACTAGCTGCGATATTCGAATTTGCGGGTGCTTATCTGGCAGGTGGGCAGGTGACTAAGACCATTCGCAAAGGTATTGTCGATCTGGATGCTTTTGCAGGTAATCCAGATTTGCTCATCTGGGGTATGCTGGCATCCTTGCTAGCAGCAGGAACTTGGCTACTTATTGCGTCAACTAAAGGCTGGCCTGTTTCTACGACACACAGTATCGTTGGCGCAGTTATAGGATTTGCTGCAGTTGGAGTAAGTGCTGATGCAGTTAGCTGGGGGAAGGTCGGGACTATAGTAATGAGCTGGATAGTCTCCCCATTATTGGCTGGAACCATTGCATTTGCAGTCTTTACCAGCATTCAAAAACTTGTCATAAATACTGAAGAACCGATGCTAAATGCAAAAAAATATGGACCATTTTATTTGTTTTTTGTAGGATTTATACTTGCACTTGTCACCATTAAAAAGGGGTTAAAGCACATTGGAATCAACATCCCGAATGGCATGGAATTTATATATGCAGTAGCTCTTGGAGTTGTTATTGCGTTACTTGGTGCTTATCTTATTCGCCGCATTAAACTAGATAAAAAAGCAGACAAAAAGTTTCACTATACCAACGTAGAAAAAATCTTTGCCATATTGATGGTATTTACTGCATCAGCTATGGCTTTTGCCCATGGTTCTAACGATGTAGCTAATGCAGTTGGGCCGATGGCAGCAGTAATCTCTATTGCACAAAGTGGTGAACTGGCATCCAAATCATCATTACCCCCCTGGGTATTATTAGTCGGCGCTATTGGTATAGTTATTGGCCTGGCAACCCTTGGTTATAAAGTTATGGCAACCGTTGGCAAGAATATTACTGAGTTAACACCAACAAGAGGCTTTTCTGCTGAAATCGCTGCAGCAAGTACCGTTGTTCTTGCCTCTTATACAGGTCTACCTGTTTCTACAACACAAACGCTGGTAGGAGCAATCCTTGGCGTTGGTTTTGCGCGAGGTATCGCTGCTATAGATTTACGTGTGGTGGGCAATATATTCATGTCGTGGATAATTACCTTACCGGCTGGCGCGATACTTTCTATCATGTTCTTCTATATGTTTAAGGGGATTTTTTCTTAGAAAATTCTGATCAAGCTCAAAATATTTCAACTATTCAATATTAATTAGTTAGTTAGTATCCAAAAAGATCTGTTTCTGGATGCTAACTAATTGGGCATGATAATAAAGCCGTTAATTTACGGGCAATTTTTTTCGTAATTCATCCTTATCAAACCACCAATCCTCAGCAACAATGGCATCGATGACCTGTGCAAGTTTTGGCAAAAACTTGCCAGGATCGTTTAATTCCAGCTTATCCATCCAGAAATTTAGCTGCCCTTGATCGGTAATATTGCTATGCCGTTCTGCTACTTGAGCGATCAAATTTGTAGTTAAAAACATGACACTTTCGCGTTTTTCACCTTCAAGGCGCAAGTCAGCAATGTAATGTGCTGTTACTGCTGCCACCGCTGCTCCATCTGATTTAGCCGGGGTATCATCAATCAGGTTTTTCATCATTACAATACTGAGCTCAGGATCAACCGGGTAGGTCACAGATAACCACATAGCATGCCCCAATGCTACTACACTTGCAGGTAGTTCAGTGCGATAGAGTAAATCTAAAGTATTTACGGCATCTTCGATATGATCGTTCTGCATATAAATCTGGAAGGACTCTTTAGCAAGCCCCCAGGCAGCTTCTGGCATACCGCTGCCACCAGTATCGAGCATAATCTCTGCGATATCATATTGAAGATTTGCACGTTCTAGCGGATCACAATCAATTTTTAGCTGCGCTAGTTGTAATTGTTTCTTATCCAGTTCTTTTCTTAGAAAGTCTCTTGAATCTTTTGCTTCTGTAAACGCCAGACCGGACTCTTGGGATTGCTTATCATTACTCATAGGGAATCATTATTCATTTAAGAGTCTTGTATATTAGCAAATAATTATGAAGGATGTTAGAGACAATATTAATCCAAGTCCACACTTTGAACAGTGAAATAGAATGCAAGTCTTTGGTTTCACGGTATATTCAAGAAATCTTAGCTTCACCCATAGGTTAAGCGGGTATTTTTTGGATGTGCTGTGGAATCAAAGAGTTGTGTTATATTCGCTTTTCAAAGTGTGGATTTGGGTTCAATCAAGGAATAAAAAATACTACGGTTGTGCAAGCAATAATGGCAGACCATTTTCTTTGCCGTCTTCTTCCAGTACCAGTTCAAATTTAAAAGGGGAAGTTATGCTTTCTTCAGTATCAAAGGAAATTAGATAGTTATCGGAAGCATTGCCTGAATGTTTAAATACAATAGCTGAAATAGGTTTTGTAATATCACCCACTAGGTCATAGATCCAGAGTCGATACCGCTGATTCTTAGCCAGACTAGGCAGCTGATTAAACTCCATAACGCCCTGCTGCATATCGCTACTCCAGATAAGCCTGCCTTGAACATTTTTTACCAAGGGATTAAGCGTTCGCAACCAGTTTATATCAATAACATCGGGTTGTAGAAGAATCAGTTGTTTACGTGTCTCTAATCCCGATTGTTTAGCTTTAAAATCAGGATTATTTTTTGATGACTGTTTATAAACAAACACACTTGCTGAACTCAAACTTATAATGAGTAGAGCAGATATCAAGACGATAACCCATAATGGGAATCTCCTTGCATTTATATCTGAATTTTGTGTGCTCATAATATAACTCATGTTCTTATTTACTGCTATTCTACGCTACTGGATGCACATTTTCTTAGTAATGTAGACTAACCTTATGTCAACACAAACACATATTCTCGGCAAAGATGCCGCACTAGAAGACTCCATAGCTTCAATGCAACGGAAACTAAAAGCGCTAGCTTTTCATATTATTGAACAGTCCTGGTTGAATCCTGTTGCCAATGTCTGGTCAGTGCATATTCGTGATAAAGACTGCCCATTACTTTTTACCAATGGCAAAGGCGCTACTAAAAAAGCAGCATTAGCCAGTGCACTTGGTGAGTTCTTCGAACGCCTTTCCACACACTACTTCTGGGCTGATTACTATCTTGGGGTAGAAAATGCGAATAACAAGCATGTCCATTATGCCAATGAGAAATGGTTTAGTCCTAATTCAGAAGGCTCATGGCCTGCAGGTATATTAAACGCAGAGCTACAAAATTTTTATAATCCGGATAATGAGCTAGAAATCAATACATTAATTGATACCAATTCAGCCAATCGGGAGCGAGGCATTTGCTGTCTTCCCTATATCTGTGAGCGCACTGCGGAAGCCATTTACTTTCCGGTTAATATTATTGGCAATCTGTATGTAAGCAATGGTATGTCTGCTGGCAATAACCTTTTTGAAGCTCGCGTTCAGGCGCTATCAGAAATATTCGAACGCTATATAAAATTTAAAATTATTGCAGAAGGTATCAGCCTACCAAATGTTCCCGATGACGTACTTAACCGTTATCCAAAAATTCAACAGGGAATTAAAGAACTGGAAGATGCTGGATATCCACTACTGGTTCAGGATGCATCGTTGGGTGGCAAATATCCAGTAATGGTCATCACTTTGCTGAACCCTGAGAATCAGGGTGTTTATGCTAGTTTTGGGGCGCATCCAAAATTTGAAATAGCACTAGAACGCTCACTCACAGAACTATTACAAGGTCGTGGACTTGATGCGCTAGGCGGCTTTGCAGAAGCTGGCTTTGACCTTGATGAAATCGCTAGCCCGCAAAATCTGGAAACGCACTTTATCGACTCTAGTGGCATTATGAGCTGGCAGTTTTTACACAATGAACCCGACTATGAATTCAGCGACTGGGACCAGCAGCAAAGAAGTGATACAGAACAGGAATATAAAGATCTGTGCCAGCGCATTCATGCAGAGGGTAATGATATTTTTATATCAGACCATCAGGAACTCGGCGTATATTGCTGCCGAATTCTAGTGCCCGGCATGTCAGAAATTTACCCCGTCGATGATTTAGTCTGGGAAAACAATAATGCTGGTATTGATTTTCGAAAAGCACTTTTAAAACAAGATAAAACCAGAGAGGATATTAAAACACTGTTGGAGAAAATTGATGAATTAAATTTTGACGATCAATATCCTGTTGCTGCACTGATTGGGATGCCTGCCGATAAAGACAGTATATTTTCTGAACTCCGTTTGGCTGAATTAAGCACATTACTTGCACTAAAAATCCAGGATAATGAACGTATTCAAGAAGGCTGTGAATGGCTATTGCACTTCCGGCAGATTGACCCAAAACGCTTAAAAGTGTACCAGTGCATAAATACTCTGCTACAGCTCGACGGCATGCCGAAATATGGTGAATCACTGCAAAAACTATACGGCAAAGAAGTTCTAGGCAACGCTTTAGCGCTGATTGATGGAGAAGATATTTTCCCTTTAGAAAGTGACTGGAAGATGCACGACCTATTGCTAGAAGGGTATAAAAAAGTTACAAATGTTAATAGCTGACCCTAAAAACTAGGGGGGGTGCCAAAGAGGCTACGCTTAGTGCAAGAATCAAAATTCTGTCTTTTATTGTCGTAATTTAATCCCGCCAACTTCTAAATCTTGGTATTTTGCCGCAATAAATTTTTGTTTGTCTTGCTTCAGGTCCTCAATAATTTTCTTCATCTGACTGGCAGTGATTCCTTTGCTTGCGTAGTTTTGCGCTTCTTTCCACCAGACACCCGGATCATAAATTTGTGTAGTCAGGCTATAGTCACCAAGGGATGTCTTTCGAAATTTAAAAATCACCGCTTCAGCTTTTAATGCCTTACTTAAATGTAGTTGTTTTATAAAACAGGGGTTTTCATTGTAACAACTTTTTAGATTCATTGATTTTAACTTCTCAATCAGCTTGTTGGACTCACCAATGATCGTTATTGATGTCACTCTATGTTGTTTCTTATAGTATTTCGAGGAATCCTCTAATTTTTTGATATTTTCCTCAATTAAAGAAAACTGGGAGTGGTCTGTCCATGTCTGGATATCTTTTAATGCATTTTTACCACGTCTTCCCAGGCGATGTTTTAACGCATAGAAGTCAAACTTATCAATATCAACATTAGTCGACTGCAAACGCTGCATCTGGCTGTTTACACTCAAGCGAACCGGATCAAGAATGGGAGATGACAATGCAATTAAAAACGTCACCCAGATCATTGCCAAAACTGGATTGGTTTTAATCAAGCCTCTACTCCAGTGACCATGATGTTTGATCAACTGATATAAATATGCAATACCATAGAGACTTAGTAACACCGCAATGCTGATTGCAATAACCCGTTTTGGCATCAAACCATATTGCATAATACGCAAGCTGATTGCATAAACAGAGAGCAAAGCAAGCCACGGCAATAACGCAATTTGGATACTAAATATTCGATTAGCCCAAACAGGTAAATTATTCGAACCCTTATCAACCAACGTATTTAATAGCAATATACTCACCGCAACTACGGATAAAAGTATTATTGATGTATTCTTGTTTTGAAACAAATTATCCAATGAAAAAGGCAAACTTAGCGTAAACAGTATAACGATCACGGCTGCCAAATACGCCATAATACGAAAGATGGCAAAGAACACACTGCGAACTTTAAAAATCAGCTGGTCGTATTCACGGCTGATACCAATACCTGCACCAATCAGAGCACCTACATAGACAGGTGTTAACTCCTCAGACCAAATCACTTTGGAAACTTTAATTCCTATACTATCAAACAAGCCTGTACCCAAACCGAGGACGAGTAAAAAACCACCTGTTAGCAAGCCACCGAATAATATAAAGAAATGATTATTCCATGCATTCTCAAATAAGTCAGAATAGCTATAGTGTGGCTTTGCAGGCTTCCAGGATTGAACAAAGGCGGTACAAATAACTGTTATCTGAATCATCGCTACAATAAATAAGGGAGCAATTTTACGCTTGATATGAAAATCAGTGGTATATCCCTGCCACACAAACAAGGTTGTTAGTCCAAATAAAACAAAAGCCATAAAAACCATGCTTTTGATTAATGGTGATTTTAAAATTTTGCCCCACACCAATACAAAACTACATGCCAGTAAACTCAAGGCAAAAGCAAAATAACCATTAAACTCTAAAGAAAACGTTAAACCAGTAACGGCGCCAATAATTGCAAATAACAAAGGGTACGACATAACACACTCCATAATTCAGGGACTACAAGAATAGGCAAGCAATCTGCAAACTTAATGTTTCTTATTTGCAATTACTGTGCAACTTGAATTTAGAGTGAATTGATACTATCGAACTACCTTAATGATCATTCAGGAGTATCTTTTTTACAAACCAGATAAAAATTTATTTATATAAAAGTCCGACTAATAAATAACAAACCTGTCAAAATTATTCCACCAAGAAAAATAGAATAGGAAATCCTTAGTAAAGAATATTTGCGTGAAAGCACCGCGCCTAGATTGTAGATATGCTTGCTCATCATTCGATAAATATTTTCAGTATCTTCAATCACGTTATACATTGCATCCGCATATTGCTCTTCTGTCAGGCTTAGAAAATTATTGAAATATAAAAGACTCGCCTCACCGTTCAGCATATCTTCTTCGGTAACATGTAGATTTGCAACACGTGGCTTAGCCGCGAGCATCGCAAAAATCATCGAAAGGATACTGACGACTAAAAGCAAAACAGGCAGGAATTTCAAATAAGAATGAGAGAACGTCAGCAAACCCTCTGTTGCAATAATAGCGGTAATTATCAGGCCATTTATAGAGATCATGATATTAGCTTTCATATCAGCAAGGCCTGTTAAATCGAGCTGAGTACGATAGGCATTGCGGTAAAAGGTCTCGATGTTTCGCGCTGATCCTTTTTTCTTTTTAGTTTTTTTAGGTGTTAGTTTTAAATCCTTTTCATGCTCCAAATCTGGAACTTTTGAAACATCAATCTTATTTTTACTTGCCATGAATTCTCCTAACCGTCACTTCATTTTGATAATTATCAATTAGAGTATATACCATGATTAGAATCATCACTCTTTAAGAGATTTCAATAAGTGATTCTGTTTGTTTCAATCAACTAAAACAGGCTGATGCTAAAAACAAGGGGGGTGCCAAGCAATCTGCTGATCCCAAAAACAGGGTGCCACTCGAATTCTACAAACCAGGCATTTAGCTTTCTTTTTAACGCAGAGTACGCGGAGAAAGACAGCGCAGAGATTCACAGAGTTTTCTCTGTTTCTTATTCTCAGCGACCTCTGCGAAAATCTCGGCGCTCTTTGCGTTAAATTTTTTATAATTCCGCTGATGCTGAGCTTTGCATAAATTCTAGCAGTCGTTAAAAAAGCTAACGAGCTATCATTCAAAACCCTGGGGGGTGCCATGCAATCCATGATCCCAAAACTGAGGAGATTTAAGGAATAAAGATTAAATGTTCATTATTTTATAAGCGCTTGTCTTAATTTTGAGCTAATCCAATAAATGTAATTTCGCATCCATAGATTGATGCAACACATCAAGCACAACTATTCCTGTAGGATTTATCTCATAAAAAATAGTGTGTGAGCCCTCAAAATAACTGTAACACTGCCAGTCTGCAAAAAGGTCTGAGCGTTCTCTACCTTGCTTGGGATTATCACCAAGATAGGTCATTCTATCCCTGAGGGCTTTTAAATAGAGTATTGTCCGTTCTTTACCAAATTGGTTTAGTGAAAATTTTTTGATTGCTTTAAGGCTTTGCTGTGCTTCAGTTGTTAATGAGTACTTAGCCATGCTCACCAATTAGGTCTTGCATAAAGCTTTCTCCCTCTACTGTTTCGCCGTTATCAGCCTGAGCTTTGCTTTTTAAAAGTTTTTCTCGAAGAATTTCAAGTTTAGTTTCATCGGCTTCCAGCAGGCGAAGCCCTGCTCGTACTGCTTCACTGGTAGATTCAAATCGACCTTGTTCTATTTTAGCACTGACAAAATCAGAAAAGTGCTCTCCAATGGTAACGCTTGTATTTCTTGACATAATAAGTTCTTTTAAGTCTGTATTACTTATTAATACAGCAAATAGAAGAGTATAGCAATTATTGGTTTATGTAATTTACATGGCACCCCCCCGGGTTTTTGGCATCAGAAGAAGATTATGACGGGGATAAGTGGTCTGATTTTGAGCGTTAAATGATGGATGTCCAATAATTTGGGACCTGAAGGAAAAGTCATTGGTATTGATATGAATGACGATATGTTAAAAAAGGCGAAAGAAAATATTGACCTATCTGAGTTTAGAAATATTGAATTAAGAAAAGGCATGATTGAAAACTTACCCGTAGAATCGGGCTCTATCGATTGGGTTATTTCAAACTGTGTTATTAACTTATCTTCTGATAAAGAGCAGACTTTTAAAGAGGTCGCACGAGTGCTAAAGCCAAATGGACAATTACATATATCAGATATTGTATCCGAAAATATGCCATGGTGGGTTAAGCAAAGTGGAATATTAACCGCTGCTTGTGCAGGTGCAACCATCTCTGAAAGTGACTATCTTCTAGGTTTGGGAAATGTGGGGATGATAGATTGTAGCGTTATTGAAAGAATGCATTACGAACCATCGCAGTTAGCTTCTGCTGTTGTAGATTTACTTCCTGCATTTTTAACTAAAATTTCGTGTTGCGAAAAAGGCATAATTGAAAGTTTACTGGTTAGAGTTGCTTCTCCAATTGCAAAAAACCTTTGGAGTGCTAAATTTTCTGGTAAACGCAGTATTCGAACTAAACTATAACTATACTTTATAGACTCAAATGTAGGTATTCAACGGACGGTAGAACCAGGCTTTGAAACATTCTATTATTGGCTATCACAAAGATGAAGAAGAAGACTGGGTTGCAGAGTTAGCTTGTGGCCACAATCAACATGTTCGAAATAATCCGCCGTTTGTAAACAGACCTTGGGTTGAATCAGAATCTGGTAGGGAATCTAAGCTAGGTTATAAACTGGATTGTAAGAAATGTGATTTGGATTTGCCCGTAGACAATAAATGAAAATGATCTCATTTATATCGATTACTGCAAAAACATTAAAGGCGCCGTCTAACAACCGCCCGCATGCAGTTTGATTAAACCACTCGCTACGCTTGTGGTTGTTTCTATCTTAAACTACGATCATAGTTTAAGTCTCGGGAAAGCGTTTTGTCTTGCATGAATCTTGAAAAGGAAAATATTTAACTTTATATGGAGAAAATAAAAGATATATTTTTAATAGTTTGTATTGTTGGGTTTGGCGTATTACTAAATATAATAAGAGTTGAGTATAAAATACCAGTAACCATAATAGATATTATATTTTTCCCTGCATCGATTGTTCTATCTTTTCTAATTTTAAAAATGGTTGTATCGAAAAATCTCATAAAATACAAAATTGATCAAACAACCGTTAAAAGTTCACTTATCAGTTTTTTTCTATTTACACTTATAGTTATTCCACTGAGTAGCTGGGGTATTTTGTCAGGCATATCTGCTCCTTTTGACTATTTCTCTGGAATAAAGGGCTCGGGTCATGGTTATACACTCTCAGCTATCGGTATCTTTTTGCTAATATTATGGGCTGTTTTTGCTTGCGAAATTTATATAAAACTAACTTGTAAAGACGAATAACAAATGGATTTCTTAGGAAAACTACTCGCCGACGCGTGTTATTTATATTTAAACTTTGGATTCATTTTATGGTGGACATCGTAGCCATAAACAAAACGTTTCGGATTTTGGCTCGTCCTCCTCGTATTCTTCTTTTTCCTAGATAGACACCGCTCTTTCTTTTCATAGGGGCTAATCTCACTGGGCAGCAACTTCTTTTCTGTTAGGTTGATCTAGTTCAGGTAAGGCATATTCACTGTAATTAAATGTTGGTCACGCTTGTAGGCTATAGATATTTGCTCGAGCCATGCGCTGATACTAAAAACCAGGGGGGGTGCCATGTGTTGTTGTTTAGCTAATTAGCTTATTAATGTGATGCTTATTTTTAAGCATGAATTAATAATATTTTTTCTAAGGGAGTTCTGATTAAGTCGATTAAAATTTAGCACAGAAAAAACGGTCGCTATTTTTTGCGAAGTGAGTCGTAATAGTTATTCTATTGCGGCGATTTTCGCGGAAAATATCGGCTGTTTTAGCAAGCTAAAAATAATTGAATTGATCAGAACTCCCTCAAGTGAACTACACTTGTCTAGGGGATCCTATCAAGTTTAATTATTTTCTTGACACAAGCCGATAGACCCGCTCTAATAAAAAGCGAGCGCCCGCTCTATATTTGGGATATTATCAGGCTCTCATAAAATTTCTACACTTTTTGACCAAGAACACTTAGGAGCAATAAATGATTTTTGAAGGACAGAGCCTGTCAGTAAAGCGATTGGATAATGGCGGTGCGGAGCTAAATTTTGATCGACAAGATTTGCCCATCAATAAACTTGACCACAGCACACTTTCAGAATTAAAAGAGGCCGTTGTTGCCCTGAGTAAAGACGCATCGATTAAAGGCTTGCTCATCACCAGCGCTAAAAAAGATTTTATTGTAGGGGCTGATATTACTGAATTTATGGGCTGGTTTAAAATGCCAGAAGATGAATTTGAAGCGCGCCTGCTGGACGTGCATAAAACATTTGCCATTCTTGAAGACCTCCCCTTTCCTTCCGTTTCTGCCATTAATGGGGTGGCGCTCGGCGGCGGTTTTGAGCTCCCTTTAAGTACTGATTACCGTATTATGACGAGCAAGGCACGCGTCGGATTGCCCGAGATTAATCTGGGTATCTTTCCAGGTTGGGGTGGCAGTTTCCGCCTGCCGCGATTAATTGGTTTGGATAATGCTTTTAAATGGGTTGCTACGGGTAAACCACAACGCCCGCCTGATGCACTAAAAGAAGGTGCAGTAGATGCCGTAGTCGAGCCAGAAAAACTGCACGAGGCTGGCATAAAACTGTTAGAACGCTGCATGGCTGGCGAAATGGATTATGAAGCTCGTCGAGAAGAAAAGCGTAATGGCATAAAGCTTAATCCAATGGAACAGCTAATGTCATTTGAAACCGCCAAAGGCATGATCCTTGGAAAAGCTGGACCGCATTATCCTGCACCTAAAATTATGCTGACTGTGATGCAAAAGCATGCCAATCTGCATCGTGATGAAGCAATGGTTGTTGAGGTTAAAGGCTTTGTAAAAGCAGCTCGCACAGATGTTGCAGCCAACCTTGTTGGTTTATTTTTAAATGACCAGGCATTAAAACGCCAAGCTTCTAAACTCACCAAAATTGCATCACCCGTTAAAACAGCTTCAGTTTTGGGCGCTGGTGTTATGGGCGGTGGCATTGCCTATCAAAGTGCTTTAAAGGGCACGCCGATTGTGATGAAAGATATTAATGATGAAGCCTTGCAGCTCGGCATGAAAGAAGCCAAGAAGCTTTTAGCAAAACGCGTCAAGCGCGGAATTATGACCGAAGAAGTGATGATGGATACATTGTCACGCATCAATACCACACTAACTTATGGTGATGTTGCTAATACTGATATTGTGATTGAAGCGGTGGTTGAAAATATCGATATTAAAAAGTCAGTGCTGGAAGAGTTGGAAGGTATTGTTAGTGAGGATACGATTCTGGCATCTAACACTTCAACCATTTCAATCACCGAATTAGCCACTGCGACCAAGAACCCGGAACGCGTCTGTGGTATGCACTTTTTCAATCCTGTGCCACTGATGCCGCTGGTAGAAGTTATTCGCGGTGAAAAGTCTTCCGACGAGACCATAGCAACTACAGTTGCCTACGCCTTGGCGATTGGCAAGAAGCCGATTGTCGTTAATGATTGCCCCGGCTTTATGGTGAATCGCGTGCTATTTCCTTATCTCAATGCCTTTGAGAAACTGGTTAATGATGGCGCAGATTTCTTGCATATTGATAAAGTAATGGAAAGATTTGGTTGGCCAATGGGTCCAGCATATTTACTGGATGTGGTGGGGCTGGATGTGGCTTGCCACGGTTCTGCGGTAATGGCAGAAGGCTTCCCAGATCGTATGAAAATTGATTTTGATTCAGCAACCGAGGCCATGTATAAGGCCAAAAGACTGGGGCAAAAATCAGGCAGTGGCTACTATCGATATGAACCTGATAGACGTGGCAAACCGCAAAAGAAGGTAGACAAAGAAGCAATTGAAATGGTGGCGAAAACCTCTAGTGCGATTCGTAAAGCCGATGAGTTTAGTGATGAGGAAATCGTAGAGCGTATGATGCTATCGCTGTGTTTGGAAGTGGTACGATGCCTTGAAGATAAAATAGTCGATTCGCCAGAATCAGCTGATATGAGCCTGATTTGGGGAATAGGATTCCCACCATTTAGGGGAGGTGCTTTGCGTTATATTGATTCAATAGGAACGAAGGAATTTGTTGCAATGGCAGAGAAATATGCTGATCTTGGTGAGGCTTATGCTGTACCCAAACTACTTGCCGATATGGCTTCAAATGAACTTAAATTTTTTGGAGGAAAGTCATGAGCAATGTTCTTAAAAACAAGCTAAATCCAAGAGATGCAGTAGTAGTAGATTGCGTAAGAACGCCAATGGGTCGTTCAAAAAACGGAATGTATCGTGTCACACGTTCAGAAAACCTATCGGCACATTTAGTTGAAGCATTGTTTGATCGCAATGAAGGCTTAGACCCTGCCAAAGTCGATGACGTAATTTGGGGATGTACCTATCAAACGCTGGAACAAGGCTTTAATGTGGCACGTGTTATGGCACTGCTGACACGCTTGCCGCATGAGGTTCCCGCGCAAACAGTCAATCGTTTATGTGGCTCATCGATGCAGGCAATTCACACTGCCGCGCAAGGCATCCAGTCTGGAAATGGAGATTTTTATATTATTGGTGGCGTTGAACATATGGGGCACATTCCCATGACTCACGGTGTTGATCTTAATCCCGCATTCGCTAAACACGCAGCAATGGCGTCCAATATGATGGGCCTTACCGCTGAAATGTTGGCGGTGCAACACGGTATAACTCGTGAAGCACAAGATGCCTTTGGAGCACGTTCACATCAATTTGCCCATGCCGCATCAGAAGCAGGCAGGTTCGATAATGAAATCATCCCAACGCCTGGGCACGATGCTGACGGTCTCCCACAGATGTGTAAAAAGGATGAAGTTATTCGCTCTGATACTACGGTAGAAACACTCTCAGGTTTGCGCCCAGTATTTAATCCAAAAGGCGGAACGGTTACAGCAGGCACATCATCTGCATTGTCTGATGGCGCATCAGCAATGGTCATTATGTCAGCAGAAGCGGCACAACAAGCTGGACTAACACCCATTGCAAAAATTGTGTCAATGGGACTAGCAGGAGTTGATCCCGCCATTATGGGTTATGGCCCCGTACCTGCTTCACAAAAAGCGTTGAAAAAAGCAGGACTGTCAGTCAACGATATTGACGTGTTCGAGCTAAATGAAGCCTTCGCTGCCCAATCACTACCAGTTCTAAAAGACCTAGGCATTATGGATGTGATGGATGACAAGGTGAACCTTAACGGCGGTGCGATTGCATTAGGCCATCCATTGGGTTGTTCTGGCTCCCGTATTTCAACGACCTTGCTGAATATCATGAAAGACAAGGATGCAACATTAGGTTTGGCCACAATGTGCATTGGACATGGTCAAGGGATAGCGACGATATTTGAAAGGGTATAATTAGTTACCGTTCAGAAAGCATACCAATTGAGAACGCCTCAGGCACGCAATCTTGCAACCACTACATCTTGTTATTTGAGAATAACCAAACACCAAAATATAGTAGTCACAATCTTACGCACCTGATTCATTCTCAAAAAGGCCTGTTTCTGGACGCTAACTAATTAAAATCGTTCGCAAGCGTATTGCGAATGATTCCTTTTTCTTAGTATAAATAGGCTATGCAGCAGTACAGTGTTTTTGCCTAATTATCAAATGGCACCCCCCCTGGTTTTTGGCAGCAGCCTTTAAAGATCACTTTGTTCAGTATAAATACAGTTGGTTACTTACTTACATGTTCAGCCTCAATGCCAGCCTCTTATAGGGTACAAGAAGCAGGAAAATATTAGAGTTTGATATATTTTGTGGATAGGGAATGGGTTTGCAACAATAAGGAATGTGCCAGCTAAATGCATAAAAGATCACGAATAAAAATAATAAGGGCGCTTTTATAATTGAAAAATCCTGGATTGTTTTCATCTCAGTCTGTACTTCGTTTGATGATTTTGACTGTGAGTTACCTTTACTCATCAGTGATATGAAAAACCATGAAACTAAATGGATATAAATGAACCTGCCCCAATCGAGTGCCACTACAAACAAAGTAACAGATGCAATAATGCTAGCCAAAAACAATAACAACAAAAGTTTGTTCTTAATGATGTGTTTAAACCTTTTTATAACTGGTACAAATGCTCCCAAAGAAAAGACTAGCGTCAGTAGATAAAAAAAATATTGTTTATTTTTAATCGCCAATAGTACTTGCTGAATCGCATAATCAGTTGTTTTATCCAGCCAGGCTATTGAGCCTAGTATGATTTGATAATCCATTTTTATTAATGATTCACTGATATTGCTGATTTGTTGACTCGTGCCTGAATAATAAAGGCAAGCAGCAAAACTAATCAGAGAGGGAATTAAAAGAATAGAAATATTAAGTAACCTCTTTTTATCCAAATCAAATACCGAAAAAAAGATTATTAACAAATATGGCAAATAAAAAACTAGCATTTCATGGCTTAGAATAAGCAATGGATATACAAGTAACGACAAATAAAACACAGTTTCAGATGTTTTTTTACTTTTGCGCCGTGCGACCCATGTTAGAACTGCCAACAAAGCAAAATAAATAATTTCTTTTCGGTAACCACCTTGAAAATCGTAAATTTGGAATGTAAAAAGAAAAGGTGAAAAGATTAATAAAATGAAAGGAAGTAAGTTCTTTTGTATGACTAAGAGTAAATAGGAGAAGTAGAAAAACAAACCATAAAAGATCGTTTGCATTAGAAAGACTAAAAAGCCGGGATTCAGACGAGTATTTAAAGAAATCAAATAAATGACTTCCCCCAAAAATCCTCGACGTATCATCCCGCCTTGATAGTTTATTAACCAGTCACCTATTTTCCAGGAATTACGCTCTAGAAAGCCGACATAGGCTCCTGCCACTGTTGTCGAAAATATTAAAATTAACCAAACTAGAAGAAATGACCGAATATAGTATTCAAAACGGTCAGACCTCGTTGGCTGACTTATAATCAAAAACTAAAGGGGAGTGCCAATTCCATCGCCACCACCGAAATTTGTACAATCGAGAAAACATGAATTCATTTGTGGTAATACCAAATTGACTGAACACTCTGCTACGCCTGGGTTACTTCCATAGATTCCGTTACAGTTCCCGGGCAGAGAAATACTGATGATTTTTTGGGTGACACCACTACTATTTTCAAAAATTGAAACAACATTTTGAGGAATACCTACCGTGCCACCGCCTGCATTTGACAGCAAAATATCAGAATCTGCTGCAGTAACTTCATTTATCATCTTTGCTCCACCAATGCCACTGGCAAGCGCACCGACACAGATTAAAGTCATAAATAATTTACCTGCTTTGCTATTTTTTTGTTTGGCAACCCTATAGCCAACAGCAAATAACAATAAAGACATAAACACTAGCATAATGCCGCTCAGCGTAGGAACGCTAGTTGGATCTACAGTTGTATTAACTGGAGCATAGACTAGCGTTCCACCGGTCCCAGCGAATACATTGGATGAAAATAACGTTAAAAAAGAAATTATTCCGGTCAAAATAGAAAATTTAGACTTAAGATTACTCATACTGCCTCCCTGCGTATTATTTAAGCAACCCCATATATGTAGTTCATCAGTAACTTTCTGTCACATTGCATTAATTTATATTCGTCTTCAAATATTTGTATGGCACCCCCCCTGGTTTTTAGTATCAGCGCTTAGGATGAGTATAAATCATGTTCTCGAAAAGGCTCCCAGCTAGCCAAAAACATCTAATTGTCTTGCGGTAATTTTTTCAAATGAGGTGTCCAGAAAATACAGAATACTATCAGCGACTGGAGCAAGTTGCTTATCCACATAATGTTGATAATCCACTGTTGATTTACTATTTTCTATTGGCTCAGGGCCGTTGAGCGTGATGACATACTCAATCTTGCGTCCGGGATTTTTCATTTTACGAGCGGCTTTTACTTGAGGTGGTTGAGTGCTGGTATAGCTTTCCAGAGGGCGACGTAGACGTTTTGTATAGGTTAGTTTGTCATCCAGTTTTCCTAATAGTAGTGAGTCATGCGTTTGTTTTATAAATTCAATATAGGCTTTTCCAGTGAATATTCGTTGGTACAATTCTCGTTGAAAATCTTTAGCTAAAGAAGTCCAATCACTACGCACCGTTTCCAAACCTTTGAAAACCATTTGATGTTCGCCATTTTCATTGATCATTCCGGCATAACGTTTTTTACTACCCTTTTCTGCGCCACGAATGGTTGGCATTAAAAAGCGTAGATAATGTGTTTCAAATTCAATTTCAAGGTGTGATTCAATATCGAATTCAACGGCAAGATGTTCTGTCCAGTAGCTATTTAAAGTATCTTGTAATTCTTGCCCTATTTGATGGCAATGTGATTTTGTTTTATTTTCACCCAGAAGCACAAATACTGAATCGGTGTCACCATAAATAATAGGATAGCCTTGTTGCTCAATGACTTGTTTGCTTTTTTGTAAGATCTGGTGGCCGCGTTTAGTGATGCTGCTGGCTAACTGTGGATTAAAAAAGCGACAGCCCGAAGAACCAAGCACGCCGTAAAATGAATTCATAATAATCTTGATCGCTTGCGATAGTGGCTGATTTTTTTCTTTCTTGGCATTATCTCGATCTTGCCAGAGCTGGGTAACAATATCGGGCAAAATATGTTTATCACGAGAAAACTCTGCATCAAGAAAACCGGGGATTTTATTGTTGGCATAGTCACCAACAGCAAGCCCTAAGGGATCAATTTTAAAGGTGCGAATAATACTGGGATATAGGCTTTTAAAATCAAGAACCAGTACATTTTCATAAAGGCCTGGCTGGGATTCCATCACAAAGCCACCGGGACTGTGTTGCTTATTTTGCTGACTGCCAATATCTGGGGCGACATACCCCTGACGATGTAAACGCGGCAGATATAAATTATCAAATGCTGCACTTGAGCCACCTTGACGATCAACCGCCAGCCCCGTCATTTGGGCGCGTTGTATTGAAAAATTAAGCAGTCCGGTTTTATCAAAAATATCTGCTACTAAACGGCAGTCCTCAAGATTATATTCTGCTAGCTCTAAGGGCGCTTCGTGATATTGGCGGCGTATTTCTTGCAGTTTATCAGTACAAGTTTCTTTGCTGATTAGTTTTTTCCGACCCAGTAATTGTTCTGCCACAAAATCCAGTGCAAAGCTTTCAAATGACCAGAATGCACCGCGTAAACTGCTGATTCCATCCAGCACTACGCGACCGGGAATACGAGAAATATGCATATGCCCACTTTGCTGTGGAGCAAGAATAACCGCATTTTGCTGTTGAAAACTACCACGCCCTAGATCGAAAGGTATATTCAGGTTTTTACATTTCCATTGTAGAAAATCCAAATCAAAAGCAACCACATTCCAACCAATAATAAGGTCTGGATCATTTTGCTTAATCCACTGAAAGAATCTCTGTAGCGCCTCTTTTTCACTGCTGCACCAGTCGATATTCTTTACGCTTTGACTAGATTCAGGTTCATCCTTAACCATAAAAACCTGCTCAGAATCTTCACTCACGACAGCAATGGAATAGAGTTTTCCACGTAAATCTTCTGTTTCAATATCAAGTGATACCCAGCGCAAATCAGGCATATATTCAGCTGGTTTTAAGACTGGGTTTACAAATTCAGTATAATTATTTCTTTGTATAGGCTCTCCGATGATCTCCAATGGCGCTGTAATAAAGCGTTCCATTAAATAACGTTCAGTTGGTTTTATTTCTGACTCTAGTAGCTGGGTTTTATCGTAGGACAAATGATTACGGAACTGATTAAGGTCGCGCTGTTGATGAAAATACAAGGCATCAACCGGTTCTTGCTGTAATGTTTTAAGCTCCAGAGGCTTTCGCTGCGTTCGTGGTGGTAAATTAATTTTGTTTTCACTTCGAATAAAACAAACAGATTTTTGATTTTCAATATGGATATGGGCTGGGCCTTTACTGGAACTCACCCAAAAGCTTAAATTTATGCCAGATGGCGTATCGCGCCACTGCCGAGTCAGTAAAAACCCGATTAATTTATACTTTTCATCCATTAATTTATTCTAACTGAAAAAACTTTGCTAAACTTCCGTTTCCATATTCGAGGGAATAAAAAAAATGATAATTAAAAAACAAGTTATTTTAAGCACTGCATTTGCAGTCGCCGCAACAATGACAACTTCTACCTATGCAGATGGATTCTTGTCCAGCTTATTTGGTAAAAACAAGGGAGCAGATTTTTCAGCGCTAATATCTCACGTACCCGCTGATACTTCTTATATCATCGCTAATAAAAATCCTATTCCCGATGAAGTAATGAAATTCCACCTGTCACGGTGGCAACAAGTCATGAGCATGCTTTCTGGGCTGGATAAAGGAAAGGGAGCCAAAGATAAAGAAGATAGCAAAGATGCAGGTGCGTTCTTTGAAGCGCTTTTTAATGACCTCGGTAGCAAAGTGAACGGTGACAAATTTCAGGATACCGGCCTATCCCTAAAAGCAACGTCAATGATATATGGCTTTAATATGATGCCTGTTGTGCGTCTTAGCTTCGCAGATAAAGAAAAGCTCATGGCAACATTAAAAAATGCAGAGAAAGAATCTGGCTTTAAACTTGAATTAAGCAAATGTGGTGAGTATGATTGTTTTATAGATCCTGATCAGAAGGGAACTAAGTCAGCCGCTATTGTTTTCCTAAAAGACCACATTGCCGCTTCTGCTTTTCCCTCTGACCAAAAAGATAAGATGATAGATCATCTTACTGGCAAAACAAAAATAGAAAAGCCCTATGATATTAAGACTTGGGACGCATTTCTGGAGAAAAACAAATATTCTGGTTTTGGTGATGGCTATGTCGATCTCAAAAAAATCTACAAGAAATCAAGCCCGCTTATTGCTATGGGTATGATGGGTAAAATTGACGAGAAAGAACTCGATGGTTGTATGGCAGTTGCTGAAGAGCATGTTAACAATATGCCTGAAATTTTATTTGGTACTAAAAATCTCACTGCCAAGAAAATGGACTATGAGTTACTATTTAAAACATCCCCGGACGTAAGCAGTGTACTTCAGGGAATTGCCAATAAAACTAATATTGCCAAGCGTTCAGAAAATGCCATTATTGATTTTGGACTAAACATCAATTTCCCAAATTTACGTGACTCCTTAACCCAATATTCGAACTTCTTAATCAAATCGGGTAAAACCAATAAGTGTTCAGCGATAAAAGCTCAAGAAATTCGTAAAGGCATGGGCGGAATGGCGATGGTCATGAATATGGGTTTATCTCAGCTTAAGTCGGTATATGCAGCTGTTTCAGACGTAAAACTGGATGATAAAATGCAACCTAAAGAAGTTGATGCGTTAATTTCAATCGGTGCAGATGATCCTGGTGGGTTAGTTGCAATGGTTGGTATGATGAGTCCGGCTTTAATGGGTTTTCAAGTTCCTGCTGATGGCACTGCTGTAAAATTACCAGAGGGTGCTATTCCGAGTAAAGGTGTGCCAATGCCACCAGTTTTCATAAGCCGTAGCGACAAAAGCTTAAATATTATGGTGGGTAATGATAAACCAGCACTAAAAGATTACTCCAGTAAAACACCGGAAATCATGATACTTGCTATGGATGGTAAACGTTATTATGAAAAAGTAAGTAGCATCATAAAAACACTCCCAAAAAGTAGCATGAAGAGCAGTGCCGATGATGAAGCATTGAAGATGATAGATTCAATGGGTGGACTAATGGGATCAATTACAGAAGAAGTCTCTGCGGATGAACGAGGCCTCGTAATTGATTATCATTTTACTTATGAATAATTTTCTGCAAAAAATCATATAAAACTTTGCTAGAATAAAGAAGTAATTGGGAGGAGGTTGTTGTCAACTTCCTCCTATTTCCTGTCAACATCGTTCGTTGCTAACTAGGGATGTAACCGTATGGAAAACTCTTCTGTTGGCTCAGAGCTAAGCTACTTGCAAACAAATTTTTACGAAGTACAGTTTATTGTTGTCTTCGGTAGTATAGTTTTGCTATTTCTAATCGAAAGCTTTATTCCCCGCAGAATCACTGAAAAGAAGCAAGGCAATCGTTGGATAAGCAATATTAGCCTGACCGTATTCAACCATTTTTTTATAATATTCTATTCGATCTTTTTAATCTCAATCGTTAAAAAATTCCAACCTAACTCACCCTTACTTGAATATTTTAAAGTCTCAGACATTCCAGCATTTTTTGTTATTTTGTTCGTTATGGGTTTTATTAGTTACTGGATTCACCGAGCCTTTCACCAAATCCCGATATTATGGAGAATTCACGCCGTCCACCATACTGATACCGAGGTAGACGTTACGACAGGCCGTAGGCACCATCCCTTTGAACCCATGATCAGCACCCTGATTTTGACACCCATTGTGTTTGCCTTAGGCGCGCCTGCGATTGTAATCATTATCTATAACCTGATGCATACACTGGCTGACACCTTTAGCCACAGCAATATTGTTTTGCCAAAGAAGCTAGATAATATTTTACGCTTGATCATTATCACGCCTGATTTTCATCGCATGCATCATTCCAGTAATCAAAAATACACAGATAGTAATTACAGCACCTTGCTATCTATTTATGATTATTTATTCGGCACAGCCACCAGATTACCTTATGATGAAATTCCAGAAATGGAGTTAGGGCTGAAAACACTTCGCGAAGACAAAGATGGTCGCTTAGATAAATTATTGTTAATCCCATTTACTTATAAATCCAATAATTCTTAATGGAAGAAATAGTTAAACTCGGTAACCATGGATATGGGTACTAAAACACATCTGAATTGTATCAACTAGTTTTAAGCCGATACCAAAGCCACTCGAATAGCATCCAGTTTAAGCTGAGCATTAGCAAAGTAGGAAGCCAGAGAGTTGGCATTTTCTTCAAGTTGGGTAATTTCCTGCTTTCGTATATTTGGATTTACCACCGCTAATGCTTTTAAACGTTGAATATCATCTTTGGCTTCTGCAAGTAAATCTGCCTTGGCTTTTTCAATAATTGTATCTTGTTGTGGTTTAGCGAGTTTCTCTGCTTTATCTATTAAGATCTGAATTTGCGGGCGGGCATGCTGGATTAATTCCTGTGTTGTGCGTTTTTTTACGAACTGGGCATACTCATTAATCGTTTCATGCGTGAGTGCTTTGCTTAGGTTTCTACCCGTATTATCCAGAGCAATACGTATTGTAGATTCCGGCAGATAACGATGTACCTGTAAATATTTTGGTGCCGGACAATGAATATTGTAAATAGCTTCAAGAATCAAAGTACCTGCTGGTAGATCTTCTGAATTTAACTCCATGGCGCAGAAGGTGGCATTGCCAAATTCACTGGTGAGGATCATATCCATTGCACCAATCACCATTGGATGCTCCCAACTGATAAACTGCATATCTTCACGAGAAAGCGCAATTTCACGTTGGTAGGTTGCCGTCATACCATCTTCTGGCAAACCGGGAAAGTTTGCATTCATCATGTGATCTGTAGGTTTTAATATAAAGCTATCAACACCGTGGACCTGCTGATCAACTCCGTACTTATCGAAGACATTATCCATATAGCCACTGAGTTCAGCAGTGTGTGCGGAAGCTAGCAACTCCTCTATTACTTCATATGCATGGTTTTTATCACAGGAATTCAATTCAAGGAGGCGATCACGTCCCTGTTGCATTTGTTGCAGTGTTTCATCGGTTAAGACCTTGCTACGTTTGATTAAATCAGAAAATTGATCACTATCCTGACTTAGTAATTCACGTTTGATTTCATTTTCAAAGACTTCGAAAACACTGTGTCCCACGGAACAAACATGCTTGAATGCATTGAGACCCTGATCATACCAATGGAAAAGTTTGTGTTGAGCGGTGTTTTCAAAGTACGGTACATGGATTTGTATGGTTTGAGTTTGTCCAATTCGATCAAGTCGACCTATACGTTGTTCCAGCAGATCTGGGTTAAGAGGTAAGTCAAATAAAATTAGGTGGTGTGCAAATTGAAAGTTGCGTCCTTCACTACCAATTTCAGAACATAGTAGAATCTGCGCGCCAAATTCATCATCAGCAAAATATGCAGCAGCACGGTCACGCTCGATAATACTTAAGCCTTCATGAAAGGCGCTGGCATTAATGCTTGTTCTCAATCGTAAGTATTCCTCCAGTGCCAGTGTTGTTTCTGCGTAAGCACAGATCAAGAGTACTTTTTCGTTGGGGTGTTTTTGTAGCCAGTCTTGTAACCAGGCTACACGAGGATCTGTTGCTATCCATTGATCCGCCTTAAAATCTTTTTCAGGATGAAGGTTAGAATCTAAATCTTGAGTTTCTTGCTGTCGATAAAAATCTGGAAGCTCCATTGCATAGCTGTGAAGTTCTCGCCCTGGGAATCCACCCACAGAATCACGTGTATTTCGATAAAGAACCCTTCCAGTTCCGTGACGGTCAAGTAAGTTTTGAATTACTATTTCTGCGTCATGAGTTGCCTCAAACTCTTTGACTACCTCTTTACCAAGATAGCCTTCCAGCTCAGATAATTTCTGATTGTCACCAAGATTGCTGTTTTCATCCAGCAGCCACTGTACCAACTCATTGACAGGTTTGTAGTTTGCCTCTTCTTCAATGTAACTATGAAGATCAAAAAACCGGTCGGGATCAAGTAAGCGTAAACGCGCAAAATGCCCCTCTACACCGAGTTGTTCTGGGGTTGCAGTGAGTAATAATAAACCCGCTACTTTTTTTGCCAGAGACTCGATACAAACATATTCATTACTGATATGTGATTCGCTCCAGCTTAGATGGTGCGCTTCATCAACTATCATCATATCCCAGCCTGCATCAACAGCTTGTTGGTGGCGCGTCGGGTTTTCAGTTAGAAATGAAAGGCTACACAAAACAAGTTGAGCGCTTTCAAATGGATTGATTTTATTAGTCGCATCACCTTCCTCTTCGATAGCAAAACAACGCTCTTCATCAAGCACAGTGAAATGCAGATTAAAACGGCGCATCATTTCAACTAGCCATTGATGTATTAGAGTTTCGGGTACTACGATTAAGGCACGATTGACTCTCTCGGTTAATAATTGCTGATGTAAAATCAGGCCTGCTTCGATGGTTTTACCCAGTCCAACCTCATCTGCAAGCAATACTCGAGGCGCATGGCGTTGTGCTACCTGATGGGCAATATAAATCTGGTGTGCCAGTGGTTGAATGCGTGGTCCGAGCAAGCCATAACTATCAGACTGTTGCTGGCGATGTAGATGTTTGAGTGTGGCTACCCTGAGTTTAAAATGCCCGTTTCTTTCGACTTGTCCCGCAAATAAACGATCCTGTGGCTGGCTAAACTGTGAGAAGCTATCTAGTTCGAGCTCATGAATATGGACTTCTTTGCCAGCTCCATCAACTCCTTGATAAATAGTGCAATGATTGTGTTCTGAGTGACCAGTGACTGTGACTTTTGTGCCTTTATCTTCGGTTATGATGACTTCACCGACAGGATATTTGACTCGGTTCAGTGGCGCATTATCACTGGCGTATACGCGCGTTTCATCCACAGCGGGAAAGGTGATTGTTAGATGTCTGCCTTCGACTTTTTCGATAAAGCCAATACCAAGGTCAGACTGGGTGTTACTAACCCAACGTTGTCCAGGATGAAATTCAGTTTTCATAAATCTAGTTTAGTTTAGCCTTGAAATTAAGGGGAGGTATTCTGAATAAAAATACTAGTAGGTCAAGTTTATTCTTAATTTATGTCCCCAAGAACTTAAAGAGTCAGTGCTAAAAACTGGGGGGGGTGCCACTGAATCGGCTGATCCCAAAAAGTGGGGGGGGTGCCATTAAGGCTGAGATAGTATTCGTAAAACTCATTAAAATAGTTAAAATTGTCCTTATTATTAATTCACCCCAGAATATCTTTCACAATCTTATGTGGTTGTGAAAAATGCTGAGTCTTATTTCTTGTTGATGCTTGCAAATTTTGGAGCAAGCTTAACAAGCTGTTCCTGATACATGCTAAACCACAGAATAACGGGAGTAATTGCGGGTAAAATGAGGTAACCAAGCTGATATCCTAAAGCAATGAGTTCTCTTGTAAATTCAGTCGTACCGATGGTTTCCCCAATGTCTCTGCCGAGTTTAAAAACCAGCGTTTGCATGGAGTCAAAAGTGACTCCCCATACTTGAACAACCAGTAAAATTAGCAAACCAATATACAGATTTTGGAATTTGCTGCTCCACTTATCAGGAGTGGCTAAAAGCATTGCGACGAACAGTGCTATTCCATAACCATATTTCATGGCGTTAATAATAAAAACGAGCTGACCTTTATTTACCTCATTAGTTTCGGCTGCAGGAAATCGTGTAATGACGTGTAATACATGCTTTTGTTGTTCGACATCGAGTACTGCACCATTTGTAATGTTAACCAGAATTGCTTTACTTAGAAAGGATAAAAGATAAACGATAGCAGGCGTTATGAAATACCAGGCAACAAAACAGATCGGCAGCCAAATAAGAATTTTAAGTAAAAATCCTTTAACGGAAATTGGATCAGTAGTGTTTTTTTCCATGTGAATAACTATACGGTTTGTGCATCTGCATCTTCAACGGGGTCAGGCAACATACGTACCCAGATTATAAACACGATGAGTGCATCAAGGATGATTAAGGCTTGCCATAAATAAAGATGTGCCCATTCAAACCATTCTTTATTCCACTGTAAAAGGTAAAACAGGCTAATTATGCGGACTATATTTAAAGCTTGTATAGCCAGAAAACCAAAAAATAGACCATATAATTTACTTTTCCATGAGGCAGGAAAAGCAATAATTGCCGCAGTAAGGCAAATCATGGCTTCAACGCCATTACAGCCTGGTTGAATGGAAACGGCTATACCCGTTTCTATATTTTGCAATATGATGCCTTGAGACTGTACTGAGCTATCGAATAACTGCGTAATAGCGGCACTAACTTGTGCAATCAAGCCCGTAAAAGGCAGTATAACCAGTTCTCGAACAGGACCAATTAATTCTAGGGCAAATAAAACAACCAGAACGAGAATAAACCAAGATATCCGCATAGTAATAAAATTATTTTTTATTTAGAGTTTCAATTATTACATAATTTATAAAAAACTACTAAAGGTGCCCTAAAAACCATCCGTTTACACCAAAATGTAGTAGTTACAATCTTACGCACCTGATTCATTCTCAAAAAGGCCTGTATCTGGATGCTAACTAATTGATGTATAGTTGCCCTTTTTGTACATTTTTTATTGCTGCAATAAACTGTTTATTCAGCCTACGCTCAGTAATTATCTTATATTCTTGGTGATAAGAATAATAAAGGGGAATATTCGTGTTTAAAAAATCTATCTTAATTACACTTATTGCTGTTATATCAATGGGGTTGACAGCATGTTCTGCTAGCAAGCCAAAAACTGCAAAAAGTCTTTATGTTAAAAAACAAGCGTTGAAGAGACAGGTACCAGCGCAACAGGCTGAGATCATCCCGGTCGTTTATGAAAAGCGATCGCCACGTCATAAAACAAACAAAAAAACTAGGGTTACAAGGCATTACCCAAATAACAATTCATTTACGAATAAGCTTTCTAGCGCCGCTCTGGGTAGATTGCGTTCACGCGTGAGATATGACGGTTCATACGTAAAAATTGGATACCCATGGGGCGATGTTCCGGCCAATATCGGTGTCTGTACTGACGTTGTTATCCGCTCATATAGAAAGCTTGGTATTGATTTACAGTCTCAGGTACATCAGGATATGAATCGCGCATTTAATAGTTATCCTAATCCACGTAAGTGGAATTTATCTCGTCCTGATACAAATATTGATCATAGGCGTGTTTATAATTTACGCAACTTTTTTGCACGCAAAGGAGCAGGTTTACCTATAACTCGAAATCCCTCAGATTACCGTCCTGGTGATTTAGTAACGTGGATGGTTGGGCCAGATTTGCCGCATATTGGAGTAGTTGTAAATAGACGCTCAAAAGCTGATCCAAGACGATTTATGATTGTTCACAATATTGCTCACGGTCCACAGATGGAAGATGTTTTATTTCGTTTTCCAATTACTGGGCACTATCGATACACCAAAGCTCATATAAATAAGCATTCGCAGCCTGTTTATGCATCTGCACCGAGCAGAAGTAATACAATGAGTTACAATCAATTACTTGCTGCTTCAAATATATTGGGCACAAATAATAAAAAGCCGCAAAACAAAAGCAATAGTACAAATCAATCAAATAATTCTGAAAAGGCTAAAGCTTTACAGCTTGCAACGCTTACTGATAAGGAAGTACAGCGTTTATTAGCGCATTAAAATCCTAATCCCAACTCCTGCTTTATAGCTGATGCTAACGGTTTCACACTAATAAGTGAGATGTCCGTTTTAAAAAACAAAACGGCAAGCTCACTAAAAAAGTAGGGGGGGGTGCCATGAATCTATCTGGCTGAAAGCTACATCATAAAGCCAAGATCAGTGTTATCAAAATTGCTTAGGTTGGGAAATATCTCACGCATATCGCTATCAGTCATCCCCATCCACTTTGCTAGAGTTGCGCCGTATTGATCAACGCCATATTTAGGGATAAACCGACCTGTTTCGTCAGTATCATCCGGGCCATTTATGCTGAAGTTTGGCATGTCTCCATGTATTTTTCCACCATCTACTGCTCCTCCAACAACGAGGTTATGTCCAGACCATGCATGATCGGTACCATCACCATTGATACTGTATGTTCGTCCAAACTCACTCGCTGTAAATGCCGTTACTGTACCTGCAACCCCAAGATCGACGGTACTTTGATAGAAACTAGCAAGTGCTCCATTTAATCCGCTTAGTGCCGTTGCATGTTCTCCTAACTGATTGCTATGTGTATCCCAGCCTCCGACACCTACAATAAAAATCTGGCGTTTCATGCCAAGTGCCTTTCGAATTGAGATCATTTTTGCTACCATTTTTAATTGTGCTGATAGCGCCCCTTCTTCAGGGAATGGTGTGGTGATTTCTTGCGCTTGTGAAATGCTAGAGAGTAATTCAGCGATTCGTGCTTCTTTTGAAATAAAAGTATCTGTTAGATGCTGATTTAACAAAGAGGAGCTTTGCATCTGTTTGATTTTATTCCAGGCTTGTATGCGTCCATTATTCCATCGCGGCCAGTTTCTCTCTGTAAATGCTTCAAGCTGAGTTACGCCACTGTATGGATTTAAGACAAAATCAAGCGGCTTTAGACCGCGTTGCCATATATTATTCCCTGTTAGGCTAAAGAGTGCCGCCTGAGTGGGGTCATTATTTGCATCGGCAAGTAGATCAATCATGCGCCCCCCCCAGCCTGGTGGGTGTATGCTACTTTTTGCTGTGGCTCCTGTTTCCCAAAATTCTTGTTGGTGGCTGTGTGAAAATAAGTCTGCGGGTAGTCGGGCTGTTTCGTTTAAATAGGCAGCTTTTGTAACAGGCTCTATAAGAGCACCTACATTAGCAACTATCCCTAGCTTATTGGTGTTATATAAGCTCCGTAAATCAGGAAGTGAAGCATGAAACGCAAAGTCACTATTGTTCAGTGGGTGCAAACTATTCCTGCTTAATGCCATGCCATTACGACTGTTGGCGTATTGCTGGTATGCGCTTTGTTCGTAGGGTACAACCATATTGAATGAATCATTGCCACCTCTAAGAAAAATACAAACTAAAGATTTATAGTCATCAATCGAGGTGTAATCTGAATCAGCAGCTACCGCAGCCTGTATGAGTTGTAGTTTTCCCTGCATTGCCAGGACTGAAGTTGAACCAATTCCCAGTGCTAGTTTTTTCAAGAAGTGTCTTCGTTGCATTGATGTTTTCATGAAAGTGCTCTCTGGTAGATTATTGTTGAATCAAGTATTCTGGCGAATTGATTATTAATATAATGGCTTCTCGCGCCCTTACAAACTGTCCATTTACGCCTTCTGGGTAAACATTACTTTGATTTAGGTGCTCAACAAGTATTGTTTTTAATGCCGGGGTCATTTGATTATTTAGAAAAGTGAGGTTGAGAAAATCAAGCAGATCTTCAGTGTTTGCGGCCAGTGTTGTTACCTGATTTAAATCTAGCTTGGCAAAGTCATCTGAGACAGTCCAGACCTCATCAGTAACTCCATTGGCTTTGCTGAATGCGGTTACCATGTAATAAGTCAGGTTGGTTAGTCCAACAAAGGTGTTTTCATTAATGATTTCGAACTCTGGAGCTTTCAATCCCTGGTTATTTAATGAGCCGTTAGGTGAATGATCCGGCCTGAAAAAGTTGAATACGGATTTGGCTTGTAGCGGACCTTGTCCTATTTTAGTTTCAAAGTTATCAAGTGAATTCCAGAATTTATAATACTGATAGTCTCCTTGTCCGCAGGTATTTTCGGGCTCCCAAAAATGTCCCTGCCTTGATATTGCTTGAATGGGAAAGTTTCGCCAGAGATGACTGATTCTTAGTAGAGGTTCCCGCAGCTTTCCGAATGATGCAGAGTTGTTTGTTATAAGTGCTTCGTCATCCAGAAGGATAGCTTTAGTAACTGCTTTTAGGTCTCCTCTTACGCCATTTCCATTGTTATTAAAGACAGTTGCAACTCTGGCAACATAAGCAGGACTAGGGTTACTAGTGACAAGTCTCTGGATTAATTGTGAACTTATGAATGGTGCTACATTAGGATGGTTGAAAATATTATCTAGAGCAAAATCCAAGTCAATTTGAGCTGTTTTATTGGCAGGAGATATTGCTCCATTCAATAAATTCTTTTCGGATATGTCGTGATATTCCTCATAAGCTTTTAGTGGCAAGGTATGGTCAGATTCTCCAAAATAACCATACCAGTCAATATCTGCATATCCCCAACCAGTAAATACTTTGGCAAACTCTTCAATGGTTTTCTGGTTGTATGTAGGAATGGACTGACTGTTTCCATCCAGTTTTTCTGTACCATCAAGGTTTAATTCATGTACACCAATGGTAAATAACTGTAGAACTTCACGGGCGTAGTTTTCATCGGGTCGAATGCCTTCTTCGGTATTCTCTTTCTGATTTCGGGTAAGGCTGAGAAAGTCTCCCATAGCTGGGTGTAAGGTCACTTCAGCCAACAAATCCCTGAAGTTTCCAAAGGCATGTTTTACAAAAAGGTCATAATAGCTCGTCACACCAAGTTGGAATTCATTTAGACCAAGTCCTTCAGAATCTGAAACTACCATGATCTCACTTAAAGCAAGAGCAATACGTTGGCGTAACTGATCATCCCCATACACGGCTGTTTCCCACCAGATTTGATGACGAGGATGTGCTATCTCCCAAGAATCGATTCTTGGTTCTCCGTCTTCAGTAAGGTTGGCACACATTTTAGTTGCAAGAGATCTGACAAGAGGAAGGTGAAGGGTAGCGGGCATGTTAAATTGCTCATCTAACCAGTTTTCAAAAGTGCCTTTACTAACCAGCTCGTTAATACTTTGTTTGGTAGGGCCAAAGCTGGCGCGGTTAAGAAATTTAGCAGCCTCTGCTTTGTTGCTAACGGCATGTTCACCACTTATTTGATTTATAGTTACTACAATTGTGTCACTGCTAGTCGCACCTTCACTATCGGTTGCGATTAGCGTTATGGTATGCGCACCAATACTAAAGTCACTTTTTGAGAAGCTTTGTTGGGTACTGAGCGTAACCCCATTTTCTTTCCACTCCCAGGCGGTAATAGTTCTGCTCGGATCTGTATTATTGCTGGTTAATGTAATACTCGAACCGAAAGTAGCAGATTGATCTGCTCCAGCACTTACGAATTGCGGTTCATCTGTCAATAATGTAGTTACGATAACGCTTATTGCTGCTAATTTTGAGTCGTCTAAACCATCATTTGCTTTAAAAGCAATTTGATCATTGCCGATATAACCTTTATCTGGAGTATAAGTGAGGTTTGGAGGTGTCCCTTTTAGCAAGCCATGACTTGATTGCTCTACAACAATATAACTCAATGAATCACCGTCAATATCCGAACCTGTCAGGGTGATTGCATTGTTTGTTGAATTTTTCTTTACTGAAACAGATTGAGTGATAGCAGATGGGGGGTGATTAGATGCTTCTTTGATGCCAGAATCACCTCCGCCTCCGCCACAGGCAGTAAGCAAAATCAATGTAGAAGTGAATAAAACAAGTTTAGGGGTTTTTAATTTACTCATTTTACATCCTTATAATTTTTATCGACAATTAAAATATAAATAATAAATAGCCTAAGTTTGGTATTTATAGCTAACCAATTTAGGCAGTAATTCTTACTTCTGTGTTTTTGATGTTACAAATTGTGAATTTCTATTAGTATGTACTTCAGGGTTTGAAAGTTTAGTGTTACACCTTTAACCTTAACCCTTACTGAATAAATGGTTTTTATATTAGTATTGATCCTATGACAGACATTATCCAAAAAGTTTCAAAAAAGCTTCATAAAAATAATTTAACTCTGGTATCGGCTGAATCCTGTACAGGTGGCTGGGTGGCTAAAAAAATAACTGACCTAGAGGGAAGTTCAGCGATTTTGGATCGAGGGTTTGTTACCTACAGTAATCAGGCAAAAATAGATATGTTGGGTGTTTCTAAAGAAACTTTAGATAACTATGGAGCCGTTAGTAAGCAAGTAGTTATTGAAATGGTGGAGGGAGCGTTAAACAATTCTCAAGCTGATATAGCATTATCAATTAGTGGCATAGCAGGTCCAGGTGGAGGAACAATCGAGAAACCTGTTGGCACGGTTTGTTTCGGTTGGATGATGAGAGGAAATCAGCCATTTTCAGATACTATTTACATTGAGGGCGATAGGGATTCTGTGCGCTATAAAGCGGTAGATTTTGCACTAAGTGGAGTAGTAAAGTTGATAGATGAGCTTAATAATAGCTAACATATGTTTGATTTATGTTCGTTTCTATGTTTAAAATAGAACAAATAGAGGAATTAAATTGTTAGTTAATTTTTTAAGTCCCTCACAAATTGAGGGTTAGCCTCCAATACTATACTCAACAACATTATAGAATTAATTAAAAGGTCAAAAAAAATGGATGAGCAAAGAAAGCAAGCATTAACAGCAGCATTGGGGCAAATAGAAAGACAATTTGGTAAAGGCACTGTGATGCGTATGGGTGATTCAGCAGCTGCGCGTAATATTGATGTGATCTCAACAGGTTCAATAACACTGGATGTTGCATTAGGTATAGGTGGTTTGCCAAAGGGGCGCGTTGTAGAAATTTACGGGCCTGAGTCATCTGGTAAGACAACAATGACTTTGCATGCTATTGCAGAATGTCAAAAAGCAGGCGGAACTGCAGCCTTCATTGATGCTGAACATGCGCTAGATCCAAATTATGCTAAAAAACTAGGTGTAAATATTGATGACTTGTTGGTGTCTCAGCCAGATACTGGTGAACAGGCATTAGAAGTAACTGATATGTTGGTACGCTCCGGCGGAGTAGATTTGGTGGTTATAGATTCAGTGGCGGCACTTACGCCAAAGGCAGAGATAGAGGGCGATATGGGTGATTCTCATATGGGTTTACAGGCTCGCTTAATGTCACAAGCCCTGCGTAAACTTACAGCCAATATTAAGCGTTCTAATACAATGGTTGTTTTTATTAACCAGATTCGAATGAAAATTGGCGTTATGTTTGGTAGCCCAGAAACTACAACAGGTGGTAATGCACTTAAGTTTTATGCTTCAGTACGCTTGGATATTCGTCGTATTGGTGCAGTAAAAAAAGGTGATGAAATTATTGGAAATAGCACCCGTGTCAAAGTGGTTAAAAACAAAATGGCACCACCATTTAAACAGGCAGAGTTTGAAATTAAATATGGAGAAGGTGTCTCTCACGTAGGTGAGTTGCTGGATCTTGGCGTTCAGGAAGGTATCGTCAATAAAGCTGGTGCGTGGTATAGCTATAACAATGAAAAAATAGGCCAGGGAAAAGAAAATTCAGGTGTTTATTTAAAAGAGAACCCAAAGATAGCCGAAGAAATTGAAAAGCTGATACGTGAAAAACTATTACCAGCTAAGACAGCAGAGAAAAAATCAACAGATGCTAAAGAAAGTAAGACAGAATCATAAGTTTGTTGAAAAAAATATAAATATTAAGCCGATACGATAGCTCCCCACTGATCAAAAGGGATGAGGACGACCCCCAATAAATCCTCATCTTTTTTGATTTTTTTTGCTGTTAAGGATGGGAAGATGAGCAAGTTAGGTTTTACAAAAAGTGATAACTTTACTCGGTGTATGAATTCAGCAGTATATTCATTAGCAATGCGTGAGCATTCGCGCCTAGAGATTTACAATAAATTATCTAAAAAAGATTTTGTAGAAGGTGTTGATCTAGATAAGTTGCTAGATAAGTTAGAAGAAAATAACTATCTTAATGATGAGCGTTTTGCTGAAAGCTTTATACGTTATCGTTCAACACGCGGACAAGGTGCAATAAAGATTACAAGTGAGCTTAGGCTGCGAGGCGTTAATCGATTATTGGTGCGTAATGCGCTATTAAATTCAGGTATTGACTGGTTTGCATTAGCAAAAGAACAAAAAGAGAAAAAATTTGGGCTTGGAAATCCTAGAAACTTTAAAGAAAAAGCCAAACAAATGAGGTTCTTATATGCTCGGGGATTTGATAGTGAAATAATTAGAACAATAATTTGATAATCGTGTTCATAATTTTACGGAGCCTTAATCACTGGTTCCTAAATAATCCGCGTCCATCTGCATCTATACCTTGAAACTCCCCTGCCATACATAGACAATAGCGCTTTCACGCAGAATCAGAGTAAAGCATGTCGCCAAACAATCAAAATTTAATGAGCACTGCAAAAATCAGACAGAGTTTTCTGGATTTTTTTGCGAGTAAAAAACATGAAATTATTGCCTCTAGTTCGTTAATTCCTGGTAATGATAAAACATTGCTATTTACCAATGCTGGTATGGTGCAATTCAAAGATGTTTTTGTAGGTGAAGATAAGCGGAGTTATTCACGAGCAACTTCATCGCAGCGATGTGTGCGTGCCGGTGGAAAGCATAATGATCTTGAAAATGTTGGCTACACAGCACGTCATCATACCTTTTTTGAGATGCTGGGTAATTTTAGTTTTGGTGACTACTTTAAAGAAGAAGCAATCAAATTAGCTTGGGAGTATCTGACAGAGGTTGTGAACTTGCCTGCTGAAAAACTTTGGGTCACAGTATATGAAGATGATGACGAAGCAGCAGATATATGGATAAATAAAATTGGTTTTCCTGCTGATCGCTTAAGTCGTATAGGAGATAAACCGGGTAAAAAATACGAGAGCGATAATTTTTGGGCAATGGGAGACACAGGTCCATGTGGACCATGTTCAGAAATTTTTTATGATCATGGTGAGCATATTTGGGGTGGGCCTCCGGGAACACCAGAGGAAGATGGTGATAGATATATCGAAATCTGGAATCTGGTCTTTATGCAGTTTAATCGCTCTAAAGATGGAACGATGGAACCATTGCCAAAACCGTCTGTTGACACAGGCATGGGGCTTGAGCGATTAGCGGCTATCTTGCAAGATGGGCATAGTAACTATGATATTGATCTGTTCCAGAACCTTCTCAAATTTATCGCAAAGCTTGCTGGTACGGATGACCTTGAAAATGCATCACTAAAAGTAATTGCCGACCATATCCGTTCTTGCTCATTTTTAATTGTGGATGGTGTAGTGCCTTCAAATGAGGGTCGTGGCTATGTTTTACGCAGAATCATTCGCCGCGCTGCTCGACATGGTCACAAGCTTGGTTTAAATGATGCTTTCTTCTACAAAATTGTTAAGCCTCTTGTTAAAGAGATGGGCGAAGCTTATCCAGAGCTTGTTAAGGCAGAAGAGAAAGTAGAGCAAACATTACTGAAAGAAGAGAAACGTTTTGCTGAAACACTCGATCAAGGCATGAAAATTCTTGGTGAAGCCATTAGCAATTTAAAAGGCGATACTATTCCGGGCGAGGTTGTATTCAAACTCTATGATACCTACGGTTTTCCTCTCGACTTAACAGCGGATATTGCACGTGAACAAGAACTTAAAGTTGATGAAGATGGTTTTGAATCCGCAATGGAGCAGCAGCGCCAACGCGCACGAGCCGCAGGAAAATTTGACACTGACTATACCGATAAACTTGATGTAACAGGCGAAACAGATTTCACTGGTTATGACAAAACACAAGATGAAGTAGAAGTGGAGGCTTTATTTGTAAAAGGTAAAAAAGTCGAATCATTAAACGAGGGTGAACAAGGGCAAATTGTTCTAAAAAGTACGCCGTTTTATGCCGAGTCAGGTGGACCTGTTGGTGATACTGGGAAGCTAATTTCAAATGATAATATTTTTGAAGTACAGGACACTCAAAAGCAAGGTGCTGTATTTGTTCATTACGGTGTTATGACAAAAGGTACGTTGAGTTCGTCAGCTAAAGTTATAGCTGAAGTTGATGAGGCTCGACGGCAAGCAATCGTATTAAATCACTCTGCAACTCATTTGATGCACAAAGCGTTACGCGAAGTTCTTGGTGATCATGTGGAGCAAAAGGGTTCTTTAGTTAAACCGGATCATTTACGCTTTGACTTTACATATTCTGAGCCAATGACAAAAGATGAAATAGCTCAAGTTGAGAAATTAGTGAACAATCAAATTCGCCTTAACTCACAAGCTGAATCCAATGTAACCTCAATGGATGATGCCATAGAGCAAGGCACAATGGCGCTTTTTGGTGAAAAATACGGCGATGAAGTCAGGTTAGTGAAGATTGGCTATTCAACTGAGCTTTGTGGTGGTGTGCATGTGGAACGCGCGGGTGATATTGGCTTATTTAAGATTACCAGTGAATCCGGTGTTGCTGCCGGAGTCCGTCGAATTGAGGCGGTTACAGGCTCTGGAGCAATTGATTGGATTGATGGCCGCTCACAACAGTTAGAAAATATATCTAATCTCGTCAAATCGGGTGTGGCTAATGTTGAAGAAAAAGTTGTCCATATTATCGAAAAATCTCGCACTCTTGAAAAAGAACTGGATCAATTAAAGCAAAAACTAGCATCTCAAGCAGGTTCTGATTTAGCATCACAGGCAGTAGAGGTAAATGGCATTAGAGTGTTGGCAGTCAATCTGGAAGGGGTTGATCCAAAATCATTGCGCGACACTGTAGATCAACTAAAAAATAAATTAGGTAAAGCGGCTGTGATCGTATCGACAATAGCCAATGACAAAGTGAGTCTTGTTGCAGGTGTCACAAAAGAACAAACCTCAATTATTAAAGCGGGTGATTTATTAAAGCACGTTGCCAGTCAAATTGACGGCAAAGGCGGCGGCAGACCCGATATGGCACAGGGTGGTGGAAATGATGTAAGTGCATTGCCAGCAGCGCTTAAATCAGTAGCAGCATGGGTAGAAGGACAAACAAATGGCTAAATTAATTGTACAAAAATATGGTGGTACATCAGTTGGTTCTGTCGAGCGCATACAAGAAGTTGCCAAGCGTGTTGTTCGATACAGAGATAGAGGTGACTCGGTTGTCGTCGTTTTATCAGCAATGTCGGGTGAAACTAATAAACTGATTGCTTTAATTAATGAGATAAACCCCAAAGGTTCTGCACGTGAAAAAGATGTTGTTTTGTCGACGGGTGAGCAAATAACCATAGGGTTATTAAGTCTGGCATTAGAGGCGATGGATTGCCCAGCTAAATCCTATACCGGAACGCAGGCGAAGGTAGTAACGGATAGCGCGCACAGTAAAGCGCGGATCAGCAAAATTGATGGCACTAAAATCAAGCAAGATTTAGCAGATGGGTGCGTAGTTGTAGTGGCAGGTTTTCAGGGCGTTGATGGTGATGGCAATATCACCACCTTGGGTCGTGGCGGATCTGATACCACCGCTGTTGCATTGGCTGTAGCGTTGGAAGCAGATGAATGTCAGATTTATACTGACGTAGATGGTGTCTACACTACTGATCCTCGAGTGGTGCCTGAGGCGAGCCATATTCTTAAACTAGCGCTTGAAGAAATGCTTGAAATGGCAAGTCAGGGCTCAAAAGTGTTACAAATTCGGGCGGTAGAGTTTGCCTACAAATACAATATGCCGATTAGAGTTTTATCCAGCTTTGATGAAGGTGATAACGGAAAAAGTACGCTGGTAACGCGTGAGGAAGACATAATGGAAGAAGTATTGGTAAGAGGCGTTGCCTTTAATAGAGATGAAGCGCAGTTGACAATTACGGGCGTACCAGACCAGCCTGGCGTGGCGCATAAAATATTAGGACCTATTTCTGCTGCAAATATTGAAGTTGATATGATTGTTCAAAATATTGGTACAGATGGCGCTACTGATTTTACTTTTACGGTGCATCGTAATGAGTATGATGAAGCATTGAAAATTCTTGCTGAAGTTGGCGAGAAACTAGGTGCTGTGAACTGGAGCGGTGATGAGAAAATTGCCAAGGTTTCAATTATCGGTGGCGGTATGCGTTCTCATGCAGGTGTTGCAACACAAATGTTTGAAGCGCTAGCGAAAGAGAATATCAATATTCAACTTATCTCAACATCTGAAATAAAAGTATCAGTTGTCGTCGATGAGAAATATTTAGAACTTGCGGTTAGAAGTTTGCACGATGCATTTGGTCTGGATCAGAAGAAATAGTGTTCTGTAGATTATAATATTGCTCCTGCTAGTTATTTAAATCTAGTTGGAGTAGCGGTTTACAAGGTGTGTTCTTTAGATGGCACCCCCCCTACTTTTTTGTATCAGCCCCTTGCCCATATTAAAAAATGTCTGCCATTAAGAAAATTAATGCTAAATAGCACTTCTTAAGTCTGTGTTCAGGAGTAGTGTGTCATTATTACACCGTCCATCAGAAAAAGTGGCTCTTAATAATAAAAACAACTACTAATAGAGTTCACACGAATAATAAATGATGGAAATTAGATAGTCTCAGGATAGGGGCTACATAATTATAATAATGGAGACAGCAGGATGTTAATTTTAACAAGACGCGTTGGTGAAGCGCTAATGATCGGTGATGATGTAACGATCACTGTACTTGGTGTGAAAGGAAATCAGGTTCGTATCGGTATTGATGCGCCCAGAGAAGTTGCTGTTCATCGCGAAGAAATCTACAAGCGGATTAATAGTGATAAGTTAAAATTGGTTGAGCCAGAGCAAAGCGCTGGCTAACAACCGGTTAAGCAAATTAATCTTTGCTTAAGTCAGAACTTTTGCACCATTTTCTGTGCCCAGGATTAATACATCTGCAGGGCGACGTGCAAAAATTCCCACTGTTACCACTCCCGCCAGTTTATTAAAGTCATCTTCCATTTTTACAGGCTCCATGATTTCAAGACCATGTACATCAAGAATAATATTGCCATTATCAGTGGTAAAACCTTCTCGAAGCTCAGGTCGACCACCCATTTTTACAATCTCACGCGCAATATAACTGCGCGCCATTGGAATAACTTCAACGGGTAATGGGAATTTCCCCATCACATCGACAAGTTTGGTGTCATCTGCAATACAGATAAACTTATCACTGGCACCTGCCACAATCTTCTCGCGGGTTAATGCACCACCGCCACCTTTAATCAGGTTAAGGTGTTTATCAGATTCATCCGCGCCATCAACATAAATAGATAATTGACCGGAATTATTTAAATCCATGACGGGAATACCGTGTCCTTTTAGGCGTTCTTCACTGGCTACAGAGCTTGCAACAGTGCCGTCAATTTTGCCTTTTACGGTAGCAAGTAAATCAATAAAATGGTTGGCTGTTGAGCCAGTACCAATTCCAACAATCATTCCTGGTTCAACATACTCTAGCGCAGCTTCGGCTGCGGCAATTTTCATTTCATCTTGTGTCATGAGGTGCTCCTTTTAAATTGATGGCGCAATCATACAGAAACAGCACCTTAATTTCTTGCACCTTTTGTAAACACCTGTAAAGTCCAAGCTATGAATAGCCGACTTATTGAAAAAATACTCACAGCCAGAGTTTATGACGTAGCCAATGAAACACCGTTGGAACTTGCAAAGTCATTATCAAAACGCTGTGAAAATCAAATTTATTTCAAACGGGAAGACCTGCAACCCGTGTTCTCATTTAAGTTACGTGGTGCATTTAATTGCATGTTCCAGCTGACTGATGAAGAAAAAGCAAAAGGAGTGGTTGCTGCATCCGCAGGAAACCACGCACAGGGAGTTGCCATTGCGGGTAAGAAGCTGGGGATTAAAACCACTATCGTCATGCCCAAAATCACGCCAGATATAAAAGTAAAAGGCGTAGAAGCATTCGATGGAAAGGCAGTGTTAGTCGGCAATACTTTTGACGAAGCCTATGCATATGCAATAGATCTTTGTGAAAAAGAGGGCTATAGCTTTGTTCATCCGTTTGATGATCTAGATGTTATTGCAGGACAGGGAACCATTGGCATGGAATTATTACGCCAGCATCCAGACCCAATTGATGTCATCTTTATTGCCGTCGGTGGTGGAGGTTTAATTTCTGGTATTGCCAGTTATATAAAATACCTAAGTCCAGCAACAAAAATTATTGGTGTTGAACACGAAGAAGCTCCAAGTATGACGCGATCCTTCGAAAAAGGAGAGTTAGTAAAGCTTGATAGTATTGGAACATTTGCAGATGGTGCCGCGGTTAAAGAAGCTGGTAAAAACACCTTCGAAATTGCTAAAGAAGTTGTTGATGAGATGATGACGGTTTCAACAGATGAAACCTGCGCGGCAATAAAAGATGTGTTTGAAGATACGCGAACCATGCTAGAGCCTGCGGGCGCACTAGCAACAGCGGGTTTAAAACAGTATGTTGCTAAACATAACATCAAAGGCAAACAGCTAATTTCAATTACCAGTGGTGCTAATATCAACTTTGATCGCTTGCGCCATGTGGCAGAGCGGGCAGAGTTAGGTGAAAAACGAGAAGCGATTCTAGCCGTTACCATCCCTGAAAAACCGAATAGCTTTAAGCATTTTTGTGAGGCGATTGGTGATAGGGGAATCACTGAATTTAACTATCGCTATGCTGATTCAAAAGAAGCACAGGTATTTACGGGTGTAAAACTTAGTAATGGTGATATTGAAAAAGACCAGATTATTGATGGCCTGAGACAAAAGTCTTATACCGTTTTAGACCTGAGCGATAATGAAGTTGCCAAAGTACATCTGCGCTTTATGGTTGGTGGTCATGCACAAGGTGCTGAAAACGAAGTGCTTTATCGCTTTCGCTTTCCTGAAAGGCCAGGAGCTTTATTGCACTTTTTAACACGAATGGGTGGAAACTGGAATATCAGCTTATTTCATTATCGAAATCATGGGTCAGACTTTGGGCGGGTATTAATTGGCATGCAGGTGCCCCTTGATGAACGAGAACAATTTTGCCAGTTCTTAAAAGATTTGGGCTATGAATATTTTGAAGAGACAGATAATCCGGCCTATCAGAGTTTTTTACGATAGTACGGCTTCCCTAAATACACTAAAGATATAAATATAGTTCCACTTGTCACCCTATTATTTAAAATGATGCTCATATAAAGTATTATGGCTGCAAATAGTATTAATTAATAATAATTATAGATGAGGGTTTATGAGAAAGTTGCAATGGGTGCTAGTGTCACTTTTTGTGTGTTGGTGTATTCCTGTACTAGGGGATGTTCATAAATGGTTTGATGATAAAGGTATTGTCCATTACAGTGATAAACCAAACATAAAAAAAGAGTCTAATGAGCTACTTCTGACTAAAAAGAAATTAACATCTACAGATGCTACAGTAAAAATTACTTTCACTGTAAGACAGCTTTTGATAGCCCAAAAATTTGAACAGTTAAACCAATTGCTGGAAAAATACCAGTCAAAAACGGATATTGATATTGCTTTTGAATCAAGGCTTTCAACGGCATATGCTGCTTTTGAAGTAAACGACCAATCTTATAAGCAATTGCTAGACTCATGGGTCAAAGCAACGCCAGACAATTACCAACCATACCTAGCTCGAGCAAAGTTCTTTTATAATCAGGGGTGGGTAGCGCGTGGTAATAAATGGTCAAGTGAGACAAAGAAAAGTCAAATAAAGAAAATGAAGGGGTATTTCATTAAGGCGTCAAAGGATATGCATAAGGTTTTAACCATTGATGATCACACTATTGAAGTCTATTCCTTAATAATTCGTCATGCGATGTCTTTGGGTAACGCAAAATCTGCAGAATCTGCAATGGAAAAAGGCCTGGAAATTAACCCGCTCTCCTATTCGATAAGGTACAGCTACCTGATAAGTCTAATGCCACGCTGGAATAACTCACCCGTTAAAGCAATAGCGTTGATAAATAACGCCCAAGAATATTCTTCTGAAAACCCAAAGCTAAAGCTATTAAAAGGCATTATTTACATGGATGTAGGCGATAGATTGGCGATACAAGACAGTTATAATTTGGCAGAGAAAGCCTATGAAAAAGCCACTGAGTTTGGCATTAATCACTCAATAACAATGAAACAAGGAAAGAATTATTTCCGTAAAAAAGACTACAGTAAATCGGTTGAATTTTTAAATAGTGCAATAGATTTGTACTCAGAAGATGGTGATTATTTTTATTGGAGGTCTAAGGCTAATAGCATGCTACACAAATATAATAATGCTATTCAAGATATTAAACTAGCTGAAAAATTATCACCAAAAGATAAGTCAATAAATACATATAAAGCGTGGTTAGTTAATCGCTTGGTTTACCGTGCTTATAATACGGCAAAGAAACGAAAAACAAAATTCGCCATTAAATTGTATAATTTTGCTATTGAACTTGATTCTGATAATGCGGATCTGTTTTATAGGCGTGCAAGAGCTAATATGACTGCTGTTAAATTTGGCCTTGCAGTAGTTGACTTAAAAAAAGCAATAGAGTTAGATCCAAATGATTATAATTACTACCTCAGTTTGGATTACGTATTAGCGAAGCAAAAGAAATGGTCCCAAATTATATCGTATTGGAGCAAATATATTGAATTAAACCCAGATGATAGTCGTGCTTATGTAGAGCGAGGAGGTGCATATTTTCATAAAAGGGATTTTAAGTCTTCCCTATTAGATGCGAAGTCTGCAGCAGATATGGGTAACGTTGAAGGACAGCAGGTTTATGATAAATACAAGCATTTAGTTAACTAACTAATCGCTGCTAATAGAAAGCACAATACACTTTGATTAACTTTTTAATTTTTTTCGATGCTGAAGTAAAATTAAACTTGCTGGTTTAACAATGATTGTATATCATTACGCGCCTTTCAGCTTCTGCACATAATTCGCAGCAAGCTTTTTTAAAGTACAAAATTTGGAGATTTATCATGGCTAAAGTTTGCCAGGTAACAGGAAAACGTCCAGTAGCAGGAAACAATGTTTCTCATGCTCACAACAAGACACGCCGTCGTTTTTTACCGAACCTACACACTCATCGTTTTTGGGTTGAGAGTGAGAACCGTTTCGTAAAATTGCGTTTAACAGCTAAAGGAATGCGTATCATTGATAAAAATGGCATTGACTCTGTATTAGCTGATGTTCGTGCTCGCGGCATTAAAGTTTAGACAAGGGTTTAAGGAGAAATTTCATGCGTGATAAAATCAAATTAGTATCATCAGCCGGAACCGGTTACTTCTACACAACAACTAAGAACAAACGTACCATGACTGAGAAATTAGTGAAAAAAATGTACGATCCTAAAGTTCGTAAGCATGTAGATTTTAAAGAAGCCAAGATTAAATAATTTAGCCAGACTAAATTGAAAAGCCCGCTTATTCAGCGGGCTTTTTTGTGCCTAAATTAATGGCTGATGCAAAAAACTAGGGGGGGTGCCATGTTAATTTAAATGAAGTTTTGCAGCGCACTTTGCCAATATCCAGAGGGGCTATAAATTACCCCGCTAACTTGCTATAATTGCAAGCCAATTAAAAATAATAACTCTCTCTTTGGGCAAAGCGGAGAACGGGGAATAAATATCAAATGAGCACTGAAGCTCTAATTCAGGCGACAGCTTTAAATCGCTATTACGGCAATCATCATGTAGTTAACGATTTTAATTTAACACTTCGTAAAGGCGAGGTGCTGGGTTTGCTTGGCCCAAATGGTGCGGGTAAGTCGAGCACTATGCAGATGATCACCGGTAATATTGCACCTAGCTCGGGCGAGGTTATTATTAAAGGCTGTAATCTTCTGGAAGACCCGCAGCAGGCAAAACGCTCAATTGGGTACTTGCCTGAGCAACCGCCTGTTTATCGTGATATGACTTCTCGTGAGTTTTTAAGCTATTGTGCTGCCCTGCATGATATTAATAAATCAGATCGCAAAAAGTTTATTGGTTTGGCAATTGAGCGATGTGGTTTGCAGAGCATGCAGGATAGGTTGATCGGGAATCTCTCCAAGGGTTATCAGCAGCGTGTTGGGATTGCTCAGGCAATTTTGCATCAACCGGATGTGATTATTCTGGATGAGCCCACCGTGGGTCTTGATCCAATTCAGATTAAGCAAATTCGTGAGCTAATTCTTGAGCTTGGCAAAGATCATAGTGTGATTCTTTCGACCCATATATTGCCAGAAGTGCAGGCGGTTTGTGATCGCGTGCAAATTATTAATCATGGTAAAACTGTTTTTTCTGATTCTTTTAAGCAATTAGCGAATAGGCAAAATGCTTCTATGGTATTGGTTGGATTTGATCAGGGTGGTGATAGAGAGGCTCTGCAAAAACTAGCCGGTATAGAACGTGTCGAAGAGCTTGAAAGAGTTGCTAATCAAACAAAATTTTTATTGCGCTATGGGCCATCGGAGAATTCTGCGTCTTTGGAAAATAATGCCGTCACTCAAACAAGAAGCAGTGATATTTTTCAGCTGGCTATAGACAAGGGCTGGAAGCTGAATGAACTAACACCTCAGACAGAAACGCTGGAGCAGATTTTTATGAATCTGGTGCACGGTGAAACTCAGGTGCCTGAGCATGAATAAAATTTTTACCATTGCCTTCACGGAATTCAAACGCATGTTCAATTCACCATTGGCGTGGAGCGTGTTGGCGATAATGCAGTTCATACTGGCAATGATATTTTTATCCAGAGTGGATGAGTTTACTGGCATCTTCCAAAAAGAAATGGCAACAGTGGAGAGCGCCCCTAGTGCGACTTTCTTTATTGTGTCACCCATTTATTTATGGGCAGGCATTTTTATGCTGGCGGTTATGCCGATTTTGACGATGCGCCTGTTTGCCGAAGAGCGTATGAATAAAACACTGACATTATTGAGTTCTTCACCCTTAACATCGGTTCATATAGTCTTGGGTAAATATCTGGGGGTGCTGTTCTTCGTGCTCTTGTTTGTTGCCATGCTATTGCTAATGCCGTTGGCTATATCATATGGCACAGAGCTTGATTGGGGCATGATTTTAGCCTCTACCTTGGGTTTATTCCTGTTGCTGGCTTCATTTGCGGCGTCGGGTTTATTTCTTTCGAGTTTAACCAGTCAGCCTGTAATTGCCGCTGTTAGCAGTTTTGGTTTATTGATATTTCTGGTGGTGCTCTATCTATCCGGGAGTTCGCAAAGTAATAGCAGTGAGCTTTTTATCTATTTATCGCATTTTAGTCATTTTGAAACGTTTGTCAGAGGCGTAATTGACAGTAGCGACATTGTCTATTACTTGCTGTTTATTGTTGGATTTCTCGTTCTAGCTATTCGCAAACTAGATAATGATAGGTTGCTGCGATGAATCCTCAATTCACACTTCGCATTCAAAATGCCATCTTCTATATTCTGTTTATAGCGATAATTGGCCTGCTGGGCTGGCTGGGAAAGAGCTATCATAAGAGCTTTGATGCTACTCAAAATCAGCAGAATTCACTGCATCAATCCACCCAGTTATTACTTAATCGCTTAAACAAGCCTTTAGCATTGACGGCTTATACGCCCGATGATGCGATGGTGCATAGCAAGCTTAAAGAGCTGATTGCCCAATATAAAGAACATAAGCCAGATATTAAGCTGGAATTTGTCAACCCGGATCTTGATCCGGTCAGGGCAAAACGTGACGGTATTTTATACAGCGGTCAGTTACTGATTAAATATGGCGATAAGCAAGAGGCGGTAAACTCGGTTGATGAGCAAACCATGATCAATGCCTTACAGCGCTTATCGCGAGACAAACCACGCCTTGCGATATTTGTAGAAGGCCATGGTGAGCATTCACCTTTGCAGGATAAATCCAATGGAATCTCACAGCTGGCCGGTGTTCTGGAAAAGAAAGGTTTTAGCTTTCAGCCACATAATTTATTAAGAACACAAAGTGTACCTGCAAATGCCTCATTTTTAGTGATTGCCGCACCTGCAAAAGATTATCTTGAAGGTGAAGTTAAAATTATCAGTGACTATTTAAAACAGGGAGGAAACTTATTGTGGTTGCATGAGCCAGGTGATTTGCATGGGCTGGATGACATTGAGCAGCAACTCGGTTTGAAAATGCATGAGGGAACCCTGCTGGATGCCAATAAAGCGTTACAGGATATGCTCGGCATAAAACATCCTGCAGCAATTGCGGTGATTGACTATGGGCAGTCTAAATTAACCACTGATTTAAGCGCACACACACTTTTTCCTTTTGCTACAGCTATCCTTAAAGATGAGGAAATCAAGGATTCTAATTGGAAACATCAGCCGTTCTTGAGTACATTACCTACTAGCTGGCTGGAATCTGGTGAAATTAGCGGAAATGTAAAGTTTGATGATGAGGCAGATATACCCGGCCCACTTGATATGGGGATGGTGCTGAGTCGCAAAATAAAAAATGAAGCTGAAAGCAGTAAACCGGAGCAGCGAGTGGTGGTAGTTGGCGATAGTGATTTTATGCAAAATAGCTATATCGGTCAGGGAAGTAATCTAGAGTTGTCTTCGAATATCTTTAACTGGCTGGGTCAGGATGATGAGTTACTTTCAATCAAAGCTAAGGTTGTTGCGGGGACAAAACTCGAGCTATCAAACATGGGGCGAATTGCGCTTGGTGCGCTGTGGCTGGCACTGCCTCTTGGTTTGTTGTTGGTTGGTGTTGTGCGTTGGCTTAGACGTAGAAAACGATAGAATAGGGGAGAAGTAAAATGAATAAAAGTAAATTGGTTTTAGCAGCAATATTTCCTGCCATGTTATTTCTGGCTTCATGTGCAGGTGTTGGTATTTCTGATGGTGGCTCAGCGCCACGAGATGCAGAAAATACCAGTTTTTATCAGCACTGGATACATTCTTACGAAGACCAAAATGGTCAGAAAATACCGAATATATTTCGGCCTGCTGGCAGTCGTCAGTTTCCGCCAAGTAAATTTCGGATGGAATTTGCCTTTGATAAAAGTGGCGAGTGTAATTATAAATTTTTAAGTCCGGTTGATCGTCATGAAATGCGTAATTGTGTATTTACCAAGATCGGCAATCAAGTTTATCTATACGATATGCAGGGAAAATCACTCAGTCATTTATTTTTCACGATAAACTCAGCGAATAAAGATATTATGAAAATGAGCTATGGTGTCAAGAAGCCTGCTAAAAAAGTCAAAAAGAAAGGTGGCTAGTCCGAATAAAAAACGCTTGTTGCAAAATCTGGCGTTAATAGTGGTGGTGGCTTTGCTGATAGCTTTTGTTATCTATCAGCAAAATACTAAAGAGGTTAATAACACGCTGTATGACAGGGCTATCGGTGATAATGCAACACAAGTGTTAATCCATTCACAAGGACACGACGATATTATCATTCGCAATCAGGAAGGTGCCTGGAAAGTTATTGAGCCAGAAGAATTCATAGCAGATAAAGAAAAAGTCAGGCACCTTTTCACCCTGTTATCTGAAAATGCTGAAACCAGTTATGATATTAAAGGTAAAGATCTGGCAAGCTATGGGCTGGATAAAGATAATCTTAGCGTGAGTTTTAATGGTGTAAAAATGATCTTTGGCAAGCTCAATGAAATTTCCCAGAAACGCTATATTCTAAAAGGCGATAAGATGTATCTGATTTCTGAAACCGTTTCAGGCTTGATGGAATCGGGTGTAGATGGCTTTAAACCTGTAGTTAAATCCGAATAAATTCATTGAAAGCTTTAAAATATATTTTTAGTATCTTGGCAATATTTGCGGGTGCATTCTCGCTTGAATTCATTGTTGGTTTTTTTCGTGATTTAAATTATGAAGTGATTTTTTTACTACTTGGTGACATGAAAGTAGCCAGTAGCAACCTCTCTGATGCTTTTTGGGTCACGATTCTTGTAGCTCTACTGTTTGCTTTTATCTTAACTCTGCCTTGTGCTGATTATCTTTTACAGCGCTATAAAATTTCTCAAAAGGGAGTGAATCCTGCACTTGCTTCAATAAGGCAATCTTTTATCACATGGTTAATATTTACAATTGGCGTATTGATTGCTTATGGATTGGGCTACTTTATGTTCCATGTCGTAACTAGCCCAGCAACTAATACAGATATGGTTCTGGATATACAAAAAGCCACTCTAACCATTATTAAGGCACAGTGGATAATTGGCTTAGTATTCCTAATCCTATGGATAGCCTTCTTATATACAAGGAAGTACAGAAATGCCTGAGCTTCCTGAAGTAGAAACCACACGCCGAGGAATTAAGCCTTATATTGAAAAACAGTTTGTGGCTGAAATTATTGTACGCCAGCCTAAGCTACGCTGGCCGATTCCTCCAGAAATTCAACAAATGGTTGGCCAGAAAATAAGTGCGGTCGAACGCCGTGGCAAGTATATTTTGCTAAAAACCACTACTAATGGCACTGTTCTGATGCATTTGGGAATGTCGGGTAGCTTGCGTGTTGTAGATGCGGGTTCTTCCCCTCAGAAACATGACCATATTGATATTGTGTTTCAAAATAATAAGGCAATTAGATTGCGAGATCCGCGTCGTTTTGGGGCTGTTTTGTGGACAACACAGAATCCACTTAAACATAAGCTAATACGTTCCCTCGGACCTGAGCCATTTAGTGACGATTTTAATGCAGCTTATTTATATCAGCTGTCGCGAAGTCGCTCTGTAAGTATTAAACAGTTTATTATGAATGGTCACGTGGTAGTTGGAGTAGGTAACATCTATGCCTGTGAAAGCTTATTTAAAGCAGGTATTTCACCCAAGCGATCCGCAGGGAAAGTTTCAAAAGCGCGTTATAAAAAGTTAGTTGAGGTGATTAAAGAGGTGTTAGCACAAGCAATTGAACAAGGCGGAACCACCTTACGTGATTTTGTTCAGGCAGAAGGAACGCCTGGTTATTTCCAACAACAGTTAAATGTTTACGGCAAAACTGCCGAGCCATGTCTGGTTTGTGGTTCAGACGTAAAGAAAATTACACAAGGACAGCGTTCTACGTTTTATTGTAGTCAATGCCAGCGATGAAATAGATAATTAATCTATTTCATCGCTGATGTGAAAAACTAGGGGGGGTGCCATGTTCCTATTTTTGAGACTTATTTTAGCTTCTTCTGCGAAATCCCCAGAATAAACCAAGTGCTGCCATAGCCGCAGATGAAAGATTAGCAGTGATAAAACTTTTCAAGCCACCCAAATGAGGTGAAATCCAGGTAATCAGGCTATTATAAATCTTCTCAAAAGCATCCCACTTAACATCAATAAGTTCATTATATTGCAGAACAAAAAGCAATATTAATGCCGTGCCAGCAAGGAAGAATGCAAACTTTAAAAAGGTCCGTGTGGCAAAGCCGATAACATAACCGGCGAAAAAGCTAAATCCCATATAGGTAAAGAGCGCAATCCAGTTTCCGGCTTGTATTGATGATCCAACATCCATGTTGTTCTACCCGTGATTTACAATGGTTGAGAAGCATATCATAATATTTAGATTTTTCATGGTTAAAATTGTGGCTCAAATCAACCGTCGTTTCTGTGTTGCACCCATGCTTGATTGGACTGATCGGCATGAGCGTTACTTGCTGCGCTTAATCTCAAAACATGCGGTGCTGTATACAGAGATGGTGACTACGGGTGCTTTAATCCACGGAGATGCAGCGCGCTACCTTAAATTTAATAAAGAGGAGCATCCAGTTGCACTGCAACTCGGCGGAAGTGATCCAAAGGACATGGCGCTATCAGCGAAGATGGTTGAAGATGAAGGCTATGATGAAGTTAATATAAATGTGGGTTGCCCCAGTGACCGAGTGCAAAATGGAGCATTTGGCGCCTGTTTAATGGCAAATGCTGAACTGGTTGCAGAGAATGTGGAAGCAATGAAAAACTCAGTTGCTATTCCAGTGACAGTAAAAAATCGTATTGCGATTGATGAAATGGAAGAATATGAAACACTGCATAATTTTCTCGAAGTTGTCTCTCAGGCAGGCTGCGAAACATTTATCATTCACGCACGCAAAGCGTGGCTAAAAGGATTAAGCCCAAAACAAAACCGTGATGTGCCACCTTTAGACTATGAGCTGGTGTATCAAATGAAGCAGGAATTTCCTCATTTAGAAATTATAATTAATGGAGGAATTAAAACCTTAGATCAATGCCAGCAGCATTTACAGCAGGTGGACGGCGTCATGATGGGGCGTGAAGTTTACCACAATCCTTTAATAATAATGGATGTGGACCAAAAAATATATGAGGACTCTGGGGAGCATCAGCAAAGTAGCAGTGAGGTGCTGGAACGATATATGGAATATATGCAACAACAGTTGCAACAGGGTGTTTACTTAAAACATATGAGTCGCCATCTATTAGGTTTGTTTGCTGGTCAACCCGGTGCTAAAGCATGGCGAAGATACATCAGCGAGAATGCCTATAAGCCTGATGCAGGAATAGAAGTCATCAAAAAAGCAGCAAGCCTGATAAATTGATCGTCTTTATCAATTAGTAGTTGACCACTACCTACACAGACAGTAAAATTCCGCCCTCCAAACTGATCCTCGATAGCTCAGTTGGTAGAGCAGTAGACTGTTAATCTATTGGTCCCTGGTTCGAGTCCAGGTCGAGGAGCCATATTCTGGAAGTCTCCATAGACATCGTTCTGTGGAGGCATATCCTTTAAGAACAAAGGATAGTAATACCTGTAGTGCTCCATCTAGCACACTTTTTATCAAAGCTTCTTATAAAAAAATAAGAGAAAACAACACTCCAATGCTCGTGTAATCTACACGAAAAGCATAACTTTGCCAAATATTTAACGATTAGCTGGTGGTGTTGGTTCGTCTGGCACTAAAGAAATACGAGGTTTCCTAGGATGAATCGGCGTAGTTGTTTTAAGCGTTGTTCTCATTTGATGAAGGTCAGTTGATACATACCCTAGTGTAGTTTTCACATTTGAATGCCCTAGTAGGTGCTGTACATCCTTAATATTTCCCTTCTGATTAACTAAATCTGTTGCTAATCTATGTCTAAATCGGTGAGCACTGCATTTTATTTTAGTATTTCTGGATAAGTTTCTAAAAAAACCTGATAACTGTTCTTCTGTCATCTTTTTTCCAAAGTATTTTGGATTGTATATGGTGACATTGAATACTTGAGCACCTTTAAGTGAAATATCGTTGTTCCCATATTTTTGCTGATTTCTCTTTTTTAAGGTCAGCAATTCTTCATAAATATCATCATGTAATGGGATTACCCACTCACGTAATGTCTTACTGTACTTTGATTGAAGAAGGATTGTGTGCTTTTCAAAATCAATATCATTCCATGTCAAGCCAATGAGTTGCCTTCTTCTTATACCTGTATAGTAGAGTGTCCTAATTACAGATATCCAGAACCAGCTAGGATTGAGTTTGTTTTCTGTGCTTTCAAGTGAGCTTATTAGTTGAACTATATTTGTTTGAGAGATACTTTTGAATTGGTGAGTAGCTTCTTTTGCCATTCTAAATTTTAAAAATGGATTTTCTGTGATTAGCTCCTCTTCAACTGCGAATAGTATTAATGACTTTAACTGTCGAATATAAGAGTTGCAGGTAGTGCTTCTTGTTCGTTGAAGTAACGCTTGTTTCCAAAGGTTTAAAACATGTTTGGTAATCTCGTTAATATTATTCACTCCTGTGTCATTAGCAAAGATACGTATTATCTTGTTCAGTAGTTTTACTGTTTCTTTGCTGGGAGTTCTATCGAGAATATAAAGATCTAAAATGTTTTCTAAAGTAGTTGTATTTTGAGTTGATGTACTCATGCCTATCTCCTTGTTTGCTTCTTCTTAGTTAGTGGATTGATAGGTCTGCGATTCTATTGTAACAGTGCTTGTACCAAGGTGAATAGAAATATTACTGTTTTTGATAGTTTGTAGTTATTTCATCTTAATGTGGATATTTTCAGGCGGTAAACGAATACCAAGTTTTTCTTCTGCATTTTCGATCAACATACCGTTAAGTATTTTAGGGGGCTTGTTTTTACGAAGGCTGATTGTTTCAAATTTTATGACATTTTTATTATCACTGGTTGTCGTGTGCAATTTCAGTGTTTGAAAGGCATGTTGCACCTGCTTGTAGTCGAGATCATGGTTTTTAGCGTACTGTCTAAAGATAAGTGGGCTTACTAGAATTAAGTCTTTATTGTCACCGACAGTATGGACTAGCGCACTTTGTACATTGATTGACAAGGAACCATCAGCGATGCCATTGCTGACCCATTCAGTGAAGTCTTTGCCTATATCGCTGCTGCCATTAATTGTTTCTGTGGGTTTATCATATTCATCTGGTGTTGTCTCATTTTTTATTTGCGGTGTGGTGTCATCAATAGAGATACCTGGAGGCAGAGGTAGGTTGTCTAATTCAGTTTTAGTTTGTCGAATTTTTTTTGTTTTATCTGTTTCCTTTTTAGTTGCTTTTTCAGCATCAGTGTTAATAGTAGCTTCATTATTTTTAGTTTCTTTTTCCTTGCCTTTGTTTAAATGCGTATCAGCTCCTAATACCTTGATATTGTCTGGTTGTGTTGGCCATGCACTTTGATCTAGCCACAGCTTTGTTAATGGAAAACAAAGGCAGGTAAAATCATTTTTCCATGAGTCCACATGTACTGTCATTTTCCAGACTGCACGGTCTTCACTTGCTGGAATGATAATGCTGTTCTGCATGAGTTCATCCATTAGGCGCGTATTATCAGAAGGAATGCCTGTCTGACCTTGTTCTGTCATGTGCTTACGGACTTCATCAAGGATTCTTTTGCTGACTAGCCAGAGCTTGTCATCATGTACCCAGCCAGCAGCGCCAGCCCTGTTTAAAGGCACAGTAGTGCCTTCATCAAGTAGGTGAACAAGGCTTGTGAGCAGCCGTTGATGTAATGGAATACTTTTGGATGTCGGAAGAGAAATATTTTCTGTTCCAGATAAATTCTGTGCAGTTGAGGTTTGGTCAGCCAATCTCACTAATTCACCGAGCGTATTTGACTCAATCTTTCTTCCTGTCAAGCAAAAGCTCCAATCATCCAGAACATCACTATTACTGGCAATCCAGTTCATTCCAGAATTTGGCAAGATTTTGGAAGCCAATAAGAGTGCCACATTTTCATGAGAACGATATTTGTGTCCACGTCTGAAACTAACCCTGTAAATTGTACCTTCAGGCATGGTTTCAGTGAGTGGTGTCCAGATTCTTTCAGGTTTTTCGCTGATAATTGTTATTACCTGGTCGGTTAATGGTTTACCAATATCGTGTAGCATCGCAGCCGTAAATATCGCATACGTCCACAACTCTTTTTGTTCTTCAATAACTTCTGCAGATACACCTAAAGGGAGCATCTTGCCTTTACGTAATTTCAGTGCATTTAAACCTACTTCAAGAGAATGAGTAAGCAGGCCTCCAACACCTGAATGATGATGCGACTCCGATGCAGGTAATAGTTGTACTAGACCCGCAAAATTATGAATAAACTTGAGGTAGATAGCATCCCAGTGGCTATCTGGTACACCTACTTGTTGGTGTATATGCTCAAGAAGATGGCTATATGGTTTTAGAAGTTCTTTTGCTGGTAAAGCAGTTAAACCATTTGGCTTGGGCTTTTTAAAAATGCCAAACAAAGTGTATTCTCTTAGTGTAAATACTTAAGGATGCTGGAAGAATAATTCTGAATCAAGAATAAATTAGAATTTGGTCTTAGTAATTGTTTTTATTAATGATTGATTAGTACAGACTGTACGTAATTTGCTTATCAATGGGTTAAAGAGAAAACTGGTTAATTAACTAGGGCAACCCGAAATTCTTTTAATATTTAAAGTACCAGAAAGCAGCCAAATAATTATTAAAAAATAAGTTTACCATCTTTAAG